>Ga0164297_10000080_pt1 | contig 115719 bp, 197 predicted proteins | sample GEODES058metaG_FD_113539 | JGI IMG/M metagenome (GOLD analysis project Ga0164297, IMG submission 113539) | Dystrophic lake water microbial communities from Trout Bog Lake, Wisconsin, USA - GEODES058 metaG | ecosystem: Environmental > Aquatic > Freshwater > Lake | place: USA: Trout Bog Lake...
AGTTTTTTATTTGTATATGTTGTTACGTTTAATAATTTTGAAATTCTGCCTTTGTATTTATTTTCCATCCATTCTATCAATTTAGCTCTGTGGGAAAAAGATATGTCCAAATCAACGTCAAATAAAAGAGAGCCGTCGTAAAATCTTTCCCCATTTATTTCTTTGTATTTCGCTCTAGTTTTACTGAGAAATCTCTCGAAATAAAGACCATATTTTAAACTGTCTAGTTTTGTTACATTTATTAAATACAAAACTAAAGAACCGGCTGCTGAACCTCTTCCGATTCCAGTTGGAATATCGTTTTCGTTGCAAAAATTTATGATATCCCAAGTTATTAAAACATAGGAAGCGAATCCAAGTTCGTTTATCAAGGAAAGCTCGTGCTTCATTCTTGAATAATACTCCTTATACCTTGGATTGCTTCTGCCTATTTTAGATTCGAGGCCTTCCAAGCAAAGAGCGAGCAAGAATTCTTTTTGAGGAATGTCGCTTGGTAGAGAAAGTCTATCGGTATGCCTTTTTTCTATTTCAAAAGGAGGTATTTTTACGCCATTTTCTATGGCATCTATTTTGTATTCTTTGAATGATTCCGAAAACATAATTTAAATTAAATCTATCCTTTCTATAAGGTTTTTGAATATTTGATGGCTTCTGGTTACGTCGTAAATCGCAGAATGCGCTTCTTCGTGATTATATTCAATTCCAAACTCTTTACAGGCAAAACCAACGCTCGATTTTAATCCTTTTTTTACTATGGAATTCATTTTCCATTGAAAAGAAAGCAAATTTTTATTGTCGGGCGGCACATTTAATTTTAAGGCCTTAAACAAAGAATTGCAATCATAAACTCTGTCTAAATAATCATATCCAATATTTACTCCGCATCTTTCGGCTGAGTTTTTTATAACCATAGCATCATAATTTAAATAATTAGAGCCAATTATAAAATAATCCTTGTTGTCCAAGTATTTTTTCAAAAGACTATATACTTCTTTTGCGGTTTTTCCCTGTGACTTTATAACGCTTTCGTCGTAATGGACTTTTTTGGCTAATTCGGAACTAATTTTGTAATTAGGAATATCAACATAAAGATTTTGAGACTCTTCTATTTTGTCGTTTGAATAAATATTAAATCCTACATTGAATGGCTCGGAATAGAAAAGATTTAATCCGTTCGTTTCGGTATCAATGCAAATAAATTTTTTATTCTTAAAATTAAATCTAAGGAGATTTTTATTTAGTATTGTCATTTTTGTTTAGGTATGATTCAAATGAAAATTTATTTGAGCATAGAAAGTCAATGTCTGGGCAGCCAAAGTCTTTTTTATTGTGAATCGCTCTGAATACGCAATATGATTTAAAATCACTTTCTTTATAATAATACGATAGGTGACATTCTTGATGCTCGAATTTATTGCTAGACGCGAATTCTATGATTTTTGATGTTAAAACTTTGTTATATGGCAAATCTTGATTTGAATATAGAAATGTTGGCTTAATAGAGCCGAAATCAGGTATTGAGTTGCCATTGCATAAAAAATTATTATGAATAAAATTATCGTATGGAGGAATAACTAATTCCAGATTTTCAGTCCAGTTTTCTTTTATCATTTTCCAATCAGCGCGAGTAGAATAGTAGAAGTTTTTTTCATCAGACCTGACTTTATTGTGCAAATTTAATATATCTTCGTATCCTTTTGAGTTTTTCATCAAAACAGATATTTTACAGTTTGAATCAAGCGATTCCTCGGATTTGTCGTTAACGTCATTGCAAACCAAAAAATTAATGCCGAAAATTAATTTTATTTTGTTAGATTTGCAGTGTTTATAAAGAGAGGGGAAATTTATAAAATTATCGTCAATTACGAATATTTCACTCAATCCGTGTTTTTTGGCGATTGATACCACCGAAGTTGTTTTTTTGTCGTTTAATTCATCTGGTTTTTCGGCTGTTAAAATCGAACGACCTAGACTTCCATCTGTTTTGAATATGTTTATAATATTACGACTTTTCATTGTTAAAGGTCATTTTTGATTTTTCCTGTTTAAATTCTAACTCATTTTCATAAAAATTGCAATAAGTAATTGAGTTGTTTGAAAAATATCTGACGTAATATTGAGTGTTTGACTTTGAATTTATGGAAATTGATTCAATTATTCCGTTAGCATTTAATGGGATAATTTTTACTTCTTGGAGAACGTCAAATTTTGTCGTTATTTTCATTTGCAATTAATTCACCTAGGATTTTATGAAGTTTTTTTATTCCATCTTTTTTAAGGGAAGTGTAAAAAGTAACCTCTTCTGTTTTGTTTTTTTCGTTTGGATTCCAAACTGATAATACATATTGAAGTTTTTGCTCTTCTATATATTTAATTAAATCAAATATGTTGTCTTTAGTTCCTTTAATCATTGAATTTATCAAATCTTTTGGTTATATTTTTTAAATCTTCTCTTGGAATGCAAATTCCAATACTGCTCCATGCTACATTTCTTATTTCTTTTTGCTTATATTTGTGCGCGTTTTTATCAACAAAATCGCACAATTCATTTACGTCGAACCAATAAAAAGTCTTATCTTTAGTATAATGATAGACAAACCAATCAACCGAATTACTTTTACTCAAAAATGGCCCGCCTAATTTGCCTGTTTTTGTGTTTCCAATTAGCTCTATGAAAATATTTGGCGTGTCATCTTCAGAGTATGAATCTGATTTTATTTCCACTTTTTTGTTTTTATCAATGAAAACATCCACCTCTCTTATTGAGCTTTTCACAGGATTTAAACTGTGGTAGCATTTGCAAAAATAGTCCTCTCCTTTCAGTCCTTTATCGTATTGTTTTTTAAAGCTAAAAATTTTTGGCATAAATTATTATATATCAAAAAGATGCAAATGTCAATCAAAACAAATTAACAGATTTGTAATGCTCCAAGAATTTGAAAGCGTCTTCTTTTATATTAAGGCATTCAATAGTTTCTATTTTTCTAGAATTGTGGTTTACCCATAATATTTTAGGAGTTTCTCTGATTGAATATCCGAATTTTTCAAGCATTATAGAATAGCACCAAAGTTGAAGTGAATAAACTTCTAAATGAGAGTCTCCTAAATGATTTACCGGATAGAGCATTTTACCGCCGTATTTCGGTTTTGTTGAAAATTTTTCGTTTGTTTTAGCATCATAGCAAATAAATGAATTATCTGGATAAAGCTCAATAATGTCGCTGGTTCCGGCAACACCGTATTCTATATTGAATAATTTAACCTCTGCATTAAGCTTTCCTTTAAAATCAATTAGAGAGAATTCATTTATAATATCGGAGTATTCGTTATCGTCTATTTTTCCAGTTTTTATGTAATTTTCTACGCATGAGTGGAATTTAGTCCCCCTGTTGGCGGCGTCATTCTTTTTTTTATCCCACTTGGATTTTATTTCCTCGACAGAAACGCCGTCTCTTTTGGCGCATGAACGCGCTATTATTCCAGACGGGTCGAATTCTTCCTTATAGTTTCCAAGCAAAGATGTTACGGATATTAATTTTTTTCCGTTTACATGATAAGAGTGAGCTTCTTTATCGAACTTTACCAAATTGGATATTTCATCTAGTTTTAACATTATTTAATTATAAATTTCTGTATTTTCTGTATTTTGAGGAGGTATTTCAACTTCTTGGTCTGGCTCCACTTTATGTATTATAACTTTTTTGCCTAATTTATTACATAGGTCAATTGTGTGCTGGGTCCCGCGAGAGCCAGTTGTGAATGCTATAACAATATCTGAATCGTTTACAATTTTTATATTCCTGCGAAATCCAGCGCCTTTACCTTCTCTTTTCCAGTCTGGATAGTGTATGGTTATTGTTTTACCTCTTTCTTTAGCCCAAATCTGAGCTATATTATCTGCACCGCTTGAGCAACCGCCGCTTACAATGCAGGATATTTTTTCCTCTTTTGAATCTAAATACTTAAATATTTCATTTACATTGTTATAGTCTCTCGAACCTACTACACCCACTCTTTTTTTACTATTGTTTTCCATAATTATCTAGATATTCTTTTATTACATTTCCGTGACACTCCAGAGGAACACAAAAACAACCGAGAGTTTTTCCAGCTAATTTAAGAATATTTTTTTTGAAAGCCAGGTCACTTTTTATTCTTTGATAAAAGTCCTTTTTGTATTCTGCTATAGCGCCCCTCCTATCGTGATAGGATTTGCAGTGAGAGCAGTAAACCCCTCCCATAGTGTGCGGATTCCCGTAATAACCGTCCGTTCCTTTTCCGGGTCTCCCGATATAAACATCGTATTTTTCTCCGTTGCGAATATTTACAATTCTAGTTTCTTTCATATTATTTTATTTTATTGTCAACACATCTGTAATTTTCAGACCATAAAACATCCGACATAATTTTTTCCGATTTTCTTATCTTATATTCGGGTAGTTCTGGAAATAAAATATGCAGAGTCTCGTGAATTACAATCCTCATTTTCATTTTGCCGCGAGTTCTCTGCTCAACTTCTATTTTGTTTTTATTAAAAAACGCTCTTCCCCAATCCCCTTCTCTTCCTAATTTTCTATAAACAACTTTTATCTTTTTTTTATTCATACCTTAATCATATCAGAGATATTGTGGTCGTCTTTAAAATCTTTTCTGTTTAAAATATAGTATCTATAAAAGTCATTAAGTATTTTAAAGTTATTTACAATATATCCACATTCGTCAATTTTATTCTTTAAAATCCATATCAGTTTGTCTTTTTGAAGCGGCAAATAATTGTTTGTTTCTAGATATCTTCTAAATTGAAGCCTTAAAGATTCTTGTTGTTTATATAAATTTGGACTTTTTTCAAATCCGAGTAAACAGTGATTGCTATCTAGGCTATTAAATGCGTATTTTGCGTAATGCCATATAAAATGCCATTCATCTCTATTTTTATTCCTTACGCTGTAACAATAATCTTCTTCATTTTCAAACCAACCTGTTTCCTCAATTTTTAAAAATCCGCCTCTTGCGCCGTGAAGTCCCCAATGAGGAGTTCCAACGAACAATTGATTAGGGAATCTTTTAAATAGCAATATTTTGCTATAATTTGAAACAGTGTTCACATTGTTTTTTTCAAGGATATCAACGAATTGCCTTATGTTTTTTGAAAAATTATCGTTTATTCTTTCAGAGCTATCTCTTAAAAGAATCCAGCTATCTTGGTCTATCTTGGGATGCAAAAGTATAGTATTTAAATCATGCGAGTGTTGAGAAAAATAAGGAATTTGAATTACGAATCCATTGTTTTTTCTTGATTCAAGCAATTCAAATGTTCCGTCTGTAGAAAAATGGTCAACTGCGGCTATGCCGTCGAAATTATAATAAGAGCTTGTAAGCTCTTTTATGTTTTCTACTTCGTTTTGCGTTGATATCGCTAAGAATATTTTGCTCATTGTTAATCAATAAAACATTTAAATGAATGCGGCGCCCATTCCTCTGGTATGGTTCCATCAATCCACTCGCCTTTTAGCATAATATCCCACTCTTTGTCGTTAAGCGGGGGATATACATCTGTTCTGTATGAAGGTTTTTTAATTACGAATAGGTTTTTTGAATCGCATCTGTGCTTATAAATCCCGTCCCCAATCTCTCTTATAGACCATTTGCCATTATCTTGAAAAACATACAAATGCTCTACTTTTATTTTGTTTTCCTTGAAAAATTGTTGAACGTATGACTCGACATATCTTACGTTATTGAATGGGCCGGGCCCTCCGTATTTGTTTTTTTCTCCTTTAGGGATTTTTTTGTAAAATTCAGTTTTGAATATGCCAGCTCTTTCGGTGAAATTTCCGTATCCAGCCTGAGCGCCAGAAAGGTCTATATAGTTGAACCCTTCTAGCTCCATTTTGTCTAAAATAACTTTTATATAAAATTCGTTAATTTCTTGAATTAAAAACTGGTCGTTTTGAACATATATGAAATACTCGGTTTCGCAAGACTCTGAAAGCTCGACCGTTCCATTTCCGCATCCAGTATTATCTTTTCTTAAAATTAGCTTATCTATTAAACCTTCTCTATAGAAATCAAAACAATACTCATAGTTTTTGGTTCCATTGGATAAAAATATAGTGTAATGAGGAAACTTTGCATTAGTTTTTATGCTTTGAAGGCATTTTCTGCTCTCTTCTGGCTTTTCGTAGTCAAGGACTAAAAATGAAACTCTAGGATTTTGCATTGTTTAATTATATATCGTTTTACTTTTAAAGTAAAGATTATTTTATTAAAGAAGATTTTACAAAAACAACCAAGGCTTCAAATATCTTGTCAATAAAAAATACTGCCACCAAGAAGCCGCCCACAATTAAATATTTCCATTTATAAAGTGTCTCCACGCTTTTGTTTAATTCTTTTACGTTTTTGTAATCCCCCTGTAGGTCTTTTATGTCTTTTTTATTTTGCCTTATGTCTTCGAGGACACCCACTTTGGCCTCACCATCAACAATTGAGCCGGTTAATATTTGCTCAATTCTTTTGGTTGTATCGCCAATATCCTTTATGTCGTTCTTCATTCTCTCGATGTCACTCATAATATGTTAATATTTACACAAATAATAAAATAATCCAATATTTAACGATAAATATTACATTATTGGTCAATTAATGTGAAATAATAATTAATTACCTTACCGGACAGGCTCCTCCTGTGCATTCAAGAGAGTCAATCACAGACGACTCCGTATTGATTCTAGAAACCGATTTAAGAGAGTTTTTGTATGAATTATACTCTTTCTCCGTGATTGGAATCAAAACAGCTTGGTCGAAGCCGTGACCAGAATGAAGAAGGAATGAAACTGTTTTAATATAAGAGTTATAGTTTGATTTTAGCCAGTCCTTTATTTTTGAAACATCTCCATGTTTGTAGTAAACGGTGTTTGAAACCGCTTGGTCTGCCCAGCAGGTTTGAAGAGATTTAATCCTGTTTAATTGGTCAACGCAGTCTGAATCTGACTCAAGCTTAGTGTTATCATCAAAAGAACATGGAAAATAAACTACAGAAATATCGTGGTTTAATTTTTTATCCAATTGAATTTCTGGTTCTATTCTGTATCCAGCGTCTCTTAAAGACGGAATTAAAGAATCCATAGAAGAAAACCTTACTGTTCTATAGTGAAATTTTGAATATCCGGGATTGGCTCCGGGTGTGGAGCCTGACAATAGTGATAGCGTTCCACTGGGCTTTACAACGGTAAGCCTAATTGACTCTGGAAAGTTATTTGCTTTGGAGTATTCTTTATCAAAAGCTCTTAGATTTTTATATACAAAGTCGCACCATTCTTCATAATTTTTGTTCTGGCAAACTCCTGTTACGCCAAGTCCAAGTCTCATTTTTTTATGAATAATGTTATTGGATGATTCAAATAAATATTCGCCAGAAGAAATAGCTTTTTGAGTTTTATAAAGCAATATTGAAATATCTAGCATTTCTTCCTTTGATGTGATGTTATTCATTGCTAGTTCAGCTAAGTTGCATTGATAAGTCAAAACATTGCCAAAAACAGCCATGTGTCTGTCTTTTTCTTCAAAACAATAAACGTCCTCTAGTTTTTCTAATTTTGTTATTTTTTTAATATTTTGCCACTTTCCTTTTGTTTTGGCAGTATGGCTATTTTTTGTATTTAATCTACGACAAGGAATTAATTCGCAATCTGTTATATACAAATAATATAAATCTTTATTTCTGATAGATAAATTTGTTTTTGAACCTTTGGTTTGACAAAGATTTACAGAGCTTTTAATTCCGCATTTTGATAATAGTAATTGAATTCTAGAAGCCCTAGAAAATTCGGATATATATATTCTAATTCCGCCGGAAGACGTATTGGAGCCGTCCGCGTCTGCAAGTCCAGCTATAAAATTAAGTATAGATTCTTTATCCCAAGAAAATAACTGATTTATAGCTTCCGAATCATTTTTTAAAGGATTTACTAATTCTAAGTCTATGTATTTAGTGACGTTTAATTTTTTAAAAGGAATTCTATATTTATCATCCGGTGGAGAGAATTTAATTTCGTGACCTTTAACTTGGCATTTAAAATCTTTTTCTCCAAAAAGTATAACTTTTGCTACATTTTTATCAATGTGTCCGTCTCCAACTGTAAATCCCAAAGTATATGCGTCTTTTTCATATTTTTTACCAGACGAATACTCTATTTTAAATGGCTCTGAATGAACTGAAAACCCATCTGAAATTTTTATATCACATAAAGCAACTTTTTTATAATCCTTCTCAAACCTGTTCTTTATTGAAAATTTATGGTTTTTATTGCAATCTAAAAAAGAACCATCAGAAAATGAAACTCTATAAATTTCATTATTTATTCCTGTTTTTCTAGGGATAACTTTTGACCATTTTTCTCCATTCCAAACCTCTATTTCTTTATTAACGCAATCTTTTATATAAGAAAACCCATCTTTTGTAATAAGTGGCGTATTTCCAGATACGCAAGCCTCTTTGTCAGCTAGAAGAGCTTCGGCGCACGGATTGCAACCAATAATGTCCTCATCGTTAAGATTTAATCCATTAATTTCGGTTTCGCCAATTCTTCCAAATTTTTTTGAATTCTTTAAGTTAAATAATCCGTATGGCTCTCCCCCTCCGGTTTCGTATGGTTCCCAAAATTTATTTAAAATATGATTATAATCATTACATATTGAGCTATTATTTGAATTACTTCTATAAGCTGGAATTGTAATATCCAAATCCCATCTTTTAAGATTTAAATACCCAACATCGTCAACGTCACCAAGTAGAATTATGGCTGTTCTTCTTATGCCGCCGGATTTAACTACTTGTCCGCCGCAACAAATGATATCGGCAACGTCTTGGGTTCTTAATTTTTTGCCTTCTCTTGATTCTAGTATTTTACAAAGCTCTTGGCATCCATCCATGAGTGGTTTTGGGCCGGGAGCTATTCCACCAAATGTTTTTAACGGTTCGCCAGCGGGCCTAATACACACATTTGAATAAGAAAATGATTCACCTGTTTCAAGGTATGATTTTAAAATTTTTCTCCAAAGGTATGCCCATCCTTCCTTACTATCTGGAACTATAAAGTCTGCGTCCTTTGTATTTTTCATTACACATTTGACGCCTTTTTTAACTCTCGGAAGTTCTTGAGTGTATTCTCTGGAAATATTGCAACCAACCCCTCCTCCAAGCATTGATTCGGTAAATATAAAGTAAAAATCGTCTATATTTGAAACTTTTGTAACCCAACAATTAAGAAGAGAGTCGTTACCGATTAAATCAACAGTTGGAGTCCCTAGTTGCCAAAGACCTCTTCCAGAAAAGAAGCCTTTAAGGTCGAACATATAACTGTAAAGCCTTTCCGCCTCTTCTTTTGTGTATTTGGCTCCTATTTTTTGAGCGCCATTGATACATCTAGCTATTGTTTCCCACCATTCCTCTTGGAGTCCTAACTTATTTTTTCTGGAATAAGTTCTTTTATAAACAACGTATGACAAATCTCCAAACCCCCAAGGAACTTTTTTATTTGAATATTTTTTTAAAAAATCTTTTGAAAGTATTTCCGATTCGTAATTTTCAATCATAGGTTAAATATTATACATCCAAACAACAAAAAAGGAAAACAAAAAAAATAAAAATATTAAGAACGATTTTTATTTCTTAAGTGTATAAAATTACTTATTTTTATTACCCCACTTAATAACAACGTCTTTTGTTATTTTTTTTAGTTTTTCCTGTCTTTCTTTTATGTGTCTTCTGCCGCCTCTTTCGGCTGCGTATGAATCGTAGTATTTTTGTTTTAGAGGGTCTGTGGTTCCAAGTTTTTCCTCCCTTTTGGCGCTTTGTTCGGCGGCGAAATTTTGTATATCGCCTATAGTTCCTTTTGAATTGGCTATTTTTGCCAAATTTTTTGAGTGGTCGAATGCGTCAGATTGAGAGTCTATCGCTGCATTTGGCTTTGTGAAGATTCTTTCCCACTTAATTCCCTTTTCGTCAATAAAGCTATGCTCTTCGTGTATAGACTGAACTATTTCACGAACTTCTCCCGTTTCTGGATGGCAAAATATGTAAATCGGCAATTTTATTCCTTAACTAATCAAAAGGTTGTGTATGTTTCTAAATGTTTCGGAGTATTTGAACTTTTCAGATAACTCCAATCCTTTTGTATTTACACGATTTTCTTCTATTTTCTTAATTGAAGTATCGAGGCAATTTGAAAGCTCGCTTTCAGAGAATGAAAAAAAGTTGCCTTGGTTAAACGGTTGGCCTTTGTGAAAAAACATACCGTCATAACATTGAATTCTTGAGTTTGAATTCAACAATATTGAATTTTTTTCATCAGCCCATTGTTTATGACCGGCGCAATTAGATATTACGCCGTGTTTTCCAAGACAAACGGCTTGAAACTCTGGAAGACCCCAGCTTTCAGTTCCGCCCGCTATAACGCAATCAACAGAATTTAAAATATCATTGTAAACTGAATTTTGAGCAGAGAATGGCAAAAATTGAATATTTGAGTAATTTTTGCCTTCCAATATATTAGCATATATTTGATTGTGTTGCTCTGGATGGATAAAAGGGTTCTGAATGCAACAAATTAAATGATATTTATTGTTATTTCCGAATTTTCTTAGCCAAGTTTTTATGATTTTATCATGCTGCTTTCTTACTGGCTCGTATTTTCCAGAAACAAGATAGGTTATTCTTCCGTCATTGAAGTATTCTCTATCGGTTTTATAAAAATTAAATGAATCAAATCCTAGATTAAGAGTGCTTACATTGGTTGCGCCATAATCTTTAAAAGTATTGGTGTTATAATCGCAAGCAAATAAAACCTTATAATTGTTTGAAATTATATTAAGCTCCTCTGTTGTTGGAGAGTCTGTTTCAAAAAAAGTCAAAAGAACTTGCTTGTCGCTTATTGTTTGAAGAGAGTCTGATATATGCCACAATCTAAAGCACGGATTTTTCCTTTTGTGAGTTTTAAGTCCTTTTGAAATGCAAGACTGCAACCAAAGAGTAAAGTCTGGGTCTTCTCTTTGAGCGGAAATATCTACATTGCCAATTGGAATTATATTTGGAGAATGTCCCAGTTTGTATGCCTCTCTAGCCAAGGCGAAAGATATTTGGCCGAAAGACACCGTGTTGAGTGGTATGTTTAGCGTGTAATTCATTTTTATTTGTTATTATTTTTACCAGACAAAGACTCATATAGTATGTAATCCGGCTTATTGTCTCCTTGTTCTTTCGCGCCGTTCAAGAACGCCTTATAATTACCTCCTTTTACGTTATCGTTTAACCTTATTGATAGGTATTCGACTCCCTTATCATTCTTTTTTATCCAAGCGGCTCCAAAAACTTCGGAACCCTGTTTGTTTGTGTTGTTATTTTTATTTGTATTTTCCATATTTTTAAATTATATCAGGTTTTCTTAAATCATTCAATTTTTCTAAAAGAATTTTTTTTCCTTTTTCATGTAAATTTATAGCCATCGTTATGCTTATACCCATTTCTTCCGCCACATTTTTCCAAGGATTTATTTTTTTACTTGAGTCGAAGTTAATATATCTTTTTTCAAAAATTCTTTTTATTCTATCGTCCTTTATTTGAGAAAGTATATTAAATATATACTCTCCGTTTTCTTTTGAAGATGAGTGGCTTTCGTATGATTGTTCTGGAATATTTACATCTTCCGAATTTATAATTCTGCTTTTGTTTTTATTTGTGTTTAAACAGTGAAATCTTGCATTGTTGTAAATCCAAGTGCATAAACTTGCGTTCTTTTTAGGATTAAATGTGGATACCGAATTGTTTATTATTATGTTTATGTCATCCATTAAATCAGCGACATTTATATGCGGATTTCTTCTGCTGAATTTTATAATTACGTTAGCTACTAAATTTTGATACTTATCAATTATTTCCTTGGCTGCAATTGAATCGCCTTTTTTATAAAGTCTGACAAGCTTTAAATCTTTTGATTTATTCATTTTCGGTTATTGAATCTATTAGCCCTTTTAATTGAAGTCTTACGCAATCATCTCTCATTTGCTCGTTTTCAGTCGTCGGCCAAGTAATTTTATAATCGCTATTTATTTTAACCAATGGGTCGTTGCTTTCCTCTGTTTTGTTTATAGGTTTCACAAAAGAACCATCTGGAAGTATTCTGGTTACATAGATTAACTTTCCGCCGATAATTGATTTAATCCAATCTGTTTCGTCGAATTCATATTCTTTGAATCTTATATCGGTGATAACAGGTATATGCTCTGGCTCCAATTGCTCTTGGATTTTTTTGTTTAAAATTTTAGTCCAGTGAGTGCCTTTGCTTATTTTTCTTTTAATGCCGCCATGAGCCACCATCAAATCTCTTATCAAATTTTTTTCTTCTGTTATGGATGTAAAAGAAGATATTCCATAATTTTTTCTAGTAAAATCATTTAACTCTATTTTTAATTCATCGGCCAAAGCGAATCTTTGTATTTTGATAGATTTTTCATTTAAAATCCTTTGCAAAGATTTAAACAGAGAGTCTTTTCCAGAAAGAGCTACTCCACCAATTCCAATTATTTTTATTTTACTTTTTGACATCTTTTTTAACTACATTTTTTAAGTGGTTTTCGGCGTATAAATTTATTATTGATATAAGAATATCCAAATCAATATCTTTTATTTCAAGAGGGTCTGTTAAATAGCCTTCATGCTCCTTTGAATTCTCAAGGAATGAGTTGCATATTTCCGCTATTTTAAATCCAATGGAGCCATCAATCTCAACAGATTGTTTATTATTTTCCAAACTTGTTTTTAAAATCCAAGTAATTAGCGTTTCGCCGGATTTGCTTTTCCCCACATATTTAGTGAGGAACCCTCTTTTTTCAAGATTTTCCAATCCGTGAAAAATTGCGGCCTCGCATTCGCTTTCTGGAGAGTCTCCGTCAAAAATTTTATTGAACTCCTCGTTATTAATAGAGTGATTGGACATGAAATAACCAATCAACGAATACTCGGCGTCTTTTATTGTCATTTTTTTAGTATTTTTTTAGATAAAATTGATGCTTGCTCCAAATTTTCCATTAAAATTGATACAAATTGTCTATTGGAACATAGTTTTAGCCACTCATCTTTTGAAAAAGATGCTCCAAATTCCTTCAGTTCTAAAACTGTTGGCGGCTCTTCTATTTTTTCCAAACTTAATGCTATTTTTGTAGGCATTTGAATTTAATATACTTATATTAACATTAAAACTAATAATAGTCAATAGAAAAAATTATTTGTTTTTATTCTTTACTTTTGTATGTTAGATAATATAATTGATTATCCGACTAACATAATCGGGAAAAGGTAGTCGCGGATTATTGAAGCTGACAATCCATTATGTTATTAATTCGGCTGATTAGCTAGGAAGACCTCCGAGTGATTCAGCCGGATTCCAAATTTTAAAGACTATATCCGAAGTAGTTTTTATTATTAAGCAATTTCGGACGACTTGACCCAAAACATAAGAAACGCCGAAAGGTGTAAATTTAACTCGCCCAGCGCGGAGAGAGAAGGGGAGTCGTTAAACAAACAAAAGAATGATGAAACTTGCCAAAGACGATATAAAAAATACTTTGGTAAAAGCGCATCAACAAGAGTATTTATTTAATTATTTACTTGCGTAATTGTCCATTACGACTTAATTAACTAATTATTCATGTGAGGTGGTGTATAATAAACCCCACCGACAGATAAGACTAACACAACGGACGCAAAGGAGTCTCTCGTCCTCTGTATGCTTACAGTATTATAGTGTTATTCATTCCTGCTCGCATGGAAGAAGTGTATTCAAATCGGTTAAATGCTTGAATATTAAAAGTTTATTCTCTTTCAAATAAAAGATTCTCTTCCATTTGTTTTCAATAATAAAAAAATAAAAAAAGTTTTCCAACCGTCGAAGGCTTTAAATCCTTCGTAGGCTCGGCGGATAAAATAATTTATTCAATTTATATTCAATTATTTGTTTCACATAAAATTGATTAATAATTGTGGATACAAAGATTAATAAAATTCTTTACTTTACAAAATTTCTATATTATAATATCGTAATGGAATTTTCAGGTTCTTATAATAAAGAGTATATTAAAAATATCCTTATTTCAAATGGCTATCCAGTTAGGGAGGGCTCCGGCTATATATCCACGGCGGCTTTATGGAGAGGCGGCTCAGACCCTTCTTCTTGTGTAGTTTATTACAACGATAATTTTGCTGCTGACTACGTTGACGGTAAAAGCTATAAGATAAAAGATTTCATTTCTTTGGTTTGCAATATAAAAGACCAAGCATCCTTGGATAAGCTTCTTAAAGAGTCTAACTTTCAAATAAAATCAACGCCAGAATACGAAAAGATAAAGGTTCCGAAATTTTTTGATAAAGGAATTATTAATAACATAATACCGAAATATGATTATTTCTTGAAAAGAGGAATATCTGAAAACACTTTATCAGAATTCAAATCCGGCCTCTATTCTGGAGATATAAAGTATTTCAACAATAGGTATGTTTTTCCTTGTTTTAATAGTAAGGGTGATATATTAATGGTCGCCGGAAGAGACGTTACAGAAAAAAATAAGATTTACTGGCTACTAAAGGGTCAAAAAAAAGACGCCGTTTATCCTGCTTTTATAAATTCAGATATAATAAAAGACAAGAAATCAGTGTTTTTAGTAGAAGGAATAGGGGACGCATTAACTCTTTGGGAGTGCGGAATAAAGAATGTGCTGGTTTTATTCGGCGTTGATGTTAGTCTATCTATTATAAATTTTCTTTTAAAGGTAAATGTTAAAAATATATATATATCAACTAATAATGATTCTTTAAGAGGCGACAAGGAATCTAATGTTGGAAATTTGGCGGCTAAAAAAATAAAAACTAAACTATCTAGGTATTTCGACGACAGATTTATAAAAATTGTCCTTCCTTCAAAAAAGAAAGACTGGAATGAAACCCTGATAAATTTTGGAAAAGATGATATAATTAAAGAATTGAATAAATATGAGTAAATTATATAAGACAAAAGACGAAAGATATTTAGTTTCTGATGGAACCGTTTTAAAACCAATCACAGATGAAAAAGTTAAACATAAATGCCAATCAGACTTAGATAAAATACAGCCAAGCGATTTAAGAAAAGACTATAACGATATTCTCTCCGAGATAGGATTTAAAACATACGATACTTTTTGCGAAAAGTATAAAGAATTATGTGATTTAGACGAAACATTTGTTTTAACTTTTGTGGCCGAGAGAAAAGATGGTGATTATCATCCTTTTTCATTTTTTAGAATGTGCGATATAGAAAAACAAGAAAGATTTCAGAAGTCCATATATCACATTGGAATGAAAATGTTTAGCTATCTTCATTTCATTGGGTTTCTAAAAATTTTAGAGGAAAAAAATTTTATAAGAGTAAATCCGAATCTTTACAAGAAATAATTTATGCAAGTAAGACTAACATCAATAACTCAACCATTGATTAAAACATCAGATAACTCAAGATATCTAACTCCAGAAGAGTATATAGTATATTGCGCGAGAGTTAGCAATCCTTCTAATCAACTAAACACCGAAACATCCTCAAAGCTTATTTCATATTGTATAAAAAATGGACACTACTCAATATTTGAGCAGGTTGATTTTACAGTAGAAATCAAGACATCAAGAGCGATAGCAGCACAAATACTAAGGCATCGCTCTGCTGTATTTCAAGAGTTTTCTCAAAGGTATTCAAATGTAACAGAGTTTGAACCAATAGAGTTCAGAATTCAAGGAAAAACCAATCGCCAAGTAGGTGATGAAAAAGTTGACTTTCCAGAGTTGGCCGAGGATATAGATAATCATATTTCAAAATCCGTGGAAATATACAACGAAATGATTAAATTAGGAATAGCAAAAGAATGCGCTAGATTCATATTGCCTCTTAATACTCAAACAACTCTTTACATGAAAAACAACGTAAGAAATTGGATTTTCTATTTTCAACAAAGGTGTTCAAGTCACTGCCAAAAAGAGCATAGAGAAGTGGCGGATGAAATAAAGAAAATATTTATGCAAAATTTCCCAGAAATCTCAAAATCTATTGGCTATATTTAATAAAATATAGGCTTCCAAATTCTGTTCCCGGCCTAATTTCGACTTTCCTATTGGAGCCTATTAGGTTTTGAATAGGGTTGTTTTTATAATTAAAAAGCATTTCCTTGTCAAAATTTGAATTCTCAACGAAAAATTCTATATATTCATATCTAGAATCATCATTCAAATTATCCCAAAGTATATCAAGACCAGATAAGGATAGCTCTTTATTTGGTTTAAACATACAATACTCGTCCTTTTGACAATTGATTTTGTATGGAAGCGATATTCTTTGCTTTTCAAATGGCTTTATTAAAAGTTTTTCACAAGTGTATATTTTATATACACCAGACTCTTCGCTCACCTTGCTATTGAAGCCTTCTCTTGAAATAATTTTCATTTTTTAGTTTAAAAATTTTTATATGTGTATATATTATAGTAGTAAGATTAAAAATATAAATTATTAACTAAAATGAAAAAAATCATAGCAATTCTATCAATCATTCTTTCCGCGTCTGTTATTTCAGCCTATGCGGACACATCATCTAACTCTATCGCAACCGCATCTTCCACTCCTCCGGCGTCTTTTTATGGCGGATTGAAAGAAATGGGTAATGCTATTGCAACGGCGACCAATTGGACTTCTGTTGCTGGCTATGGTCATGGATTGAGCGGAGGCGGAAACAATCTCGCTTTCGGCGGAATCGCATATAATTTCACAGAAAATGTAGGCGCTTACGTTGGATACGATTACCTTTGGAATTCAAGCTCTAATTCATTTAATTCAATTCGTGGTGGCATAACACTTCAGGACACTATTAAACCATTAACCTTCATTGGTCAATCTTGGACGACAAACGTAACAGCCACTCCTTATGCGGCGGTTTTCTTGGCTACTCCAAGAAACGGAAATGCCGTTGGCGAAGTAAATGCAGTTGGCGCGAATATTGATGTCTATGCAGTTAAAAATTTCGAGCTTATCGTAGGCGGTGGGTATGAAAATAGAGTCGGCCAAGGCTCATTTGATGGAAATTATGCTTACTTTAACATTGGATTGAGTCGCAGGTTCTAATATTTTAACAAATAGCATAATAATTAATCCTCAAGTGTAAATACTTGAGGATTTTTTATTTATATGAACTCAAAAGACTCAATTAAAATACTTTCGCTTGATGGCGGAGGCATGAAGGGCTATATAGAATGCAAAATTTTAGCGGAGCTAGAAAAAAGAACCGGAAAAAAATGCAATGAAATTTTCGATGGGTTTACCGGAACAAGCATCGGCGGCATATTGGTGGGCCTATTATCAATAGGTGTCTCAGCCGAAAATTGTCTGAAATTCTTTACGGTAGATGGAAAAGAAATCTTTAAAAAGAAATGGTATAGTTATTTATTTTTTAAACCAAAATACTCCGCAAAATCAATAGAAAAAGTATTATTCAATAAATTTTTATTTACAAAACTAAAATCTGTAAACAAAAAACTTCTAATTACTTCAGTTGATATAAATACTGAAAAGCCAATATTTTTTAAATCATACAAGCAGGACGGCGAAGACTTCTATTTAAGAGACTGCTGCCGCGCCACCAGCGCAGCACAAACATTTTTTCCATTACTGAAGCTAAACGACTATGTTCTTATGGACGGAGGAAATGTAGCGAACAATCCAAGTTTATGCGCGTATATTGATATTCACAAGTTAGGATATTCGGACGAAAATATAAAAATACTCTCCCTTGGATGCGGACAAGAAAAAATAAAAAGAAATGGAATAAAATACATCTCCGCAAATGCTATAAAAATGCTTTTATTAACCTTCGGAATACTCTTTGACTCAAATTCAGAGGACGTAGATTACCACCTAAACGAGTTAATCGGAGAAAATTATTTAAGAATAAACCCAGTATTAACTCAAAAATTATTGATTGACGACGCCTCCGAATCTGGATTGAAAAAATTAGAATTTGAGGCCAATAAATCAATATCGGAAAACTATTCTAAAATAGAAAAATTTCTTTTTTCTTGACATTAATGTATTCATAAACTAAAATTATTCTATGGAAATGACATTAGAGCAAAAAATTCAGGAATTTGACTTAAAACTTTCTAAAATAATAGATATTAAATCCTTAACCGACAATTCGGTTATCGTATTTTCTATTAATGAATTAACGCCCGAAATTTACGAAACAATAAATTCACTCAATTACATCTATGGTGATTACATGAAGCAAAAGAATATCACTTATTTGGCAATCAAGCCCGGAACTGAAATTTCGGTTTTAGATGAAAAAAAGATGAATTCTATGGGTTGGTATAAAAAAGGATTAATCATAACATAATTTTTATGTCAGTAAAAGGCGATTGGAGCAGAGTTAAAAATAAAAAAAATTTTGACACCAATTACGATTCAATAAATTGGAACAACAGGCAATTAAAATTAAAAAAAGAATCGAAAAAAATAAGCTCCGAACTAAATGCAGAAAATAACTTGGCTGAAACCACTCTAAAAAATACGAATAATAATTAAATGGAAAAAGAGCTAAAAAAATTTGAAATTTTTCAAAAAAACATATTGAAAGAAATTGAGTGGCAAAAAAAAGTTAATTCATATTCATTTAAAGAGATGGCGGATGTATTAATACAAAAAACTTATCAAAGAGAAAAGATAGGAACCGAAAGCTGCGCCGTTTTAAATAGGGTTATAGAAATGTTATTCAAAATGGAGGAATTTCAAAAAAACTCTCAACGCAATGAATATTAAATATTTTGGAGCGCAAGGCAATATACTGTGCCAGAGCGATAGGATTATAAAAGCTCTTATCGAACTCGGTCACTCAGTAAACGAAAAAAATGATTATTTTGATTTTATTTATTCTAATGATTGCGGGTCACATGATGAAGCCATAGTCTTCAAAAAACTTCATCCAAAATCAAAACTAATACTAAACGTATTAGACTGTCCAATACATATAAGTGGATTTTCAAGCTGGCTTGACAAAACATCCATCCAACTAATGCAAGCGGATTTTGTTACAGCTATTTCCGAAACTGTTAGAAGAGATATTATTAATATATTTCCCTTTCTTTCAACAAAACATATTCCAGTAATTTACCAACCGATAAAAGATGTTTTTTATAAAAAAACTGATAAAATTCGCTCCGCTTTATTTGTTGGCAGGGCCAACGACCCAAATAAAAACTTCAAACTAGCTTCTGAAGCAGCAATGTATTCTGGAATTAAAATTGACGTTGTTGGGCCAGAAAACCCACTTGATTTATATCCAAAGTATTCCAATTTCGTTAATTATTTAGGCTTGGTTTCGGACGAACAGTTAAATGAGGAATATAATAAGCATTCACTTACTTTTATAACTTCTTGGAACGAAGGAATCTGCCTGTCTTTGCCGGAATCAATAGTATGCCGAACCCCAGTTGTTTGCGTAAACACCATGAGAACCGCTTGGGAGTTCTGCCCCAAAGAATTTTTATGCGAAAACAATATCTTCGATATTACCAATAAAGTAAGCCAAGTTATATGCGGTAATTTCGACAAAACACTTGAAAATTATTCCTCTCATTATAAAGAAATGTTTTCAGGAAAATCAGTGGCTAAAAATATTATAAATGTATATGCAGGAACAAAATAAAGAATCAATAAAGGATTTCAACTCAGACTCAACTGTAATTGGAATTTTATTAAAAAAATTCAACCTTACCAAAAACGGGGTTTTGTCATTGGATTTAAAAAAAGAAGACTATCCAAATTCAGTTGCCTATAGAATTGATTTAAAAAATAATAAATTAGATTTATACGTTGAATAAATGTCTTGCCATTAGGCTTTTATTGGTGTAAAATAAAAACGTGGAAAATAAAGATTATTCCTCGGACGGTCTTTGGAAGTTCCGCTTGGAACCTGAGTATAAATACTCACCCAAAGAAGATATAACATTAAAAGAATTGGCGGCAATAGTTGCTTTAATAGCCAACAAAGCTGGCGGATTTGAAATAGAGGCTTTGCCTAAAAATATTAAAAGACATTTTCAATTAATTGAATAAAATATGATAACAGATAATCCAAGTCACCCAGATTTAAAAAAAGAAGAGTCTGGCAAGCAAAATAAAATATATCTTGTTCTTCCAGATTCAGAAAGAGCCAAGGGATTTGTCAGGCCATACAGAGACTCATATATACACGTTGGGAGAGAGGTTCTTATATACGAGGAGCTAAATTTTGGATGCTCTTTGAAAAAACTAACTAAAGAAAATACAGAGAGATACAAAGAGTTCAACTGGACTTATGAGATACATTATTCAGAAAATTATAAAAAATTCAAAAACTCAAATGCTGTAAGCAGGTTTGTTGAAGCGCAAGAGATGGTGGCATTTTTACATAATAAAAAAAGATACGGAGTAAACTGCGGATGCGTAACAAAAATGAACCCTAAAATTGCAGAAACCTACGCTAGAAATCCAAGTTTTTATGGACTTACATGGTGCATGAGGTGCGCCAAACATCTTCCTGTTGGAGAGTTTATTTGGGACGAAGTTAGCGGTCAAACAGTAGGAAGTTAATTTTATGAAGATTGGAGTTATATTTTGTTGTTACGGAACCCCCGAATATATTAGCCCCTGCCTTGAAAACTGGTTGAAATTAAAAGATAAATATAATATTAAAATCGCGGCAGTTCACGGTCAATTTAAAGAATATCATACAAATGGAGTTGAGGATAACGATTATGATACTCAAATCAAACTAAAAGATTTAAATTTTAACAAACAAATAGACTATCTTTATATTCAGAATGATTACAATGTTTTTTATCCAGACTCAATAAAATATAATGGATATATTTTCCAAACAGAATCTGAAATTAGAGACAAGGGACTGCAATACTTATTGAAAGAAAATGTTGACTATATATGGCTTCTAGATTTAGACGAATTTTACACTGAGGAACAAATTAAAAGCATTATTGAATACATAGATGACGGATGCAACCAATTTTATTGCTGGTGGTCAATACCAATGAAAAACTATATTTTTTCAGGCAAAGAGTATATAAAAGGTTTTTCGCCTCCAAGAATTTTTAAAACAAAATTTAATGATTTTCTTAATTTGAACAAATTTTATTTCGACAACGACATATCGTATATTCGCAACCCAATGAATGCCAATGTGTCATACAAAGAACTACCTAATAAGAAAATTCCAGATAGTAAAATTGCCGGAGGGGTTTCTCATAAAACTTGGCTTCATTCCAATGGAGAGCAAAAAGTAAATTATCAAATAAAGCATTTTAACGGAATATGCTCATATAAATTTAACAAAGAAAAAGGAGAGTTAGAGTTTGACAAAAACTATTATATAAAATATAATATACCTATACCAGAGGTATATGAAGATGAATAAAAAAATAGCATTAGTTATTGGAATTTCTGGAATGGATGGAGAGTCCATTTCTCACCTTTTACTTTCAAAAAATTACAAAGTAATTGGGACTTATAGAAAAAACACTCAACTCAATCTTGAAGATTTGGTTTCGTCATATCCTCCTAATTCGGATATAAATTTAGAATATTGCGATATTTCAGACTTTAATTCAGTTAAAATTTTATTTGAAAACGTATTGAATAAACACTCAAAAATTGATGAGGTTTATCTTTTGGCCGCTCAATCTCACGTTGGAAATTCATTTTCATCGGCGGAAACTACCGTAATTACTAATGGTATGTCTGTTTTTAGTTTTTTAGAAAATATTAGAAATTTAACACCAAAAACAAGACTATATTTTGCTGCAACCAGCGAGCTTCTAGGTGGCGACCCATCTAGGTGCCCTTTCAATGAAAAATCTGAGTATGAGTGCAGAAGTCCATATTCAATAGGCAAAGAACTAGGAACAAGATGGATTAAATACTTCAATCAAACATACGGGATTTACGCTTGCTACGGAATACTGTTCAATCACTCAAACTGTTCTCGCGGAAAATCTTTCTACATTAGAAGAGTGACTAATTCAGCCGCAAGAATCGCATTAGGCAAACAAAAAGAACTGTATTTAGGCAATCTAAACTTCTATAGGGACGAACATTGGTCTGACTTCGGGACGGAAGCCATGTGGAAAATGCTTCAATTGGAAAATCCAGAGACGCTCGTTGTTTGCAGAGGTAAATGTTTCCACGGCGAAGAATTTCTGGACGAAGCTTTTGGATATTTCAATCTTGACTGGAAGAAATACGTTAAAATTGAAAAATCAATATTTAGACCAAATGAAGTTGTTAAACTGGTCGGTGACCCAACTAAAGCGATACAGAAAATAGGCTGGAGGCCGGATAGAATGTCTTTTAAAAACCACATATCATTAATGTGCGAAAATGACGTAAAATTAGAGCAAGGTTTGACTCCTAAAAGACCAGACGTTTTCAATCTTTTCCCATGAAAGTAATATACAAGCTAGACCCAAACAAAAACAAAGATTTAATAAAAAAACTAAATGAAAAAGAAAAAATTCTACTGTCAAAAAAGATAGGAAAAGAAGTTTCCGACAAAGACTTAAAAAACCATAATTTTCTAAATATTAGAAAGCCAAACAAATGAATAGATTATCTTGGGATGAATATGGATGTTTTTTAGCATTAGTGGGGAAAAGCCGCTCAATTGACCCGCATACAAGAATCGGCGGCTCCGCCTTTTCTTCTGAAAATAGAGTTTTAGGTGTTTCGTATAATGGATTGAAGTCTGGAATGGAGCTTCCAGATTGGATGACTTTAGAGGAGAATAGAGCGAAAAAAGGAGACTTAATGCTTCATTGCGAATCCAATTTATGCTCTCTTTTAACAAGAAACCAATGCACAACAATTTATCTAACGCAAAGTCCGTGTATCAAATGCTGCCAAAATATAGCCGCTCTTAACATACAAAGAGTCGTATATTTAAAAGAATACAAAAACTGTGGAAAGTTTAAAGAATTTCTTGAATTCCATCGAATTCAATTTGAGCAACTGAATTCAGATAGTAAAAAAAACATACTTAATTATATAAAAGATACATCTAATTTCGATGAATTATGCACTCAATAGAAAATGCTAAATCAATAATTGGTTTTTTGGAGTCAAAAGCCAGAGAAAACGGAATGAGCGTATCTCTCGGCGGCTCGGTCATACACAAAGGCCATTCAAATAATGACATTGATTTAATAGTTTTTAATCTTAAAACTTCAATAAAACCAAACCACGAAAAATTCATAAAAGATATTCTAAGCGAATATGCTATTAATATGCTTGGATGCGTTGACCACTCTGGATTCGGTGACGAAAAACTCGTTTATAAATTTAAAACAACCGAGGGAATAAGAATTGATATTTTATTTGTTAATTTATTGTTCAAGGATAGAATTCCTGATGTAAAAATTTTAAAAAGAAAAAATAAATAATACAACTTGACATAAAGCAAATAAACCGCTATAATCATACATAATAAATTTATGTCAAAAATAAAAGAAGATTCTTCCTTAATCACTCCTTCGCAGCAAGTTTCAGCCTTTTTAAAAGAGCATAAAGGCGAACACTACAATTTTGAAGAAGATAATTATTATAAAGTTCCAAGCTCTAGCCTTAATTTAAATCTTGAGCTTGCATCTGGAATACCTCCGGGCGCTCATAGGTTTATAGGAATAACCGCCGGTGGCAAAACTTCCTGCTCTTTGGATTTCATGCTTAATTTTCTTAAGCTAGATAAAACCAACAGAGCCGTTTATTTCAAAAGCGAAGGAAGGTTAAGCCCAGAAGTCCAAGCTAGGTCTGGAATAGAATTCACTCTAGACCCAGAAAAATGGAATAACAATTGCCTAGTTTTAGAGTCTAATATCTACGAAACAATATTTGGCTTCATAAGAACTTTGATAGTTGATAATCCAACCAAAACAAAATACTTCTTTATTATTGACTCCGTTGACAACATGGTTAAAAAAGACGACCTAGATAAGCCACTTGAGGAAGCTCAAACGGTGGCCGGTGGAGCCTTGATAACATCTGTATTCTTAAAGAAAACGGCGTTGGCTTTAGCTAAAAGAGGCCATATACTTATTTTTATTTCTCAAGTCAGAGAGGAAATTAAAATAAATCAATATCAAAAAACTACCCCAAGACAAGGAAAATCTTCCGGCGGACACGCGCTTGAACACGCAGCCTCGGTTGTCTTGGACTTTCTTCCAAGGTTTAACGACGATATAATTAGAGAAAAAAACGACGATAAAAATAGTAAAATACTTGGGCATAGATGCAAGGTTAAAATTGTAAAAAGCGACAATGAAAATTACTCAGAGGTTACATACCCAATTTGTTACGGAAGAAAAGGCGGAACTAGCGTATGGAGAGAACTTGAAATTTTTGACCAAATGGTTATGTGGAATTTAATAAAAAGAGAAGGTCAAGGCTCCTTCATAGTTAATGCCTCTATATTGTCCGAATTCAAATCAATCGGCATTGAATTTCCAGAAAAATTTAGAACAGCATCAAAATTTCAAGAATTTTTAATTGAAAATCCAAAATGCACGGATTATTTATTCAATAAATTTAAACACATATACTAAATGTGAAAGTAACCAATCTAAATGGATTTGAAAAGAAATACCTTCTAAACGCCAGAAAGTATGCTATAGACTGGGAAAAAGATGGCGCAAGCAAACTAGAGAGGCGATTTAAAGAATTAATAAGACCATACTGGAAAAATCAAATAGTTCTTTTTCAAGCTAGGATACCGGGCAGCCTTCTTAGACTTGACTTCTTAAATCTAAACAAGAAGATTTTGGTTGAAATTGACGGCCCGCAACACGATGAATTTAACAAATTTTTTCACAATAACTCAAGAAACGAATATATGAGGCATATACAAAGAGACTTCAAAAAAGAAGATTGGTGTAAAAAAAATGATATAACTGTAATAAGATTAGACTCATCTGATTTAGAAAACTTTTCGCCATCTTATGTTCTTGACAAATACGGAATTTCTATAGTATAATGAATCAATGAAATTCAGAATCTTCCATAAAACATTAAAGATTTTTCTTAAAAAAGAAGAATGGTTTCTAAATCAAGACGGCGAAGTATTTTTTTTTGATTTAGGCGAAAATAATATTTCAAAGCTTGAAAAAAACCTATATAGGCTTGACTTTTTTTCCGGTTTTAAAGATAAAAACTGCAAAGATATATATGAAAAAGATAAGGTTTCTTGGTCTGAAAAAATAAACTGGAACAAAAGAATTCCAGACGCGGACTTGAGCGATTATAAATACAAAGGAGAGGTTATATACAATAATGGTTTCTATATCAAATCCGACGGATTGCTTTATGATTTTTGTTTTTGCAATGATTTAGAACTGCTGTGATATGAGAACCACTAAATCACTAAAATCCTTAATAAAAAAAATTAAATCGGTTGGTTTTTATAATTGGCTAATAAATGAAAACAAATACGAATACGATGGTTCCTGCCCTTGTTTTTATTTTGTAATACCAGAGTATGAAATCGAATTGGACTGCTCATGCTGGAGAACCGGCGGATTTAAATTCTCCGGCCTTGCGGTTTCCGATAAAAAAGATGATTATTCATATTCTGATTTGAAAGATTTAACCATTTTGATTATGTCGGAAATTACCGAAAGATGGAGCAATACCGACTGGGAATATAGGATAAATGATGGTATTGATTGCGATTATGTTGTGGATTGAAATTTTATGATTTTTATACTGAGGACGAAAAATGCCAACTATTTTAAATTCCAAATCAATATATTATAATGACGTTAATCTAATAGCTAGGCCGTCATCTATTAATTCTCGCTCTGAAATACCTAAAGAATTTCACAGGATTATTGTTTCGCCAATGGAATCGGTAGTTGGAGAAAAATTCGCCATCGAATCAGACAGGCTAGGATTGACGGTTTGTTTGCATAGGTTTTGCGACATAGAAAAACAAATAGATATTTTCCACAAATTAAAAAATAAGCAAAATGTCTTTGCGTCTGTTGGTCTTAAAGACACCGAAAGACTAAAAAAACTATTTGATTGCGGCGTTGAAAATATTTTGATTGACTGCGCCAATGGCTATCTCCCTGCTATAAAAAATTGCTTGAATTTTATTAATTATGTTTATAGCGGAAAATTAAATAAAATAATGCTCGGTAATGTGATGACCGACACCGGCTTTTATAATTTAACTAACTGCATTGCAAACACATACATAAGAGTCGGAATTGCTGGTGGGTCCGCCTGTTCTACTTCCGACGCAACCGGATATAATAGAGGTCAAATAACTGAAATAATGGAATGCCATAAGTGTAAAAAATCAATAGGTTACACGATGGGTAAACAAACCTATTTAATTGCAGATGGAGGCATAAAAAACGGAAACTATGCAGCCAAGGCTTTTGGCTCCGGCGCTGACTTTGTAATGCTAGGCGGTTACTTTTCAAGAGCAATTGAAGCTGAAACTCATGTTATAGGTGACGGAAATTATTGGGGAGGCGCAAGCAGCAAGCAGCACGAAAGAATCGGAATAAAAGGAAAGCACAGCGAAGGAAAAGTTTACAAAGTTACCGAAGAATTAAAACCGCTTGAAGTATTGGTTAATGAGCTATGGGGAGGTTTAAGCAGCGCCGTTTCTTATAGCGGATATTCAACTTTAACTGAATTCATTGGTAATGGGGTTTTTGAAATAAAGCAAAATAGTTTGCCGCCTAAAAGATAATTTTTGCAATTATTATCAATTGCATGGTGGAGGCGGTGTAATAAATATAGGTTTACGGTTATCCTTTAAAAACCGATTAAATTTGGGCGGTTACTGGTTTCGACTATTGTAATCAGTAAATTAATGCAGGTCGTAGAGCATTGGGCTACGAAAAAAGATGCACAAAATAAATGCTAAAAATGCGTTGAAAAACGCCGTTGCGAAAGTTAAAGAAGTTTACGCTTCTGCTTGTGAATCGGTTTCCGCCGCTTTGCAGGTTCCTAGCATGGCAATGTCTGTAGCTTAAATTACAGCCGATTAACTGAATGACCCAGATATTTTAGTTAATCGTCATATTTCTGGAAAAACGTATATGGATAAATATACGAAAAACAACTATCCAATATTTTTGAAAAAGTTTGTTGATTTAAATGTTCAAAAATTAATCGGTTAAAAATTAACTAAACCTGTAGAATTAGTTTGTTTATTGTAATAGGACATGGGTTCAACTCCCATACCGTCCACCATTTTTATCTTGCAAAAATTTTGTTTCATACTATAATATAAATCATGTTTTATCCAGAATCTCTAGTTAGCATTCGCACCGAAAGTCAATTTCTCGGCGGACTTATAAAAAATCCAAAATTCTTAGTCGAAATGGATTCTTTTGTGAGTGAAAAGCTTTTTTATCACAAAATACATAAAACCTGTTTTTCAATTCTATCTGGTTTGGTTTATAACGGAAAAGAAGTTAATCGAGTAATACTGGCGGAACAAGCGAAGCAACTTGGCATAAACCAATTCGAGGATATAAACCTTTTCGAGTATTTAGACAGCATATCTTTTACAAATGTCAATTTAAAAGGTCTGGAAGAGCTTTCCGGCGAGCTTTTAAAATTAAGTATTCGCAGAGAGTTATGGGACAACACAAGCGCAATACAGCATTTTATTAAGGAAAATGGCGACAGAGAGTTAGACGAACTGATAAACGGAGTTGACGGAATTTACGGTTCAATGGATTTAAATTATAAATTTAGTGACTACCCGAAGGATGTTTATGCCGACATAGAATCAATAATACACGAAATAGCTAAAAATCCAATAGAGGAAACCGGACTAAAAACTCCTTTTGAATTATTCAATAAATGGTTCGGCGGTCTTTGCTCTGGCGATGGAGTCTATGTAACAACAGGCTCAAGTGGCGGCGGAAAGTCATGTTATTTGTTTAATATGGCTAAAGGAACCGCTGAATTAAACAACTGCAAGGCGTTAGTTCTTGATACCGAAATGTCATTTAAGATGAATATGTTTCGCGCGGCTTCTGCCGGAACTCAGGTCAATCAGTGGTTTCTCAAAACCGGAAACTGGATTAAAAGAGATGATTTGAGCAAAAAGGTTTCATCTGGCCTTTCAAAATTAAAGGAGTATAAGGGTTCGATATATCATCAATACATACCAAATAAAGAAATAAAAGAAGTCCTTTCTATGGCTAAAAGATGGTATTACAAAGAATGCGGAAAAGGAAATCCAGCCATCATAATTTATGACTATTTAAAGATAACGTCTGATTTAGATAAAAACAGGCAAGAATGGCAACAATTGGGCGACAAAATAAGTTATCTAAATGAACTTGGTCACGAATTGAACATACCGATTTATACCGGCGCACAGCAGAATAGGACTGCTTTTGAGGCTAACGGAGCAAGAAGGGACGACTCAACTACTGTTGGCGGCTCCGACAGAATACAGCAATACTCCTGCTTTAATTCAATCTTTAGAGAGAAGACTCTTGAAGAGATATCTGAACACGGAAATTCATTCGGAACTCATGTTTTGATACCTATTAAAAGCAGCAGAACATCAGGCGTTGATAATTTCGATTTGAATAAAAACGTCGAAATAATAGACTCATCTACCGGAAAGAAAAAATGGAAAAGAAACTTTCTATGCTATGAGATTTCAAATTACCTAGTTTCAGAAAAAGGATGCTATGGAGATGTTGTGAAGTCGCTTGGTTTTAATAAACCACTTCAAAAAGAAAAAAAAGAAAATTCTATACAAATTTAATATAATTACATTATGATAAGCATATATTGCTCCGCGTTTAATTTGGAAAAAAATATTTTCGATTGGGAAAAATCTTTGGATTTATTTTCAAAATTTGGCGATGAAGTTTTGGTCGGAACCACCACCGACAGCAAAGACAGGACAATAGAACTCCTAGAATTATTTTCAAAAAAAAATAATAAAGTAAAAATTGTCGTCACCGACTTCAAATTAGACTCTCCAACATTTGATGGGGACATAAAAAACGCAGCATTACTAAAATGCTCAAACAAATATAGGTGTTTATTCGACTTGGATGAGTTTCCGGTTTTATCTCAGCGCCATTTATGGAATCAATTATGCCAAATATTAGATGATTATAAAGGTGATTTTAATGGATTTCTTATTCCAAGTATAAATTTATGCAAAGATTTGAACCACTATAAAGATATCGGATTTAAATTTTATTTACACGACGACAAAATTAGGCGCGGAGTAGTTAATTATGCAAAAAATAAAGACGGCTCAATAGATATATCAAAAAGTGATACCACTGACGCAATACTGGAATCCGGCGAACTAGGAAGATTTCTTTCATTCCCAAATGAAATAAATTTAATACAATCTAGAAAAGACGTTATACCTTACGTCTTTCATAAATGGGCGGTTGACTTTGACAAAAGAATCGAGCAAAACAATTTTTGGAAACCAGTTTGGGAAAACAGAGCAAAAAAACAAGTCACTGATATAATTTTAGACAAATCAAATATTGATAAAATAGAGGTTTTTGAACATAGTCTCCCTCTTGAATAAAATGAGCAAATATCTATACACGATAATTTCAGACCTTCATCTTGGTTGCGGAGTTAGCAACTCAGACAAGATTTGCAAATTATTGCAAAGTTTAGATACTGATTTTTTAATATTGAACGGAGATACTTTAGACCGCGACCACACCAAAAGACTAAAGAAAAAAGACTGGAAAATACTATCTCTTTTAAGAAAGAAGAGCAAACACATTGAAATATACTGCGTCCAAGGAAATCACAGCCCAGAATTCGACAGCATTATATCTGATTTGTTGGGTTTTAATTTCGCCAAAGAACTAAACATAGTTGTAAAATCAAGGAGAATACACATTTCACATGGCGATAAAAACGATTTTTGGACTAAAAGAAAATTAATTACTAATTTTTTTACAGGGCTTTATTATTACATACAAGTTTTAGATAAAAATAATAAAATAACCGGATGGATAAAAAGAGTTAGCAAGAAAATATTAAAAACAAACAAAGGAGTAGAGGACTCCGCCTTTAAATACGCCAAAGAACATAGCTTCACCGACATAATACAAAGTCACACTCACTATCCAGATAAAGTATCGAAAGATGGAATAAATTATTATAATACTGGGAGCTTTTGCTACAAAATATGCACCTTTGTAACCATAGACCACGACGGAAAAATAGAATTGCAAAAAATATGATAAACCAAACCAAATACGTTTTAGGATTTGCGTTTAATGAATGCAAAAACTGCGTTATTTTGATAGAAAAGCAAAAACCGGAATTTTTAAAAGGAAAGTTAAACGGCTTGGGAGGGAAAATAGAGGGCTGCGAACTACCAAACTCCGCCATGAGCAGAGAATTCAAAGAAGAATGCGGCATTGAAACCAGTCCTAGCGACTGGAACAGATTCTCCGTTCTAGACGGCCCAGATTTTTTAGTCTATGTCTTCAAGACAACTCTTAAAGACGAGCTTTTCTTGTCAGCCAAGCAAACCGAAAAAGAAAAAATTTTCCTACTACCGATATCTATTCTAAAAAAGAAAAAATGCGTAAGCAATATACACTGGCTAATAGAGATGGCGCTGGACGAATCAAGTGAATTTATTGGCTCCGTAATAGATTATAAATAATTTAATTATATGTTTAACTATTCATTGAATTTTTTTACCTCAACTAAAGGTCATTTCAACTGTAAAAATATATACAAATATACTCTAAATGATTTATTCAAAAAATCTATAATATTCAAAAGCCTTTCATACAAAATAGCGCATATAAAAATTAGCGAAGGCGAGGAGTCTATCGGCTCGGAAATGGAAAAATTCCTATATTCTGATTTTAAATTCGATAAAGTTTTAACCACGGTTGGAAAATGGTCGCATTCCGACGGAAGCTCTCATTTTGAATATTTAAAAGATATAAACAAATTATATTCTTGGTATGAATTATCTAATATACCATTCGGAATACATTGGGAAGATGATTTCTGCTTTAATATTGAAAACGCCGACGACTTTATAAAAAGGGGTTTTGATTTCATAAAATACAATCACAATAAGCTCACATTTAGATACACTCGCGAAGGCGATGAAGATATCCTGCAAAGAACCAATGCTAAAATCTACGTTCCATATAACTATGATAATATTTATCAAAGCGTATATGCTCAAGATAATGAATTTTCATTTAATCCGACATTTTTAAGAAATTCTGATATGAAATACATATCTAAATTTGCCGCAAAAACCTATCCAAATATTCACGCTCATTGCGAAAGAGCCTTTGGATTAGTAGCCAATTATTTGAATAGCGAAAAAAATACTTTCGGATTTTACGAAGATAGATTCTGCTTCGTTGATAACAAAATATTGACACACATAGGGACGCCGGATTTCGCAGCTAAATTAAAATGACATTAGACAAAATAAATTCATTTTTTGAGTTGATAGCTTTTTTATTTATACTATTAAATTGCTATAGACTAATAAAAGACGGACAACTAAAAGGAATATCAAAAGTATCGTGTTCCTTCTTCTTTGTTTGGTCTTTCTTTAATTTATATTACTATTCAGGAATCAATCAATTTTATAGTTTTATTTCTTCTTTATTGGTCTTTATAAGTAATTTTGTTTATATTGTTTTAATTTTTACCATTCCATCAATGAAAAAACAAAAAATCGTTTGTCTTTGCGGCTCAACAAAATTTAAAGAATCCTTTATCAACGCTCAAAGAAATGAAACTTTAAAAGGAAACATTGTTTTATCAGTTGGTCTTTTCGGTCATATTGAAGGTCTTGACATGAAAGGAGAGACTAAAAAAATGTTGGACGAACTACATAAAAGAAAGATTGATTTATCAGATGAAATACTCGTCATTAATATCGGCGGATATATAGGAGAATCAACTCGCTCTGAAATAGAATATGCAATTAAAAACAAAAAAAGAATAAAATATTTAGAATGAATAAAGTATTATTCGGTCATCATGGTAGATATGGAGATATAATGATGGGGATACCGTCAATAAAATATCTAAGCGAAACCAATCAAAACAATTCATACTACTTAAATATAAACAAATCCTATCAGGATTGCGCTCCGTTATTCTATAATCAAAAGGGGATAGAAGGAGTTTTTATTTCAAACGAATACGAAAAATTTCCAGATTCACTAGACTGTATAAATTTGAGAGATTTTGGATTCTCTTCGTGCTTCAATCCAATGCAACCAAGAATTGACGAAGAATCTTGGTTTAAAAAGAGACATCAAGTTAGCGACGTTGCATATCAATACGGTATTTTAAATGAAATCGAGTGCCATAAAATAAAAAAAATAAACTTGCATAAATGGTTCACTCACCAATACTTTAAAAAAACAATTGCATTTCATTCGTCGCCCGCCAATTATGAAAAAAACAACACAAAAGCTTTCTCTAGGGAGAAGTCTCAAGATTTGGTTAATTATTTAAATAAAATTGGCTATTCAGTTTTAGAGGTCGGAGCCAAATCAGACCCAAAACTTGAAAATACCATAAAATTTGAAACAGATTACTTCCATTCAGTTAAAAATATATTAGGTTGCGAACTATTTATAGGATTTGATAGCGGCCTAACTTGGACTTTATCTGGATACAATTTCCCAGTTTTAGCTTTTTATAGCGACGCTTATTATATTAGAGATGGTATTAATTATGTTTCATCTATACAGCCCGAAAATCCAAATGCCATATACATATCAAACAATAACGTGAATGAAATTTCACACTCTTTAATGATTGAAAAAATCAACGAAATAATATAAAATATTTATATGTCTAAAAATGAAGCTATAACAATTTGTATAGGTGAAGATGCTTTTAAATATTTAAAAATAACTTTAGTTCAAAACATAAAATACTTCGATAATTATATCGTAATAAATAATTTTGATAAAAATGTCAATGATTTAGTCCGCTCATTAGGCGGCTGTGTTTTAAATACCAACTCAATGTTTGAAAACGGAAAGGCATTCGACAAAGGCGCTGGATACAATGAGGCGTTCAAAAAAATACTTTACAAAGATTACGTCACTATATTAGACTGCGACTGCTTTATTCCAGATGACTTAGGTTCGGTCTTGAAAAAACTAGAATTCGATAAAGAGTTTATGTATGGCTCAAGAAGAGTTGTTATTGAAAAAATAAGCGATTTTTTCAAGATAATCAATGGAGATAAATCCATACTAGATTCGCTCAATTGTCCTTATGGTATTGGTTATGTATATATGCAACTTTTTAATGTAAACTCTGACGTAATAAAAAGGCATGGTTTGAATCACCCAAACAACCATGACGAATCTGAATCAGATTGGATGTTTAGAAATAGGTTTGGCGAAACTTTTAATTCAGATATGGAGTATCGAGGAAAATTAAAAGAAATAAAAGAAAGAATATACCATTTGGGCCCACCAAACATGAGAGAAAGAAATCACGATATTTTCTTTAATAATTAACCAAAATTGATATAATATTAAAAATAATATGGGTAAATTATCTCGATTTAATCTAAACGAATTCATTGAAAAATACGGAGTATCAACGCTAATAGAAACCGGCTCTGGATATGGAACCGGAATAAATTACGCTCGCGAATTTAAAAAATTGAAACGAATTTTTTCCTGTGAAATAATAGACGAGCAAGCAAAAAAACTCCAAAAAGAAATACAGGAACACGACAATAGAGTTCTAATATACTCCGGCAAGAGTTGCGATTATTTGAATTTTATACTTAACCAAGAAGTTGTAAAAAACGAAACTTCTTGTGTATATTTTTTAGACAGTCACTTTCCGGGCGCGGATTTAGGTATATCAAAGTTCGATGACGAGAAAAATAAATTAATAAGACTTCCTCTAGAAACCGAACTTGATATAATTTATAGACTTAGAAATCCAGATATATACAGAGATATCTTCATAATTGACGATTTAAGAATTTACAAAAAACTTCCAATTCACGGGGGAGACTTGGAAAAACTTAATTTGGGAAATGTAACTGATTACAGCAACGACTTCTTCTCTCGCTGGAAAAAAACTCACGACTTAGAAGAGATATTAGAGCATGAAGGATATTTAAAAATGACACCAAAAGAAATATATGTTTAATAAATTAGGGATACGAATGGAAGGCTCTTGGAATCAAGTTGCGCCTATTATATCTGAATATGTCAAAAATAAAAGTCAATTCGTCTATCTTGAAATAGGTGTCGCCCACTGCTTTACTCTTAGAAATTCATACGATATTATAAAAAATAATATAAAAACTAACGACTGGATATGCCTTGGTTTAGACCTAGAAGGTAGTTTAGACGTTAATTTTAAACAGATATCCGAGGCTTTTAATAATCAAGAATTAGTCATCAGCACAAACGAGAACTCCGAAAATGTTTTACAAAAAATATCATCTGGAAAATACCATGCTGGCTTAATTTTAAGAAAGAATACCGTTGATTTTATAAATAAAATAGATGAAAATTCGATTGATTTCTATTTTGAGGATTCTTGCCACGGAAAACCATGTTTTATTAAACATTTTTTGGCAATGGAAGGTAAAATTAAATCCGGCGGACTTTTCATGGCTCACGATACCGGCGAAGAAGAAACCGGAACGGATTGGCAGCCGCATTGCAATTCATACATAGATGTTCGCGGCGGTCTTACTGAGCTTGGATTATTAAATAACTCAAGAAAAGGATGGAAGATGATTGGTGAATTCGCCGGAACAAGAAAAACCGAAAACAATCCGAACGGCGGAAATTCAATCGCTTTGTTCCAAAAGCTTTGAATCTTAATTGTAGTAAATTAACACTCCGTCTCCGACACCGCCCGCAACATACCAGTTCGCCAAATTTTCTTTTTCTTGGTTTGTGCTTATTGACAACTGAAACCAGAAAGACCCGCCCGTAGGAACTGGTATATGACATTGGCCTGAATTCCCAACGAACACAGTTCCAGTATTATTAATCGGAATGCCTCCAGCCTGAAACCCCTTGAATCCGAAAAGATAGCAGTTACGAAAAAAAGTCGTCACCCCAGTTATGCTTACCGGAGTAGCGCCATTAGAATTAACAAATACTGTCATAAAATTAAATTAGTTATTAATAATATACACGACAAAGTGTAAAAAAATCGTGTTTATTATTATTAAAATAATATTATCTAAAATTATTGAGATTTTTGCAGAAAAAATCATAGAAAATCTACGTTTTTCTAAAAAACACAAAAAAAATAAGAAAAATGCAAGATAATTATAAATTAATTATTGATTATTTCAATTCCGATGAATTTAAGCTATGGAAAGAAATGGCTGGAATAGGCCGAATTATAGAATTAAATATAGAAAAATTCAATTACAATAAAATAGAGCAAGAAAACTATTTAAAAAATAAAAATTCCAAATATAATTAAACATGAAAAAATTAATAATTTTATTTTCAATTTGCCTTTCTACGCATTTTTGTTTTGGGCAGACCACAAATTTGCCACCCACAACCCAGCTACCGCAAACCACCGAACAGCATTCAGTTGAGTCAGATATTATACAATTATTTAAAGACTTATTCCCTTCATTTCCTAAAGAAGATTATGCCTTACTTTGTATATCAATTCATTTTGCCGCTAAATACTACAGAAATTATAAAATAAAGGATATTTCCAATCCTAGCTCCATACAAAGAGCTATAGCTCACTTGGCTATAAGCCCGCTTCCTCCTTCTGTGGCATCTCAGCCGACTCCTCCACCAACACCAACCGCCAATCAAAAAACTTAAAATTTGGTTGACTTTAGTCTAGTATTGGTTTAATATATCAATATGCAAAAGCATATTGAAAAGAAATTCACATCAAGCAAATGGGCGGCCATTTTAGGCTTGAAATTCATTAACTTATCAGGTTTTCCTTCAAAAGAATACTTTGAAAAAGTTTATGTAAAAAAAGAGGATTTCCTTGGTTATGCTTCCAACTGCAAGGTGGAAAAACCATCCTCTCTTTCAAGAAGAGAAGCTGTTAAAATGTTAAAAAAATTAGTTTAAACCTTTATATAAATATATGGAAATTAAAAACATTAAAGGCTTTAAAGACTTCGTGCCAACAAAACCGGCAAAAGGATACTATTTATTAGCTTTTGGCGAACGCGGAAGGCTTTTATCGTCCCTTAGCGTGTCTAAAAAATTCAAAAATAGACCAGATGTGCTTAGTAGAGCATTGGAATTGTTTGGAAACCAAATAAAAGAAAAATTAAAATAAAATTTCACTTTACATTTTTTTGTGTAATGCTATAATAGAAATATAGTTTATGATTAAAGTCGGAAAGCCAAGTATGTTTGTTTTAACGTCGAATTGTCTCGAAAAAGGCAATTTTCCGGCGTATCAACATATATTGAATTCAGAATGGGGCAAAAAATATTAATGGCGGCTTAATAAGAGAATAAATAAAGTTTGTAAAAGCCGCCAAGGAAAAAAATCCAAGGCGGCTTTAAATTTTAAGTTGACAAATCGAAATTTTGGTATTAGTATAGTGGAGTTGAAAGTAATTTTAGTAAAATTTAAGGTCTTTTAAATAGTTTTGAGACTGTAAATCAAAAATAAACGAACGGCACTTTTAGCAAAAAGCTGTATGCCGCATCAAATTTTAAATAATTTGTTATAGCGCCTTATTGTATGTATTTAACATTATTTTAATGTTTATTTACCTAATTTATCCAATAATAATATTGATTATAAACAAATAGAATCAAAATATAGTAATACTATTGTATGTTAAAATTTAGGTGGTAATAAGATAACACCTATTAAATGGCGACTCCTGTGAGAAGCTATATCTTATAATTAAAGTAAAATAAATAGTATGAAAAATAATGAAAATAAGTTAGCGTTGGCCCCATTTCATAGTAATTGGGGGTTAGGAAGTTATAACAATCGTTTCGGTTGCCTAGTGGACGAATTATTTGATTCGTTCTGGGATTCGCCAGCCTTTCAATTTGAGAGGAATTGGCGACCAACAGACATATCGGAGGATGAAAATAACTATTATATAAATATTGAATTGCCGGGTTTTAAAAAATCTGATATCAATATTTCGGTAGTCAATAATACTATAAAAGTATTAGCAAAGAATAATAAATCTGTATATTCTCGTGCTTTTTCAATAAGCGGCTGGAATACAAATAAAGTAAAGACAAAATTAGAAAATGGAGTTTTGACTGCTACAATAGAAAAATTACCAGAAGCAAAAGAAAAGGTAATTCATATTGAAGAAGTTGATGATACAAAAAATTTACCACCAGTAGCGGCTGGAGGTAAAGCGGAAGAAAAAAAAGAAGAGAAGAAAAAGTAAGTTAGTGGGGAAATGAAATAGGTTTTAGAGCGTTTTAATCCTTCAAAAAACGCTTAACAATTTTAGGGTGGCGCAGTAAAGTGTTACTTCATCTCTAGGAAAATACATTTTACGATTATTCCCCCGAAACTTTAATACGGCAATAGCTAAGTTGAGAGAAGCATTAGTCTCCAAAATTAACATAGATGGGTTCGACTCCCATTTGCCGTGCCACTTTAACCACCGAAAAATAATGTATTTACCTGAATACAAGTAGTAGGGTAAATGTAGTTTGGACAACATTGAAAATTATATCAACTGTTTGTTCACGCATGGTTACAAGGAAAATGTTAGCTTGTAAAAATCATTTAATTTAATGGGGCGTGGGCAACCCGATGGTTGAGTAACTTTTGCAAAGTTATGGATTTTCGATTTGACTTCGACACGCTCCACCAGTTTTATGGGCGGTAACGAAAAGACGTTTCCAGATTCGGTTAAAATCCGTCGCTGTCCACACCAGTTTTCCGCTACTCGCCTTATCCACAAGGTTAATCGTTGGACTCTTTCTAGAGTAGCATTTCATTTTACAATGGCGCATAAAAGAATTCCATCTTTGGCTACCAGCCAAATTAAAAATATTCTTTTAGATTATTCCTTGTAATATAATTTAATGGGAGCTTGGGATAGCGGCAATTCCAGCGCGCTGTAAACGCGCCGTCTTTATGGCTTCACTCGTTCGAGTCGAGTAGCTCCCACCATTTTGGAAGTATTTAATAACTTCATCTTTTTGTTGGTAGAGTCAACTAACTATTTAATGGTGGTAGTAGCACAACTGATTAGTGCCCGAACTTGTGGAGTTCGCTTATGCGAGTTTAAATCTCGTTTACCACCCCAATTTATGGAAGCTACCAGAGTTGGCTCTCTGAAAGGTCTTGAAAACCTTGGTGACGTTAATTCGTCAATCGTTCGATGCGATTAGCTTCCGCCATTTTATACTAAAGTTTATCATCATAACGGCATGGTAAAAAGAGCGTTGCAACGCCAACCTTTATCAGAGTCTTTGATAATTGACAAAGGAAGCCGTCTTTAGTATATTTATTTTATGAATATTCACGCCCCACCAAAACACATACAAGATTTCTTTAAATGTGTTACTTTTCGCGGTAGGCGTTTTGTTAGAAATGGCAAAACATATATTCGCGCCAAGCATAATGTTTTTCATATAACTATGTATTATTGCTTCGATGATAATTTCATTTATTTTTATGGTGATATCTGAAAAATCATATAAAATACAAAAAAGAATTGACATAAACATTTGATACCTTTATAATATATCCAATGAATATTGATAGCCTTAAGATTTTTTTGTCGTTTGCTTGGATTTCTTTAATGATTTTACTTTGTCTATACCTAACTCTTTGGGAGGAAATAAAATACTGGCTAAAAAACAAAGAAGACTTTAAATATATTTTTATTGATGTGCTTTCTCATATAGTTTTCTATGGTATTGTAATTATACTCGGTCTTTTAACATTTTTAAGTGTTAATAAAATTTTCGATTTTTTTCTTGGAAGAGGTATTTAGAGTCTCTTTAATGGCCGCGCCTACGAAGCGATTGGTGCATAATTGAATTTATGTAGGTTTGAGTCCTACAAGAGACACCATTTTTTGTCGGGGGTAAGATGTAAGGTTGCATGGGGAGATTTATAATCTCTATAATCGCTAGATTGGCGTTCTGGGCCGTTCAATTCGGCATACCCCTACCATTTATAATCCGGTCTATGGCGGAATCGGCAGACGCACTCCACTCAAAATGGAGCGGGTAAAACCGTGCGATTTCAAGACTCGCTAGACCGACCAATTTTATTGCTCTATGGTGGAATTGCTAGACACCCTCGATTTAAAACCGAGTGCGAATAAAGTAGCGTGTCGGTTGGAACCCGACTAGAGCAACCAGCTTTATAATTTTTAATGGCGGTGTGGCGAAATTGCTAGACGCGCTCGATTTAGGGTCGAGTGGGGAAACCCGTGGGGATTGAACTTCCTCTACCGCTACCATTTAACCTGCAACAAGGAGTTGGCCGCAACTCGACTGAGATTTCTCGGTTAAAGTAGGTGCAACTATGGCGGCTCCGCCAAATTATTTTAATTTATTTTATGGTTACGAGGCCGAAGTTGTCGAGGCGTCACACTGTCACTGTGAATAGGAGCAATCCATTCTAGCGGGTTCATGTCCCGTCGTAACCGCCACTTTTTTAAAGGTTATGATGATTTTTGTTCGAGGCTGGAGTGGCAAGCCGAAAGAGCAGAAAAAGCTCATAAAAATATTAAATCAACGATAGATTCAATATGAAAATCAAAAATATAAAATTAAAATCCGTCATTTTAGAAATAGAAGGTAAGGAAGTAAGGTATGACAATTTTGGAATATTCGGATGGGAATCCAACCAGAACTCATTACTGCAATGTAGAGGCGTTGACCTAACGGTTAGAGTTGGCAAAAAGGATATAACAATTCCCCTAGAAAGTTCTTATGGAGAAAATTAAAGATTTATAAATAGAGCGTTGGTCGAGCGATTAGGCATCGGTCTGCAAAACCGAATTAGATTGGTTTGACTCCAATACGTTCTTCCATTTTTTTCTTGACCAATCAAGAAAAAAGATTTATAATATCCAATATGAATAAACTATACCTAGTTGGCTATATTCCAGATATCCTCAACAAAGAAAAAGAATGGGAATTTGTTGGTGTCTTTACCGATATAAAAAAAGCAAGGAGAGCGGCGAAACTACCTTCTTGTTTTATAGGCGTAGTTAAAATAGACAAAGACTTTGGAATGAAATCGGAGGCGTGGCCGGAAGGCGAATATGAATGGCCCAATATTAAGAAGATTTTAAAATAGTTTTGTGAAGTCCTATATCGCCGCGATGGGTGACTGATGAAACCGTCCGACTGCAAATCGGAATTTGAAAAGTTTGATTCTTTTGCGCGGCTCCATTTTAAAAATCTCTTTACAAAAAGAAAAAACCATGCTATTATTAAAGTGTAACAATTTACAATAAAAAATAACTATGTCAGCTAAATATAAAAATGGCTCCTCCGTCTCAATTAATGATTTAATCCTTTTCCAAACCGTAGATGATACGGTTTCGGTAGGAACGCTCATTTCTGACAATGGCGATGGAACTGGAACGGCTCAAATTACCGACGCTAACGGAAATGTCCACAGCGAAGGTGTGATTTTTGACCTATCTTATAAGGTGGGCGACTTGTTTCCAGATTTGTGAATTTTAATCGGGGTATCGCCTAACTTGGTATGGCAGCACGTTTGGGGCGTGACATAATTTCAGTTCAAATCTGAATATCCCGACCATTTGCCAGTTTAATTTAAACTGGATGTGGTGTGCCGATGATAGTCAAGTGGTTTGCCACGAAAACTACCTGCACCAGTTTTAGCACTTTCTATAAAAAGTGCAATTTAATTTGCGGAATGCGAGAAGTCCGGTATCTCAGGAGGCCCATAACCTCCCGCCTAGTGCCTCGTGGGTTCAAATCCCACTTCCGCTACCATTTAATGCGCTTGTAATTCAGAGGCAGAATGTCGCTCTTCCAAAGCGAACGTCGGGATTTCAAAATTCCCCAAGCGCTCCATTTTTGCAACTCAGGTCATATTGCGAAGAAAATACGGCGGTATTTTACTCCTATTTTTCCGACCTGAAATGTATTGAACACTTGCAACATTTTAATTCTAATTGGGGTGTGGCGGAATTGATAGACGCAGAAGTTTGTTAAACTTCCGAGAGAAATCTCACCTACAGGTTTAATCCCTGTTGCCCCAGCCATTTATGAAAAAATATTCAAAGATACCAAACTCATATCCAAACGAAGTTTCTTGATGAATTTAAGATAGTATTAATGCGTTCGTAGGTAAGTGGCCGAAACCAACGGGCCTTTAACCCGTAGTCTAAAAGACCATCGTGAGTTCGACTCTCACCGGACGCACCATATAAAATCACTAACGGCCCTATCGAATATAAATTAATTCGCTACTTTCTCAAAGTAGAAAAGGCGGAGGATAACCGGCTAGGGCTACCAATTTTAATGGGGCGATAATTTAATGGTAAAATAGAATCTTGATAAGATTCCTTTCTCAGTCCGATTCGGAGTCGCCCTACCATTTTTTTTGTTGACTTTTATCTATAAAGAAGTTATACTTTAAATATTATTCGATTCATATTAAAAAATAAAATAAATTATGTCCGACAATTTAAGTTTTAAAAATCTATGGAGAAACTTTTCAGATATTGATTTGAAAACTAAGGGGTTCTATTTTTCTAGACCAAAAAACAATCCAACCGCTAATTATATACAAAGTCTTATAATACTAAACGAATCTCATTTGACTGGCCGGATTACCATAAACGGCTGCTCATACCAGTATAATAAAAATTGGTCTGAATTAATCGAAATTGTCGGGCCGATAGATTTGTAATTAAAATGAAACACATTGAACCAAACCAGCGCGCATATTTTTTAGCGATGGAAGTTTCATTGCTTTTTGAATCGCTCGGCTTCGACTCAAGTATATTTCTTTTTTGGATGGTTGGAAATTTAAATAAATAAAACTATGAAACAAGAATCAATCCATAGAAATCTCGTTAAATTTAGAGTCTGGGATGGAATTATGTTTATGGAGCCAAACATTGCAAATCCTTTTAATTTTATAGAGGATGGCAATAAATACGAGATTTATGTTGCTGGCGACAGAGTAATACAGCAATACACTGGACTGAAAGACAAGTATGGAAAAGAAATTTACGAGGGCGACCTGATAAATTTCACCATACAAGGCTTCGCGCACGAAGCTTATCCAGAAGATATAAAATCTGCCGAAGTTTGGTATAATCCAAAGGACGCCTGTTTTTGTTTTGGCCGATACAAAACTAATGATTTTATTGATTATTATTTTTCAATGGCAGACAGGATAGATTTAAAAACTATGGAAATTGTTGGTAATATTTTTGAAAAAAATGAAAAAATTTAAAACTAGCAAACCAGTGAGATTGAGCCATTCCTTTATTAAAAAAGCTCAAAAAATTCACTCTGATGTAATTAAAGAATCAAAAACTTGGAATAAAGAAAAGTGAAAATTTAATGGCCGCGTCGTCTAACGCCTAGGACTCTTCGTTTTCAGCGAAGTATATGCGGGTTGAAATCCCGTCGCGGCTTCCAATTTTAATGTCAACAACATCTAGTCTAAAGCCATAGATGCTTGTAAGCTACCGAAGCCTACGATTGGCGAGTTGACTTTCGCCTGCCACGCATAATAATCGCTTATTGAGCATGGGAGTTTGGAACGTAGAGCAATGTTACACGCAGCGTTACAATCCGCATGGAGTATTTGCCCGTCTTTTCCGATATACCTACCGCCGATACGCTTTCCATCTAATTTGCCTGTGCGATGGTCAATTTGACTCGTATATGCGGGACTAACCGTTATCACCTGTTTATTATTCAGGAGTGCCTTATAGGTAAGAATCCGTCTAAGTTCAAACATTGGAACTTGACTAATCCTATTTTTATTTTGATACTTATGTTTTTTAACCTTAATAGATTTAAGATTCTCCAATACAATCGTATCAGCCCTTGTATCGGAAATTATTTTATTAGCTAAATGGTGACTAAAATTCTTGTTTTTATTCGATTCTTTGCGTTTGAGTTTTTTTAGTTGACGTTTTGCTGATTTAGAGTCTTTGGATTTTGACTGTAATTTACGCTTATTAAACCTTAATTTTCTCTTTTCACCATTAAACTTCTTATCTATGTATAGATTACCTTCACTGGTAGCGGCATTAACGCGGCAACCCAAATCAATTCCTAACGCAAGTTTCTTTTGCGATAAAACCTCTGGAATATCAAAAGTTAAACATATCCAAACTTCTCCATCTTTTTCAAACAAAAGCGGGTCACAAAAACGATATTTGCTAATTAACTCTTGTAATTTAGGGTAAATATAAGGGGAACATTTGACTCGTTTTTCTAAACTTATGATACTGAAAATACCATTTTTATACGAATACGTTCTTTTGTCTAAACGGATTGAAAGTTTCTTCTTTTCGGGCGGTTTATCTAATTTTTGCTTATTGGATTTAATACTCCGATATGCTGACAAAACAGATTGTTCTGCACTTATCACTACCTGACTTGGAATTTCAGGTTGACAACTCCTAAACTTAGTATAAAATTGTCCATGCAACAAAACGATAGAATTTTTGGGAATATTAAACTTAACTTTGGAACATTCATTCCAAGCGAAACGCTGGCTTTCGAGCATACTGACAATCTTATTCTTGTCAGAATCGCTCTGGAAAACCAATCTCGTATTATATGTTAATTTACTCACTACAATATATTATACACGGAAAAAGACGAAATATCCAATTTATTTTCATATACTGAAAGATTTTCTTGACTTTTGAGTAAAAATAGTGTAAATTAATAAAGATAATTATGCTAAACTCACGCAAATATTTTTTCTCATATCCTAGCCTAAAGGCATAGGATTTTCCGAAAAAAGAGACATTTTATGAATTTTAATCCGCTAGTAACTCAGTATGTAGAGTGCCTCCCTGAAAAGGAGGAAGCCGTCATTTCGCCATGACCTAGCGGGCCACTTTTATGAGAATTGATAAAATTATAAATTGGGATTTTGAAAAAGTTCACGCCGAACTAAAGTCTAATAACAAAAAATTTGGACTTGTTTGTTTTCGTGGGTTTGAATGGGGCGGCTCTCCGTCAACACTCTTTATTTTCGACTCCATGAATGAAGTAAGAGAAAAAATACTAGAGCAAACAAACGGAAAATATGAATACTTTGGAATAGTTGATGATGATTTTCATAGTATGAGCTTTAATATATACAAAAGACACTAATTAATAGAAGCGCAGCACGAAGGCCGTGCAACTCGTTTACACCGAGAAGGCTAGGGTTTCAAAATCCCTCGCTTCTACCATTTTGTAGGTTAAAAAATCAACGCCCTCACTATTTTACTTGACATAAAGCTCGAAACCATTTATCATAAAATAGTATAAATTCTAATGAAAATCTCGTGCGTCCAATGCCCACACTGTTTCGACTTGATTTATTCAAGAGCTAGGCACGATTTCCGCTATTGCACTTGCGGCAAGTGCGCCGTAGATGGCGGGCGCGATTATACAAAAGTTGTCGGTGACGGAAGTATTTTAGAAATAAATATTTTAGCATCCGAAAAAGTCCTTTATAACGACTGGAACAAACAAATTAACAAGTTTGGTTTAATTAAAACTAATTAATCGTATTGGATGTATAGTATAATGATATTACAATCCTTTCATACGGGAAAGACTATGGTTTGATTCCATATATAGCCACGAATTTTAAAAATGAAAATATTTAGCATAGTAACTCCAAAATCATACGAGGATATAGAAAATTTAAAAATTCCGACATTTTTAAAAAACAAAAACCATGAAGTATTTTCTTATCCAGATGGAGACTTAAAAAAAGGCGAGCATTATTTAGTTACCGACGTTGAATTTAATAAGGCGGCAAACTCTCTCGCCATTAAGATTAAAGGATGCAGGGTAATAATTAAAGCCACCGGAAAGGAAGGTTTTTGGACTGCTGAATGTTTTAAATGTATTGAATAAATGATTAATAAAATTTAACTTACCAAATTGACGATTAAACAATAAAAATCCATGAACAAGAAAAACTTCAATAGAAACATCCATATTTTCGATAAAGTTCTTTGCGTTGACGATGAATTTAATTCCATAGCGTCCTTCCAAAATTAGGTAAAGTATATACAGTTCGAGGGATTTATTATCATGCTCAAACCGATAAAATTGGGATTCATCTTCAAGAAATCGAAGGCGCTTTTAACTTAAAAATTGGCACGGAGCAGGGTTTTAACATTGACAGATTCCAAAGAGTGCATTAATATATAAATATTATGTATATACCTATAATTTATTTAATTTCTTTTTTATTATCAATTCCATTTTCATTATATATTCCTTTTATTTTTTGTAATTATTTTTCAAAAGCGCCAAGCACACGAATGCTTGAACACTGCTATTGCCAAAATAGATAATTTAATGGGTTCGTAGCTTAATGATAAAGCACTATTTTTGTAAAATAGTTGATGTCGGTTGAAATCCGACCGTTCCCTCCATTTTTTAACTGACGCCTAGTGTAATGGTAGCACAGGAACCTTTGGAGTTCTTAGAAATGGTTTAATTCCATTGGCGTCAACCAATTTTAAAATGAAAAAACACCAAGTAATAATGAACATAACCGTTGGCGGAATAGTGTCGGTTTACGCCAAAGATAAAAAAGCCGCCGAAAATAGAGCCAGAGAAAAACTACAGGAAATCGGCGAAGCGGCCTTTTGCGACGTTGGGCATCGAGATATTATGTTTTGCGGTTTTTTAGAAAATAAGAAAAAATGAAAAACTCCGAACCATCCACCAGAGATAAGCTAAACGCTTTCAACTTGGGATATTATCATTCAAAAATAAAATCAAAAAACAATCCATACGATATTGATTTTGAAAATTGTCTTTACTTGAATTATGAATCAGGCTACAATGAACACTGTGAAAACAAAAAAGAAAACTGTAAAAAAATGTCAAGTCTGCAAAGCTCCGAACGCCAAACTTCGCCGCCAGAGAACTAATTTTGAAAACGATAAACTCAATTTCGCCATTCTTTGCAAAGAGTGCCAAAACGAGGCAGACTTATACTGGTCTAGCTTGATATCTGATTTTTATAATGATGTTATTTGAGTCCCTATATGCCTAAGCCCAAAAGAATTATATTAATCAGACACGGGGAAAGCGAGGGTAACGTGGATAGAAAAACATATTCCACAAAACCAGATTATGCCGTAAGACTAACTGAAACCGGAAAAATTCAAGCCAAGGATGCCGGAAAACTAATTAAATCATTAATAAAAGACCAAAGCTACGGATGTTATTATTCTCCATACTTTCGCGCCCGCGAAACAATGGATTTAGCCATAAAAGAAATAGATAATAATCTCGATTATAATAAAAACAGATTTTTTAAAAAAGAAGAGCCAAGAATAAGAGAGCAGGAATATAGCGGGAAATTAATCGGAAAACAGATGGGCGACAAATTTGAAAAAGAAAGGGCTGCTTACGGCAAATTCTTTTACCGCCTTGAAGGTGGAGAAAGCGGCTGCGATGTTTATGATAGAATATCTGATTTTATAGGAACTCTGCACAGAGATTTTGAAAAACCGTATTTTCCAGATAATTGCCTGATATTTGGTCATGGAATGGCAAATCGCCTTTTTGTTATGAAATTTTTTCACGTTCCAATAGAAGAATTTGAAACTTGGAAAAATCCCAACAATGGAGAAATATATATTTTACAACTACTACCAAGTAATAGATACGAACTTATAACCGAAATCCAAAAACATCCTAAACCCTATGGATGGATATATAAAAAATAAAAATTATGATTTTCAAATACCATTTCAACAAACCCGCAAGCCTTAAGCTCAAAAGACCTCTTTTATCCTTGCATTATTCCGGCGCTTGTCATATCATAGATAAAATACATTGCAACGTGCCGACTTATTCTCATAATAATAAGAGACAACCAAGGGTAGTTATAAAAGGAAAAGCCAATAAAATAACAATTCAAAAAGGCGTTGCCACCATAAATTAAAACATGACACCTCAACAATACAACCATATTTGCACTGGAATCTTTTTAATTGGATTAATAAATATAGTGAATTTTTTATTACTTTATTTTAAAAAATAAAAATATGGCTACATGGCAGAGATGAAATGCACTCCCGTGCTAAGGGAAGTGTGGGTAAAACCAGCGTTGAGTCGTTCTCAACTGTAGCCGCCAATTTATGAAATGCGAAATACATCCAAGATATAAAGTAATAAGAAAACCAAGAAGCAAAAAATCAAACTGTATATGTTCAAATATTTACAAAAATAAGAAATCCAATGTAAAAGATGAAATTTAGGAATACGCTAGACACGATTTAAGATAATCAATACTTTTATAAAATAATATGAGAAACGCCGTAAGAATCAGAAGTAAAAAAATACCTGTATTTGGCAAAATAAATCAATTTAAGTCAAAATGCAGGTGCGGCAATTGGCAAAAATGGGGCACAACCGGACTAATATTAGACACAGTAGAATGCTCAAATTGTAAAAATACAATTGAAATAGATTTTTTTGATAAAAATCCTGATTGACTTTTAGAACGGAATTCTTTAAAATAATTTTCTATGAAAAACAGATTCACCTATCAAATCGTTGACTCCGAAACCAAAGAAGTCATATCTTCGGTTGATTGCAATAAATATGCAGAAATAAAGGCCGACCTTTTATCTTCAAAAATAGCTTGCGAAAAACTCTTCTTCAATTATGCAGTTCATATCTATGGCGCTCAAAAAGTAAATGAAATCGTTAATAAATTTATTGATTAAAATTTTGGTCTTGTGGCGCGAATTGAATCAGGCAGCAATTTCCTAAATTGTTTTATGCGGGTTTGAATCCCGCCAAGACCACCATTTTCTAAGGCTAGGTTGTTGAACCGCCGCACGGAATTAATTTTCTGTGCGGTTTTTTGTTTTTATATGTAGTTGACTTTTAAAATTTATGGTTTATAATAATTTTATGCCGAAAGCCATAAACATTTGCAAAGACGAGGCTAAAGAATTTAAGTATTTACCAAATAATTCCGTTCTTATTTCAATTAATGAAATAGAGAGAGAACTTTATCCATTAGCTATAGATAGGAGCGATGCCAGAATTCTAACCGTAAGATTTTCCGACGTTACCCATTGTAGGAAATCTATGGACGGCAAAATTGACTACAAGCCAATTAATGATGAAATAGCTTTAAAAATTTTAGATTTTATAAACATCCATTCTGGTAAAGATGTTTTTATTCATTGTGCCGCCGGAGTGTCTAGAAGTGCGGCGGTAGCTCTTTATTTAAATTTGTTTCATGGATATGAGTTGAAACCTAGATTTTGGCAAACCAGCAACCCCAATAAATACGTTATTGGACAATTAATATTTTCCAGACATTGCAGTAGATGGGAAAATAGAGACTTAACACAAAATAAATAAATACTTATCAAATGTCAGATTTAATGTATAACGAAGTTCCGGTAATTGGCAAAAAATATAATTTTGGAGATTGGAAATTATATTCCATACATGACGATAAACAAATAAAAGGCTTTTTCGGCGAAATGCGCTGGCTATCAAATTTTTGGGACTCTCCGTGCTATTATCAAGGAACGCTCTACCCGTCATCGGAAAATGCGTATCAGGCGGCAAAGGTTCATATTGATGATAGATTAGCTTTATTACATTGCTCGGCGGCAGATTCCAAAAAAGTATGGAAAACTCTTAGAAAAATTCCATATACAAAAGAACAATGGGATGATAAAAAATATGAGGTAATGGCTACCATACTTTTTAGTAAATTCTTAATAAATAAAGATTTAAGACGAAAACTATTAGATACCGGCAATAAATACTTAGAAGAAAGCAATCATTGGCATGACAATGGGTGGGGGTTTTGCGTTTGTGAAAAATGTAAAAACAAAGAACACAAAAATATGCTAGGTAAACTATTAATGAAAATTAGAGATTTCTGGAGGTAATATAAATTTAGATAAAAAAACTTAAATTTTTGAAGAGATTATAACGCTGATATAAGTGAAAGCCTTATATTAGAGGAAACTCGCCGCTGCACAGCAGATGATTGGGAGAGTTATGACCTGTATCCTTGAAAAACTCGTATTATTGGTAGAAATACCATAGATAAGCAGGTTTGGCCGATATAAAGGGGTATTAGAATAAGACCACTCGCGAACACCACAAATTAGCAGCAACCCTAAATCGTTAAAGGCTAGTGCTGGCCGATGTAAAAACTAGGTTGGGGCAGTCGTTATTAGCACACGACCATTGAAAAATGAGAAAAATGTTATATTAACACAGAACGGCGGTTAACTCTTCTTAAAATTTGTTGACTTTATCTTTAAAACCTTTATAATTTTAATATGTCAATTAAATCTAAAAAATGGTATGAGAATCAAATCTTAGCTCTAGAGAATGCCGCTAATAATACTGCATATTTAGCACTTCCGGTTACTGAATTTATGAATCCAAAAATTGCAGAAGAATCATTTAAAGCCAATGCTGGAGTAAGAAAAGTGAGTTCTGATATATACTCTAGACTAAATAAATTAAAAGCCGAATATAATCTTTATTATAGATGAAACTTGATAGACCTACAGAAATAAAAACTTACAAATCTTTTTCCATAACAAGAATAGAAAAATTTATTCCTTTGTGGGTAAGAATAGATTATGCCAGATACACTTCCGAATTTGAAAAAATTAGATGCTTAATGCCATATAAGGCCGACCATTGCTTTAAATGTAATTCAAAATTTAAATGTAATGAAATTATCTCTCTAGTTGGCTTGAAATATATAGGAAATAAAGTATTTTGCAAAGGCTGTGCCAATGAAATATCCTAAACACCTATACCGCCGCGATGATGGCGAGAGATTTTCATATATAGGAAGTGGCCTATATTGGATGGATAAAAGTATGATGCCAAAAGACTTTAAGGAATATCAATATCCTTATGAACTGTTAATGAGAAGTGGATTTAAAACTAAATTAAAAGATTGCGTTATAGAAAAATATATAAGTAAAAATGATGGACATGGCGACGACGATGATTAAACCTAATAACTCCATATAAATCCACCCGCCGTTTTTCTGTTTCCGTTACAAGCCTCGCTTATACATGAATAGCTTATATTTAATGAGTCGCCAGCTTCTTTATTGGAATACCATATTTTTATCAATTCATTATTAATAGGATTGATTTGTTTGACTTGTTTGTTTTTGGGGTTATTTTTTATTTCAATATATTTATTATATTTTCTGTAAAGTCCCATTTTATCATTTTCATAATCTTTATATATATAATTTAAAAATGATATTAATTCTTTATATTTACCAAGCCTCAATGTAGAATGTTTGTGATTTAAATAATTAATACTTCTATATATTTTCGGATTAGCTTTAAAATTTTCTTCCAGAAATTTGATATGTCCGCTCCAATCTTGTTCGTATGTTGACGCAAAAGCTAGTCTATGACACCCCTTTCCCAATATAACTGTTAAACAGCCATCGGCGTCTAAATAACCTCGCCACCAATAATTTTTCAATTCATCGGGAATTATTGATAATATTTTTTCTATATTTATATTTGATTTTTTATCAAATCCCAACGATATTAAATATTTTGCTAAAAACCTATCATTTAAATTATAGGTGACAGAATGTTTATAATTTCTCGTTTCGCTTACTCTATTTCTAATATATTTTTTCCATTTTGCATTAGTCTCGAAAGATTGAAAAAAACTTTCTATCTCAACAAAATCTTCTAAAATCATCGAAAAGCTTATATATCTGGAATAAGTTTTACTCCTTACTGTAGTAAGGCATCCGTCGCCCCATAATAAACCTAAAACATAAGCCTTTTCTTTACAATCAATTTTAAAGTTATCTTCATTCATAATCTATTATATAGTTGTTTAGTATATATTACACTTTTATTTTGACTTTTTGGTATAAAAATGTTATAATTATCAGTAATGAACATTAAAGATATAATAATTAAAGACTACCCAGTAATTATATTCTCAGATAGCCACTGTAATATCCAGAATATAAGTAGGCTGCAAGAATTATATCCACAAAAAACTTTAATATCGTTAGGAGACTTTTGTTTCCTTTTCGCTAAAGAAGGTGAACCTTATAATAACTTATCTATTCAATATTTTATAGATAATAATATTCCAGCCTTAGAGGGGAACCATGAATCCTTTTTAGTAGCTTCTGAAAATAAAGATAGGTTTGTTACTCAAAGAGTATTAGGTAAACCGCCAGAATTTAATCTATCTAAAGAGCATTTACAGTTTTTAGAGAATCTTCCTAGAGTATTTAAATTAATATTACCAAATGGTTATAATTATTATTGCTCGCATAATTTACCAAAAGACTTATGGAGTTTTCCAGACAAAATAACTCCAGAGTATTTTAGAAGTAATTATATTTTTGACGAAAAATCCCTTGGAATTATTCAGGGACATCTCCATCTTAATAAAATAGATAATTTAACCCCTAAAAGATACGTTGTCGGTCAACTTTGCAAATCCGACCATCATAGAGATAAGAATAAAAAAGGCGGAAACTACTTGCTTTTGGGCGAGAATGGTATAGAATATAAAGCGTTATGAGTTGTCTAGCTAATAAATAAAACAATTAATATGAAAATTCAAAATATACTATTAAAAGGAGTCTATGATAAACCCACTGGAAGGTATATTTATTCCTATTCTTGTTCTGTATGCGGAGCGAAAAAGACCGCCAAACTTGGACGTAAAACATACTTAGGGACTGGAAAGTGCAAAAAGTGTATAGCCACCGAGCAATCCTATAATTCAGAACAAAGTGGCAAGCCGCTTCATTTTAAAGGCAAGCCAGTTTCTTTTAGATTTTACAATAGAGAAGAGGTCGAACACGCCGAATCAATTAGAGCTTTTTGCAGAAAACATCCAGAGCTAGGAGAAAACGCCAGCTATCATTTTTCAGGCGTTATTAATGGAAAAAGACTCCACTATAAAGGATGGTTACTTGGAAGCAATAAAGTCAAGCTAGAAGAAAGTAAAGTAAAAACAATAGAAATGACATTAGTAAATAGGGCGATAATTAATCTCGATTATTTCAAAAAGTAATTCTATATCAATGACGCGCACCTGTAAATTTTGCGGCAAATCCGGCCTTTTATGGAAAACCATTGACGGCAAGTGGAAATTATTTGACAAAACAGGCGGCAAGCATTATTGTATTAAAGAGAAGCCTAAAAGTGATTTTGATATTAAGAGTTTTAGAAAAGATGCGGCGATAGAAAAAGCATTAAAGATATTTAAGAAGAAATTAATAAAATAAACTCACTGTGACGCTATTTTTAGTGTAAATAGTGTCATTATGAGTTTTGCTAAAGATTTAACCGGAATGGTATTTAATGATTGGACTGTCTTGTTCAGAAACGGTAAGTATAAAACCGGCTGTGCATTATGGAGATGTAAATGTAAGTGCGGGTTTGAAAAAGACCTGCGAACTTTCCACCTAACAAAGAGCTACAGTAAACAATGTAGAGGGTGTGCAGATAAATCAGTAGGGATAAAATCACGAATCATTTTTGATACTGGTCTAGCCAATAACCAATTTTGGGGTAGAAATGTTTTATATGTAGCGAGAAAAAGAAAAATACCTGTTTTATTAACACTGGACGAAGCCAATGATATATTCTTCTCACAAGATAGAAAATGCGCTTTAACCGGCGTTAGCCTAAAATTTCCATCTAGAAGAAAAGATAATAATGGAACGGCATCATTAGATAGAATTGACTCATCAAGACCGTATGAAAAAGGTAATGTTCAATGGGTTCATAAGGATGTAAATAAAATGAAAATGGATTTTGAAAATACATATTTTATTGAAATTTGCAAACTAGTATCTAATAAATTTAAATCTTGACTTTGTAATGTAATATATTATCATTAAGTATGAATTATTGGTGGACGGCTGACAGTCATTTTTTTCACAAAAATATTTGCCTATATTGTAATAGGCCATTTGAATCTGTAGAAGAAATGAATGAAAAAATTATTGAAAATTGGAACAATAATGTCAAAGATAATGATATTATATTTTTTCTAGGTGATTTTGCTTTTGGAAACGAAAAATGTATTGGCGAGCTTTTATTAAGACTAAAAGGAAATATTAAAATAATCTTTGGGAACCACGACAAAACCCTAAGAAAGTTTGCTAAATGTGATTTTAAATCTGGTCAGTATTATAATTTACATAAAAGAATTGAGTTTTTAGGAGACTATAAAGAAATTTCAGTAAATAGCCAGTATATTACTTTGTCTCATTATGCTATGCGCGTATTTAATCGTTCTCACAGAGGCGGCTGGCAGTTGTGGGGCCATTCTCACGGCTCTTTACCTGACGACCCACACAGTTTAAGTTTTGATGTAGGGGTTGACTGTCATAATTATTCTCCAATTAATTTTGAGCAAGTAAAAGAAATAATGAGTAAGAAACAATTTAAACCAATAGAACATCACGCTTGAAATACAATAAAAACAAAATTAAATTTGACTTTAGCTCTAGATTAAATTATCCGTCTGGTAGGTTCTGGCTTTGGTATGTAGGCCAAAATAATAAATCTAAACGCTTGACTAAAAAAACTAAACCTATTAAAATCATCCAATGAAAGAAAAAAATTTAATAGACTTATTTTTATTATACTTTTGGTATTACCGATGCCGATTTACCTTCTGGCTTCAAGGCGGAAAGTATTTCCACATATCCGTTGGAGAATCGAGCGAGCCGCTATGGAAAGCGTATCAGGAGTTTCATAGAATTCTAAATGAGCCAAAGCAAAAAACAAGCAACCAAACCGATTACGATATTTTTGGCGGCAAGGAAGAGGAAGATTTAAGAAAATTTTACCAGAATAAATATTCTCTTTCGGACTCGGAAATATGGGACTTGCATTCAAGCTTTAGTCCTAGAAAAGTTAGGTCAGACCTAACATATCACGAAATAAAATATTACATTGCAAGATATAAATACAGAACCAACCAAAGTAAAAAAACCCTTAATCAATAAATGAAGCCAGATTTAATAAAAATATCTAAATCATCCGGCATAAAAGCCGCCGAAACAAAATGCGGTTTCAGATACAAAATAGCTAACTACAAAAAATTTAAAAAAAAGAAAGGAGTCGTATATATTTTCGAGGATTACGGCGAAAAAGCCGCCTTCAAAACTATTTCATATCAATTTTCAGATGGCAAATTTACAAAATCGTCGAGCGCTTTTTGGCTCAAAATAATAAACAACAAACTAAAAATACAAAAATCAAATGGATTTAATATTCCATATCCAGAAACAATATCGAACCGCAACCACGCTCTTTGTAAAAAATTCGACCTTAAAACCTCAGGCCGAGAAAAACTTCAAATCAATTCTTTTGAAATGGCTCTCCAGAAACGAAATAAACATACCTAGAAAATACCAAAAAAACCTATCAATACTCCTATACGTCGCTTCTTATCCGAATTTTAAATACATCGTTGACGTATTTAATCCAAGTATTAGCGGATATTTCCAAATTCCATCACCACTAACCAAAGAAATAAATAAGTCTAAAGGCTGGAACGATTTTCTAAATAGATGTTTTAATACGAAAGGAAAAAGAATAAAGGAAATAGTTTCCAGATATTTCAAGTCCTCAAATTTAGATATATTCTGTAGAGGTCTTTTATTTAAAAAATTAATAACAGTTGATGATTTTCTAAATAATTATGAAAAAATACAAAAACTTAACGAAATTAATTCATACAAATTAAAATCAATGAGATTTTTTCTTCGCAATTTCCATAGGGACACCATAATTAAATTCATTGATGAATCTAACCATGAAATTTATAAATTTTCTAACTTACACGACTCCGCCAATCAATTTTACTCAAACAAATCAAAAATTATACTTCCAAATTCAAATAACTTAAAATTCATCCACGACTACATTTCAGTTGAGGCTAGGAAAATTGAGAAGGAACCGATTGACTACTCCGAAATAATAAAAAAATATTCAGAAATAAATAATCTAAAAATTAAAGATTTTTCAATTGAAATTCCTCCAAATAGCCATAAATTAATCGAATATGGTCAATTAATGAGTAATTGCATAGGCGGCTACTCAAATTATATGAAAAATCCGAATAATTTGATATTGTCGGTTTACAAATCTGGAAAGTTGAAGTATAATATAGCCATATCGAATAAAAAAATACATCAGTTCTACGGCGAGAGAAACAGCAAGCCGGACGAGAACGAATTTAAAGAAATAAGTCAATTATTAATTGAGAAAAATTTACTAGAAAATTGAAATATGAACTTAAACCTGAATTCCTTTTCAGTTTTGGTTGTTAATCGCTCTTGGATGCCACTAGGAACGACTACCATAAGGAATGCCATAAAATCCTTATTCTCCTCTCCTAATGGCAATAGCATGGCCGCAAGACCATTTCTGATTGAATACGAGCAAACCGGCGAAGACACTTGGAACTTTGAAAATCCAATTGTTATAAAACCAATAGACGTAGAGGAATGGCTAAATTTAAACATAAGACCGTTCGACAGATTTATATCATCTGCCAAACAAAAAGTCAGAATTCCAACCGTTATTCAGGCGGTTAATTGCGACAAAACTCATTTAAGAGATATTAAGCTAACTAGAAAAAATATTCTCGAAAGAGACGGCGACATTTGCCAATATACTAACAAAAAACTACCTAGAAGCCAATTGAACATTGACCACGTTATTTCTAGGGACGAATGGAAAAGGCGCGGACTAGCTGGTTCACCCGATAACTGGGAAAATATGGTGGCTTGCGACAAAAGAATAAATTCTTTGAAAGGAAATAAATCCGCGCAAGAAGTCGGACTCTCTCTAATAAGAAAGCCTAAAAAACCACTTCCAGTTCCGGCCTCGGCAATGATAAAAGAAGTTAGGAACAAAGACTGGGAAATATTTCTATTAAAATAATGAAATTATCTTTTAAAATACTTCTTTATCCTTCCTTTTATAGAGAATTGTGGTATGACTACGTTTCCACGGTTTTAAAACCTAGAAATAGATGGTATTACTCGTCAATACCTCGCCAATTTAGGGATATTGATACTATTTTAGAGGAGTCGGTTCTAAAATGCGTTATAAATATCGTTGAACAACAGAAAATATTTGAAGTTGTTGACCTGCAAGCATCGGGCGAAAAACATAAATTATTTGAATTGGAATTAAGGAAATATTATAATTTAATTAAATATGAAATACCCGAAATAGAGAATCAAATAAAAAAAGAATGGGATAAAATTTCAAATAAAAATACAGGCAAAAACCTTAATGAAATAATAAAAGACCTACTTGAAGACTTCAATCCTACTGATAAAAATAATTACGAACAAAAATACGGAAATATAAACAGTCTGGAAGTTCTTTTACACCAAAAAAAGACCGAAGCTATGGTTTGGATTTGCGAAAATAGAAGTTATATGTGGACTTAAAAAATGTCCAATCGTGTATTTCTATGAGTGTCAATTAAATTTATTTTAAAATCTAAACATTTAGTAACAAAATCAGAAAGAGAACAATTAAAAAGGCTCCATTTCAGAGACGGGCTAATGTGGCCTTTTTTCACAAATAAAAGCAAGCTTGGCATTGTCATACTTGCTAAAATAAATTCTAAAATAGTCTCTTGGGGGCTTGTATTTGAAAGAAATGAAGAAAAAACCCTGTTTTTATACACTGCGCCAGAACACCGCAGAAAGAAGATAGCAACTAAAATATACCAAATAGCATTCAAAAATTTTGGGGATTTATATGTCAGCAAACACGATAAAAGAGCTACTTATTTTTACGAATCCGTTGGACTTTAATAGTTTTAGTGCTATAATATATTAAATAAAACTTATTTTTAAAAAATAAATTAATATGAGTGTAAATCAAAACGAAATGAGAAAAAGCATCGTTAAAATGGAGGAGGAAATTAATCAGCAGTTAGCTTGCCTTCAAGCTACCGCTCCGTTCCTTCTATCATTGAGGGCTAGAAAAATATCTGAACTTGAATACATAATTAAAAAAATGGAAACTGAGTTTTCCGACGAATTAGAGACTCGCGCTCAAAGAGTTCACGCCGAAATAATTAACCTAGAAAAGAAAATAAATTGGGAGCAGCGCGAATGTTCAAGGTTTGATGAAAAAATTATCAAATTCAATGAAGCTAAAGAAAACGACCTTTTGAAAAAATTCTCAAAGCAAATATTAAAAAACAATTGAAATAATTAAATAAAAACCATGATAAAAAAAATAAAAGAGACGCTAAAAAGCGGTTTATTTTACCTACTATTATTCTCTCCTTCAATAGTAATATTTTCCTTCTTATATCTTTCACAGGCCCGTCTTGAGTTTGAAAAACAAAGGAAGGACGGCGCAAGCAAATATCCATTAATTCAACTTATTACAACTCAAGACCCATTAGTAGAAGGAAATCAAATGTATGTATATGTAAGGCTTAGTGATAATACATTCGCTTGGATTAGTAAAAACGGTTTCTCTGTCAAAACCAGCTTCTAAAATTCTATAACAAACTTGACTTTTTAATAGTTTAGTTTTAAACTATATTCATTCTAAAACTATGTCATTACAATCAAAATATCCTAATATTGTCGGACAAACTTCCGTCCTAAATAAACTCGACTTCTTCGTTGAAATACAAAATAAAACAGGTTTCTTTCCTTTTGTTTTGTTTGCCGGTCAAAGAGGCTCTGGCAAAAACACATTAAGCGTTGACTTATCAAATCAATTAAAAAATCCTGAGAATTCAAAGATTAAACCTTGCTTTGAAATTAATAGCGCGACAATTGAAAAAATAGATGACTTTTATGCAGTTCTTGATTCATACGTTGTAAATAAAAATCATGTCACTTTAATATTTGACGAATTCCACGCTATAAGTAAAGTTGATGGACTGATTGATATATTTCTATCCATATTCAACACAAATAATCAAATAAATAAAATCTCCAGAAATGGACTAGACTATTCTATTGACAAAAATAAAATAAGTTTTATCTGTATGACGAGCGAGCCTCAAATGCTGCCGGAAACTCTCTTGTCAAGAATGGAAATAATTCAACTTGAACAACTATCTTTGAATGAGCTTTCCGCCATTATAAAAAAGAATTTAAAGGAAATTTCCGCCCCAGAAGAAGTCCTAAATTCGGTGGCAAGCGTTTCAAGAAACAACGGCAGAGAATCCTTTAAATTAGCTGAAAATATATACAAACATTTAAAAAATAAAAACAAAAACACGCTCCTTGAAGAAGATTGGAACGAAATAAAGCAAAAACTCGGAATAAGAAAGCACGGTATAAATAATATCGAATTTAATATTTTGAAATTTTTGAATGCTAATCCAAACGGCGTAAGCTTGAGTCGCTTAAGTTCGGCCATGCAACTAACCGCCGATAGCTGTAGGCTTAATTTCGAGAGATTTCTTCTAGGTAACGACTTTATTGAAATATCAGCCGGTAAAGGCAGACAGCTAACTCACAAAGGCAAACAATACATAAACCAATACCAAAATGAACATTAATCATAGTTATATTTTTTTATTTATTAAATGCTGGGTTTCGCTCGGTTTAATTGGTTTTTTATTAGGCGGCGCTTGCCTAATTTTAAAGCAAGGTTTTGCTAAAAACTTTTCTTTTTTAATACTTTATTCATTAGTTTCAACTATTTGCGGGCCAATCATTCTTTTAAATTATATATTAAGGGGATGCACTCAATCAAATATAGCAACTTTGATAGTTTATTCAAATAAATTTTACAAGAGAGTATTCAAGAGAAGAATCAAGATTAAATACAAAATATCCGTTCCGCATCCAAACTATGCCGTATGTTGCGAACAAAACAAAAAATTACCTAAAAAAAATAAAACTATCTGAAAAAATAATGAAATGGGCTGTAAAAACTGATAGTAAATACAACTATGTCTAAAGATGACTTAAATAAGATAAGTAACGTCACAATGGGAGGAATCAATCTAAAAGACTGGCCGGATTTGTGTGATTCATTCGTCGAATCCTGCTTTATAGGAGAAAGACAGGCGACCGAAAGCGAACTGGAAGACATAAATAATAATCACGGTGAGATTGTTTACGAATTGGCCGTAGCAAGTATTTTTTAAATTATGAACGATTTTCCCCAAATAAAATACCTCTCATGCGAGCCTTTTCAGATATCGGGCGTTGCTCAAAATATCAAACCAGAATTATTAACTTTTTTATATTTTTCGATATTTTGTTTGATTTACTTTTTAATAAAATTAACTAGAAAATGCCGCCAAGAAACACCCTTTTATTTAGTTGACTTTTTTGAGTTCTATTTTTATATTTTTGCAGTGGGATTTTCTTGCAATGCTTTGTTTAGAATTTCCAATTTATTATGGAATTAATTAGCAAAAATAAAAAAATATTAATTTTTTCGGACACTCACCAAGACGTTGATAAGGCTGAAAAGATAATCAAAGAGGAGAGCGCGGATATAAATATTCACGTTGGCGACTTTTTTGATTCGATGTTTCATAACAATCAGGGGTTTATTCAAAAAACCTGCAAATTTATAGAAAAATATAGCAAATTAGAAAATCACTATTTCCTCTTTGGGAATCACGATTTGCCATATTTATACGAAAACCAATTCACGATTTGCTCTGGTTTTGAAATTGTTAAAAAGACATATATAAATAATTCCTTGGATGTAAAAAAAATAAGAGAAAAATTTCTATGGTATATTTGGATTGACGACTTTCTTGTTAGCCACGCAGGTCTTCATCCTTATTTTCTTCCTGAAAAAATGGAGATAAATAAGGTAAATATAGATAAATTTCTTAAAGAGGAACAGGCCGAATGCAATCATAAACTTTTAAATGGCTTTCCGCATTGGTTTTTCTTGGCTGGAAAAGCCAGAGACGGAAAACAAAAGTTTGGCGGCTTGACTTGGCTAGATTTTGATGATGAATTCAAAATAATAGAGGGAATTCCTCAAATCGTAGGACATACCTTTCATAGTAGGATTGGATGCAATAGAGGTAATTTTTGCATTGATACCAATCTAAATTATTATTTAACCATAACCAATGGAAAATTTGAGGTTAAAAATTTCATTGACATTTAAAAAAAAGCCTTTACTATAAAAACAAATGCAAGAAATAAAAGTCGCAAAAATGGTAAAAGGCAACGCCATCATCTTCACGCCAAAAGAAGTTGGGGCCGAAAAGCCATTTTCCGAATCAGCACCTAAATTAATCGCTGAAAAATCGGAAAACGCAAATAAAAAAATAAATGAATATAAATGCTGCATTTGCGGCGGCGTTGTCTCTCTAATGAGAGCGGCAACACTTTTTGAGATTGGCCGCGCTCCAGAACTTTTTAATTGTATGGCTTGCGCTAGTAGCGCGGACGTTAAAAAAATGAAAGCTATACAATCTAAATCCACAATACTTATCCCAGCTTTTATAAAAAGAGAAAATGAATGCTCATTTGCTCACATTACGGAGATTGATTGATGAAAAAAGATTTGATTCCAGAAGAAAAATCTGTTGCAATTTTAGATGAAGGATGCTATAATGTCCTCATAACTAACGAAGGAAAGATAATAGAAAATAATCTTTTCTTTCGCAAAGAGTCGGCGGTTTCTAGGTTTTTCAACCTGTTGGTCGAGTTTTCAAGTTCAACTCTTGGAATGGATGATTTGCAAAAATTCATAAAATTAGGCTTATTTGAAAACGGAAAAACGAAAATATACTTTTCAGAGCCAAAAATAAACAAATAATTATATGTTAAAATCAGGTGATAGAGTCAGAGTCCTAAAAAGAGGAGAAAATTCATTGGTTTTCAATGAAATCGGCAAAGGCGTTGTCCTTGCCGTTGCGAGCGGAAAGCATTCTGATTGGATTAAATATCTTGACAGAGATTGGCCTAGCGTTGAATGCGGCGAATGGATTTGTGTAAATTCAAGTCGCGTTCAGGTTAGAAAAATTTAGTTTACTTATAGCTAAATTTTAATCTTTAAAATCTATAAAAAACTTATTCCAAGCTGAAGAAGGTGAACACTCTCGTTTTGAAGACATTCCAGTTGAAAAACTTTGCAAAGACGCCTCTCATAATCCTCCGACTCACCTACATATTCCATACGGAAAAATTTGTATTCATATTTGTCCGACCTGCCGCCGAAAGCTAATAATTCAGCCTCCGCAAATTTCTTTCTAATTTTTCAGAAATTCCTTGACAGTCTATTTTTTTTCTTTATTATGTATTTGTCGTTAATAAAAAACAAAAAAAATAAAAGAAAAAATAATATGATTGCAATTATCCTTGTCGTCGCTTTCGGAGTTAGTCTAGCTAACCGGATTTAACAAAAAAGACAATAAAGTTATGGTATTTTTAGAAAAAAATATTCTTGATATAGAAAATGGCATAATCTGTCAGTCGGTAAACTGCCAAAAAGTTCAGGGTTCCGGTTTGGCTAAACAAATAAGAGATAAGTGGCCGGATGTTTATAGCGGATATATTGAGTATTCTAATCGTTTCCGCATGGACTTTGAGAGGCTTGGCGAATATCATATTGTCCAAGTAGGTAAAAAATTAGCTGTTTTAAGCATTTTCGGCCAGCTTTTTTATGGAAACGATGGCAAGCGATACTCCGATTATTCCGCTATTAACTCCGCTCTTAAAAGCATTGCTAGAGATAGATATTATATGAAGGAAACTTATTATTTTCCATACAAAATTTTTTCAGACCGTGGCGGAGCCGATTGGAGCATTGTTAGCAAAATGATTGAATATTATTTTCCCAATGCAATAATCTGCAAGCTTCCAGAAAAACAATTCTCTTGACAATAAAAAAATCCTCTTTATAATAATCCAGACAAAACAAAAAATCTAAAAAACTATGTTCTCAAACGCTAAAATTAAATTCACCAAAGGCAAAGCTATTATCGAAATTCCAGAGAGCATTGCCAAGAAACTATATCCTAAACAGGAAAAGGAAGCCGATATTTTCCTGACAGTCACCAATGGAATTCTTCAAGGCTCCGCAAAGTCGCCAGATACCTTCATTCCGCTAACCGAGGTTACGGAAGAGGATTTTGTCAAGCAAAAAGATTGATAAATAATTAAAGGAGGGATAAAATTCAGAATAATCTTGACAATAAAAAACAAATCCTTTAATATAAACGGACGAATAAAAAAACAATGAAAACCAATCTACGCAAAGCAACTAAAGACTTCATGCTCGGAACCGACCCCGAACTATTGCTTTCTCACGGCGGACAACCTGCAAAGTTTTTCGGACAAGCCCATGGAAAATTCGGACTTGACGGGAACGGCAGAACTTGCGAATTGAGAGTTGACCCTTCCGCCAATCCTCTCGAATTGGTTTCTCAAATCCACACTCTTTTCAAGGATTATGCCAAGAAATATCCAGTCTCTCTTAAATTCAATTGGGATGCTGGCTCGTTTGTTCACGGCTTTCCTATCGGCGGACACGTTCATTTTGGCGTCTCAAAGTTCAACCTAGACCACGCAACCGCAAGCGAAGTTATTTCAAATTATTGTGGCGCGCTATCTCTATGTATTGAAGATACAAAAGAGGCGAAAAGCCGCCGTCAAATCAAGGAATATGGCGGCTATCACGATTTCAGACCCCAAGCGCACGGTTTTGAACACCGCAGTTTTTCAAGCTGGCTAACCAGTCCGGCGGTTGCTTCGGCGGTTTTGTGCCTCTGCAAGACGGTAATGTTTGAAATGCTCAACAATAAAGCGTTTTCTCCTACTCAATATTTCGACGCCAATACCTTCCACAAGGTAGAAAAGCAAGACATTAAAAAGAAATTTCCTTACGTTTGGAAAGAAATAACCGAAATGCAGCTTTATCCTAGATACAAAAAGCACATTGACGTTATCCATTTTCTAATTACAAAAGATTTGAGTTGGTATCCTAAAAACTCTCTTAAAGAGGTTTGGGGGCTAACAGAATTCGCAGTTAAGGAAGAGCGAAAGATGATTTCACTAGACGAAATTTGGAAAACCAACAACAAAAATGAGCATAATTTTTAAACAATCCGACTTCAATTTAGATAAAGTCAAAAAACTCTGCGCCTTTGGCGAGCAGAAACTTAAATTCAAATACTGGATTTACGGTTTGGGGGACTTTAATTCTAATCCGCCTGTTAAAATTGAACACAATTTTGAAATATTTAAAGAGGGTGGTCAAAAATCCATCTATAAATTTTTCAAAGGCAACGGTATTGCCGTTCAATTTGAGGATAACAAAAAGGACGATTATATCAATATCGGCTTAAGAAAAGATGTTCGCGAAGACGTTTCGGTTTCCGCCGCCATCGTGAAAACTTTGATTCAATTCAATGAAGGCTTGATTGATTTAAACGAAAAGCCTGAAAAATTGGTTGGCATACCTAAATAAACAAACATAGAAAAAATCTTGACATTGAAAAATAATCCTTCATAATAAACTCAACAACAAAACAAATATATGGCTGAAAACAAAAAAACATTGGAACTGTGCAAACTAACAATTTCATCCTCCCCCGAAAGAGGTTTTGAAATCTTCCTTCAAAGCGAATATGACTTCAACAAGCTTTTCGCCGCCAAAGGTGATAAAACCTTCAATCTCGGCGGGGTAAAATGCGGCATTCCTCGCAATGGCGATGGCTATCAGTTGCAAGGTGTTAGAGGTTACTTCAACACCCATTCTGAAACATTTGAATACGAAGGTTTTCTCAACCTTTCTCTCCTACTCGCCAAGGATATTAAAAACGGCGTAACCTTCAATTTCGGCGTTTTTCCTATCAGTCAGGAAAAGATTCAGCAATACGCAGAAAACTTCAAGCAACAGGTTAAGATGATTTATCTGACCTACATGAAGACCATCAAATATTCGGTTGTTTTCAATACTGTCACGATTGAAGAAGAGCAACACGATTAATCTTAAATATGTTCAAATTTATTGACAAAATCGGCCTTGAAATAGAAGGCGGGTGGAGCAAGTCTAGGAGCGACTTAACTCCCGACGGAAGCGTTAGACTTCAAGACTTCGACGATTCAGAGGTTGCAATGTGCGGCGAGCTTATCAGCAAGCCATTCGCGTCAAAAGAACTTTGCGAGAAATTTATCTTGTCAAACTGGCCGACTTCCACGCAACCTAAATGCGGCTTTCATATCCACTTCTCTTTAAAGGATATCTCCTATTATGTCGCTTTAATGTCGCCGGAATTTCTAAATTATTTTTGCGATAAAATGTCCGAATTCGGAAAAAGTTATCCAATTCAAAACGAGCAATTTTGGGACAGGCTCGCCGGAAACAACAAATTTTGTCGCAAAGCTTACGAAGGCGAATTTCAAATCAGAGCCAAGAAAAAGAATGACTGCAATAGATATACCATTCTTCATTATGCTTATGGAATTCATAAGACGATTGAATCAAGACTTCTTCCGACTTTTGTAAGCGCGGAAACTGCATTGGCGGCTTTTAACGCCACCATATCAATTGTAGAAGAATATCTATCTAAAAAAGAAATCAAGCCATTCAACTTTAAAATCGAGGATAATGTCTCCAACGAAGACCATACCTTTGAAAAGCGCGACGAGGAAACTATTACAGCCGAAATTCCGAAACAAAAGCCGATGACGAAATTTAATTTCTTTGAGGCTAAACTTGGAAAAAACAAGTCTATTCCCAATAGACTTAAAAATAAAAAGAATACTTATGAAGGCGGAAATTTTGTATCTGTTTTCACAGACTCATACAATAATGGCAACGAAACCCCAAAGTTTTCTTACAAAAAGGTAACAGCCTATGAGGACTATATAACCACCGAATTAACTTCCACTCCTAGCGTTATTATTTATTGAAGAATAATCGAAAATAAAAAAATTTAAACAAATAAAAAATCATGTGCTTAATCGCTATCTGCGTAAAGAAAAAACCGTCCGCTGAAATCATCAGAGCCGGTTGGGAGTCGAACTCTCATGGTGCTGGCATAGCCTTTCTAAATCGAAAGACTAGACAGGCCGAATATTTGAAGTCAATTTCATCCGCCGATGATTTAATTAAAGTTGTCGAAGCTACTCCACTGCCATTTGTTTTGCATTTTAGGCTCGCATCGGTGGGCGGAAAAGACGAGTTGCTAACGCATCCTTTTGAAGTTACCGAAAAATCTGAATTAAAAAAATCCGGCTCTGCCGAAAAGCTTCTAATCCATAACGGAACTGAATCCGACTGGAAGAAATGTCTATTTGCCGCCGATATATCCTATGGCGACGATGAACCAATGTCAGACACTCGCGCGGTTGCGATGATTATTGCCAAAAATAAAAATAATCGCTTCCTCGAAATTGCCAGCGGTAAATACGTTGTCATTGGATTTGAGGATAAAAAAGATGATATCGGCATTAGATACTATGGAGATTTTGAAGAAAATGACAGCATTCTTTATTCCAATACTTATTGGGAATACAGACTGAAAAAATCTCATCAAACTTATAGCGGAAATTTATATAATGGCGGCGGTCATTACAAAAAATCAAGATATGATGATGACGATTGGCGCGGAGACAGTAACTATTACGGTCATGGCAGCGGTAATAATCATAGCTCACATCAAACTCAAATTGACAGAGCCGATAAAACCACTTCTAAATCGCAGTCATTTGACTTCACCGACGATTATAAGAAGAAACGCAAAGCTTGGTGGGACAAAAAATTAAATAAAGTCAAATTGAACACTCAACAAACGGAGAAAGCCGAAGAAGACGAACTTTTTCTAGGCTGCGGATGCTAAAAAAACTTGACATAAACAAAAAAAACTTTAATATATATCAAACGACAAAACAATAAACAAAAAAAATGAAAACGAAATCTGTTAAAACCACGAAAAAGTCAGCCGCAAAGACCAAAAGCCAGCCGAAGATGAAAATCGCCGTGCTTTCCTTTGGAAACCTTATGAAACGCTCCAAAGGCATTGTTACTGCCGATGGATGGAAGAAAAACGGGCCGAAGCTTCCGGTTGAATTCTGCCGCATCGCCAAAGCCGGTCACTTGGCTCTGGCGATTTCCGAAAACAACGGCGTCTTGAACAAATCTTTTTACGCCCAATCCAACAAAAAGACTCTTAATGACGCAATTCCAGAAATTGCCGCCAGAGAAGGAATTTCCGAGGAATTGCTTGGCGTAGTTGACGTTAAAAACGAAAGAGCGAACGAGAAGGCTTCCAATACTCCAGCGGTAACGAAGGAGATTGTCGCTTGGGCGAAAAAGAACAAATTCGACGCCGTTATTTTTAACGGTTTGTCTCAAAAGTTCAAGGATAAAATCAATGTTCCTTTCTCGGTTGGTGCAGCCGTAAATTACGTTAATGGCTTGAGCGGAAAAACTCGCAAGCTCGCAGAAGACTATATCAAAGGAATTCCGAAGGAAATTCAGACTCCTTTCAGAACCGTCTGGAACGAAATGTAAGTTTAGCTAAACAAGTCCGCCGGAAACATTAATTCCGGCGGATTTTTTTTAAAAAGGCTTGACTAACGAAAAAAATCCTTTAAGATATAACCAGTTAATCGAAACAATCTAAAAAAATAAAAAAATCATGTGCCGAATCGCAATTTTCCACAATTCAATTAAACGCTCCGAAGCTATCTCTATCTTGGAGAATATGCTTGGCGCAAACACACACGGGTGCGGCGAAGCCTATATAAAGGACGGCAAGTTTGTAGTTAATAAATACGCTCTTTCTCTAACGAATGTTTTGAAGCGCGGCAAACCATTCCTTAATCATCTTGGCGGACACCAAGGCTATACATTAGTCCATCTTCGCGCGGTTAGTGTCGGCGTTATTTGCCGCGATAATAGCCATCCTTTTGTATCTATGAACGGCAGAATTTGCCTAGTTCATAATGGAACTTGGAAGCAACATCGCCCACTTAATATGTATCTTCAAACCTGCTTGGGCTATAAATCCACTACTGACACGGCAGCAGCTACCGAATTGATTTCCAGAATTGGCGGCGAAGACTTTACCGAATCATTTGATGACGCTGGCGTATTTTGTTTTTTAAATCAAAAAGGCGAGTTGCATATTTCAAAAACTAGCGGACAACTTGCAATTACTCGCCGCGAAGACAAATCAATTTTGATTGCTTCCGAATTGGATGACGATAAGTATAAAAATCAAGAATTCGCAAGAGGTTATTACAAATTCGATTTGAACGCAAAAGTTATCAAATACAAGCCCAAAGAATACCATTGGCAAGGTCAATCATTCTCTGGCGGCAGTCGCGGATATGGAGTCTCCGATTGGTATCAAAGAACCTACGGACACGGTGCATTGCCAGCGCATTATCATGGCGAATCCAATCTTAAATATGATGCCGAAACCAATAATTTCGTTAGACAACCTAATGGCGGCATGGCTTACATGGGCGACGAATAAAAAACAAATAATAGAACTAATATGGCTCGAAAACTAGACATAATCGCCGTTACCATTCCATCGGAGGAAAAAAGCGTTAAAAGACTTGGCTTTAACACCAGAGTCAATATTTACGAAAGAATTGAAGAATTTTACGCTCGCAATCCATACGCCGTAGTCATTCGATTTGGAAATTCTGTTAAATTAAACAATAGAAATTTCAAACCAGAGGAATTCGGGTATGTCGTTAATCATGCCGACAAAATAGCGGAAAACTGCGACAAGCGCGGCTCACTCGCTCGTCTTTCTAGCGTTGTATTGACCCCGCGAGTTTACACAGGCAAAGTTAATGTAAATAAACTTTTGGTCATTCGCCCCAACTCTCATAGCTCCGGCAGCGGTTTTAGAGTTCAAAAAGGACCCGTTGTTTTAGATAACAACCATCACGCATTGGAATACATCAAAAGCAAGACCGAATTAAGAGTTTGGTTTTGCGGCAATAGCTGCGTCACCGCCAAAAGAATCAGCGAAAAACACAAAAATGACAAATTTCCTTGTCGCTCTAAATGGGGATATCTTTTCAGAAAGACGAATCCGACTTTAAGAAGGCAGGTATTGAAGGCGGCGAAGGTTCTTGATTTGCAATTCGGCGCATTTGATATCATTGTCAAGGATAATAAATTCTATTTCCTAGAAAATAACTCTGCCCCAACTTTTGACAATAAAAAGATAATTAAATTTTACAAATCGAATCTTATTAAATTGGTTAATAAAAAATTCCCTAAAATCACGAAATACAAAAAAGAGCAATTCATTTCTCTTTCTAGTATCTTTGGCTCGCTAAAACCTTCTATTATTAACTCTCTTAAGAATTTAGGAGTTAAAGTGAATGGATAATAAAATTTTCACCAAAATACCAGTTTCTAAAAAACTGTTTGGTTCCACCAATGAATTTTCCTTTTCGCTTAAACCTTCAAGTCTAGGCGGCGTTGGAGTATTCGCAAATCACGGAATAAAAAAGGGAACTAGGCTATCTCTTTTCTATTCTAATGTCAGAATTCTAAAAAAAAATAAGGTAAAAGGCAATCTGAAAAAATTCTGTTTGTTTTTTGGCGTTGAAACCAAAAACGAATATCACATACCAAGAAATTTTGGAAGAATGGATATCGGATGGTATCTAAACCATTGCGATTCTTTTAACGCAATTCACGACAAGTATTATAGATATTTCGCGTCAAAAGATATTCAATCCGGCGAAGAGGTTACGATTAATTACTCTGATTTATGAAAAATATTATTAAACAAAAACATTTTAATACAATCTATTTGGGCGGGCCAAAAAACGAGATTGAAACTCTGAATTTCTCTCTTTATAATTTCAATCAGAGATTTAATAGTGATTTAATCGAAATGTCAGACGATTTCTTTTATTTTATAACCACTGAAAAGGATTACATTAAAGCCAGAGCAAGGAATATCCACTTTAATTGTAAATTAGACTTTGATACCGGAGACAAAAGAAAGAATTTTCTATCTACTTTGAAAGTTAGAAGAATTTGCAATCAAAAAGCCAAAAAAGAATTCGATGGCATCAAAGAGGAAAGCTTTGTAGTTCCATACGAATCATCCTTCAATGAGTATTCATTTGGAAAAATTGTCAACAAATTAAGTGAAGTAAACTTAAAAGAGGATGAAACCAAGTTTGAGGTTGGCATTAAAATTGAAGAAATTAACGATTCCGACGACGAATCAGAAGAAGAAAAGATTTGACAATATAAAAAAATTCTTTAATATAAATACATAAATAAAAACACAAAAACTATGAATACAATCCGCGAATTCCGCCAAAACAAATTCAAGATTAAGGTAACTCATTTTCGCCGCATTTCCGGCGAAACCGACTTGGTTAGCCTTTTTAATATCCGCGAGAAAAAGCTTCAAAATCGCATCCTTCCGCGCGGCGGGGCAACCGTTTTGGACGTAACCACTCCAGAAAAGAAAGATTTGAGAATTGAGGCAAAATGCTCCTCAAAAGATTCATTTAACAAAAAAATCGCTATTTCCGTTCTTATCGGACGCTTGAATAAGCAAATCGAAGCAAATAATTAGTCTTTTTTTATGTATTATTGCCACGCGATATACAAAACCTATTTAAACGGGCAGGTCAAAAATGATTATAGCAAATGTCACGCCTCATGCTTCTCTAGTCTTGGCTACTATCCAGACAGAAGCGGACGGACGCCTTTAGACTTGGTTGAGGTTACTTTTGATTCAATTGGCGAACTAACCAAGGAGCAAATTAACTTTTATTATGGCTTTCTAAAGGAAATCACTGCTGGCGATGACTATTCATTTTCCTACGAATTCAAAGACAAAAATCTTGAAGTATCTCTAAAAACTAATCCAAAAAACTTTGAATCAAGATATAAGGCTCTTCTCTATTTAACCGCCTTAAGATACGTTCAGGAATATCCAGAAATAGTTAAGGCTCTTATCGCGCACAAAGACGAGCCTATCGAAATTAAATTTGATAAATTTCAGGAAATTCACGAATTAGCATCCAACGGAAAAATCAGACTCGTAAAATACGGAAATTTAGCCGGACACGGATTAATGTATAAAATGTATAGCAAAGAAAGAATTGATTTAAATAAATTCAAAAATAACCTGAAATCTTCATTAAAAGACTCGGTGAATTCATATTTCACTTGACAATTAAACTTTAAACCTTAAAATATTAAAAAATATATGATATCTAAAGAAACACTGGAAATGAAAAATCCATACGCGGACGCCGGAAACGGATATTTCACTGTTTACGACCCCAAGACCAAAACCAATATTGACAATATTCATTCCTGCCGAGAAACCTTCTCGTCATTTTTGAACTCTTTGAGTGCCGAGCGCCGAGAATTCATCGGATTCTCTCTTGTCGGCGTAAACATTGAGACGATGGAAAAGTTTATGTCCATTCTTGAAGGCGAAAAACTCAAACTCAAAGAAAAGAGTGTCCTTTACAGAACCAATCTGAAAAATTACGTTATCATCAAGCCCTCTAGCTTTTGGATGCAAAACGTGACTAGACGCGATATTTTCACCATCTTCCTTCGCTCTGCGCCTAAAATGCAGGATGGAGACGGAAAAAAGATTCTTCCCGCCGTCCTGCGCTATAATCTTGGTGCGGCGGTAGTGATGGCGATTGTCCATTTTATGAGAGGTAATGTCAATCCGACTTACGGAAACAGCTACAGCGGATTTGTCAATAAATTCCAAAACATGAAGCCCGCCGAATTGGAGAAGGCGTTAGTTCATTAATTAAATTTATGATTTCCGATAAAACTTTCTTGTTTTCAAATTACAACGAATACGTTCCTAGCGTTGGCGTTCACTGCGGATTTGGATTAATCTCCAAAGAACTTCAAGGGAAATATTTTACCTCCTGCCGAGAATTGTTTCACGAAGATTGGGGTTGCAGATATGTAAAATCAATGATGGACAATTCCATAATTGTATTTAAAAACCATTTCGATTTAAATAAAATTAATAAATTCTTCAATATCGTCCATCGAAAATTAAAATTGAAGGAAAAAATCATCTTCTATAAATCCAACATTGCGGCTAAATCATCCTTTGTAGTTTCAGTTCCTAAATTTTGGAGAAAGAATGATGTTCGCAGAGAGATTTTCTCTGTTTTAATGCGCGCTGCGTGTATGTATAACGGCTCCGAAAGCCTTAATAAATGCCTTTCAAGATACATTCAAATTCGCCACGTTATTCATCCAATCAAACATTTTCTAAATGGAAATGTAAATCTTGGAATAAAAGTTAGTCTTTACAATGGCTATAATAATGGATTCATTTCTACTTTCGAGAGCGTGGGAAAAGACGAAATCAAATCAATTCTTGTAAAAAGAAAAAAAATCGAAAGCAAAAAAGTCTTGACTTAATAAAAAAACTCTTTATTATAAATCTATGGTTTACGTTAAAAATCTACAACTTGGCAGTTCGGTTTGTGTTGTCCATGATTGTTTTAACCAATGCCATATTTAACGTAAGCCTGAAATTTAAACAAAAAAATAAATAAAACCATGAATAAAAATAACCAGTTCACTATCGGCGGCGACCCAGAGGTTTTTATCTCCGGCAAAAACGGCGAAATTCATTCATCCATTCCTATCCTTAAGCGCGACAAGCATAATCCGATTGTTCTTGACAAGAAAAGCGGCGTAAAGACTTATGCCGACAATTCTCTGGCGGAAATGGCTTTCAATCCAAGCAAAAGCAAGAAAGAGTTTGTCGAAAAATACCGCAAAGCCTTCCTCGGACTCCAAAAATATCTTGGCAAGAATTATCGAATCAAAATTCAATCCGCACACTTCTTTAAGGAAAACGAGCTTGAAGCCGCACATGGAATTGACCCGATGCAAGTCGGTTGTTCTCCTGAATTTAACCATTGGAAGCGCGAAGTTAATCAGCTTGGCGAATTCACCAATACAATGCGTTCCGGCTCGTCTCATATTCACATTGGACATGAAATGTTCAAAGATATCAACAACAAGGAGCGCGCCTTGAAGATGATTGAAATTTTCCTTGGTTGCTCCTCTGTCATTTGGGACAATGACAAGACTTCTTCCGTTCGCCGCGAAAAATATGGCACAAGCGGCTCGTTTCGCCCCACCGATTATGGATTTGAAACGCGCTTTATGTCCAACTATATGCTCAATTCTCCGAAATTGGTTGAATTGGCATACGATTTGATTGAATTCTCTCTTTCCTTTGTTTTTAACGACAAAGACGCCGAAATTCTCTCAAAGGTTAGTGTTGAAGACGTTCAAAATGCAATTAATAAATGCGACAAAGATTTGGCCGTTTCGGTTTTGAAACAGGCCGGACTTACCGAAGAACTCTTCAAAAGAGTCGTCGAGCAATCCAAAAAGAGCTATTCCACGAAAGATTTCTACAAGGAGTGGGATATCAAAGTTTAAGGAGCTTTCTGCTTGGCGTTTATTAGTGTAACCAGAACGATAAACAAATAAACACACCTATCAGCGGCAATGTTAGATACGGACATTGAAATTAGGTAATGACGTGGAGAATCGGGATTCGTCATAAACGCCAATCAGAATTAAATTGACAAACAAATTACCTTCTTTATAATAAATTCATGCAAGAAAGAAAAGACATTTGGCCGGATTCGTTTTTGATGGCTATTTTGTTTTTTCCTTATTATGTATTGCGCGACCAAGAGTTTTCTATTGCTTTTAGAGTTTTACTTGCTACGGTTATTTCCGCTCAATATATCTGTTTTTTGATTGCCTGTTTTTGCAGATTGATGGTTTTTATTTTGAATTAATTTATGAATCGAGAAATTAAATTTCGAGTCTGGGATAAAAAAAGGAATCGGTTTCTTGAACAGTATGGATTTAATGTCGGAATCCCAAAAGACAATATTTGGTATTGTTTGGCGAAAATCCTTTCTGGGGAAGTTTATCCTTTTTTAATTCCACAACAATTCACCGGCCTGAAAGATAAAAACGGAAAGGAGATTTACGAAGGCGATGTTTTGGAAGCTTCGGGTTGTGCCCAACCCAATAAACTTCAAGTAGTTTGGGCAGACGGAACTGTAAAATTCGACCATATACTAGGTTTCACTCTAATCAGAGTTGACAAAATAATCCAATACGGTTTCAGCGAAAGATTTCCAACTACAAAAAGAATTATTGGCAATATCTACGAAAACCCAGAATTAATCATTAAATTTTAAAATCAACAATATATCATTGACAATTTCAAATTATCCTTTAATATATAAACCACATGAATAAAACCAAAAGAATCGCCTACGTTATCGGCGTCGGCAATCAAGATTACGGCTATGGCAATTGGATGCAGATAGATAGATTCACAAACGATATTCGCGAGGCTAATTTTTGCATAGGTCTTGGCGGCAGCGACGTTTCACCAAGTTTTTATAATATGCCAGACAGCGGGCTTTGCCATTCCGTTTATTCTGTGGATATTCAGGAATACAAAGACTACAAAAAAGCGATTGAATTGAAGAAAAAAATCGTCGGCATTTGCAAAGGTAGCCAATGGCTTTCAGTTTTGGCGGGCGGCAAACTTTTCCAGCATATTGACCACGACTATATCCACAAAATCAAAACCTTTGATGGAAAAGAGCTTTTAACCAATAGCCTACATCATCAAATGAGCGACTTGGAAGAATTGGCCGAAAACTCCGATTACAAATTGCTCGCATGGTCTGAAAGTCTTTCCAATTTTCATATTGACGGAAATAGCGATGACAGAAAATGCAGCAAAGAACCGGAAGCAATTCTCTTTCCGAAAATCAATGGACTCGGCTTTCAAATGCACCCAGAAATGATTTTTAAGTCGGCTGGCAAGAATCATCCTTTTATTAATTGGAGCAGAGAAATACTTAATAAATTTTTGGATAATAAATTGTGAAACTAGCCTTTCCATTTAAAAAAATAATTTCTCCGCGTAAGAAAACAAGGTGGTTTTTTTGTTTTTACAACTTGAAGTGTGACGAGAATCAAATAATTGGCGAATCAATTAAATTTTTAGACGCCTTCGACAATCAAAAAAACAAAATTCCTAGAAAAGTAAAAGAATTAATTAAAAAAGAATTCAATTCAAAGAAATTTTTCTTTTTTAGAAAGTATAGGCCAGATGATTATGTTCTCATCAAAGTTTTAAAAAACGATAAATGGGTAAGTATTTACTTCTGGCCTGTGAAAAACCTTGACATTTGAACCTGAAAGCCTTAAAATAAAAACACATTGAAAACAATCAATCTCTACAATCTTAAGAATGTTAAAGTTATCTTATTTCCAGATAACCAGCCTCACGTTATCATTGAAAACATTCAAGCTGGCGATGAAGTTAGACTTGTCGCGCCACTTCGCACAAGTCTTGAAGTCCTTCAAATGCTGGAAGTATCGAATGCCATAGATGAAATTGGCGCAATCAAGAAAGATTTGGTAATTCCATACCTAATGGGCGCAAGATTCGACAGAATCATGCAAACCGGAGACAGTTTCGACCTTAAAGTAATTGCTAATTTGATTAATTCTTGCAATTTTCCAGTAGTTAATCTTTTTGATGTTCACAGCAAGGTTTCCACTGATTTAATTAAAAACTCTCGCAGCCATAACAATAGCAAGCTTTTAAAGGCTTACGACAAGAAAAATGTTGTTTTGATTTGCCCAGACAAAGGCGCGCTAGGACGAGTTGACTTTTACAAGCAAAATCTTGATATTAAAGACGTTGTTTATTGTGAAAAAAGCCGCGATTTGAGCAACGGCAACTTAACTCTGACCGTTAAAAATCCTGAAAAATGCGAAGGGCAAAATTGCGTTTGTGTTGATGACATTGCCGATGGCGGTGGGACGTTTCTTGCTATCGCCTCTCAAATCAATCCCGCACATTTTACTCTTATAGTTAGCCACGGCATTTTTAGCAAAGGTTTTTTAAAATTAGAGGAGTTTTTTGACGAAATTATTACGAGCAACAGCTATCGAAAAAACTACGAAAGTAATATAGTTAAGGTGGTAGATTTAAATCTCTATTGAGATTATTTGGACTGCCTAAAATTCACACACCAAAATAAAACTTGACTTTAAAATAAAAATCATTAATATAAACAGACAACAAATTAATATAAAACAATGAATCTAAAAACCAATTCTTTTCTTTTTTGCGACTTCTATAAGTGCGGCCACCCTTTCCAATATCCAGACAAGACTCAATTTGTTTACATTAATTGGACGGCGCGCGGCTCTCGCCTTGAAGGAATTAATGACATGGTATTTTTCGGCCTTCAATATTTTATTAAAGGCTATCTTATCCAAAACTTTAATGATAATTTTTTCAAACGTCCAAAAGACGAAGTTATGGCCGAATATAAGCGCATTATTCGCAATTCTCTTGGCGGCGATTTGCCTACTTATAGCCATATTGAAAAGCTTCACGATTTAGGTTATTTGCCTATTAAAATCAAAGCTCTTCCAGAGGGCGTTAAAGTTCCTATGCGCGTTCCCTGTTTGACTATACTCAACACGCTTGAAGACTTCTATTGGCTTCCGAATTTTATTGAAACCTTAATGTCGTCGGTTTTGTGGTTGCCTTGTAATTCGGCAACAATTGCCAATGCCTATCGAAAACTTTTGGATGGTTACGCCGAAAAAACAGGAATGCCAAAAGAATTTGTTCAATGGCAAGGACATGACTTTAGCTTTCGCGGAATGAGTTCCTTTGAAAGCGCAGTTACTTCCGGCATGGGTCACTTGCTATCCTTCACCGGAACGGACACCGTTCCGGCGATTGTAGGACTTGAACAATACTATAACGCCAATAGCGACAAAGAACTTATCGGCGGTAGCGTTCCAGCTACGGAGCATAGCGTTATGTGTTCTGGAGAGAAAGATAACGAACAAGAAACATTTGAAAGACTAATTACAAAAATCTATCCTAATGGAATCGTATCAGTTGTTTCTGATACTTGGGATTTGTGGAGAGTTTTGACTGAATATCTTCCTAATTTGAAAGATAAAGTTATGGCTCGTAACGGAAAGCTTGTTATTCGTCCAGATAGCGGCGACCCCGTTTTGATTATTTGCGGCAATCCAGACGGAAAAACCGAAGCGGAGCGCAAAGGCGTAGTTGAATTGCTTTGGGATGTTTTCGGCGGAACGGTTACAAGCAAAGGATTCAAGTTGCTTGACAGTCACGTTGGAGCGATTTATGGCGATAGCATCACGCTAAAAAGAGCGGATGAAATTTGCTCTCGCTTGATGGCTAAAGGATTCGCTTCGCAAGTCGTTTTCGGTATTGGAAGCTTCACCTATCAATACAATACTCGCGACACTCTAGGCTCTGCGGTTAAAGCCACTCATGTAACCATTGACGAAAAAGATATTAGTATCTCTAAAAATCCTATCACCGATAGCGGACTCAAAAAATCGGCCTGTGGATTGTTGCAGGTTGCAAAGGAAAACGGAAAATACGTCCTGCATGATAACGTATCTTGGATTAAAGAAGCGCAGGGCGAATTGCAAACCGTATTTGTGGACGGAAAACTTGTTAAGGAATGGACGCTTTCAGAAGTAAGAAATAATCTAGCTAATTCTTAATCTATGACTAAAGAAAAATTAAAAATTTCAGAGCCTAAAAAAAATAGGGGCGCCCTATCCGAAGGTAGAAACAGAGGATTCGGCCAGTGTTTTGTTAAAAAAGTTGGTAATTTAATTGAAATGCCTTACCCTATAAGTGCTTGCGGCGACTTCATTAACGACCAATTACATTCGCAAGTAACCGGAAAAAGCTGGAATATCCACGGGCAAAACAGTCAGAGGCACGAGGGGCTTTTTGACGAAAAAAATAATTGCGCCTATATGCTTGGCTCGGTTTTAACCATAAACAGAGGCGGCAAATACGACAACTACGACAGAGATTTGAAATGTCTGGAATCTAATTACTCTCATTTAGAAAAATTTATTAATTTCTTTGAGAAATCTTTTAAATTAAAGAAAAAAACTTCCATTACTAGAATCAAGGAAAATTTGTATCTATTTAAATTACCTTTGTTTTGGACGGAATCAATTTATTTAATTTCTCTTTATAAATTCCTGTCTCGCGTCGGTATTTTTTATGATGGCGGGAATCCTATGGATTTTTTGAATTCATTTGATAAGGACTCTGGCGACGTTTATATGTGGAGTTCAATCAAACCTAAAATAATCTCCATGATGAAAGGATTTATACCTAAATTTCCAATGAGCGCATGGGATGGTTGCCCGCATAATCTAGGGATTGTTTCGCAAATTTGGCCTAAAGAGGAAATGCAAAAACAATCTCAAAGAGCCAATATATCATCTAAAAAAATTACCGCGACCGAAAGACAGATTTGGAAGCCAATTTAATCCATAATTAAGTTGACAGGATAAAAAAATCCTTCATAATAATTACATGAAAGTTTTCACTAACGGCAGAGTTCCAATCAAAAGCTGGTGCAATAATCCAGAAGCGGGAGCAATCGAACAGGCTACCAATCTCGCCAATCTTCCTTTTATCTTTAAATGGCTCGCTTTGATGCCTGACACTCACCAAGGCTACGGAATGCCGATTGGCGGCGTTTTGGCGACCAATGGAGTCGTAATACCTAATGCGGTTGGTTCTGACATTGGCTGTGGAATGAGTTTCATCGAATCTGATATCAAAGAATGGGGCAGAGAGGATTTAATTGAAATTTTAAAGACTATCCGCGCCACTATTCCAGTTGGCTTCAACAAGCACAAAGTAAAGAAAACATCCGACTCAATTCCGTCTATTGAATCTCAATTCTCTAATGGCGAAAACCTCCCTATAATCAGAAAAGAGTTTGATAATGCTCTTTTTTCTGTTGGGACGCTCGGCGGCGGCAACCATTTTATTGAATTGCAAAAAAACGAATCCGGCAATCTTTGCGTTATGATTCATTCCGGCAGTCGAAATCTTGGCAAAAAAGTTGCCGACCATTACAATAAGCTCGCCGAAGAACTGAATTCAAAATACTTCTCTAGCGTTCCAAAAGAATATGATTTAGCTTTTTTGCCGCTTGATTCATCCGAAGCGCAGGAATATATTTCTGAAATGAATTATTGTGTTAATTTTGCATTGGCTAATCGTATGCAAATGATTTTTGAATGTAGAATGGCTATTTGCGAGGCTTTTCAAAACAAGGTTGAAAAGGTTAATTTTTCTAATTTTATTAATATACCCCACAATTACGCCAGACTGGAAAATCATTTCGGCGAAAATGTTATGGTTCATCGCAAGGGAGCGACCTCTGCGAAATTAAATGAATTAGGATTAATTCCGGGTTCGCAAGGTTCTAGTAGCTATGTCGTTCGCGGCAAAGGAAATGTCAATAGTTTTTCCAGTTGCTCGCACGGCGCGGGCAGAAAACTTGGGCGCAAAGAAGCTCAAAGAACGCTCAACATCGAAGAGGAAAAAAATCGTTTGGAAAAACTTGGCGTAATCCACGCCATTAGAAGCGTTGATGATTTAGATGAGGCTGCGGGCTCCTATAAGGACATTGACGTAGTTATGGAAGAGCAAAAGGATTTGATTGAAATCGTCCAAAAACTTCAACCTCTGGCGGTTGTAAAAGGGTAATAAAATATCCTTGACAATTAAAGGATATCCTTTATAATAAATTTGTCGTGGCGAAGTTTAGAGTTACTTCACTTGTTATGGAAAAACACTTTAAACGCTTATTCCCGACACTAAATTTACATGAAATCAAATAAAAAAGAATTGGTTGAAAAATTAACCGAAGAAGGCGCGAAAGCCGCGCATATTACGCCTTATCAATCGCTTCGCCGCTCGGTTTTATCCACACTCCTTTTTGAAGACAACTTTTATGAAGACGGAATTTCCGTATCTGAAAGAATTAAAGAATTAATTAAAGCCGTTTCGCCGGAAAAAGTCGCGGATTTGGCGATTGAAGCCAGAACTAAATTCAAGCTTCGCCATATACCTCTTTTTTTGGTTCGCGAATTGGCTCGTTACGAAAAATCAAGATACCTTGTGGCCGAAACTTTGTCGGCGGTTATTCAAAGACCGGACGAATTGGGGGAATTCCTTTCTCTTTACAACAAAGACGGAAAGCAACCTTTGGCCGCATCCGTCAAAAAAGGCTTGTCTCGCGCCTTCCAAAAGTTTGACGAATATTCTCTTCAAAAGTATAACGGTGGAACTCCCGAATATAAACTTCGCGACGTTCTTTTCCTCTGTCACGCCAAACCAAAAAATGAAGAGCAGGAAAATCTTTGGAAAAAATTGATTAATAATCAATTGGAAACGCCGGAAACTTGGGAAACCAAAATCGGCAAAGATGGTAAAAAAGAAGCTTGGGAGTCTCTTTTGCACGAAAGAAAGCTTGGCTCTCTCGCTCTTTTGAGAAATTTGAGAAACTTCAAAGTAAATGGAGTATCAGAGAAATTAATTAAATCCGCCATTTCGGAAATGAAAACCGATAGAGTCCTGCCTTTTAGGTTTATCACCGCCGCGAAATATTATCCTTCCCTTGAATCAGAACTGGAAGGCGCGATGTTTAAATGCTCAAAAAACATTGATAAAGTCAGCGGAAAGACTCTTCTTCTTATTGACGTTTCCGGCTCAATGGATAAGCCTCTATCCTCAAATTCTGAAATGACTAGACTTGAGGCGGCTAATTCTTTGGCTATTCTAGCGCGCGAAATCTGCGAAGAAGTTAAAGTATTTACTTTTTCCAAGCAAATCATTGAAATTCCAGCTAGACGCGGATTTTCCTTGAGAGACGCTATTAACAGTAGCCAGCCTCACAAAGACACCTATCTGGGCGCGGCAATTAAATATTTAAACGAAAATGAATCATTTGAAAGATTAATTGTTATTTCTGACGAACAATCGGACGATGAAGTTCAATTTCCTAAATGCCCGAAAGCATACATGATAAATGTAGCCAACAACAAAAACGGAGTAGGCTACAATAAAAATTGGATTAATATTTCTGGTATGTCGGAGTCGGTTTTCGACTATATTCAAAATATTGAAGAATAAATTTGACATATAAATTTTATTCTTTATAATCAATTCGTAAACTATGTCGTCAACCTCATACAAGTCAATCTCTAATGACACCAAGGAACTATGTTCCGCTGCGTATGCCGGATTAAAGCTGGCTAAAACCGAAATTCCTTATATGCAACACGCGGAGCGAGTAAAGGATATTTCCTTTGCCTATGCAATCTCCGGCAAGCATTCACCGATGGTTACGGAAGCGTATGACCTAATCTGCCATTTTGGATTTAGCGTAGCTTCATTTTATTCTATTCTTGACGTTGTTTCTTTGGCGCATGACGTTGAAAATGTCGCTTGCAGTCGGGGTTTTGACAATAATTGGATTCTTAAAAACCTCAAACAAAGAAATCCAGAAACCAGAGACGACTTCTTTTTTCTAATTAAATCCTCTCTTAATGCTGTGACCTACGGCAAAGAGGATAAATTTTGGGATAGACTAAATAAAGCCAAAAAAGAACCAATCGCAAGAATTGTCGCCTATTCAAAACTTCACTTTCTTTTAAATGAAGTTCAGAATCTTCCATCCGGCGAAAAAACCAAGTTTGAAAACGCAAGAGAAATCCTGCTTGGAAACAAAGTCAAAAAACTTAAGATTTATTAATCAATTTAAAAAACTATATGCCAATCTCAATTAATTCAAAAGACTTCAATCTTCAAGAGATTTACGCCGCCGCAAAGCTGCAAAACACAGCAACGGCATACAATTTCCGCCTTTACGGACTCAAAAACTCCAATAATCCTGCGGTTTTGATTGGTAAGACCAATTTTCACAATAATAATTTCGACCGAATCGCCGAATTATTCAATAAAAACAAAATTTCTCTTGAATTTGAATCTGTCAGACAAGAGGATAACGAAAAAAACTTTATCTACATCGGCTTGAGACACGATTTGAGACACGATATCGGACTTTCTGCCGCCATTGTCACTACGATTATTCATCAAATAGAAGGCAATATAAAAGACTTCGACACTAATTTCAAGATTAAAACTAAATCATTTAAAAAGAAAGCCGCCGCCAAAGCCAAAAACTAAAAACAAAGAAGTAAAAGAATCTATAAAAAAATCTATAAAAGAACTCAATGTAATTTTCGGCACTAACACTGAAGAATAAATTTAATTTAAAAATCATGTTTGATTACAAAAAAGCCAACGCTTCCAGCGAATTTCCATCCGCCGAAAAAGTAAAGGAAATTTACGATTCTGTTCACGTTGATTTTACCAAGGAGAATTTTCAAAAACTGCTTGAGAGAAATGTTGAAATGGACTTGGCCTTAAGTCACCTAATCGCCTTTTCTCGTCGAATCTGGGATGAAACTGAAATGGTTTCCGGCTGCATAAAGCTAAAAGATATCGAGGAGATTTTGAAAAGAAATGATTTAGTTCTTGGTCAAATCGCCGAAGCGCCTTTAGTCCTAAAAAAAACCGAAAACAATCCTTGACAAATTAAGATTATCCTTTATTATTGAATTAAGCAATAAACAAATATATGAATACCAATCAAAACACCGAAGTTACCTCCAGCCGCAAAGTTGGCCGCCCGATTAATCCTAATGCTACGCGCGAAATCTTTTTGAGAAAGACCAAGGACGCCGCCGGAAACGAAGTTCTTACGCCGCTCGGCAAAGGGCGCCGTGGCTCTGGAAATTTCGTTAAGGTGGTTGTCCATCGCTCCATTGACTCCTCTAACTATATTCATGGTCAAACTCCGATTGTCGGCGAACCAGTGAATGTTTCGGTTGAGCCGCAAGCCTCCGAACAAAAAAGCAATCCTGTTTCCGTGACCGTGCATATCAGCGAGGAAAAAACCGAAATTCCGATTACTCAACAAAGTCAATCGGTTTCCTCCGCCGAATCCGAAAATCCAATTCCCGCCTCCGCATGAAGTTTAAAATAAAAGAAATATACCTGTCTATAAAAGCGACTTTGGTATGTTTTTTTATCGTTTTCTTTTGGTTTTTGCCAGTTTATTTATACTGGCGGCATCAAATCTCGAAAAACTCAAACGACGAAAATTCTGGAAGGTAAAAACTCAAATGCTTGATGACGAAACATTAAGATTGAAGTCAATGGAGATTTTCAATTCAATTAATATTGAATATTCGCCGGAAAACCTTAACAAACTTCTAATTAGAAACATTGAAATGGATTTGATGCTTTCGGAAGTTATTTGTGCCTCTAAATTTGCTTGGCCCGCCGCCAAAACTGTTACCGGCTATATATCTCTACATCCAATTGAAAAAACACTTGAAAGAAACGACGAAATACTTGGAAAGCTCTGCAAACCAAACGAATTAAAAAGCCAGTAGTTCAAATTAAAAATATGTCAATCTCCGAAAAACAATTAAAAGAATTGAAGAAAAAAGGTATTTCTGACGACATTTTGCGCGAAGCTGATATTTTCTTGACAGAAAATAAATTTGAATTACTATATCTTACGGATTTAGGCGCTGGTGAGTATCGAGTAATGTTTAGAAGACCGGACGGCAAAGGTGACGCCAGAATCTTCAACTATCCTAATTGAAATGAAAGAATTTGAAGGCTTTGAATTTATCAATCCAAACGTAGAGGATTTATCAAGTATAGTAGTTAAAGGCTATAACAAAATCGCCTATTGGAACCCTTTGCTTGCAAAACCTTCTTTCTTCACCGGACACTCTGGCCGAACTCTTATATATATGAAGAATAACTTCGCGGCCTGTCAATACTTTTATAGAGTAATTAATACGCCGCCGAAACAAAAATTTCCATGCGACAAACCTTTTCCTTACGGATTTTGAATGAATATTCCAGAAGGATATCAAATAATTGACGACCCAGATTATATCATAAAATCTGGGGATAAATTTCTCGCGCAAATACCATCAAGTAAAATACATGATTTTGTTGATAGTGTTGGAGCCACATTAAGATACGTCAAAGTGTATTTAGGAAAAATCGTTGTTCTCTCAAAAATAGAAAAACCAATTAATTCTATTGAAGAAAGTAAAAATCAATTAAAATTAGACATTCAAGTTCCAGACTCAAAAGTTCCGCCCGAAGGCTACGAAATTTTAGATAAAAAATTTTACTCAAAATATTACATAAAAGACTCCGACCTTGTTTTTGCAAATGGGCAATGGATTAAGGCTAATAGGATTTTAATTCGCTCCTATAATGTAAAATATAACGAAAAATACATAACCAACAAAGAAGTCATTATTGCTTGCAAAGGCAAGCCCTATCCTTATGGATATTAAAGAGAATAAATTTGAAGATATTACTCATTTGGATGACCTTGTTTTGGAAAGGAATGAATTATTTGATTATTTTTTCGATTACGCAGACCACAAAAAAGAAAAATTCCGCATCAGGAGCATACTTTTAAAAAACAAGGTTTCCATATTGAAAAAAAATTGGTATGGAATTAAAATCTATCGAAAATTGAAATATCCAGTCCTGTTTGAGACTGAAAAAAAATTTCCTCACGGCTATTAAAAATTCTTGACAAATTCAATTTGTCCTTTATTATAAAGGCATGAAAAACAATTTCTCTAAACAATACTCAACGAAAAACATCCAATTCCAATACAGCCTTGCCTCTAAAAAGTGGCAGTTTGATATCACCAAAATCAACCACACGCTTCTTTATCCTTGTGTCGGGGGCGTTGCCGTGGCGCGCAAGGTTGCGGCGGCAATTGAAGGCGGCTTGACTCGCAGCAATCAAATTGACGCATTGGCGCGCGGACAAATCAAGCATTTGACCGGCTTTTAATTTAAAATAAAAAAAATACCATGAAAAATTCTCCATCCTTTTATCAGGCGGAAAAACTATCTTTTTTTGAAAAAATTTTTTGTCGTTATAAAACTATTCCGGTTGAAAGCGGGGAAGAAAGAAGGTTTATCTTTAGCTATCGAGGTATCAGAATTCCAAACAGCGAATTCATAAGAGGATATATCATCTATCACAAAATTGACCGCTTGACCGGCGGCTATGAAATTGTTAAAGCTTATGATTAAAAATTCTTGACAAAACAGAAAAATCCTTCATAATAAATCCATAATTAATTCTATGGCAAACAAAAATCAAAAACAAATCCGCCAAAGCATCGCCGCCGCCTTTAAAGGTGGGCGCTCCGAAATCGCAATCGAAATTCCGGCGGGCGGATATCACAATAACGTCAAAGGCGCGTGGCAGACTCGTCGCATTGCCGTTGGGCCGCAAAAGCGCAAGTCAATTTCCGCAAAGGTTGGTGGCGCAAAAGGCAAAACGGCGGCAGAAAATGAATAACAGGTTTCAAGAAAAATTAATTGAAATCTCGCGGGCCTTGAAGCTTGAAAAGCAAGGCATGAGAGAGTTTCATGTTTGCTTTATAACTCGAAAAAATAAATTAATAGCTGTCGGCTGCAATTCAACTAAAACACACCGATTAGCCTTGGACTTTAAATATCCTTTTGCCGAAAAAGGAACTCACGCCGAATGTCAGGCGATAATTCGCGGCAAAAAGAAAAGTTATCGCGGCCATGAAGCCTATATTTTAAGAATAAACAATAACAATCAGGCCGATTTTTCCGCGCCTTGCTCCGCTTGTTCAATTTTGTTAAAAAGAATGAAGTTCAACAAGATTTATTTCACTAATAAATCCGGCTCGTTTGTATGCCAAAAAAATTAAAATTTGAAAAATTCTACTATTGGGGCTACGGTAAGCGCAGCATTGGAAGCCTTAACTTTTTTTACGCTTCATCAGGAGAAAAAGTTTATTGTTTTGACGTAACGGATGAAAAAACGGTTGCCGAAATTTGCCATAATGTTTCACCCAGCTATAAATTAAATCAATTTAAATTTATCGAAATTCCTAAAAAAGAAATTCCGGCTAATGTAATAGAGGCTTTTGAAAAAGTCGGCCAACAAGCAAAAATTTTCAAATTAAAGAAATTCAAGCCATGAATCCAGAAGATTTCAATTACTATCTAATTAAAGGCAATAATTATCTATACCGATTTCCAAAAGACGGTGAGAAATTCGGTTGGAGTTGGGGTCTTTCCACAGTTAGTCACCAATCCGATTGGAGCGCAGGTCTATATGCCAGACAAACTTACCCGACTAATTGGGAACTAATAACTCTCGAAAAAGCCAAAGAAGTTTGTCCTCAAGCGTTTGTAGAAAAAGTTTATTTTAAATTTAAAAAATTCAACCCCGTTTAAACATGAACTTAAGAAATTACAAATATTTCCTCTATCAAAAAAACAAGACTGTTTACCGATTTTCAAAAAATATCGAAAAAAACAAAAACGGTCACTATTGCGACTTTGGAAGCGACCAATGGTTTGCTGGCGTTCACTGGAACGCCGGAACTCCATACTGGAAAGAAATTTCAATCGAAGAATTAAAAAAGATAAATCCAATCCTTTTTGTTAAAAAACAAAAATTCATCCTTAAAAAATTCAAAAAACCGTTGACTTTTTAAAAAAAATATTCATAATAAACGCACATGAAAAAAATCTCAATTATTATCGCAATTTTGGCGGCAATCGCATCATCCGCCAACGCCGAAATTTCAACGACTGCATCAAATTTGGAAAACTCGGCTTCTTCCATCTCTAAATCCTGCACCAATATAAATGATGCGGTGGCTTCAATTTTGATGGGTGCAAAATCGGTTGGTGGCGAAATCTACTCCTCTTCCAAAGACTCCATTGCTTCCGCTGTGGAAATTGTTAAAAAACAAGCGCCCGATTTGGTGAAGGAATTTATTATTTGGAATTTGATTGGAGATATGTTTCCTTTGTGCGGCTGGCTTTTTGTAAGTCTTTGCGTATTTTCATTTTTCATTTGGACTTTTTCATGCGAAAAAAAACTCAAAAAAGATAATAGATGGAGAGATAACCGCGAGCCGATAATTACTGTTAGATTTATTTCTCTTATTGTATCAATCGCCGTTTTTACAATATCGTCCATTTCATACGGAACTGAATTATTTCAAATCTATTTCGCTCCAAAATTCTTCATCCTTCAATATGTCATCCAACATATTAGAGGTTAAAACAATGAAGCTCAAAGCTCAACAATTAAATCTATCGGTAGTCAGGTCTAAAATTCTCATGGCCGAGAAAATCCTGCACCACAATAAAACTTTAAAAACTCCAATTAAACCACAAGGATTTTTTAACAAAGTTTTGAACAAAATTAAATTATTTAAAAATTAAATGAAAAGATTTTTTATTAGAAACGGATATTATGGGTATTGCCTAGAAAACGATAGCTTGTTTTTCGGAAAAAAAGACGCGACTTCAAACGTCAGCAATATAGCTATTATTCCATTTAAAAAATCCGGCTACGCTCCGGCTCAAGTCAATCAAATGAAGGGCTTCCAAGAAGTGAGCGTCGAATTGTTCAAAAAAGAATTTCCGCCTAAATTTTTTCCAAATCTTTACAAACATTTTCCAAAGAAAAAGGAAAAAAAATTCTTTTCACTAAAGAAATTCAACGGCTCAATTTAAATGGTATTAATTTTTTGTATATTATTCCTTTTTCTTTGCATGAAGAAATGAAAAATAACTTCCATCCTGATTTCAAAAAAGGCGACGAAGTTGTTTTTCTTTCTGAATTGAACTTGGTTAATTTACATGAGCATACTATGAAGGTGGTTTCATTCACTATTGACGCCAAAGGAGTTGAGTATAAACTTAAATTAAATGATAATAAAAGAATCACATTTGCTATGCAAGGCCAGTTGGTTAAATATCAAAAAAAACTTGACTTCCAATAAAAATTCTTCAAAATCAAATCAATGAAAAACACAAAAAAGCCTGTCATTGGTATTACCGGCCCCTCTCAATTCACCGCTCAAGTCCGTGAAATGGTGTCCGATTTTTTCGGCTCAATTCCTTTGGATATCAACCAGAACGGCTATAACGATTTGAAGCAAATCGCGGAAGTTTGCGATGGCTTTATTTTTGCTGGCGGCGTTGATTTGTTTCCAGCGACCCTAGACAGAGAGATTTTGACCGGAAAAGGCTACTCAAAATTTGACCGCAAGCGCGACCTTCGCGAAATTAATCTAATTAAAATTGCGGGCGAACAAGGTAAATCAATTTTCGGCATTTGTCGCGGCCATCAAATGTTGCTCTCCAATCGCGGCCTTTATCTTATTCCAGATATTAGCGGAATTTCCGATGTTTGCCATAGCCCCAGAGAGATTGAAACCAATAACGAGCCAATCCATTTCGTTCGTGGCATCGGAAAAGGTGTCGCTGAATTCGGCGAAAGAGAATTAGTTAATAGTTATCACCATCAAGCCATCCTTTACGGAGATAAAGCCAAACAAAATAAAGAAGTGGAAATTCTTGGTATATCTAGCGTGTCTTTTGCCAGAGGCGAAAATACCGGCGTTAAAATCGTCGAACTCGCCAGAGGCGACGGCTTTCTTTCCTGCCAATGGCATCCAGAACTAGACTGGAAAAACGTCGAATCATCTAAAAAAGTTTTGACAATGGCAAAGAAAATGTTCAATATTGAATAAAATCTTGACATATAGAATTTAATTTTTTATTATAATCGCATTATGAAAATCGGACTTGAAGTAGAGTTTTTCCTCACTAAAGACGGAAACATTATTAACGTAGGTAAGGCTGGCTTGCCTAGCGACGAATATCCATTGCTTGCCGAGGCGCGCGGAAATGCTTTCGACTGCATTTTTCAAGCTGTTGGCTCTGTGCGCGGCGAAATTGAAAGAATTGTTTCCCTCGCTAGTAAAATTGGCGCAACCCCATTGTTTTCCGATTGGATAAAAAAAGATGGATTAACTGAAAAATTAGATGAAGAAATTCTTCGCCAAGGTTTTTCAAAGCATATCGGCTGGCGAAATCTTTACGGCAAAAATCCGTCCTCTAAAAACAAACGATTCATTCCTGCCGGTCTTCACGTTTCATTTACGCAAAGCAAGTCTTTTGCCTATATTACATCACAAAATCAAAATCAAGTTTTCCAATACAATTCTTTATTTGATTATCCTCACGTTTTTAATAACATTACCAAGGAATTTCTGCCAGAAATTAAAGCCTCTGGCCGAGTTGAGGGATTTTACGAAGTCAAGGATGACGGACGAGTTGAATATCGAAGCCTACCAGCGACTCTTATTAATTCGCAAAACTTTGCGGAGCGTTTGTTTCGTTGTTTAAAGTGAAAAATCTTGACAAATCAAAATAATTCATTACTATCTAGTTATGAAAATTTTTATTCCTGAACTTGGCACCCAGCTTAAACTAACAAAGGCCCAAGAGTTTTTGATAGCTTTTGAATATCGGAATGAATCAATTTTTAAGGTATTTTTTCCGCATCTTTTTGCTCAACGCCAAGCGGCGGAAGAAAAACGAAAGAAGGAAAGAGAAAATTGTTGGAAACCGATTAAAAGTTTTTACGGCGGAAGGGAATGGGCTGGCGATACGCCTGAATATAAAAAGGCTTGCAATGAATTTGATTATATTTGCTCGCAATTCCCAAAGGAAAAAAAATTTAAATTCACCAAAGGAACTATTTTTGAAGTTGACCGTATCTATATCCGCCAAGGAAATTCTTATCATTCGTCAGTTACTTTCAAAATTCGCCTCGAAAAAAGAGTTTTGCGTTTTTGGTTGCCATTGTCAGAAGTCAATACTATTGAATGCGAAATTGTTGGAAATCCGTCCGAAGCACGAAAGAAAAACATTTCTCGCAATTCGATTGGTGGATAAAAACATTTAACTTGACAAACTTAAATAATCCTTTATTTTAATAGAAATGAAACCTAATTATATCTTTTGGTCTTTATATCTTGTTTGGTTTGCTTTTTATCTGGCGAAGCAGTTCAATCTAAAACTCGCCTACGAAGTCGCCAAAGGCAAAAGAAAATTCTCTTATTTGAAGATTAAAGTTTCCATTTGGCCGGACACCGGACAATACGAATTCCGTAAGCCAGAGACTTTCAAAGAACCATACAGAACGCATCTTAAAAATCACACTGTCGAAATTCTTCAACTTGTAGAAATTCTGGAAGAATCAGATGAAATAGTTTTTTGCGCGGGCGCTGACAGTATCGGGAATTGGGATTTTTCATTTAGAGATAAATCTAGGCTACCTTTCAGCAGTGTCCATATTGACAAATCCTTGATTATGGAAATAACTCCTGTGAAATTTAGCTGGAAAAGATTTTGCCTTGAATACCATACTAGCAATGATTAAGAATTAGCTGGCAGGGTTTTGTAGATTATTTTAATTTCACTTGACAAAAGAAACTTATTCTTTACCATAGTCTCCATGCAAAACTTCCTTCCATTCAACGATTTTGATAAGAATTTGTATATAAATTATTTCATGTATTGTAATTTTCTATTCAATATCCTTGAAATTGAGGCGTAAGATATATTTCCTATTTTATTAGCAATTTGAGTTAAAGATAATCCTTTTTCTCTTAAATAGAATATTAATTCTATTTGTTTTTTGTTAAGTTTTTTGATAGAGAGTGATAGATTCTTTTTATGGGATTCGGATTTTGGTTTATTAGAAAGAGCTAATGAAATCTTTTTTCTTGTATGTTCTGTGATAACTTGTTTTTTTCTTGACTCTGATATTTTTTTAAGAGCTTCTGTTGAATGTCTTTTTCCAAACATACCGTTATTTTTGCCCGTAACTTTTAGTTTGTTTTCAATTTTTTTCATGTGATGGTTTTCTCCAGAGTGTTTCTCGCGATACTCTTGGTTTTTCCAAGTATTTTTCATTATTAATGAAATATTATTTGAGGCCGTTTCGCCTCCGTCGGTCATATTAACTAAACGATAATTTTGTTCTTTTAAATGCTTAATCCAGTAAATTTCTCTCTCTTTCCAATTGTTTTCATCGCACGATTCAAGAAGCTGAATAGTTGGGACTAAACTCTCTTTTAATAAAGACTCTATCCAAAATTTTCTATGGTTTTTCTTTTCATACTTGACATTTGATATGTGTTGTGATAATCTCTTTTTTAGAGAAGCTTTTGTTTTACCAACGTAACGTATCTCGTTAGTAATAGGATGCTTTAAAACATAAATATTAATTTGATTCATATTAGTATATTACACTAAAACTCTATCGAACCGTCTTATTATGCAAACTTTTTTACCTTATTTTGATTTTAAAATGTCGGCAAAGTGTCTTGACAACAAACGTTTAGTAAAGCAGAATTTAGAAAATAGACAAATTTTAAATACTCTTTGTGGTTTTAGTAGTGGATGGTCAAAGCATCCGGCTGTTTTACAGTGGAAAAACAACATTCTTGCCTTAATTTCTTACGGACTAGCTATTAATGATGAAGTGGTAAAAAGAGGATTTAAAGATAGCTCTAGCCCTTATAATAAATATTTAGAGTATGCTAAAGAAAACAATTTAAATTACAAATTACCAGACTGGACTAACAACGAATCTATAACTAGCAGTCATCGCTCGCGACTGATTTGTAAAGGTGAGATTGATTCTCTCTGCGATGCAATCAAAAAACATTTCAAAATTAAAAAAATTGACGATTGGTGCAAGGAAAAATTCAAATTAACAAAAAACGCCTTGCGCTATGAACACGTCGCTCTCTTGCAACAAATTTGCGCCGAAAACAATCTATCGGTAAAACAAAATCATTACAAACAATTCAACTGGACGGACAATCCCGCCGCCGAATACGTTTGGCCGAAAGGAAAGGAATAGTAAAATTAGTGTTTTTATCTTTCATCATATACAATGAATTATTTAAATCCAAGAATTGTCTGCGCGGCTATGAGGATGGATGATGGAAAAATCATCGTCGGCGTCAGACATTTTAGCCCAGAAATGCGCGAAACTCTTGCGCGCATATATGGAAAAGGAATTAAATTATTTGGTTTTTTTATTAGAAAGCCATACCATTTAAGAGTGGCGGAACAAGGATTTATTGACCAATTCGGCAAATTCCATTCTCGCAGCGCGGCTTGGGAAATAGCTGACAAAAACGGACAAATCATCAGGCCAACCGGATTTGAAAAAAATCCATCGCCAAGAAAATCCAATATAGGAGATAAAGAACTTCTTTTTTCAGAAAATCTTTACTGATATTTCTTGACATTAAAAAGTAAATTCCTTATTATAGTATAACAAACTATGCCGACAAAAAAACAGCTTGATTTCTACGAGAAGAATAAATCAGAATTTGATTATTTTTTTGAAGCTAGAGGTAGAGCGTATGATTTAATTTACGAGGGGGAAATTCTGGCGACCGACTATGTAGCCGGACTTAGAAAAAGTAGATTCAGTGAAAAGAAAAGGTTTGCCTTGCAAAAAGTCTGTCTAAATCCTGACTCAACTTCAACGGTTGAACGCTATGCGAAAGATTTTGATTTGCCTTGGATTATTCTCGCTTGCCGCCCGAAGAAGAAAACTATAAGTAAAAATAAAATCTTTCCTTCTGAAAAGGATTTTCCGCATGGATTCTAATTTAATAAAAGAATTGCACGAAAAAAATTCCGAAACCTTCGATAAGGTTTTAACTGGCTATTTAGGTTACGGATTGGAGTCTTTAAAAAAACAAGGATATGTATTGGCCGACCATCCTAGAGACATTATTAAATCTGGGTGGTTTTTTTTAGCGGCCAATCACACTTTAGGAAGAGCGACCATTTATGGCGGTAAAACATACGAGTATCTTTATAATACCTACGGTCTTCAATTATTTCTAAAAAGAGCCCCGTTAATTCCAAAAAAGATTTTCGCCTGTGAAAAGGAATATCCCCATGGATTCTGAAAAAATAAAAGAATTAAAAGAAAAATACCTAGAGTCTTTTAATAAAGAATTAATTAATAAATATGGAAAAGATTTGAGTCTTTTTGAATCTCAAGGCTTTGTTTTGGCCGATAACCCGAATGATATTTTAAAAAGACGCGGCATTTTTGCAAGTTCCCAAGGCTACTCTCGTTTGTATTTGGATGAAGCCTATGATTATGCTGGAAAAACCTACGAGAGACTTTTTGAAAGTCACGGAGTAGTTTTATTTTTGAAAAAAATAAAAGTTAATCCAAAGAAGATTTTTCCATGTGAAAGGGATTTTCCCTATGGCTATTGATTTGACTTGACGAAAACATAGGAATGATTTAAAATCAATTCGTCGCCAGTTAAATACATGAAAAACATTAAACAAGTAATTAAAAACCTTCAATCAAAAGGTTTCAAAACTGAATCCGGCTCTGGCTCAAGATTGAAGATTATTCCGCCGAATAAGGCGATGGAAATATATAGTCTTCATATTGACAATACCGGCAAAGCCTATTTTCCACTTAAACGATTCGCCAGAAAGAATTGGGGGATTCAAATTTAATTTATAAAAAATGAAAACAAAAACAAAAATCATCCTATCCATAGTTTCGGCGCTTTTCCTGCATTTAGTTAATTCAATTTTTAACTTTATTTACTCGCCGATTATTGGTCAAATTTCGGCTCAACAAGTCAATGACTCGGTATCTGATTATGCCTTGGCTAAATTTTTTAGAGACGGTTGCTTTTCGGAATGCTTGTTTTTGATTTGGGCGTCTTTTATTTTAGGAGTTTGGTTAATTGGAAACAAAAATAATAAAAAATAACAAAAATAACAAAAAAAATAAATAAATGAAAAATACTACTTTAAAATTGGCTATTAGCGCGGCTCTCGTCGCGACAATGATTGGCTCAACTGGCTGCATTAAGCCGCCAAAAGTGCCCGACACGAAGGAAATCAAACCCAATGAGACGGCTTGGGTTATTCCATTGGAAGGGTCATCGCAGTCTGGACAAACTAAATTCAATTCGGTTGAATTTTTGGAGCAGCACAAGGTTGCGACTAAACGTATCTGGATTGATAAGGCTGAGAAGCCAATTGGACGCTTTTCTTGGGAAATCGAATGGATTCCTGCCGTTCGCGTTATTACGGTTGACAGAAGCCTAGTTACTAGAGAATGGACTGACAATACTCAAACCGGAACATCTTCCGGCAACCAAGGTATTCCAGTTAATACAAAAGATAATATCGGCCTTACCATTGGACTGACAATCACCGCCTCAATTGATGAGGACGACGCTTCAACATACCTATATTATCACGGTGAAAAGGCATTGGCCGATGTTGTGGATTCAAATGTAAGAAGTTTTGCGGTAGCTGAATTGAATCGCCAAGTTTCTTCACTTACTCTAGTGGATTTTCAGCAACAACAACCGCAAATTTACGCAACGCTATTTAAAGACACCGCCGCCTATTACAAAACCAAAGGCGTAACCATTCAATACCTTGGAAATGCCGAAGGCTGGCATTTCATACACAAGGAAATTCAAGATTCAATTGATAAATCCTTTATCACTCAACAAGATAACAAGACTGCCGAAATGGAACAAAACGCTCAAAAGACCAGAAACGATACTCAAATTCTAATCAATAAAACTGATAACGCAATCAAGGTTGCAACTGCACAGGCCGAAGTTGACGCCGCCACAAAACTTGAGGGCGCAAAAGAAGCCGCATTGTTTAGAAACAATCTTCAAGTTCAACTCTTGAACGCTCAAGCTAAAATGCAAATGGCTACCAAGTGGGACGGAAAGATGCCATCAAACATTTTGCCTGAAAACTCTCCGATGCTACTCAACATGGGGACTTCAACAAATAATTAAATAATTAATAAATCAACAGTCCGCCAGAGAAATCTGGCGGATTTTTTTTCTTGACAGATTGAACTTATCCTTTATTATATTAATATATTAAAGTTTCCGCCAGAGAAGTAATCAAGTCCATATCAAAGTATTGTCGCCCAAGAAACGAGCGGACGACGACAAAATCCGGCGGACAAGCAGTTTATGACCGTCGAACCTGTAAAATCGAAACGGTTGAGGTTGGAGAGAGTTAATTAGTTAATACTTGCAAGAACTCTTTTCTTATACTGGTGGCGCGCGGAGTAGCTAACCGCGCGCCATAAAAAATTTCTTGACATTTGCAATTAATTAATTACCATATCGGTATGAATTTAATCAAAAAATCAAATCATCGGAAACATTTTTGAATCAACAATTATTCTTCCGAAGAATTAAGTTGACAATTCCGAATAAATCTTTATTATTAAACAAATATAACATGAATATCTTCAAAAAAATCTTTGGTGGATTTAAAAAAGTCAATACCCCACAGAATTCCGGCGATTACAACAGGAAAATAGCCAACGCCGAATTTGATAATAAGCAGGAGTTTATTTTTAAATCAATTATTTCCGACATGGAAATAAAAAACAGAATTTCACAAGACTTCTACTTTTCATTACACGTCGCAACCTTTGTTAATTATTGTTCAAAATCAGAAGGAAATTACGGATTGCGTGTTTATAAAAGCACGGTTAAAAACTCTGAAACAAAATTCGAGGGAACCGTTAGCGACACTCAAACAAATAAGGAATTAATTAAATTCAACAACTACTATTCCGAACTTCTTTATAATAAAATAGAAAAAAGATTCAGAGAAATCCGACTTGAAGAGAAGCAGGAGGAATTAAAGGAAATCGAATCCTTAATTGAAAAAAAATTCGGTAAAATGAAAGATTTTTGACGGTAAATAATTATGAAACCTTGCCGAATCGGACAACTTGTTACTTTCTTCAATAATGTCTTGCGGTGCGGTTATATGGAAAAGCTTGGCAGGGCCGCTTTTGGCCGAGAGCTTGCCGCCCTGCTTAAACAAACTCATTCCGCCGAAAAGCTTTGGCCGACAATCTCTTTAAAAGGTGCGCCCGAACCATTTGAATTAAATTTTAAAATGTCCAACGCCGCCGATTGCTCCGATTGGATTGCCGATAATAATTAAATAAAATGAAATCCTACAAACATTCTTCTAAAATTAATAAATCAATTAATAAATCAATCTCCGATAAATACGGCCAATCCATTACCATCAATTCCAAAGTCGCCTTTAATTGGTGCGGTGCGGTCTGCATTGGCCGGATTAAAGAAATACAATCAAAAGAAAAAACAAACTATTTCGGCGAAAAAGAAATAAGTAATAAATTCATCATCGAACATTCAAACGGAGGAAAATCCACCGTTAAAAACGTGGATTCTTTGGTTGTGATATGAAATTATTTAATTTAATTTCAGTGTTAATTCTTTCATTCGCTATCAGGTTTTTGTTAATTGAATTTTACTGGTGGTTTAAATTCAATATTTACTGGCCTTTTGTTTTCTGGATAACTTGGAAAGATTGGTATATTAATCTAATAATTAAATACCGAGAAATAAAAAAGAAACTCTTGACATAAACATTAATTTCTTTATCATTGATATATGAATAAGTATGTGATTAAAGCAAGCAGCCAAAAACAAAAAGATTCAATAACTAAATCTCTTTTGGATGCTGGACTTGTGCTTTACAAAGGTTTTTCCCTTTATCCGAAAACAGTTGAGGAATTTCGACTAAAATCTCCTCATAGACAATGCCCGAACGTAATTTTTGAAAGCTCTGGCTACATTGCTACTTGGTTTGAAAATATAGAATCATACAAACGCGACCACACCATTCTTGACTATAACGATAAAGAACATCGAAAAATCTTCAAGAACTTCCTTAAAGAATTCAAAGAAAAAAATAAACTTAAATTTTCGCAATTAGAGGTTAGTCACAAAGGATTGCGCGTTACCACTGCCGACCGATGCGAAAAATGCAATAACAAAACAAACTGGACTGTCAATGTCGGCGGGCGAAAAGCCTATTGGTGCGGATGCGGCAATTAGTTCGACCGCTATCCTTCTGATAAAGGAGCGGTCATGTTTGATTTAAATGAATTTAGTTTATCTGACGAAAAAAAATAAATGAAAAAACCCAAAATTCCTAAAGGCTGGTATCTTCTTCTGGAGGGCGCGAGAATTAAAAAGGGCGACAAATCTCTTTGCCTAGAGAACAAATTAGGCTTGATTGGAATTGCTTTCGTCGGTGACTATGTGAAAGAAGGAGAAACAGTTATTAGGCAATTAATTAAATAATTTTTATGGCTAGAAAAATTCCAGATGGTTTTATCCGCATCACTCGCAACCATAAACCTTTGCAGGGCGATTGCTGGTTGCCAGCTAATCCAATTTACAAAGAGCCAATTCCATGCTTTACCGCCATCGGACGAATCGCCCGCTATCGCGACGGCGAATATAAAAACTGCACCTTGATTCGCCCAGTTGCCTAAAAATAATTAAATAATTAATTATGGAAAAATTCTACCTTTCATCATTCAACGGCTACATTTACAAATCCAATAAGGAAGGAGTATTCTTTTACAGAGACGGGTGGAGGGTATCAAATTTTAATAAGTTAGATATTTTTATTGACTGGATTTTAGGATTTTCTCTTTTCAAAAAAATTGATGAACATAGGGCCCAATACGAACTAATTAAAAGAAAATACGAACATTTAATAATTAAATAATTCTATTTTTCAGAAATCTGCGGCCAAAGGTATTCTTTTTTACTATTTATCTAATAATATTTGCTCATAATTTCCTCTTGACATAGTAGAAAGTTCCTTTAATATAGAGAAAACAAAATAAAGCTTTAAAAATTAAAAAATATATGTCCGCCGAACCTTTTATTTGGTTGTTTTTAGTGCTTGTCGGCTTCTGCTTCATGGCTCTTTCTTTTCACTTTTACGAATCCAAAAGGAAGCAATCTTTAGTTCAACACTGTTTTTTAGTCGGACTTTGTATTTGGTTTTTCTGCTTTGTTTATGCGGTTATTTGCGTCTTTTCCGCCGGAAAACTAATTGTAATAACTTGACCAAAACAAACTTCAAATAACACCAGAATAACAATTACTTAAATAAGCAATAAGACATATAAGTAAATAGATAAATAAATAGATAAATAAATAGATAAATAATATAAAATAAATAAGTAAAAAAATATATGCTTTCTGGACGACTTATTTAATTATTTCCACAATACCTAGTATTATCAATACTTTTATATACATTATATAGTATGATTTCAAATAAATCTTTTCCTAAAACTGTTTATATTTCTTTCAATAAGAGATTTAAATTCATTGTAATAGTAGAAACTAATAGGAAAACTTTAGTGAAAATTTTAAAACATCCAATTTATAAAAATTATTCTAAAATATTCAAATTTTCAATAGATTATTAAAACATAAAAATATATAATAAAATCAATAGTTTTATAATTAGTTAATTAATAGTGATAATTATTTCATTATTAATTTTTTCATTTGATTTAAGTTGGTTTTACCTCTAGTGAAAATAAACTTGGGCAAAAGAAAATAATAATAAAGTAATTCAAAATAATCCAATGGAATCAATGGTTTTCTAATTATTCAATTAATAATTTAAAAATGAATAAATAATAATCAAATAATTCAAAAAGCGGGCGGATTTGTGTTGACAAGGATAATTATTTCTTTAATATGAATACATGAGTAAAAATATAGATGATTCCCGTGTTTTTCCACTTACTATTAACAATAGCGCATTGGAGCGCGGTATGTCTTTGAGACAATATGCGGCCATTCATTTACAGGTTCCCGACAGCGGAATTGATTGGCTGGATAAAATGATTAAAGAGTCAAGAAAATTAAATAAAGAACAAAATCAAAAATCATTTAAATCAATTGGATAATTTCTTGACAAATAAAAGTTTTTTCTTTAATATAGGTATATGAATAAATTTGAAGAACTTCTATTGTTTAATGTTTTCATTTGGATTGTTTGCGCCGCTGTAAGCGTTAAACAAAAAGATTTTACTGGAATTATAGTGGCTGGGGTGCTTACTGCGCTTTGTGGCTGCCGCGCTTTGTTCGCCAAGAAACTTTTTGAGAAATGAGGTTATGAAAAACAGTTTTGAAACGCCGGAAAATAGGGCGCAAGAGTTAATCAAAAGCATCCTCGTTCATGCAATGGTAGCACCGCATCCAGACATTGCGAGAGTCACCGCTCTCATCCAGAAGGCGGATGAGTCTGACGAGTTGCGTAACTGGAAAGAGATAAATTCTATAACGGAAAAATGCACTCAATGCGGACATAGCATGAGTCCGTCCTATATTGAATCTGGTTGGTGTATGTCCTGTATTTGTAAGGACTACAAAGTTAAATTGGAAAATTCGGAATCATCCAGAAAGTTTTTATCGAGTCGAATTAATGCAAGTTTAGCCGAACGCAACACCCTGAAAGCGGACAATGAGAAGTTGCGCGAGGACGCCGCTCGCTACAAATACATTCGCACTCTCAACCCGCGCGTTTTTTGCGAGATTTCGGAAAGGAGCATTAACTACGGAATTCCTTTTGATGACTTGGTTGACGAGGCAATCCAAGACGCGAATAAAATTCCTTGACAATTAAAATAATTCCTTCATAATTAAATCCATGAGCAATTTCATTACAGATTTCTTTAAGGGCCAAAAGTGCCGAAAGCTTGAAAAGATTAAGCTGGCGGAAGACTTGAAAAAAGCCAGAACGGAGGAGGCACAGAGACTTATGCGTGAGGCATCCAAAGAGGTTGCCATTTTAGGTATTAAAACGTGCCAAACTTTCAATTTATTAAGCAATAATACAGTTACAATTCATGGCGCATCTAAAAATGGAACTATTTTTAAAATTACAGTTAATAAAAATGGCGCGCTTTTCATAGAAAGAATTTAGATATTTAAATAATTTGACAAATCAAATTATTTATTTATAATAATAAACGTGAACTACAAAGATTTTCAATTAAAGGCGGCACTGGCGAAGATGTTGCCGGACATCTTGTATTTTGGCGGCCATCAAGATATACCTGATGAACTTTATTGGAAATTAAAACATTGTCCATTGCAAAAGCTAGTCCTCGACACTGAACTCCTGCATCTTTGCCAAGAAGCGAGAAAATACAATCAGTTAAAATCACAATTAACCTCTGATGCGACATGGCAAGAACAAGTGCAGGAATTGATAACTGAAAGCGGCAAATTGTTCACGCCACATGGCAACAGTGAGTCATCGCTTTGTGCAAAGTGAAAGGAATTGAAATATGAAACCATCAGAAGAATGGGCAAAAGAATATGGCGGTGGAAAATCAATGGTTGAGACATTCAAACAAATTATTGCTGAAAAGATTTATAAACAGGGATGGCTTTCACCTCTCCAACTCTGCGACGCCGTTCTTGTCATTACTGGAAAAGCTGAACTCTAAATAGAAAGTAAAATAATTTGACAAATACGAACAGAATCTTTAAAATAAGAGAGTGAAGGAAAAAGGAAATTGAATCGGGCCCGTAGCTCAATGGTTAGAGCAGAGGACTCATAATCCTTTGGTTCTCGGTTCAAGTCCGAGCGGGCCCACCAATTTAATTAGTTTGTAATTAATTTCTTTTTTATTTTATTGACATTTTAACTGTAATAAATTATCATACTTTTGTCGGGCCTATGGTGAAATTGAATATCGCGCTTGGCTTCTACCCTTGAGTTTCTGGTTTGATTCCAGATAGGCCTACCAATTTATAAATGAAAATAACCTATACACAATTAAATGACGACGCCAAAGATTGTGGATGTTTTTCATTTCCTTATGAAGTGGCGGGAGTTTTTAACGATGGAGTGTGTAGCTTCCCAATCGGAATGACTTGCATCGGAAAAGTATTGTATCAGCATGAAAAAGCTGGTGATGGAATACTAGAGGCTGACAAAGCATTTTTAGATTTTACTAAATTAAAAAAGATTCCTCACAATGTATCGGTTACGATAGATTTTTAATTACTTGACAATTAATTTTATTTCCTTATATTAATAAATATGAAAACATTTAAACGCTTTGGTAAAAATTTTGAATTCTTTGAAACTTCGATAGTGGATAAGACTAAACCTGTTGAAAAGGAGGGTATGGAAATAACAGCCTTCATCGCCGGAGTTAATTCTGGTATGTATGAAATGCCTTTTTGTATTCAGGTTAGGACGTGGGCTAGAAAATGGTGGTTCAAGAAATTCTTTTATTGTGAGGCTAAACTAAACCTTGAAGAACTCAAAAGGTTGCGAAACGAATTCGATAAAGCAATTAAATTTTGCGAAGCGGCAAAGTCGGCTGGAAATAAAGATTGGGATAGATAATTACTTGACAATTAAATCAAATCTCTTCATAATTAATCCATGATTAAAAAATACGAAACTCTTCCTGATGGATACAAACAAGTCAAACGCGGACAAGTCGGAAGAGGCGACCTTATTGAATTCTCCGACCGCAAATTTCAATCGGCCCAAGGTTTAATTAATTCAAAAATTTCTGTCATCAATCGCTGTGGCGGAAAAGTATTCCGCGCGATTAAAAATAAATCAAATAATATAATCCAAGGCGATTCTTTGAATGTCGGGGATTACTGCATTATTAAACAAAATTCTCGCCATAATGGTCGAGTAGCTAGATTGGAGTTAGGGGGTAGATTGGTTTTGAAATCAAGGGGTCCAACCGGAATAGGAGATTACTTTTCCAATCCACGCGAAATTAAAGTCAAAAAAATCTCCGAACAACAAGCTCTTAAATTAATTGAAAAATACAATAAATAATTAATTAAATATGAAAAATAAAACAATCCTATTAATAATCGCAGTAGCTTTTCTATCTATCTTTTTTGTCGGATGCGACGACGAAAATGCGGCGAGATTTAATGAGTCTAGCGCCGAAAATCCGCAATTTATTGTTACCATGCCCGATGGAAGAAGTCTGTATTGTATTGAGATTGAGAACACAAATTCTTCCAATTATCATTTCATTTATTACTTCGGAACAAACGATACGAAAACAATCTCTGTAAATCATTACGTTCAAAGCGGAAAGACCGGACACAATAATGTATCTGTTTTGAATTAATTCATTATTTCGTTTGACATTATTAATTCTTCATTTAAAATGTAGGTATGGCTCGCTTTCATTCCATATCACTAGAAGAATTCCGCGACCTTTTTAAGATAGAAAAAGGTTGGCGCGAGAAGACGGTTGGAAATGAGTTGGTGTTTATCTATCCTCTCAAGGCGCGGCCAGAGATTGAAGTTAGAGTCTTTAGTGGAGTGCGGGCCAGCAGCCAACAATCGCGCGATTGTGGGCGCGATGCCGTCCGAACCTTTGCTTTCAATACAACCACAAATAAACCCCTAACTCACTCCATCAAAAACTACCGGACGACCAATTGGAGCGAAAATATCAAAGAATCTGTAAATAAAATAATATCCGAGCTAAAGGCGCGCAAATAAATACTTCAAATACGAACGAAAACGCGCGAAATAGAAGATTTTTATTATTTAATTTTTTTTATCCAGTAGCCCAGAACGGGCGAACGATACTGCGGAGTCCTTAAATGGTTTTGACTTGCAGATATATTTATTATTTAATTTTTGGTGGCGTCAATCATGTAGATATAATAATCATTTAATTTAATCCGTCAACTATTATTAATTTATTAATTGTCTTTTTAATTATTGCATTATTAATTTGACAAAGTTTTTCTTTTCTTTATTCTATTGGTATGAATTTTTCAAACGAACAAAAGCAAATTTTTGATGCGGTTGCACTCGGTAAAGGTAATCTTGGTGTTGAAGCTAAAGCTGGTAGCGGCAAGACGACGACAATTTTGGAAGCAATCAAAGCGGCGCGCGGCAAGGTATTGTATTGCGCGTTTAACAAGCGCGTCCAAACTGAATGCGCGGCCAAAATTACGCGCAATGACGTTGACGTTTTGACTTATCATGCGCTCGGTTATTCCTATCTTCGTAATGCTTGGCGCGGTGTTCGCGCTAGTGGTTATACAGAATTTGCGCGTGTTCAATCGCTCGTGGAAAAAGATACGCCGAAACAGATTATCTTTCAAACCGCGCGGCTCGTGACGTTTCTGAAAAATGAATTCATTAAGCCTGATTTGAAGCAAGCTATGGATTGCGCTATGCGGCGCGAAATTGAAGTCGGAAACAATGTCGGATGGACGGTTGAAAAAATGGCCGAAATCGCTCTAAAGGTTTTAGAGTTGTCGTTGCAATACCCGAAGGATAAAAACATTTCCTTTGAAGATATGATTTGGGTTCCGGTTGTTCTCGGTTTAATTAAAAAAGATTATGACTTCATCTTTTCCGATGAAACACAAGACTTGAACTTTCCGCAATTTCAAATGATTAAAGCTGCGGTTAAAGACGGCGGACGCATCTGCTTTGTGGGTGACAGTCACCAACAGATTTACGGTTTTCGCGGTGCTATGTTCAATGGCATGAAAACTTTTAGCGAAGATTTGAAAGCGCGGCAACTTACGCTTTCGACTTCTTATCGCTGTCCGAAAGCAATTATCCGCATGGCGCAAACCATTGTGCCGGACATTAAGGCGGCGGACAATGCGATTGAAGGGGAAATCAAAAATGATTCAATTGATAATTTGTCGAAGCTGGCGAAAATTGACGACGTTGTATTATCGCGAACAAACTTTCCGCTCGTTAAACATTGCCTGAAATTAATAGCTAAAAAAATTCCTAGCTATATTCTCGGCAAAGACATTGGCAATAATTTAATTAGTTTAATTGAAGCGCAAGACGCGGCGGACATTCCGCAACTTGTCGAAAAATTGGACGCCTATCTCGCCGCAATGACAGCCAAGGCGAACGGTTTTCACGCGGCCCGCCAGTTGGAAATGGCGCAAGACAAAGTTGAATCAATTAAAGAGCTTTCTCATTCCTGCTTAACGATTGACGAATTGACTAAAAAAATCAATTCACTTTTTCAGGATGAATATGGTGTTCGCTTGCCTAGCGTTATCTTTAGCACAGTCCATAAATTCAAAGGTGGCGAAGCTGATAACACTTTTGTTATCGCCGAATCTCTCTCTTCCGCTCGCGCCAAAAGCGCGCAGGATATGCAGGAACTTTTGAACGTGCGTTATGTTTGCTACACCCGCGCCCGCAAGACAATGACACTTCTAGCCTGAAATGAGTTGACAAAAGGAAATGATTTATTTATTATTAATCACATGAAGATAAATAAATTAAAAATTAAAGTCCGACGGCAATGGAATTTCAGTCCAGTAACACGGATTAAGCGCGGCAAAAATCATTACAGCCGCAGAAAAAATAAATCAATAATTAATCACGGGGATTAATTAATTCTTTTTTAATTTGTTCATTATTAATTTGACATTTGAAAGCAATTACTTCATTATTATCACATGGCAAAGACAAAAGTTATCTTCCGAAAGTTTAAGAGTGGCGAGCTTATAGCTTTGTTCCCGCAAGAGTGCGGCTCCCACTGGTATAATGTTTCCTCCTACCAGCAATGCGGCCAGCATGGAACTGCCAGCATGGAACTCGTTAGAGAAACCAAACTCGCGCGTCCTGATGAATATAAAGAATTAAAAAAAGAATTGCGCCGAATTGGTTATCAATTGAAAGTTGGCAAGCGAATTACTTCGCGCGATTGTAAAATCCGCCGCGACGCTTATTTCAAAAATAATTAAATAAAAAAATATGACTCTCTCGCCCGAAAAACAGTTTGAGTATAACCTTAACTGTATCGTTAAAGATTTCTATACTTTCCACTTGCGGCGTGTTCCTTTTCACTTTCAAGGTCTTCGGCGCGCTTGGCGGCAGTGTTGGCATGATTTTTTTAATTTGAAATAAATTGAATAAAATAAAAATAAATTCAAATATAATCTATTATTAGATAAAAAAAGATGAAAAAAACAATTATTAATTTATTTATTTTGGCGTTTGATTTGATGTTTATGGCTGGTATGGTTTTGAATTTTATTTTGAAATAATTTATCAATTGAAAAATAATAATTGACAAATTCAATTTCTTCTTTATTATATTCCCATGAATAAATATAAAGCATTTTACAATGGACGCGAAACTGAAGTTGACGCCGATACTCTGTTTGGCGCAAAAGAAAAAGCAATTCAATTTTTCCGTCCGCCTAAAAGCAAGGCGCACATGGTTCACGTTCATTTGCTTTCGGTTGGCGGGCGCGAAGTAGTTCACTCTACTGCCAGCATTGGTTAAATAAATATTCGCAAGCAACTGAAAAGAATTAAATAAAGATTCATTCAGTAATTAGTTGACAATTAAAATTTAACCATTATATTTTGAATTGTGAATCTATTTCAATTTCGAGTCTGGAGTGTTCATAGTAAGCGGTTCTGTAAGCCTGTTAAAAAATCTGGTGACACTGATTATTTTGATTTTGTTTTAAAAGACGCCGGCTTTCTAATGCCGCAATACTGCCTTAAACCAGATGATTATGTTTTTCAATTGTCCACTGGCAAATTGGACAAAAATGGCAAACAGATTTTCGCTGGCGACGTAATTAAATTAAATAACAAATCAGAGCATACCTTGAAAGCCTATTGGTTTCCAATCTTTGAAGTGACATGGAATGGCTTTGAGTTTGGCCTAAAGCATCTTGGCGGCGGCAAGGCTGGTGACTCCGCGATGTTTACTTTGCGTTACTACTCAACTAGTTTTGAAGTCATTGGAAACATTTTTGAATCAACAATAATCATTCCGAAATAAATAGTTGACATTTCTTTTAAACCTATCATCTTAAACGCATGAAGAAATACGCTCTATTGCGGCTGGAAAATAATGCAAATAAAGTTATTGATGAGTGTCTAGCATCATGCGTTGCCACCGCCGCAACTATCTTTAATTCAAAACACGCTGGCGGTGAATTTCTACTCCATTATGACGGTTACTACAAGACGACAAGCGGCATAACCTATTGCATTGCGGAATATTTTAATCAATAATTACCGTGGAAATAAAACTATTTCCTATTCCTACCGAGAATGTGAATGGTGCGGCGGACTTGGACATAATCAATCGCTATGGTGGAAAGAAATTTCATTTAAAAAAAGTAATTAGTTGACAATTAACAATAGTCCTTTATTATATCCGTATGACTAAATCAATCAGCTACGGAACTTGCAACTTTCCAAGCACCAATGCCGCTCTGCGGTATTACCAGAAATTCATTTCCCCCGAATATACGGGCGCGGACATTTTGGCTAAAGTTGAAAGCAAGGAAATTGTGATTGGACGGCCCGCCGCCAAACAAAATCAAACAGTATCTCTTAACACTTCCGAGGAGCGTTATTTCATAAACGAAAATAATTAAATAATTTTATGCCCCAACATCTAAATGGAAATTTCTTTGCCAACTATTTGAAGTAATTTAATTACTTGACAATTTGAATTACTTCTTTATTATTTATCCATGAAACAAGTTAAGTGCAAATCCGGTTTGACTGGCTGGCAGGATAAACTTCAAAATGTTTATTCAACTTTTGAGGAATTTGAGGCCGCTAACCGGACTTTTAACATACTCGAAAGACTTAAAATCTATACCAGCCCAGCAACCGCGTGGGCCTGCAATCCAACAATTCGCGGCTCGGTCAATCCAAACGATTTAGAAGTGGTAAAATAAATTAAATAGAATAAATAATTCCTTGACAATTAATCTTTTCTATTTATACTCTATGAATGATTAAGCAAATTATCGCTATCGTTTTTTTGGCTAATGTTGCATCGGCCATTGACTTTAACAAACAGAATTTGTCTGGGGGCGAAATTTCTGAAATTAGTTCGGCGATTTACCGAATCGAGGGCGGAAGTAAAACAATCTATCCTTATGGTGTCCGCTCTATAAACACCGGAGGAGATAAATCCAAGGCAAAGCAAATTTGCGAAAAAACAATTGTTAATAATTTCCGCCGCTGGCAAAACAGTAATAAATCAATTGATTTTTTAACTTTTCTGGCTAACCGCTATTGTCCTCCCAGCGCCGACAAAAAGGGTAATTCTAATTGGATTAAAAATATTCATTCTTTGGTTAAATAACTTTAACCGCTAAAATTGTTAGTTAATTATTTTTATGCTTCATCCTTTAATCAAATCAGAAAATTTCTATGTTGGCTTTGAAACGGCCAAGCGCGGGCGGATTTATTTAAATGGAAATTTCTTTGCCAACTTTTTCACCATGCCGCCCGACTGGGGCAAACACGCCAATAAGATTGCCTTTAACCGCGACGCTTTGGCAATACAGATGGAATGTCCAGAAATTATGCCGCACGACAAGGTTGAAGAATTCCTTCCCCTTCTGGAAAGATTTTTAATTGAATTTAAGAAAAAGCATTTGAAATAACTTTGAGAAATAATTAGTTGACAATTAATCTTTTCTCTTTATTATATCTCCATGAAAAAGAAAATTTACTTCCTCGTTTATCAGGCTGGTATCGCTAACGTGTTTGTGGCGGATGTTAAAGGTAAATCATTTAATAATTACCGGAGAATCAAACAAGATTCATTTAAATTTTGTGAGGAGTTTTGTCGCGGATTGCGCGAAGCTGGTGCGACGGTCAAAGTCGCATGGTGCAATCAGGCGGGTGACATTACCGATGTTCTGTGGCGGTTTAGCAGTTTCGACAATGCTCCATTTCACGATTTATTTGCGCCCGACTTTGGCGGAAAGCCCGAAATCTCTTACAGTGGAAAATACGGTAAAGTTTAAAATTGAATAATAAAAAAATGAAACTCAATCTTATCGAAGACGGCGAACTACTGAATGTATCCGCCGAAACTGACGCCGAAAGCGAAAAGATAAATGAAATAGAAAAAGAGTTGAAAGCTCGCGGCAAAAAAATCTTTTCAACTGCGGTAAGCAAAACAGGAAAGAAGTCAATTACTTTTTGTTTGTAATTTATTTAATTAATTGCCGAATAATTACTTGACATTTAAAAAAAATTCTTTATCCTATTAACATACTTAAAGGCGCAAGCTCACCGCCCAGCAGCGGTCAAGACGAGATAGCCTAAATTGAATCTAGCTGGTGCGTCCAGAAGTGCCGCTTTGGACGTAATGAAATAGGAGCAACCCCAAGGATGAACTGAAAAATGAAACAATTTTAAATTCATCTGGAAAAAGCGCGGCGGATACGGTGTCCGAAAGTCAAAGTTGCGCCATCGTTAGGTGAGAGGCAATGAATGAACAGCCGCAGTTTTATTAAATGTTTTTTTCTTTCTGGTTTAGGTTTTTATATGCCGAAAGGTAGGCTGGATTGCCGATTAATTTAGGCTGAAAACAATTATCTAAATCAGAAAAAAGAAAATAGTTGACAAATTGAAAATTGTCTTTAGAATGTAGGAGTTGTTAGTGATGATTGTTTAATAATTATTCTGTTATTTGAAAACTGATTTGATGACGCGAAATTGCGTGGCCCGCAAGCCATAATAATCGCTGAAAGTCTCACCCGCAAGGCTCGGCAAAGCATATAAGCCAAGACAATAATCAAATTAGTTTTCAGGTAATTAAATCAATTACTTAAAATTCGGTTGCACAAAAGTCCGCGCTACTGACCGTGCAACGTCACAGAGCGCGGCAATTGTTAGGTTGGTGATTCACCATAATTCTTGGACATTTGTTCAAGATTCCTAACTGAAATTTAACGGTGTAGGTTGCCACCGGAGAAATCAAAGAGCTAACCTATGGAAAGCTTGGCCTAGCGAGCATGACTCCTAAAGTAGAATCAATTAATCTAGGATGGATTTTTCTATATGAATAAACAATCACTCCGAAAAGGTTAGAAAGAAATTTCATTTAAAAAAAGAATTACTTGACAATTAATCCACTTTCTTTATCCTATTGGTATGAAACGACTAACCTTAAAGCAGGAAATGGAACTCTCGAAAATCGAGCGGTGCAACCGAGTGCTGGACGGCGCAACGCGCGGACTGGAGGCTGTTTTCGCCGATAAAGCCAAGGTTGAAATTGTTGACAATGAAAGCATTTTGATTGACGGATGGATTTATCTAACGCCAACCGTTGAAATTCCGGCGGGCCGGACAATCAAATTTGGCGGCAAAAACCACGTTGTCAATTATAGTGAGGAACAGCCTCTTTGGATGTTAAGCACAGCCCGCTTCATCCCGCAAACTCGCTGGGAGCCTGAGGATGTTGACATCACCGATGCTGGAACTTTCCATTTCGGCGATGCAATGCACCTTGCAATTACTTTAATTGCTAAAAATATTTACAATCAATTCTGTGAAAGCGAAAGTGAAAAAGAAATGGATGAAATGGAAAAAGATTTAGAAAATATTTGACAAATAAAATAATTTCTTCATAATTTAATTGTTGAGTGCGTGGCGAAATGCAAAGACGCAAGCTGGAGATGCTACTTGTAGCGGAAACCAGATAGTGTGCGACCTGAAATCGCGAGCAGAACTCGAAACACTTGCAGGTTCAAATCCTGCCGCACTTAACAAAAATAAAATAAAAAAATATGAAAATGTCCTTCTATTTTGACCGCGCCAATGGATTTTTCCGCCGCAAATGGAAATTCACCAAAAAGAAATAATTAAAAAAATATGGACGCCCTTCAACGCATTCGCCAGATTGAATCGGAGATAACCAATGCCGAAATTCAATACAACGCATCGGCCATCGCTTTCCAAAGCAAATTAAATAAATTAATTTCTGAAAAGTCATCCCTAGTCTTGATGATGGCTAAAATCAAAGCGGCCCAAATGACGATTGACGGCCAATCAGCAGAGCAAAAAGCCCCCCAGCCGCAAGCCAAAGACGGCACGAATCGAATTAAATTTAATTAAAAAAAATCCTCAAAATAAATAATTGACAAATTAGATTTGTTCTTTATTATTAGAGCATGAAACGACTAATCGCCAAAATTGAAGCGCGGAACAAAGTAAATTCTGAATGCAACCGGCTTTTGCCGATAATGATTGACTATTTCCGCCCGTTTGTTGGTAAAAAGATTTTGATTGCCGGTAATGAACTGGCTTCAAAGGTGAAGGATAATCTGCCGAAAAGTGAATTGTTTTTTTATCACGACAGAAGCAGTTATTATATCTATTTTAATTTGCGCGCGGAAAGCCGCCACGCGGACGGCAATGGTTATCAACGCGCGGAACAAGTTATCACAATTGGCGAGATTAAAGACGGCGTTTTAATTCGCCTGAATGAAACTCCCCAGTCTTGGCGCACAAATTACAACGCGGAAGAGGTCATCGCGGCCCGTAAAAAATGCGAAGAGGCGCGGGATGCGTTGCGCCAAGCTGAAAACGGATTGCATGGGTTCGGCGAGCATGATAGTTTTTAATTAAAAAAGAATTAGTTGACAAATAAAATTTCTCCTTTATTCTTTACTTCATGCAAGTGCAATACAATGACGGAGGGCGGCATCACTATTTCACCGCGAAGAATGTTGGTGATTGCGTCTGCCGCGCAATCTGCATCGCTCTCGAAAAGAATTATTTAGAAATTTATGGCATGATTAATGCCATGTCGAAAAAAAATGAGGGCAAGCTGCGGGCGCGGAACGGCGTCTATAAGAAAACTTGGCAAGACGTAAAAGATTATCTAATCAGTCAGGGTTGGCAATGGACGCCCACGGCTGGCATCGGCCAGCGGGAAAGATTAAAATTAAATGATTCCTTTCCTAAATCCGGCACGTTCATTTGCCAAGTGTCCAAACATTTGACAGTCGTAAAAGATGGAGTCATCCACGACACCCACGATTGCTCACGCGGCGGCAATAGAATGGTATATGGTTATTTTACAAAAAAGAGTTGACAAAATAAGTTTTTCATTTATCATTCTTTTATGCTTTTTCATAAGCAAATTTATCTTCCGCCCGAAGCGAAAGCTTTAATCGGGCGAAATTTGAATTTGTCTTATTCTCACCATGCTAAATTGGCTTGCGTAAATGACAGATACGGCATAATCTCAAAGCCGCCTTTTCAAATAGGAATTAATTTAGATAATTTAATCGAAGTTGAAACCGAAAACTCCGTTATCGTTAAAGTTGTTGTCCGCCAGAAATATGACTCAAAATTTGACATTGCATTAGCAATCTCAATCGAAGGAAAAAACTCCACGGTCAAATCAGTTTGGCTTAACGATAGCAGCGACAAGCATTTTACATTGGATAGGTCAAAGTATCAACCTTTCCCGAAGTCTTTGGGCTTGGCAATTTAATTAAGTAAAAAATGAAATCTTTTTTGAAATGCGTTTTTGTTATGTGGCTTTTGGCGATGGCTTTAGCTATTCCAATTAGATTTTATACTTTCGGACGATTTGATTTAATAAACGATTTTTTTGATTGTTCTGGCGCTTCCCTATTTATCGCTTTGCCCTATGGTTTTGTCATGTGGTTAACTAAAAAATAATTAGTTGACTTTTAAATAAAAAGCCTTATCTTATCCGCATGAATAAAGCAATTGACTCTGAAATGGCGCGGATTTTAAAACATCAATCAATTTTAAATGAAATTGACATGATTGACGGGCAGCTATCGCCTGAAAATCTTAATTGTGATGGAGAAATCACTCGCGAGCAAGCGCAATTAAAAGCAAATAAACTTTGGGCGCGCCGAGCCAAATTGGAAAGTGAAATTGGGCGCAAGGTGGAATATAAAGGATAAAAGCAAATAATTTTATTATGAAATCCGTTCAAAATTCAGAGCAAATCAAACCTAGGGAACGGGCCGCGATACTCGCGAAGGATAAAAACCACTCGTGGGGAAAGGACGGATTTTGCTTGCATTGCTTCAATGTTCACCAAACTGATTTTCGCTGGAATGATTTGTGCAAATTTTTAATGAAATAATTATTTGACAATTTTTTATTTATGCTTATCATTGTTGTTGTCGCGGTTGTATCAATGGCCGCTTTAAAATAAAAACAAATAAAAAAATCATGCAAGCCATCGTTACAAAGTTCTTCCCATGCACGAACACGAAGCCCGACCGCATTCAGGCGAAAGCCGCGCGCGGAAGCAAATTCTTTTCCGTCAATTCTGAAAAAATGGTGAAATTCTCTGGCAATAGCGAAGAAAACCACCGGACGGCAGCGCGCGAATTGTGCGAATTCTTTTGTCGCGAAGACGTTGCCCGCTGCGGCGGCAGCAAATGGATGGGCGAACTCTTTACGGGTCAATTGCCGGACGGAAGCTACGCACACGTTTTCAACCCCAATGATTAATTAAATAAATAATTTTCGTTAAACCAGCTACGGCAAAAATGCGAATTGTGTTCCGCAAGTCAAAGGTTTAAGCTGCGGAAATAGCAAGATGGAGGCTCAATCTTGGCGAAAAATAAAATAGGGGTAAGAGGCGCCCCTTAAAAATAACTTGACAAATAAAAAGAAACTCTTTATCATTTTCTCTCTGTTAGCAAACAAATAAAAAAATAAATATGAAAAAACTCATCCTAGCTGCAATCCTCGTTTCCCTCGCTCTCCCGTCATTCGCGCGCGGCGGACACGGCGGCGGTCATCACAATCACAAGACGACCGCAACCCCGCACACGTTCAAACTTTAAAAATTGTCCGTTTGCTTGTTTGTTCCCTCGCTCGGCCCAATAAGCTGGGCGAGGGTTTTCATTTAATTAAATAATAAATAATCTCGAAATAAATAATTGACAAATTAGATTTGTTCTTTATTATTGTTGTGTCGCGAGTATTGGACGTTAGGCGAAAGCCAAAAAACAGGAAAGCGGCAAGCACGGCGAAACTTAAACTTTGCGCGTCCCGTGGATAAATAAGACTGGGAAAGTTAATCAATCCGCCAGCGTCCAAAACTGGCGGATTTTTTATTTAGAAAAATAATTAGTTGACAATTAACTAAAAACAATTACAATCTTTATTATGAATGCGAACGAAATTTACCTTGGAAATTGGGGGACAGTAATTTTCCAAAATGAACAACACAAAAACTATTTAATACTCGCGAAAAATTTGCGCGACATTCAAAGTTCAATTGCAAGCTGGCATGGCGAATGGCTCTCTAATGAAATGGAAAAAAACTTTCTAAAATCGGAGGCCGAAGCAAAAGCCAAATGCGATAAACTCTGGGAATTAATTCCAGATAAAGATAATTTGTCAAAATCTCATTAAATAATTGACAAATAAAAATAAATAAATTACAATTCAAATATGTTCAATTATCAATTCAATTCATTTTCTGTTGGCATGGGGCTGCAATGCGTTTGCGATTGCTCTGCGGCGGGCGCGGTTGACGAACAAGTTAGCTTTTGGGCTCGAAACCTTATCCGGCCCTCGGAGGCTACGCCCGAAGCAATCAAAAAAGAATTAAAAGAATATGGGGCGTGGGACGAAATTGAACTTCAAGACGACGAAAAGAATTGGGAGCGAATTGTCTGGATTGCGGCTTGCAACATGAAGGAACAATGCCCCGAATTAAATTAAAATAATTAGTTGACAAATAAAAACAATTACTTTATTATTTGTTGTCGGTCAAAAACAAATAACAAATAAAAAAATATGGAAAAAATCGAACAAGCTCTGAAAAAATTCCCCAAGGCAAAGCGCATCGCGGTCGAAAACTTCACAAGCATGGGCGCGGGCCGGTGGGACATGGCGGCGGCGATGAATTTAGAAGCTGATAGGGCAGCTTACGGATGGAACGCCCACACTGTAAACGCAATCAAGTGGGTGATGAAAAATTAAATAAAATAAAATCTCACGGGCGCAATTAAGTTTGCGCCTTTTTTTATTGACAAATAAAAATAATTCTTTATCCTATTATTGTTAGTTAAAAATAAACAAACAAAATGCAAATCAAATTAATCCATTCCAAAACGGGCCGCGTCTTTTCAGAGGGCGAAACCGTCCAAACTATGCGCGGCGAAACCGGAACCCTCGAAACTATCCGGCCCGACGAAGGGCGGAACGGTAAAGTTTACGTCCGAATCGCGGGCAAATCATTCACCCAGTGTTTTTACCCTTCGGTCATCGGATGCGAATTTTCATCGGGCGAAGTTGAAATGTTGGATGGTGTCCCATACGTTAAGCCCGCCGCATGGTATGACGAACAAGCTGAAATGGAACGGGCCGGACGACAATAAAAGAATTAAAAAATCTCACGGGCGAGCCTAAAAACTCGCCCTTTTTTTATTTGTTTTTTTCTTAAAAAAGTAATTGACTTTTTTTAATTAATTCTTTATTCTATTCCCGACCTTTGAAAGACAAGGGAGGCGCACCGCCCCTGCACTAATTCCTTTATCGTTAATTTAGCAAACCATGTGCCAACATGACAAAAAACAAAATCCGCCGTAAAGCAAAGCCCATGCCAAGACAAAATAAATTGAAAAAAATTAATTCTTCATTAATTCTGGCATGGAAATTGAATTCCTTTTAAAACGATTTTGTTAATAATTAAAATTTGAAAAAAAGCCAATGAATAACAATAACTGTAAATCATCCGGCGTCGTCATACTGCCGGAAAATAATAGGCCTCAATTTTATCGTTAAATAAAAGTGTCTAAAAATTGGAATAAACGAAACTTGGCATGGAAAATGATTTGTCCAAAAATAAGACAATAAAAATAATTCAATAATTAGTTGACTAAAAACAATTAATTCTTTATTCTGTGGCAAATGAAAACAATTTCTCAAAACGAATTACTTAAAATCATTTCCGAATCAAAGGGCGCAATTCCGGTGGGCTTGTTTAGTGTCACCGATGCGCGGGCGCGGAAAACTGGCAATCCATACGGAAAAATTTTCAAACTTTGTCGGGCCGTGGGTTTTGTGGGCGCCAATTATCAACGGGCCGTTGAAAATGAAGCCGCGCGGCAGGGTGAAAATGCAAGCGAATTTCAGGCGGAGAGTTTGCCTTGGGGAAATTGGCTTATTCAAAACAAAGTTATTGAACACAAGGGCGAATTGTATCTGCGGACACAAACGGCGCCCGGCCAGCGCCGCAAACAACCCGCTCGCGTCACGGGATACTTGTCCGAATCTCTTCAAATTTTGTCCCGCGAACAAGTGAAGCCCTTTCTGCCCGAATCGCGTGAATCATCCAAACAACAAGACGAGGCGGGACTTTCCGAAACTGTCTGGGTCAGAACATATAAATTTAATTCAATTAAAAAAATCCGCATTAATGGCAAAACTTACTGGCTGAAAAATTAATTAAAAAATTAGTTGACGAAAAAAATAAATACTTTATTATTTAACCAATGGCACGACGCCAGAAAACAAAAACAATAAACAAACAAAAAACATTATGTCACACGAAATTCTGAAAAACGACAAACAAGAGGGCCGGACAATGGCTTGGCATGGCAAAACTATCGTCAACCCTGATTTGACGCTGGCGAATTGCCATTTGAACCCGAACCGGGCCGACGACGGAAAACCCAAGTGGGATTATGTTGGCAAATCGGTTGACGTTGACGGAAAACCCACTGGTTTTCACATTCTGGGCGTGACCGATGGCGCGACGACTGAAAACGAGGACGGGCAGGAATTCCCGCTTGTCATTGGTGACAGCTACAATCCCGTGAAATTCAAACCCGTGACAAACGAAAAATTGATTGAAATTTTGACGCCCGCTGTGGCGGAACACGGGTTGACCCTCGAATCATGCGGGACTGTGAAAAATCGTGGTCGCCAGTTTTTTTCATTCGCGATGGTCGGGAATGAATTCAATGCCGCGGGCCGTCCGTTCAATTCGTTTTTCAATGTTGGCAATGGTAACGATAAATCCAGCCCGCTGTGGGTTAATACGTCCAATATTTGCACGGTTTGCAACAATACTTTCACGATGAACATGGACTTGTCGGGCTTCGTGATGGAAGTTAAAAAAACGAAGTTTTCGGAATTGAGAATCACAAACTTGGGCCGCGCGATTGAAGCCATGCTTTCCGGTCAAAAGGAATTCGCCGCGCAACTTAACAAACTGGCGGGTTATGAATGCGACGAAAACAAGGCGCGCGAATTTTTCGCCGGTTTTCTCGCGACTTCGCCCGATGCGCCCTTGTCAACTCGTTCCCTGACTGCCCTTGAACGCCTCACCCAGCTATTCAAAGCGGGCGCGGGCAATGATGGAAATGATTTTTCCGATGTTTTCCAAGCGGCTACTGATTTTTATTCGCACGAAGCCGCAAGTGCGGCGGGCGATGAAGCCGCAAATTGGAAAAATTACGTTTCAAGTGAATTCGGCGCGGGCCGCAAAGCGAAACAAGATGTTTGGGAAGCAATCGGGACGGAAAAAACCCGCAAGGGAATGCTGGCAATCGGAAAAAAAGTTTTGAAAATCACGGCGGATAATGCGCGCAAAAGCGAATAAACTTTCGCGCAAATAACAAAGCGGTGGGGACTAGCAATCCCCGCCGCCCTTTTGATTTTGTCAGGATGCCGCGCCGGTCAGGATGCCGCGCCGGTCAGGATGCCGCGCCGGTCAGGATGCCGCGCCGGTCAGGATGCCGCGCCGGTCAGGATGCCGCGCCGGTCAGGATGCCGC
>Ga0164297_10000082_pt1 | contig 113549 bp, 84 predicted proteins | sample GEODES058metaG_FD_113539 | JGI IMG/M metagenome (GOLD analysis project Ga0164297, IMG submission 113539) | Dystrophic lake water microbial communities from Trout Bog Lake, Wisconsin, USA - GEODES058 metaG | ecosystem: Environmental > Aquatic > Freshwater > Lake | place: USA: Trout Bog Lake...
AAACCTCCTGTCGCCCTGGGTCGACTTATCAGTAGTGATAGAGAACCTATACTCAGTACCCTGCTGCAACAAGGTGTATGTGTTGAGCAATATGTCGTGCAGGTAAACCTTAGCACCTGCCGGCGCTGCATAGCCATCGGTCTTGATGATGAAGTCCTGAGCTACCGTGCTGCTGATACCCAGTGGTATCACCTTGCCAGCCTCATATGGACGTGAATCCAGTCCCAGCTTCTTACCTTCCGCTGACATAGAGTAGAAGTTCAGGTTAGCAGGGCTCGATGGCTTGGCAGCATCATACTTGTTATCCTCATTGTCTGTAGCCTCATCCTTGAACCTTACATACAACATGTCATACATGTTATAGTTCACATCATAGATATTGAGCGATATGTATTCTGGTATAGTCCTCAATACTTCCGTGCTTGCACTAGAGCTCTTATTATTCTCAATAAAGTTCAAGGTTGCACCATTGTGATCGGCTCTGATCTGGAAGGAACTGTTAGCTTGTATATAATACGGTACGCCGGCATCTACAGGGACAACTAACCAGTTACCACTGCCTGAAGGACCGCCTAAGTAAGGATCCCAGATGTAGATAGATGATCCACGCATCTGGCCGGTAGTGTGTGCTGTGTGAGCAATAGTACCTATGTCTACAGGTGATGGATAAGGATTACTGATCTGGTTATAGTCCTTAGTCGTATCTGTACCCTTCTTCAACAGAGATATAGTGAGCGGGCCCTGATTTACAGTACCTACCATAGTAATAGTCGTAGCCAGTGGTGTGTACATCAAACCGTCAAGTCCCTGACCCTTCTGACCTCTGATAAACAACCTGATACCTTCGTAAGCATGGAAGCCATTGGTGTCAGATACCCCGGAAGTATTCAAAAATGCTTTCCAACCCGGATCATTACCCATCGTAGAGTTACCTAATAAAGGATTGTACCGGAAGCAGGAAGGCAAATTGGTAATGGTAGGTGTAAAGCCATTGGCTGCACCACCGGTACCTGTGATATCGATATATTTAGTTATCTGGCTGAGCGGTATAGAGCCGGTGAACGGATGACCCCAGAAACGGTAGGCTCGGTGACCACCAGGTACATATTGCTGTATCCTGACACTTCCCGTAATATACGCACCGCCGACTGTAATAGGAGCAATACGGGCAGTAGCAACAGAATCAGAACCCAGAATAAAGCTATCGGCTGTAGCAAATGTACCACCGCTGATGCTCAGCGTGTTCTTCACAGTAAGCAATGACGTAGCAGTAACAGAGACGCCGGAAGCATTATTAATGTCCAGTTTGGCTATGCTACCTATACCACTGATAGTCTGTGCCGAAGTACCATTCATAGAGAGCGTACCAACGCCGGTAACTGATGTATTGTTAGTGAGATTGCCCTTTACGTTCAGCGTCGATGAACTGTTAAGATTGAGCACAGCGCCTGATGCTATTGTAAGATTATGAGTAGACGCACTACCTGATGCTGCCAGTGATGGTGCATAAGGGGTACCCGATGGTATGGTAACATCATCTGAAATAGAAGGCACAACACCACAACTCCAGTTAGCCGAGTTAGACCAGTTGGTATCAGCAGTACCTGTCCATTGCATAGGTATAGGTGCTACCACCGTATCTATGTTGATACTATCAACGCAAAGGAACGTAGATACATAAACCAGCTTGTAGTCATGAGATGCTGTCATAGTTACTGTAGGCAATGTATATGTGCCGCCTGTAAGCGTTGCGGTAGTAATAGAACCACCGTCTACCTGATAACCGATGGTAGATCCTGATGTACCAGTGAATATTATGTTGGTAGCATGACCGGTACATGGAAGACTAGCTGACGTGATCGAAGCAGTAGGTGTAGTACTTATGGTAACCGATACCGCGTAAGAAGAACTTGTACAGTTAGCATTATAGACAGTAAGAGTTGCATTATATGTACCTGCAACTGCAGCCGACGGAACTACCATACCAATAGACAAAGCAGGCAGACTTGCACTAGGCACATCTGTAAAGCCCTGTGCATGCGCTGTAGCATCATATGCAAGACTGTATGAAGAAGGAGCACCTACTGCACCAGAATAACTGAGCGATGCAGAAGTAGAACCCTGACAAACAACAGGTGTAGCACCCGGAGTAACAGAAGGGGTCTGATAAACCGTGTCGCCACCGTTCATATTGGTAGAGCAACCAACGCCGCTCACTGCAATAGCCAGATAACTACCCGCTGAAGTAATTGAGCCGAAGCTGACAGCTGAACCGGTGCTGCCGGATGCAGATGTTACCAGGGTGGCACCGTTGTACAGATTATAGGTATTACCAGTCTCAGAGTTGCTGATGCCCATTGTAACTCCGGCTGCGCTGCAACCATTGCCCCCGGTTAAGTTGTAAGCTATAGGAGACGCAGATATTACGGAGCTACCGGTCATATTGGTTGTACAACCACCTACGGTGCCTGTTGCAACAATGGTATAAGTGCCAGGGGCTGTCTGAGTGCCAAAGCTAATTGCTGAACCGGTACCTGTGACTGCGGAACCAACGGTAGCTATACCATTATATAATTGGTAGCTGGCAGTAGCCTGAGAACCGCTGAGGCCTATAGCCACACCTGCAGCTGAACAACCGTTACCACCGGTAAGCGTTTGCGCAATAGGGCTGCCATTGATAGTTACAGTAACGCTGCCCGTCATATTTTGAGTACAACCGCTCACTGCATTCTGACCAACAACAGTGTAGATACCCGAAGTGTCAGTGATGAGGCCAAAATCAACCGGAGAGCCCGTTGTGCCTGCAACTGTAGACACCAGCGTAGCACCCTTGTACAATTTGTAGTTAACGCCTGTTTCAGAGTTGCTGGTACCGATGTGTACTCCTGTACCAGGGCTAGAACAATATGCACCACCACCTGTTACTGCATATACAGCAGGTAATGGATTAACGTTCACTGTAGCAGTAGCAGTAGCCGCGCAAGCACCTACAGTAGCTGTGTACGTAGTAGTAGTAGAAGGCACAGCATAGACTGAACCAGCTGCACTACCGCTCGTGTAAGCTGTTGTAAGGCCTGAGTTAGTGTACAATGAAGTACTTGGTGTCCAAACCGAAGATGGATTGTTTGTGTAGCCTGTAAGTACTACGTTGTCTAACAACCAGTAGAAGCCATAAGTAGAACTATAGAACCACCTGAGGTAAACTGTAGGATGACCGAGTGCACCTGATGGCAAAGTAATAGTTTGCGTAGGTGTAGCCGATGTCCATGAAGTAGAACCTGAAGTAGTATTGAAGTAGTTATGTAATTGTGTCCATGTAGTGCCGTCCAGAGAGTACTCGATATCAGCAGTGACATCGTAGGTGCTGCTGGAGAAGCAATAATAATTGAATGTTAAGGTAGCCGAAGTGAGACCTACAGTAGAGACAGCCGGAGCATTCAAAGATGTGATCAAATTAACTCCAGAGCCTGCCAAGTCAGGGTCAGCACCGATCAAGCTAGTTCCGTCACCGGTACCACCCCAGTCTGTATAGAATGATGGAGCATTGATAGCCCAGTTGTATACAGATGTAGCACCGGTATTGGTCACCGTCCAGGTACCACCTGCCTGACCAGTCATGCCAGAGTTAAAGTTCTGAGCCAGTAGCGTAGTGGTGCTTGTAGAAGTGATGAACGATGATGTACCTGCGCACACCGCTGTAGGAGAAGCGACAGCCGTAACTGTAGGCGTAGGCGCTACGGTAACTGCGATGGTATGTGTACCTGTAGCGCAACCACCCAGTGTGGCACTGAAACTGTATGTACCTATGGCAGCAGAGCCTACAGAAGGTATAGTAGGATTCTGGAGCGTAGACGTAAACGAGTTAGGACCGGTCCATGAGTAAGTGCCACCTGATAGTGTACCTGACGTCAGTGATAGTGTAGCACCGGTACATACGCCTGTATTGTAGCCCAGCAAGTATGCTGTACCATTTACAGTGTATGCCTGAGTAGCAATACCGCAACCGTTATTGTAAGTGATAGTCGTAGAACCACCGTTTACGCCCGTAACCACACCGGTAGAAGCATCAACAGTAGCTACTGCTGTGCTGCTGCTGCTCCATAAACCACCTGTAACAGCGTCAGCAAGAGTGGTTGAAGAACCTGCACAAACCGTTGTAGTACCTGTAATAGAAGATGGAGGTGTAGTACCAGCAGACTCTAATAAGGTAACCTTACAACCACCTGTAGCGGCAGTATAAGTAATGGTCTCAGAACCTACAGAACCATTTGGTGTAAACACACCGGTTGACGCGTCAATGGTACCGATCGTTGTAGCAGATGTGCTCCATGTTCCACCGGATAGTGTGTCCGTCATAGTAACAGCAGCACCGGTAGCGCATACCGAACCAGGTCCGCCAATTGCCGAAGGTTGAGCGTAAACTGTGTAAGTGGTAGTTGCCGCTGTGCCGCAACCGGTTGAGTAAGATATAGTAGTAGTACCTACGCCCACACCGGTAACAACACCTGTTGCTGCATCTACTGTAGCAATAGCTGTGTTGGCAGACGACCATGTGCCACCTGTAACGGTGTTGGCAAGAGTGGTGGTAAATGTCTGACATACAGATGTAGTACCTGTTATAGCCGAAGGATTGAGCACGTTAGTGATGCTGAATGTCTGTGTACAACCTGTGGTTACATAAGATATAGTAGCGGTACCTGCGGTAGATCCACCGGTAACGATACCTGTACCTGAACCAACTGAAGCAATACCTGTAGCACTTGACGACCATGTACCACCAGAAACTGAATCAGATAATGGTGTAGTAGTAGCCTGGCAAACAGTAGTGAGACCAGTTATAGGCGTAGTAGAATGTATGGCCAATGTAGATGATGCTGCAGACAGACCGCTAGCAGTACAAGTCACAGAATCCTTCAGGTAAGTAGTAGGATGTACAGACGTGTAGGTGTACGGATAGGTAGTAGCACCTGAGATAGCACTCCATGTAATACCATCAGTAGATTGATACCAATGGTAAGTGAGGCCAGATGCCGCAGTACCACCTGTCTGAGACAATGAAGTAGTATAAGATGCGCAACCACCTGAAACTGATGCTGTAGTAGTGCCACCTGAAGGTGTACCGGAACATGGTGGCAGTGCCACGATGTTCACATAATAATCTGCTATGCTACCAGAGTAGGCATTCACAGCTATTCCGGTATAAGCAATAGCACACGGGTCGATATGAGCCGGAGCTACACCAAGTGTAGTTGCAATTGATTCCCAATCTCCACGCACACGCATCAGGTGAATACCGGTAGCTGCGGTAAGCGGTATACTGATATTGGTAGTCGTAGGACTGGTTGTTGCAGATGTACTAAAGCCAACCACACCTGTCACTTCTTCACTTGTCTGGAAAGTACCATCATTATTAAAGTCTATCCATATCTGGGCCTCCTGATAGGTACTTACAGTACCCCATGTGAGCGAAACCGGATAAGATCCGTTCTGCTGGAGATTCACAGTCGGGATAGTACCGTAGCGTGCCACGTAACCTGTAGTAGTATTAATACGTGGGGTAGATGTAAGGCCAGCATCAGAAAGCGTAGATCCGCTGAAACCGGTGATGGAGATGTTATTGACACCATAAGAATAGCTACTCTCACTGGTCCATGACGCACTTGTAGGTATACAAGTCGGCGTAGGCAGGAAGGTAACCACGGTAGCATATGTATTAGCCGACAAGCCGGTGTAGCTACAACTTACCACGCAACGGAAGTAAGTGTTGGCAGTAACACCTGTGAAGCTGTACGTAGACAGCGTAGCGCCTGATATATTGGCCCAGGTAGTAGTAGTGTCTGAAGTTGTCTGCCACTGGAAGCCAATGCCACCGGAAAGCGAGTAACCCGTACATGTAAGCGTAATAGGGGTAGTAGCATGACCACCGGTAGGGCTAGGCGTAGCAACACCCGGCGTAGGCGTACCGGTACATGGTGCAGCACCTGTACCTATCAAGGTATCTTTTACGCTTGTAGTAAGGCCACCACCGGTGATACCGATAGTATCGTTGTAAGAGCCTGAAGAAGACGGGCTGAACTCAACATAAATAGGAGTAGAAGCCAGAGTTCCTGATGAATAAGACAGGCTCAAACTAGAGCCATACGTACCGCCGCTGGTAGTACTGATAGCAAATCCCGGAGGCGCCGTGAGGTTGATGTTACCGGAAGTAGGTAACAAGTATAGACCCGCAACGTTAAATGATATAGGACTTGAAGTAGTACCCGTAGTCGTTGGCGGGAACGTAATATATGTCGGTGATACTGTTACTGCCGGAGGAGGAGGCAGAATAGTGATCGTATAATCGAAAGTAGACCCATAATAGTAGGTATCACCACCACCGCTGGATGCACAAGGATCAATGGCGGTAGGGTTAGTACAAGACAATGAGTTGATATTCCTTACACGCATAACGTGTGTGCCCGGAGTAGCAGTAGTTGGTATTGACAGTGTCAGGGCATCTGAAGACTCAGAGAAACTACACAAGCCAAGGCCTACTACAGGAGTAACCGCCTCAGAAGTTTCAAATGTACCATTGTCATTCCAGTCAATAAATATTTGGTTGCTGAAATAGTAGTAAGAAGGACTATAGTAAATAGTGGCAGAATAAGATGAACCTGCAATGAGGCTGGTAGTAACACCGCTCGCGGTCATGTCTATATAACCACCTGTTGTTGGTGTATGCGTATCGTCTATAGTACTTGTTGCACCTACCAGCCTGAAACGGTTCATAGCATCTGTGCTTGCAGGACTAGATGAGTATGTTGGTGTACATACGCAGTAAGGCTTGATCACGTAGCTGCCCGGAGTCAGCGCATTGCCGCAAGGGCTTACATAAACGCTATCCAGTTTCAGCGTATCGTTAGCAGTAATAGTAGCTGTAGCAGTACCTGCGCCGCTCGCATTGAGCAAGCTGCTGGTCATAGCGCCACTATTGATGTGGTAGTAAACTGTTGCATTAGCAGGGCCTGCGAACGTCCATGTACCTGTTGAACCGGAACAAACGCCCAGAGGATTGGTAACTGCCACACTCATAGGGCCTACAGTAACAGTAGTATTACCTGTGAAGAAGCAACCGGAACCTGCATCGGTAGCGGTAACTGAGTAAGTACCGGCACCTGGAGCCGGGCTAAGCGTTACAGATGAACCTGTAGTAGCACTGAGGTTGGTAGCAGGCGACCATGCATAAGAGAATGCTACCGGTGTGAACTTATAATCTGTATTGGTAACAGTAGTAGCAGCAGCATTAATAGGCGCAACGGCAGCAGTACCGGTGGCATTCTGAATACCGATGGTGTGGTTAATGCTGACATTACAGTTGTTGATCATGATGTCGATAACGTTGGATGTTTCATGCAGGATTATCTCACCAGTAATCGTACCTGTACCACTTAAGGTAGGCACCGCATTATACTTCACAATAAACAACCTGTTAGGTGTCGTACCATTTGTACCATAGGTAATAGTACCGGTAGATGCTGTAGTAAGGTCACACTCACCGATACCTATACACGCCAGTGGAGCAGAAGCATTAGGGAATGCATAATTGACGTAGGTAGTAGCGCTGGCGCCAAAATTCACCCAACCATTGCTGCAAATATTAATTGCAGTGTAGTTGGTTCCGTAGAAATTGAAACTAAATGGTATGGTAGCTGTTGTTGTGGCATCATCACCCGCTGTAGCAGTAGATGGCGAAGAAATCGCCACCAAGCCATAGGTGCCCGTGCTGAGCGAATAGCCGGAATAAGGAACTGTAGATGTTAATAAAGAACTACCGCCTGAGCAAGTGCTGGCAGGTGTAGCGGTTGCTGTTTCAGCAGTCAATGAAGACAAGGCTTTCACAGCAAGTGTAGTAGTTGCAGTGCAACCACCCGAGCCTGTAGCTACCACAGTGTAAGTGATATTACCTGTAGGCGTGCATGTTACCGATGAACCGGTAGTAGCACTAAGGTAAGTAGCAGGAGACCAGGTATAGGTACCACCACCTGCATAAGACAAGGTGATAGCTGAGCCGGATAAAGTACAGTTAGAGGTACCGGTATAAACGGTAGAAGGCAACGTATTAGCCGTTACAGAATATAAAGCCGCCGTAGACGGGCAAGCCGCATAACCGTAGGATATAGTAACGGTACCGCCACTAACACCGGTTACAACGCCGGTGGCAGCATCTACTGTCGCCACGCCTGTAGCAGAGCTGCTCCATGAACCTGACGGAGAGGCATCGGCAAGGGTGATAGGCGTACCATAACATAAAGAGGTAGCACCTGTGATGCCGGCAACCGTAGGATAAACTATAGAAGTACCATTAACAGCGCATGTACCATTGCTGATAGACACCGTATAGGTCTCTATAGCTGCAGGGCTGGCAGATACTGATGCACCGGTAGTAGCAGACAGGGTACCATCGTTTGGCAACCATGTATAAGTATAAGAACCTGCACCAGTATCGGAAGAAGAAACAGTGAGTGAAGCTGAAGGTGCGCAACCTGTAGGATTGATCGTAAAGGTAGGGCTACCCAAAACAGTAACTGTATCGAAGACCTGTGCACAAGTACCCAGTGTGTAAGTGATCGTGCAAGAGCCAATGCCTACGCCGGTAACTACACCTGTTGTGTAGCCAACCCTGGCAATCGTAGTATCGCTGCTTGTCCATACACCACCGGGAACCGCGTCAGTAAGCGTCGTGCTCAAGGTCTGACAAACCGTATTAGTACCGGAAATAGCGCCCGGAGCCACACCGACTATAGCCGTAGCCGTACCTTTACAGCCGTTGATATCCGTACCCGTAACGGTATAGGTAGTGGCCATAGTAGTAGGGTTGGCAGTAACGCCGCTGCCTGTAGTTGCTGACAATGAACCATCGTTAGGCAACCAACTATAGGACACCGCGCCGGAAGCTGCCAATGCCTGAGCCGCACAACCCAAAGTAGGTGTTACAGATATAGAAGGTGCAGGATTAACTACATAAGTGGCTGAAGCGGTGCAACTGTGTGTGCTGCTGGCTGTAAGCGTGTAGGTTTCGGAAGAAGTAGGGTTTGGCGTTACTGTAGCACCTGTGGTAGCTGACAATGTAGCATCGTTTGGCGCCCATGTATAGGTAGCACCACCGCTTGCTGTAACCGGTGTGCCCTGACAACCTATGGTAGGTGAAAAAGCGATAACCGGAGTAGGATAAACGGTAACAACTGAGCTGGCAGTAGTGCCGCAAGAGCCTACACCCGCAGTATAAGTAGTAGTAGTAGTAGTAGGTTTAGCATAAACCGTAGTCGTAGCAGTACCTGTGTACGGAACAGTAGCACCCGCATCGGTGTAAAGACCGGCGGTAGGCGTCCATGATGGTACTGGAGTAGTACTTAGCGTACCTTTAACCCTTACGTTATCAATAGCCCAGTAGAAACCGAAAGTAGAGTTATAGTTCCACCTGAGGTAAACTGTAGACTGGCCTAAGGCACCGGCAGGAAATGAAACGGTAGAAGTAGGTGTACCCACTGTCCATGTGGTAGTACCTGTAGTAACACCGAGATAGTTAGCCATCTGTGTCCAGGTAGTACCATCTGTAGAATATTCCAGATCAGCAGTCACATCATAAGAAGTGCTGGAGAAGCAATACTGGTTGAATGAAACCGTTGCAGAAGCAAGTCCTACTGTTGAAAATACAGGAGTCTTTACGTTGGTCACCGTCTGAGTAGTCAGTGCATCCGGAGAAGCCTCAACATAAGTTGATCCGTCACCTGTTACAACACTGGAATAACCAGGGGAAGCCCTGCGGGAGAACCATGATGCTGAAGTACCTGCACCATTGTTAATAGTCCATGTGCCACCTGTAGAGTCGGTAAGGCTGGTATTGAACGTCTGATAAAGAATTGTATAGTTTGAAGGTATAGAAGCTATCAATGTAGATATGGTACCAGGGCAGCCTGCAGCAGTAGCCGGAGCCACTGATATGCCGGGAACAGTCACATTAGTGTAGCTGGTAGTGGCGCTGGAAGCTGCTACGCAACCCGCAGACGATGTACCCGTTACAGAGTGTGTGAGAGCCGACGTGGTGGTGAGGGTGACTGAAGCGCCAGTGGTAGCCGACAAGCCGGTAGCAGGCGACCATGAATAGGTACTTGCACCCGAGGCCGTAAGTGTAACCGGTGAACCGCAACCCGTAGCCGAAGTAGGCGTAACACTGATCACAGGCAAAGCGTTGACCGTGATAACCCTGGAAACCTGGCAACCGGAAGAGGTTACCGTATAGGTAATGGTGTCAATACCGGCACTTACCGCATTGATGACACCTGTGGTAGCATCGATAGTAGCCACGCCCGGAGCGGAGCTGGACCAGGTGCCTGTGCCACCGGCATCAGTCCATGTGGTGGTAGAAGATGAAGTACCGCCTGGCGCACAAATACTGGTGACCCCACCCGTTATAGCCGGCGGAGTTGTATTGGTAACAGTAACAGTGGTACCTGAAGAGTGACAACCACTTGTCTGGTCGGTAACGTATACGGTGTATGTAGTTGTTGATGAAGGCGACGCATGAACGGTAGCTGCATTGGTCACATCCAGGCCTGTAGCACTCACCCATAAGAAGGTATCAACACCCGCAGGGCTTACACTTGCAGTGAGCGTTACCGGGCCACCACTGGTACAATAGCTGGCCGGAGAAGGCGAAACACTTACAGAGATACCTATACCGCCTACTGTAACCCACTGTGTTTGTGTACCACAGGTAGCGTCAGTATAGTAGATAGTATCACTACCAACGCTCACGCCGGTAGCATAACCGGTAGAGCTGACTGTAGTTATGGCGCCGGCGCTAACAGAAGAATAAACACCACCGCTGGCATAGATAGGGCCGAAAGCACTGTACAATGCAGTGATAGGTGTACCACCAGGTAAGCAAACCAATGTTCCGCCTAAGGTAGTATCCATAGACAGAGCAGGTACGTGAGTAGACACCGATGCTGTAGCAGTAGACGTACAGCTACCTAAAGTAGAAGTAACTGTATAAATAGTAGTGGCGGGCACGGTAGGTAAACTGATCGTGTTAGGAGATGCATTAACACTGGTACCTGTAGTCACATCGAGTGATGCACCCGGAGCCCATGTATATGACGTTCCTGTACCGGATGCAGTGAGGTTGACCGGTGACGCACTTCCATAGCAATAAACTGAACCGCCACCCGTTACGGAAACCGTGGGTGTTGCATTAATTGGTAAGGTAAACGTGACATAACAACCGCCTGAGGCCGCAGTATGCGTGATAGTAGCAGTGCCTGCTGAAGCACCTGCGGTAACTGTGGTAGAAAGACCTGTACCGCTTAGAGTAGATGCAGAACCAACATTACTTACTGACCATGTGCCGGTGGTAGTGCTCGACAAAACAAGAGTATTACCTGTACACAATGAAGTTGCTCCACCAGACGCAGTGATAGCAGCAGGAGTAGGATTAGCCACTGCTGTAGCAGTACTAGAGCAACCAGTTGAAGTAGTACCTGTTACGGTATAAGTAGTAATGGCTGCGGGCGAAGCAGTAACTGAAGCACCTGAAGTAGCGCTGAGGCTGGTAGCTGGAGACCATGTATAAGTAGTAGCGCCCGAAGCAGTGAACGACGCCGGAGTACAACCTGGCGTACCAGATACAGAGACCGTAGGCAATAAACAGATATTAACATTATCAATACCGTTATCGTACGCAACATAGTTAGATGTTGCTATCCAACGAAGTATAGCAGTGGGAGATGCAGCAGTAGTGGTGTATGTTTTTGTAGCCCATGTAGATTGAGTGGTAAGCGCTGCCAAGTTTGTCCATGTGACACCGTTATCGGTTGAAACATCGAGTTTTACTGAGTTGGCATCGGCATTGATATAATCGAAGGATATTTGCTTGGTACCCGCCGGGAAATTTACATACAGGAAGAGGGCCCCTTTGCCACCACTTGGAGTTGCATAGTCATTGTGAAATCTTGCAGAGTGAGAACTAGATGCACCACCAGCATTAGAGCCAACTGGAGTGTAAGCACCCAATGTTGGATTAGACCATGCCGCACTTGTACCGTCATCATCTCTTCTCCATGAGAAGTTACCGGTAGATGGAACATTCGCCCAACTGGTACTTGGCTCATCGTCGGTAGCGTCTAATGAAAGCCAGGTTGACTCAAAAGTTTCGCTGAAAGGCAACGTGGCATATGGGCGCGCTGCGGAAACCGTAACCAGCGTGGTAGGCGAGGTAAGACTAAATGCGGAACCACAGGTAGATGTGCCCGTCATGGTGTAGAAATAGTAGTACGTACCTGTGGTAGTTGTAGATGGCGTAGGCAAGTTGGCAGCTGCCAACGCTTGTGCTGTTGCAGCCGTACCCGTCACCGTTATTGTATTAGTGGTAACAGAAACAGGTGTAGCGCCAACTGTTGACGTACTGTTAGTGGTGTTGTAATACCACTGAATAGTACCAGTTACAGAGACCCCTGTACCGGTAGCACAGCTGGTCTTTGTAATAGTACCAGACAAAGCCGTAGCTGTCGTCCCCAAGTGGTAGGTAGAACCGCCAGCTGAAGTAAGCCCCGTAGGAGCGAACTTGTTTGCGAAAGAGTTGGTTCCCGTAATCGCCACCATCAGCAGCGTTGCCAGAATTAAATAGATTTTCCTCATACCCACAATTTTTAATTTTAGAAAATTTGTTTAGGACTGCGTATTTGTTTTATCGTTTACTACTTTTTTAATTTTCAGCTAATTAACATTTACGTATTTTCTTCGCTCTTGTCTTTACATTAACCGAAACAGTATTTTTTGACGTTTATTTACAACTGGTCTTTATTATTTCTTACTGCTAATTAATTATTAAGTCTTCATTATTAATTACGGTATTCTTCTGCTCTTTTTAACCTCAAATCAATTGATCTAGTAGCTATTAAAAATAAAAAGTACACCGAATATTACCTTTAGGTTAAAAAGCAAATATAACTGACAATGAATGTAAAAAAAATGGTATTAACATATGATTTGCATAAAATATTTGTTTTGTTATTTTTTATATGTGTAAGAGTCAATATCACAGCCTATTTCAGGCATTTTTAAACGTTTTCACTTGTTAACAACATTTTTTTAAAAATAGTCAATTTCAAAGTCTTTTTTTAAGTTTTGGTTAGTTTTTTACAAAATTTAGATGTCGATACATTCAGATGACGCTCCGTTTTCTTGTAGAATTAGTTCGAATTTTCTTGTAGAATTCAGACGACAAATTCCTCCACTTTTTGATCGCATTTTGCCGGGAAAAGCGGTGCAACGAATGGTTTTTTTCGCAGCATTTTAGCCGTCTTTCATTGCTCTTCCGCCCTTTTAGCTAATTGCATTTATCTTGCAGTATGCAACAGGTATTTCCGTATTCCCATTTATATTCCTTCACATACCGTGTATTTACAGCGATAGGCTGCTCCGAAGTTCACGCCTCCACCGCCACCAAAGCCTTACTGGCCGCAGATGTAAGAGGCATTGATAGTCATGGTGTTGCACGGCTGAGCGGCTATGTGCGCCTGTGGCAGGCAGGCAGAATAAACCCCACACCTGATATACGCATTGTGTACGAAACGCCGTCTACAGCCGTTGTGGAGGGAGATGCAGGCCTGGGTCTGGTTGTAGCGCCTTTTGCCATGCAGGTGGCTATAGATAAGGCTGCAATAGCTGGCACAGGTTGGGTAAGTGTACGCAACAGCAATCACTTTGGTATAGCAGGCTATCATGCCATGATGGCCCTGCAACATGATATGACCGGCATAGCGATGACCAATGCCAGTGCGCTGGTGGCACCCACCTTTTCTATTGAGCGCATGCTGGGCACTAATCCTATAGCTGTAGCCATACCGGCGGGTCAGCAGCCACCATTTGTTGCTGATTTCGCCACTACCACTGCCGCCAATGGTAAACTGGAGATATTGCAACGCAAGAATGAACCCGCACCCACGGGATGGGTACAGGACAAAGAAGGCCACGACAGCCATGACGCCAACGCGCTGAAAAGCGGAGGATTACTGCTGCCACTGGGCAGCGACAGGGAGCATGGCAGCCACAAAGGCTATGCACTAGGCAGCATAGTAGATATTTTTTCGGCAGTGCTTAGTGGCGCCAGCTATGGCCCGTGGGCACCACCCTTTCCAGCTTATGTGCCTATGCCGCAGGATATGCCAGGCAAGGGCCTTGGGCACTTCTTTGGCGCTATGCGCGTAGATGCTTTTCGCCCAGCAGAGGAATTCAAGCAGCATATGGATAACTGGATAACTCGCTTCCGTAATGCGCATCCGGCACCAGGCCACGAAAAAGTACTGATTCCCGGTGATCCTGAGCGGGAAACGGAGGCCATACGAATGATAGAGGGTATACCGCTGCTGCAATCGGTAATAGATGACCTGAATAAGACAGGAGAGCAGTTTGGCGTTACGCTTTGATCATCTTCAACGCGTATACCATGGGCAGTTTTCCTTCGAAACCCTTTATCTGATAGTATCCCGGTCTCTTCTCCGTTACTTCTTTAAAACACGGATAGGGCGACTCATCGTATTCTGCAAGTGATACCAGCTGCAATTGCTTGTTCAGCAAGGCTTGCATCACCTATGCCTGGCTATGGTTCCATATGATCTCTTCCATCTGTATGGCAGCATTGAAGTCGGCATAGGTACCTGCCGGGGTTTCTACAATAGCTCCCGTATTGAAGTACGAGTACTTCACACCCGAAAAATCATCGTCAAACATCCAAAGCACGGGATGAAACTCGACAAATACGAACGACCCGCCCGCCTTCAGGAATTGACTGACAACACTTGCCCATTTGTCCAGGTCAGGCAGCCAGCATATAGTACCATAAGAGGTATAAACAATATCAAATTTCTCATTGAGCACCTCCGGCAGGCTATACAAGTCTGTGCAAATAAATGCCGCATCCAGCCCCAGCCCCTCGTTCAGCTCCCGTGCTTTGACGATAGCTACATCTGAAAGATCTATGCCCGTTACCTGAGCACCCATTCTTGCCAACGACAAGGTATCCTTACCAAAGTGACACTGCAAATGCAGTATCGATTTGCCCCTCACATCACCCAGCAGCCCCAGTTCTACCTCTGTAAGCGACGAGCCACCTGCAAGAAAAGAAGGCATATCATAGAAGTCAGAAGCAACATGGTGTGGCGTCTTTCCATTCCACAGTGCCTTATTTACCGATAAATATTCAGGTGCGTTATTTGACGGCATAGGTACTAGTGTTCAAAAATGTAAAATATCAACGTGTATACGTTCGTTTCCTTGTTATGGTCAACCTCCATGGTCACGTGACCGGGCATTTTTTTGATATCCATATCCTCCTTGAAAGGCTGTATGAAGATCGCCTTCTTAAAGTCGCCTGTATCCACGTTGAAGTTATTGGTAATGCTCATGTTGTACCCCTGCGGTTTCAGGCAATCGTTCAGCTGAGCCCTGTATTTGCCGTAAGCCATCTCCATAGCCAGCTTGTCTGACGACTGGTAGAGCGCTCCCTCATAAAACAGCCCCATAGACGAAACGAACCTGGAATTGATGGTGCCCGGCACTTTGATATTCGATTTGAAAATAGAAGAGCTGGCATCACTCGATCTCAGCCCGCCATGCACATTACGAAACTGGTTAGGGGCATCGCGCAAAATAGCCATTACAGCATCGCAAAAATCCGCCTCCTGGGCAGTACCATACTGGCATACCGACAAGAAGACAGATAAAAAAAATAGGATACGTCTGGTAAACATGGCGCTAAGTTAAGCCCATGGTATCAATTTTGGATACGTGAATTATCATATTGAAAAATTCAATTCTTTTATACGAAACTAAAAAATGGCTTTATCGCTATTCCATTAACTTTGTTAGGGACAATTTTATGGCAGAAAAGAAAAAAAGCAGCACCGCTACGCGCAAAAAAAATGCAGCTGATGCGGAAACTGCAGGAACAACGGTAGAAGGAATATCAGCACCTGAAGTAAGGCATAATACGAAAGGGACGAAAATTAGTGACAGAGAAAGTGACTCCATCTTCATCAAGGGTGCGCGCATGCACAACCTTAAGAATGTAGATGTATCCATACCTCGCAATAAACTGGTAGTGGTAACGGGTGTGAGTGGAAGTGGAAAATCTTCGCTAACTATGGATACTCTTTTCGCAGAAGGCCAACGGCGCTATGCCGAAAGCCTGAGTGCCTATGCGCGCCAATTCCTGATGCGCATGGACAAACCCGATGTAGACTACATACGCGGCATATGCCCTGCCATAGCTATAGAGCAAAAGGTAACTACACGCACACCCCGCAGCACCGTGGGCAGCATGACAGAGATATATGACTACTTGCGCCTGCTGTATGCCCGCATTGGCAAAACCTACTCACCCGTCAGCGGAAAAGAAGTAAAGAAAGATACTGTCACCGATGTGGTAGATTTTGTACAGACGCTTCCTAAGGGTGCTAAAGTGCAATTCATTGTTCCGCTGGTGACGCGCTACAAACGCACCGTGGAAGAAGAACTGAATATACTGATGCAGAAGGGTTTCAGCAGGATATACGCCCCTGCTGTGGACGATAAACCAATACGGATAGAAGATGTGCTGAATGATACCGTGAAAATAGGCAAAGCCAAAATAAACTTGCTTATTGACCGCATAGTGGTGAAAGAGGTATTTGACGAGGATGATCTGCATAGGCTTGCAGATAGCATACAAACAGCATTTTACGAGAGTGAGGGTGAGTGCCATGTAGAAGTAGACGGAACGAAGACGCACACCTTCAACAACAGGTTCGAAGCAGATGGTATATTGTTTGACGAGCCGATACCCAACTTGTTCTCTTTCAATAATCCATATGGCGCATGCCCCGTATGTGAGGGATTTGGACAGGTGCTGGGCATTGATGAAGACCTGGTAATACCCAATAAGCAGCTAAGTCTGCACGAGGGCGCAGTAGCCTGCTGGAAGGGTGAAAAAATGGGCGAGTGGCTCAGCGATTTTATTCGCAATGCATCTAAAAAAGGTTTCCCGATACATACCCCGGTCGCCGATCTTACTGATGAGCAATTGAATCTGCTGTGGGATGGTGATAAGAATGTAAGCGGCATTCGTGACTTCTTCGCCATGGTAGAGCAGAACTTGTATAAAGTGCAATACCGCGTGATGCAGGCCAGGTACAGAGGCCGTACCACGTGCCCCTCCTGCAGCGGAACCAGGCTGCGCAAGGAAGCACTGTATGTGAAAATAAACGGAACAACCATATCCGACCTGATGTTCAAACCTACAGATGAACTGGCGGCATGGCTACTGAAATTAAAATTAAACGATAGCGATACTGCGGTTGCCAAACGCATCATGCTGGAAATAAACCAGCGCATGAGAACACTGCTGGATGTAGGCTTAGGATACCTCTCTCTTTCCCGACTGGCCAATACTCTGTCTGGTGGAGAAAGCCAGCGCATACAGCTCACTAAGTTCCTCGGCAGCAACTTAACCGACTCTCTATATATACTTGACGAGCCTAGTATTGGCCTGCACAGCAGAGACACAGAGCGGCTGATCAATGTACTTAAATCCCTGCGCGACCTGGGCAATACTGTGGTAGTAGTAGAGCACGACGAAATGATGATGCGAGAGGCTGACCACATTATTGACATGGGACCACTCGCCAGTCACCTGGGCGGAGAAGTGGTGGCCACGGGCTCTTACGATGAACTCATAAAGAACAAAGAAAGCCTTACGGGCAAATACCTGAGTGGCGCACTAAAAATAGAACCACCTGCAATAAGACGCAAACCACACGGCAGCATACGCATAGAAGGCTGCAGGCAAAACAACCTGAAGAATGTAGATACCACATTCCCGCTCAATGTATTGTGCGTCGTTACAGGTGTAAGCGGTAGCGGCAAAACAACATTGGTAAAGCAGACACTCTACCCTGCCCTGCAAAAAATATATGGCGAAGGCGGAGACCGGCCAGGCATCTACAGAAAATTGGACGGAGATATAAAAAGCATAGGTCAGGTAGAATTAGTGGATCAAAACCCTATTGGCAAATCATCGCGCAGCAACCCGGTGACCTACATAAAGGCTTATGACGAAATACGCAAGTTATATGCGAAGCAGCCTATAGCTAAGATGCGCGGCTTCGTGGAGAAACACTTTTCCTTCAACACTGATGGCGGACGCTGCGACACGTGTAAGGGAGAAGGTGAGGTGATCGTAGAAATGCAATTCCTTGCTGACGTGCACCTGCTTTGTGAGTCGTGTAAGGGAAAGCGGTTTAAAGATGAAGTACTGGAAGTTACCTACCGCGGCAAGAGCGTATATGATGTGCTGGAGATGAGTGTAGATCAGGCAATTGAATTCTTTGCAGATGAGAAGAAACTGGCGCACGCCATGCAGCCACTCAGCGATGTGGGTCTTGGCTATATAAAGTTGGGACAAAGCAGCAATACCCTCAGCGGCGGTGAAGCACAGCGTGTAAAACTAGCCTCATATCTGGGCAAGGGCAAAGCATCTGAAAAAGTACTGTTCATCTTCGATGAGCCCACGACAGGGCTACACATGAACGATATCAAGAAGCTTTTGAAGTCATTTGACGCATTGATAGAGCAGGGTCATTCTATCATTGTCATAGAGCACAATACAGACGTTATCAAAAGTGCTGACTGGGTAATAGACATAGGCCCCGAAGGAGGCGTAGGTGGCGGACATATCCTGTACGAAGGCACCCCCGATGGATTGAAAAAAGTGAAAGCCAGCTACACTGGTCAATATATGTAAGCCTATTCATAAACATGAAAATAACGAGGGTGCTGCGCCAATGCGGGCACCCTCGTTATTTTACCCTATTGCTGATCGCCGCCACCTTAACGATAGATATCGAGCACCTTAAATAAGGGGAATTCACGTCCTCTTGTTGCCAGCATTTGAAACAAATTTTCCAACATTTACGTTTTGGCTACAAAGTAAATCGTTATGGTTACAATCACTTATTCATTCCGCCCAACCTTTGTATCAACAAAAAAACAAGAAAATGAAAATCATTGTAACAGGTTCTTTAGGAAACATCAGCAAGCCACTGACCAGTGAGTTAGTGCAAAAAGGTCATCAGGTAACTGTGATCAGCAGCAACCGTGAAAAGCAAAAACAAATTGAGGCATTGGGTGCCAGGGCAGCCATTGGCACCATCGAAGACGTAGCATTTTTGACAGCTACTTTTACTGGCGCTGACGTTGTTTATTGTATGCTACCGCTTTTCGATTATTTTGACCCTAATCTAGACATCATGGCCGCCACCCGGAGGCTCATCGGTAATTACACACAGGCTATTCGCAACGCAGGTGTGAAAAAAGTAGTTCATCTCAGCAGCATTGGCGCCCATACAGATAAGGGCAATGGTCTGCTTGCGTTTCACCACCTCGCAGAAACTCTTTTTAAAGAATTACCCTCAGAAGTGATCATTAAGCACATGCGACCAGTCGGCTTCTACATCAACATCTATGACTTTATGACTACCATCAGGGGGAAAGGATTCCTGGGTCTATTTTTAACACTGCGTTTTGCGGGCATTACTAAATTAATAACAGGAAAGACCGGGGTTATTGCAGCTAACTACGGTGGGGAAGACAAAATGCCCTGGGTTTCACCAATAGATATTGCAGCAGTGGTGGCCGAGGAACTCACTACCCCATTTGCTGAAAGAATGTTTCGCTATATAGCAAGTGAGGATTTGACCTGTAATGAGATCGCAAAAACCATCGGCTCAGCTATTGGCAAACCTTATTTAAGGTGGGCGTTGATGAGCGATAAAGACATGATGGGAGGCCTGAAAATGTTCGGCATGCCTGAATCCAGAGCAAAGGGCGTGGTGGACATGAATGCTGCTATGCACAGTGGCCTGCTATTCGAAGACTATAACCGCAATCAACCCAAAACTATGGGCAAAGTAAAAATGAAAGATTTCGCAAAGGAGTTTGCAATAGTGTATAACCAAAAATAACTATATTGTACCGATGGCCAATCAACAACCTTACAGGATCAAAACAATAAGTCAGTACCATCAGTTACTGGGACTTCCCAAGCCTGAGCATCCCCTGATCAGTGTAATCGATCTAAGCTCTTTTAAACAGGCAGCTATCGGTGAGCCATTGAGTTTGATCTATGATTTCTATTGCATTTCTCTTAAGCGAGACCTTAATTTCAAGCACAGATATGGTCAGCAGGAATATGATTTTGATGAGGGCGTTATGTCGTTCATTTCACCTGGTCAGGTTTTCGGAATTGAAATAGATGAAAACTCAGGGCTACAACCTTCAGGGTGGATGCTGCTTATCCACCCTGATTTTCTGTGGCATTCTTCGCTGGCAAAAACAATAAAGAAGTACGAATTCTTCAGCTATGCGGTAAATGAAGCATTGCATCTATCCGAAAAAGAAGAAATCACGATCACAGAAATAGTAAAAGGTATTACACACGAATACCATTCCAACATCGATAAGTTCAGTCAGGACATAATTATTTCTCAATTGGAAGTGTTGCTCAATTATTCGGAAAGGTTTTATCATCGCCAATTCATCACCAGGAAAATAAGCAACCACCGGATACTTGACGACCTGGATAATATACTCAATGACTATTTAGGTAAAGATGATCTGATAAAAAACGGACTACCCACAGTTCAATATATATCCGAGCTGTTAAACGTATCGCCAAATTATCTAAGAGGCTTACTCAAAACGCTGACAGGATTGAACACTCAGCAACATATTCACGAGAAGCTGATCGAAAAAGCAAAAGAGAAATTATCCACCACAGATTTGTCTGTCAGTGAAATCGCTTACGAATTAGGTTTTGAACATTCGCAGTCTTTCAGCAAATTGTTTAAGGCTAAAACAAACCTCTCTCCTCTGCAGTTCAGAGCATCATTTAATTAACCAAAACTATTTACCGGAAGCTATGATGAGTTTTATCGAAACACTAAAATACAGAAATGAACCTTTGTTTTATTTTGGGTCTATTTGCCTGGTGTTAGCTACCATTTTCCTGCTGCTTACCAAAACATCCAGCCTCGAGGTCACAGGCGCGAATGCCTGGATCAAACCCTTTAAGTTCGCCTTCTCGATCATGCTTTACTCCTGGTCTATGGCATGGTATTGCCATTACCTGCCTTCTTTCAATATTGGTCTTTTCAGTTGGTCGGTAATTGCGTTCTTAGGTTTTGAGATCGTTTATATTGCTATCCAAGCGGGTAGAGGACAACTTTCACATTACAATACCAGCACTCCATTTTATTTATTCCTTTTTCAAATGATGGGGTTGGCTGCAACATTAGTCACCTTGTATACGCTTTATATAGGGATCTTATTTTTTCAAAAAAGCATTCCAGATCTGCCACCCGCATATCTATGGGCCATTCGGTTCGGGATCATATTGTTTGTTGTATTTTCTTTTGAAGGAGCAATAATGGGTGCGCGAATGGCACATACTGTGGGAGGGGCAGACGGAAGCAGCGGAATACCCCTACTAAAATGGAGCAAGCTTTTCGGCGACCTCCGGGTAGCACATTTCATTGGCATGCACGCTCTGCAAGTACTTCCTTTGCTGGCATATTATTTTATAAGGAACCCAAAGACAATTTTTATTGTCAGTGCTTTGTACGGACTACTTGCAGTATATACTTTAATACAGGCGCTGAATGGCAGGCCATTTTTCAGACTAAATGATCCGTTGACAAATAGACCTTCAGAAAACAGATCAGACTGAATGTTTTGCGAGAGACAACCGAGCGTCACCTTGTACTGAAAATCAATATTTACTGCTGGCTGTCCGCTCACGCTGCTATTATTCGATAAGGTCGGGCCAGTAAAATATAAATCCCATACAGACTCCTTCGTCCAAATTGAAGTCGCGTCAACGATGTTATTTTGATTACTTAGTTATATCACAATGAAAGAGAGCGCCATACTGCTATAGTGTGGCGCTCTCTTTGTTACTATGTGTTATCGGCTTACTTCATGCCGGTTACATTGTTTGCTTTTAATCCGTATTTGGCCAGATCGTTAATGATATTCACGGTCTCTGTGATGTAGATATCTTTACCAACATTTTTCAGCCATTCCTTATTCCTTGATGTAGCTGCACTATCTATTTCTATATCTTTTCTTTCCGATGGTATGTTCATCACTTCAAGATTAGTACCTTTTTTACCAAGGCTATCCAGCTTTTTAGATATGGCGTTCACCTCTTCCTGCTCTTTACGATATTGCTTTTCGTTAAGAGATATGGTCTTGTCATCCATCTTTTTTTTGCGTAAAGCAGCAGTTTCACCTATCAATTTAAAAGTAGGGTTAGCTGCAACCCTTTTCTTGCTGGCTTCTGCTAATATCTTCACATTGCCGACACTTGCTGTAGGCCGGTATGATGCCGGTGCTATCTCGTCATAAGGCAATGCTGCTTTGTTCTTGCGCTCGCCCATATCATCATCTTCAAGATACTCATATGCATCAGGCAATTGCACATCAGGCACAACACCTTTAAGCTGTGTAGAACCACCACTCACCCTGTAGAATTTCTCCATAGTAAGTTTCAATTCCCCAAGAGACGGGTCTGAGTTGGTTGTATCATTCTGCAATGATATACGTGTCATGGGGTTAAGCATTTCATCTAGCGGCACCATTTTCTGTACTGTACCCTTACCATAGGTAGGAGCACCAACAATCACAGCGCGTTTATAGTCCTGCATAGCAGCTGCTAGTATCTCAGAGGCTGATGCGCTACCCTCATTGACCATGATAGCCATTGGGCCACCATATATTACCGTATCATACATCTGCGGGCGAAGAGTGTTCAATGAAGCCGCACTATTCTTTACCTGTACAATGGGGCCCCTGCCTACAAATAAACCTGACATCTCCACCACGTCACCGAGTGATCCTCCTCCGTTGCCGCGCAGATCAAGAATAATACCTGTTACACCTTCAGCCTTCAGCTTTAATACCTCCTCGCGGATATCCGTCGCACACCTGCGACCGCTGGTATGGTTAAAGTCGGCGTAAAATTCAGGAAGGTATATATAGCCTATCTTACCATCATTGCTATTAATGATCGCAGAACGTGCAAATGTAGATTCTATTTTTACGACGTCCCTGATGATCGGGATTACTTTGATAGAGCCATCGGGGCGTTTTACCGTGATGCGCACTTCGGTGCCCTTATCACCACGTATCAGCTTTATTACATCAGCTATCTCATAACCCTTGATGTCCACAGGTGTGTTCTCGCCCTGTGCCACTTTTATGATCTCATCGTCAGCCTTCAGCTCGCCTTGCTTCCATGAAGGACTACCGCTCACTATATCGGTGATGATGATACGATCATTATTATCTTGCTTCAACTGCGCACCTATACCAAAGAAGCTGCCACTCATCATCACATCAAAATCCTTTTTCTCCACCGGAGGAAAATAAGAGGTATGCGGATCTTCGGTTTCTGCTATCTGGTTAACAAACATCGTGAAACGTTCGTCATCTTTCATTTTATACAACCTCTTGAAATAACGCTCTTCCTGCTTGCGCACATCATCACGCGCAGCCACTTCCAGCTCTGCGTCTGTTTTTGTAGCTACCGACGGTGAGTCGATTTTCTTTTTCTCCTGCTCCGTCTTCAGATCTACAAACTTGGCCAGCACTCTATACTTAAGGCTCATGCGCCATTTCTCTGCAAGACCGGCTTCTCCATCAGCAAAATTATCTTTAGTGGGGTCTGTCTGCAGACGTTCGTTAGATGAGAAAGTGAATGGTTTTGCCAGTATTTCTTTGTAATACTTGTCGGCACCATTAAGGCGACGCACATATGCGGCATCAAAAGAATCAAAGAATTCGATAGAACCTACTTTGAGCTCATCGTCGATCTTAAATTCATATTTGCTCAACTTAGCAACATCCTGCTTAGTGAAATATATTTTCCCTCCGTCAAACCACTCAAACATTTTGTGGTACACCCTCGATGAAAATGTATCATCAACTGCACGCGGCGAAAAATGCTCATGCTGCATCGCAGCCATCACTGTCTGCACCACCAGTTTCCTCTTTTCTTCTGATGAACGGCCACTATTGCTTATATATTTAAACGAAAAAAAGGCGGCAAGTGCGCCGATTATCAAAAGTGGTATCAGAATTTTATTCTTCATGAATGTCAACATAATGCTTTACTTATAAAATTCTAACAAATGTAGAATAATTGCTGTTAATAAAAACCTAACCAAAACATATGGAAGGTTAAAAAAAAGGGGATATTTTCTTTACTCTTTTCGCGTTTTATATACGTTTGAACAAGCTTCCCGGACTTGATCAGGATATGCTATTTCCAGATTGTTTTAACTAATAACAATACGCCCAGCAGCATGATTATGAATGAAGACGCTTTTTGCACATATATGATGCGGCGTGCAGTAAGCAAATATCTGATACGTGCGGCGAGGAACACCTTTAGAAAATCGATACCCAGTATCAGTAAGAGGCAGGTGCCAAATAAGACAAAGCGGTAATAACCATTGGTATTGGCCGTAGCTGTAACTGCGGTAAGCCAGCTGATAATAACACCTGGATTAATGGTATTGATAAGGAAACCGCTGGCCCATATGCGGAAATAATGCCCGCCGGAAATGGTCGCTATCTCTTTATTGGGCCGCTTAGGCACCACCTTCTTTACCAAGCCTATCAGGCCTACAAGCACTAATATAGCAGAGCCGCCATAAGCTATGTAAGTACTATAACTATCCAGCATCTCCAGCCATGAAGCTGCGAGATTGGCAATCACTACATACATAATATCACTGGCAGACACCCCTAAAACAAACGCCAACCCAGCCTTATGACTGTTGCTGAGGCTGTACTTTATAACTGCAAATAAGGTAGGGCCCACCGAAATAGCCATAAACAACCCTTTAAGGATGCCCTTAAACACTGCATCTAATATATTCAACTGCATCAGCCGCAAGATACAATTAAATAAGAATGACCTATTGTAAGGACAGAACCCCGTAAAAGTTACTCACACACAATGCAGTAAATATAAAAAGTAATACTTTATGATTAATTACTCTGTTTTAACATTGTTATTACTATTTGTTGCAGTGTGATAGTGCCCCATATCAGCCTTTCCTCCTATCTTTGCACTCCAAAAAAAATTATTCGTATGCATTTACCCGGCCAAACCAACTTCTACAAAGGAAAAGTTCGCGACGTATATACTATCGCAGATAAGTATATGGTGATGATGGTGAGCGACCGCATCTCTGCATTTGATGTAGTGCTGCCACGCCCTATACCTTATAAAGGACAAGTATTGAACCAGATCGCGGCCCAGTTTCTGGATGCTACGAAGGATATCGTTCCTAACTGGAAGATAAGCACTCCGCTGCCCAACGCTACAGTTGGTCTGAAATGTGAAACATATCCAGTGGAAATGGTAGTGCGTGGCAACCTAACAGGTCATGCATGGCGCACTTACAAGAGCGGAAAACGCGAATTATGCGGTATAGCCATGCCTGATGGGATGAAGGAAAATGACTTCTTTGATAAGCCGATCCTTACTCCTACCACTAAAGCGCACATAGGGCACGATGAGGATATATCACGCGAAGAGATCATCAAGAGCGGACTGGTTTCTGAGAAAGAGTATGCACTTCTTGAAAAATATACACTGGCCTTATTTGAAAGGGGACGTGAGATAGCGAAAAGCCGCGGACTCATACTGGTTGATACCAAGTATGAATTTGGTAAAATAGGTGATACTATCTATCTGATCGACGAGATACATACACCTGATTCATCCAGGTATTTCTATCTGGAGGGTTATGAAGACCGCCAGAAGGACGGACAGCAGCAAAAACAATTATCTAAGGAATTCGTTCGTGAGTGGCTGATGGAAAACGGCTTTCAGGGTCAGGATGGACAACAGATACCTGAAATGACCGACGAAGTAGTAGGCCAGATATCCGAAAGGTACATAGAGTTATATGAAGTAGTTACAGGCAAGACATTCCAGAAACAGGATGTGAACTACGGCGATATCGAGCACAAGCTGATCGCATCACTGGAAGAGATACAACCAGGAATAACTACAGCCGCAGTTTAAGTGAGCCACGGTGCATTAGGCTTTGGCCCTTGCCCGCTGCTATAATTGGTGATATCAATAAAATAAGATGCCCCGGCATCACCCACAAGAGCTTTGCTTGCCCAACTGATCAACTGTTGTGGCTCAGCAAAGCTTTTGTTTTGCAGCATTTGCTCTATGGCTTTGTCACAGTCGCCCGCTATCTCCCAGTTGAAGCGCACTCCATTCCAGCCCTCCTTTATAACAGTGCCAGCGCCACACCTGGTGCTGCATATTACCTTGAGCCCATTCAGCAACCCTTCGCTGACCACAGCGCCCCAGCCATCCTTTTGTGTACTAGGTAATACAAGCCAATCGTATTCATTATATTTTTCAAGTAGTGCCTCATACTTAAGGAAAGGCGTGAAACTCAACTTATCGGCAGCATTAGCAATATTGTATGCGTCCTGAATTTTCTCTTGATCATCTCCTTCACCAAAAACATGTAACTCATAATTTGCATTGTGCCTTAGGAGTGCTGTAGCAAAACGATAGATCCCTTTAGCCTCTTCCAGCCTGCCGGCATACATGATCTTACATTTACCAGCTGTTTGCTTTTTAACCTGGAATTGAGCCGGCATATTGATGAAATAACCCCATGGAGATACTCTATCGACAGCAAAACCTGCCGCTGTAAACTGAGCGACCCCCTCATCTCCTATTGCCAAGACAAAACTTATATGCTTTTTATAACGCAAAGCATCTAACTTGAATTTCATCTTCTTTAAACGGCCTTTGTTACCTGCAAAATTATATGGCTCAGACATGATGGCGATCTTGCGCTTACCACTTATGCACTGCTTCATAGCATAAGCATTCACAGCCCCTACATTGAATCCACTGAATACGTGTACTCCTCGCTCATGACCTGCGATAAGATCATCAATTTGTCCATTGGTAGGCGCCACAACAACCCGGATACCCTTGAGTTGTGGCACATCCCAACCCATCTTTTTACGCTCTGCAGAAATATCCTGCTGAACGACAAGGATAACACTGGTCACTCCTGGCTGCACAGCCAGGGCCTCCAGAAAATCTTTCTGATGGATACTGATCATGTTCTGCCAAAACAGGAATGTTGCACTCATTATTTTTTGCTTAGTTCTTCGTAAACTTTATAATAGGCTTCTGCTACAGCTACACGATCGTACTTAGCCGCATTACGGATACCGCTTTCTACCACCTCATTATAGTATTGTTCATTTTGCAGCAGCGTGTCCATGGCAGCCCTGATAGCCACAGGATCTTTAGGATCTACCAATATTGCAGAGCCGTCACCTACTTCCTTCATCGCACCGAAATTACTGGTAATAACCGGACGACCTACTGCCTGAGCCTCAGTGATTGGCATCCCGAAGCCCTCGTAAAAAGAAGCAAAGAATAATACGTCACACATTTTATACTTCTCAAATACCTGCTCATCGCTTAGCGAGTTAAATACTGAATACGAAATACCGTATTCCTTCAGTTTAGCTACTTCCTTATCACTTGGCCAGCCTACGATGTCGATATGATAATTACTGCCTTTTACAGCTTCTATCATATTCATTACGTTCTTATGGTCGCCGCTGCCTATCTGTAAAATACGTGGCACATCATTCCTCTTTGTTCTGATATCTCGCTTAAAGACTTCCTTCACCGGATTAGGTATCACCCTTATCCTATCCTCTGGAAAATGGAAATACCTGATAAGCTTCTCCTTTGTAAACTCAGACACCACAGTAACTATGTCGATGTACTTAAGCGGCAGCGAAAACCATAGCAACTTGTAAATAGCGATCTTGAATTTGGAGTGAACAGGATTTTCATAATACCCAAAATCATGAATAGTGAGTACATTTTTCTTACCACCCAGGCCCAGAGCCAGAAAATTGACATCACCGGTAATATGGTTGATAGGTCCGGCATGTTTAGATACCCTCCTTATGTTCTGAAGTTTCGACAGCTTAGAATCAGCCTGATAGTCATGTATTTCCACACGATCTTTCAGTACACTTTTCACAGCATCAAATATCCCTTCCATGGAATAGTTGGTCTTGCGGAATTCTCTATTGATGTAGGTAACTGAAAGCACTTGTATACAGAATGAATTTTCGTAAAGATAAGCGGATAATTGCCGTTCGCAAAGCCCCTCCGGCTCTCAAAAAATAAGCCTGTGTTATTTAACGAGCGAACCTGCAGGTGCATGCAGAGTTATATGTAATAGCGACGTTTTGTTTTACTATACTTTCTTACCATTAGTCAAAAAGGTCTGCTTTCTTTTAGAGAATTGCCTTAAGCAGCGTCTTTCTTATCTTAGTTTTCGCTCTTTCTTTGCTTCATCGTGTTCATGACCGCACAGCAAAATGCCATCAGCTAAAGATAGACGATAATCCCATAATGGGGAAATTCACGCAATGTCCTCTTCCGGTGGTATGACGTGCATCATGCTCCGATGATTGTGAAGTCGGTAATTTTGTGTCAGCTATAAGGATATTCTATCTTCCTATTTATATAATAATACCCCTTCTCAGCATAATATTTTCTAACTTTTCCATCATACAAAAACTCGCTCTATGTCAAACGAAGAAAACAAAGCTGAAAGATCAGCGACAACAAGTAGCACATCTGCTCAAAACGTGAGCGGAGGTAAATGCCCCTTTTCCGGCGGAGCTGTGAAGCAAAGCGGCGGCGGTGGTACCAGAAATCGCGACTGGTGGCCTAATCAGCTAAAATTGAATATCCTCCGTCAAAACTCATCGCTGTCAAACCCGATGGGTGAAACATTCAACTATGCAAAGGAATTCAATAGCCTGGACTTGGGTGCTCTCAAAAAAGACATCTACGATTTAATGACCACCTCACAAGACTGGTGGCCAGCAGATTACGGCCACTATGGCCCTTTCTTTATCCGTATGGCATGGCATAGCGCGGGCACCTACCGCATATCGGATGGTCGTGGAGGTGCCGGGTCAGGCACACAGCGCTTTGCCCCACTCAATAGCTGGCCGGACAATGCAAACCTGGATAAAGCTCGCTTACTGTTATGGCCGATAAAAAAGAAGTATGGCAAAAAGATTTCGTGGGCAGACCTTATGATCCTTGCCGGCAACTGTGCCCTGGAGTCCATGGGCTTCAAAACCTTCGGCTTCGGTGGTGGACGTGAAGACATCTGGGAGCCGGAGGAGGATGTATACTGGGGTTCTGAAAAAGAATGGCTGGGCGATAGCCGCTATACCGGTAACCGTGAGTTGGAGAATCCTCTTGCTGCCGTACAGATGGGACTGATCTACGTCAATCCGGAAGGCCCTAATGGAAAGCCGGACCCTCTTGCTGCTGCAATCGACATCAGGGAAACTTTTGGCCGTATGGCCATGAACGATCAAGAAACTGTTGCGCTGATAGCAGGAGGACATACATTCGGTAAAACTCATGGCGCTGCAGACCCCGGTAAATATGTCGGAAAGGAACCGGCAGCTGCCGGCATTGAAGAGCAAGGACTGGGTTGGAAAAATACATTTGGCAAAGGCAATGGTGACGAGACGATCACTAGCGGGCTTGAAGGCGCATGGACCACTACACCCACAAAATGGAGCCATAATTTCTTTGAGAACCTCTTTGGTTATGAATGGGAACTGACGAAAAGCCCTGCAGGCGCCCACCAATGGAAACCTAAGAATGGTGCAGGAGCAGGAACAGTACCTGATGCTCACGACCCTTCTAAGAAACACGATCCGTTCATGTTAACCACTGACCTGGCTTTAAAGATGGACCCGATCTACGAGCCAATTTCCAGGCATTTCTTTGAGCATCCCGATGAATTTGCAGATGCTTTCGCCCGTGCATGGTTCAAGCTGACGCACCGTGATATGGGCCCTCGCGTCCGCTATCTGGGTAGCGAGGTGCCGAAAGAAGAATTGATATGGCAGGATCCAGTTCCTGCCGTGACACATAAGTTGATTGATGATAACGATATTAGTTCCCTGAAAAATAAGATCCTTGCGTCCGGGCTTTCGGTATCACAATTGGTATCCACCGCGTGGGCATCAGCATCTACGTTCCGTGGCTCAGATAAGCGTGGTGGAGCTAATGGTGCGCGCATTCGTCTTGCACCACAAAAGCACTGGCAAGTAAATAATCCGGCCGAACTGTCGAAAGTATTAGACAAGCTGGAAGCAATACAAAAGGAATTCAACGCAGCTCAATCCGCAGGAAAGATGGTTTCACTCGCCGACCTGATCATACTTGCAGGATGTGCCGGCGTAGAACAGGCGGCAAAGAATGCAGGCCAAGATGTGAAGGTACCCTTCACCCCGGGTCGCACAGATGCATCGCAAGAGCAAACGGACGCTGAATCATTTGCAGTCCTGGAGCCTAAAGCAGATGGCTTCCGCAACTACGTAAAAAACAAGTATGCCGTAACCACCGAAGAAATGCTGGTGGATAAGGCCCAACTCATGACATTGACAGCGCCGGAAATGACCGTGCTCATTGGTGGCATGCGTGCACTGAACACCAATTTCGATGGATCAGCACATGGCATCCTGACCCATCGTCCAGGACAACTCACTAATGACTTCTTCCTGAACCTTCTGGATATGAACACTACATGGAAAGCTATTTCCGATGCCCAGGATATTTTTGAAGGCAAAGATCGCAGCACTGGCGTAACGAAATGGACAGGCACGAGGGCAGATCTCATCTTTGGCTCCAACTCAGAGCTGAGAGCCATTGCAGAGGTGTATGCTTGCGAGGACGCGCAGGAAAAATTCGTTAAAGACTTTGTTGCTGCATGGACCAAGGTGACCAATCTCGATCGCTTCGATCTGGCTTAATTTCAAACCAATGTTATTCTGTAAAGAGGTAGCCTTCAAAAGCTACCTCTTTTTATTTTCCATGCAGGACTCATTACGTCACCATCAACTCATCGTACAAATATTGAAAGTCAGGACGCAGTGATACATCAAGCCTGGTGCAGTCATCTCTAAGTAGCTTAAGTTTTGTCAAAGTAGCATCGTTGCCTTTCTCTTTACACAAGGAGAGCAGATCATCCAGCAGGTGGCCGAATGCACTAACCTCGATCCGCTCTAGTGCAAAGGCAACTTCCTTATCTGTTTTATCGTAAAAACAGGCTGCACCAAAATCACCAAACATGGTATTCCCCTGTGCATCTACCAGTGTATTGTGGGCATACAGGTCGCCATGCATAATGCCACGGTCATGCAATTGGGCCGCTACAGATGCAACAGTACCTGCTATTTTCGCGATCTGCTCCACTGACAATTGCATCCCCTCCCGAAAGACATCGCGGGTGCAGCTATCGAAATTCGGAGGCATACCAAGGTTATAAAAATGTCTCGGGATCAGCTCCATTACAAGGCCTTTTCTTCCATCCGGATGCCCTGACACCTGTCCTATAAGATGTGGCATGCCGTCGTGTACCCCCGCAGCAATGAATGTTTGCATTTCATCTTCAGGAAGCCCGTCGCTTGTTACTGCACCCTTAAAAACCTTAACTGCGACTTCCTTTTGTTCTGTAGTTTTGTGCAGTATTGCCTTATAAATAATTCCTGACGCACCCTCCCCTAATAGGTCACGTGTATCTAAATCAGACCAATCAATAACCGGAAGAACCTCTGTCTCAGCGCTTACATTAAAGAAGTTGCCTGAAAATGCAAGCCAGGAGAGCTTGGGCATTGATAGCAGCCATGAGGGAAGTTCAGTCAACCTGTTAGCAGATATACGCAGGAGGCCGAGGTCGCGACAATTACTCAATTCTTGTGGCAGCGCGGTCAGTTTATTGCCGGCGAGTGCCAGTTTCTCCATACGTGAGCATTTCCCGATTTGCCCAGGCAGTGAGGCAATATTATTGTTGGTAAGAATAAGCCAGCGGATATGGGGATTTAATGATCGCGCGGGTACCGTCTCAATAAAATTACTTTTAAAACCCACGATATCCAGCTCAGGACAATCTGCCAGTACTTCCGGAAAAACGGTGAAAAGATTATCTGAACAGAACAATATCCTCAGCTTTTTCAGCCTGCCAAAATCATGTGGCAATTCACTTAGTTGATTGCCTGTCAGATCCAGGAACTCCAGCGTATCAGCGAGCTCTAATATCTCCGGTGGAAAAAGCGTTAACCCATCAGATAGCTTCAATGAAACTGATCCTTTTAGTGCTCCGTTTTGTAATTGTTCCAGGGTCTGCATTGCCTATTGAGTGTCTCTTATGGTTGCAAGATAAATATTGCTTGCATTCATAGATCGCCTTTATTGCTTGCGAAAATAAAATAACCCAAAAGACTGCCGGATAGCCACCTTTAACAAACTAAGCCGAATCATCAGAGATCGTTTTTAAAATTTCTGATCGAAGGAGGCCGATTATACAGCTCAGAAAGGGTCATACCCTATGCGTAATAGCACCATTGGCGAACATTATTGTGCGATGGCTTAATTATTGTACTTAATAAATATCATCTACGGCGTTTACTATTAGACAACAATGCACTTATACTTTTGAAATACATAGGTGCATGTTTGAAAACTTGATCTGTTGATCACTCTAAATAAACTTCAGAATAGAGAATAATAACCCCCATGAGACCAAATGTTCTGAGCGATACTTATACTCGGCTAACTATTTACTAATATGAAAAATATCATTCTGCCGGTAATACTGGTTATTACCGCCACATTGAGCCATGCTCAATTACTTACCCACAATGTTATCGGGTCGCAAGGCGATTATTTCTGGTCTCCGACGGCCACGGTAGCGTGGACAATGGGCGAATTAATGAGTGAGACGTATGCCCCATCTGATTATTACCTGACGCAGGGGTTCCATCAACCAGATAAAAAACGCCTGGAAGTTGAAGTGGCATCAGATGCTTTCAATGGCTTTTCTCCCAATGGTGATGGCATAAATGATTCATGGACAATTCCCATACTAAGCAACAATCCCAAAAATACAGTAGTAATCATAAATCGCTGGGGAAATGAAGTATGGAAGAAGGACAATTATGACAATAAAGAAGTAGTATTCAAGGGTGATAATATGAATGGTGATGCATTGCCTGACGGCACCTATTACTACATTTTACACTACAGCAACATAGAAAAAAGAGGTTGGTTATTTATTAAAAGATAAAAGTAAAAACATGAAAACAACATTACTATTGTTTGTCGCACTACTGTATTCGTTGGTAAGTTCGGCACAGTCGACTCAGGCAATGAGGTATCAGGCTATTGCACGCGATGCGATGGGAGAACCTATTGCGGGTACGCCATTAAAGGTACGTGCGGGCATACATGATCAATCCCAAAATGGCACGATCGTCTACCAGGAGACACATTCAGTAACTACCAATACTTTCGGGTTATTTAACCTTTCTATTGGCACAGGTATTGTCAATAGCGGCGTTTTTACAGCTATCAATTGGGGATCAGGAAATAAATACATGGAAGTCGAAATTGATTTCGGCTCCGGATATATATCAATGGGAAGTTCTGAATTGCTGAGTGTGCCATACGCATTGTATAGCCCCAGCGTAAAGGGAGACACCGGAGTACAGGGCATACAGGGCCTGCAGGGCATAGCCGGCGTAAATGGGAATATCTGGCACTCAGGAACCGGAACTCCTTTACCTGGTTTGGGCGCTGACGCCGATTACTACTTACAAACTGCGACGGGTGACATCTATGTCAAGATTAGCGGAACTTGGGTAATAACAGCTAATATAAAAGGACCAGTAGGAATAGATGGCGCTACAGGACTTACAGGTGCTACAGGCCCGACTGGATTGACAGGACCAATTGGATTTACAGGTGCAACAGGTAGTGCAGGAACAAATGGAGCTAACGGTGCTACTGGACCGGTAGGACCAACAGGCCTCACAGGTGCAACAGGTGCTGCTGGACCAACAGGTCTGACAGGAACAACTGGTGCAACTGGTGCGATAGGACCATCGGGCCTTACTGGTGCAACAGGTGCAGCAGGAACTAACGGAACTAACGGTGTTGACGGTGCAGCAGGCGCTACCGGACCAATAGGTCTGACAGGTACAACTGGTGCAGCCGGACCAATAGGGCCAACGGGCCTTACAGGGGCAACAGGTAGTGCAGGAACTAACGGAACTAACGGTGTTGACGGTGCAATAGGCGCTACCGGACCAACAGGTCTGACAGGTGCAACAGGTATTACAGGACCAATAGGACCAACTGGTCTTACTGGTGCAACAGGTAATGCAGGAACTAATGGAACCAACGGTCTTGATGGTGCTACGGGCCCAACCGGACCAATAGGTCTGACAGGTACAACAGGTGCGACCGGACCGATAGGACCAACGGGTCTTACCGGTGCAACAGGTACAGCAGGAACTAACGGAACTAATGGTGTCGACGGTGCAATAGGCGCTACCGGACCAACAGGTCTGACAGGCACAACTGGTGCGACAGGACCAACAGGTCTGACAGGTATAACTGGTGCTACTGGACCAACAGGCCTCACAGGTACAACCGGCACTGCAGGAACTAATGGAACTAACGGTGTTGATGGTGCAACGGGCCCAACCGGACCAATAGGACCAACTGGTCTTACTGGTGCAACAGGTGCAGCAGGAACTAATGGTGTTGACGGTGCAATAGGCGCTACCGGGCCAACAGGTCTCACAGGTACAACTGGTGCGACCGGACCGATAGGACCAACGGGCCTTACTGGTGCAACTGGCACAGCAGGAACTAACGGAACTAATGGTATCGACGGTGCTACGGGCGCTACTGGACCAATTGGCCTGACAGGTATAACTGGTGCTACCGGACCGATAGGACCAACGGGCCTTACAGGTGCAACTGGTACTGCAGGAACAAACGGAGCTAATGGTATCGACGGTGCAACTGGCGCTACTGGACCAATTGGACCAACCGGATTGACAGGGCCAACTGGCCTTACAGGGCCTGTCGGTGCTACGGGCGCAGTGGGTGCTGCCGGTGTTGATGGCGCAGCCGGAGTAAATGCCGTAGTAGCTTTCGCCGATTTTTACGCATTGATGCCATCAGATAATACTGCTACTGTTGCAGGTGGTGCCGCTATCGCATTACCGCAAAATGGCCCTTCAAACGGGATAATTATCCGCACAAGTGCTACTCAATTTACATTACCGGCTATAGGCACCTATATGATCAGCTGGCAGGTTAGCATTGCCGAAGCCGCACAGCTGGTCCTGGAGATAAATGGTGTTGAAAACCTGGCAACGGTTGTTGGCAGGGCTGCTTTAACCAGCCAGCTCGTAGGAAACAGGTTAATTACTACCACATCGGCCAATAGCGTTCTCAGGGTAGTTAACCCTACTGGCAGTGCCACCGCATTAACCATTACTCCTTTGGCCGGCGGGGCACAGGCTGTTAGTGCTTCACTTGTCATCACACGTATTTTATAACCTGAACAAACCCACAAAATGAAAGCTCTGAATAGATCAATCGCAACGATTGTCCTCACAATATTATCCATAGCAGCATATGCCCAGCAGGACGCAGGTTATTCAATGTATTTTTTCAATCCTATGTCTGTTATTCCCGCATACGCAGGAAGCAGGGATGTCTTATCCGGCTCCCTTGTGGCCCGCAGCCAATGGGTAGGAATGGACGGCGCACCAAGCACCCAGTCACTGACAATTCACAGCGCACTACCTAATATAAGGGTGGGGCTCGGGTTGCAGGTTACTAATGATCAGGCAGGGCCAATGCATAACACAGGGATCAATCTGACCTATGCTTATCATCTGCCGGTAAATGAAAAAACCAAAATATCCTTTGGCCTTACAGGCATGCTCAACAATATCAGTGTAGGGTGGTCATCGATCAACATTGAAAAACCATCAGATCCTGCATTTACAGGCAATGCAGCTATGAGTTGGGCGGGCGATGCGGGAGCAAGCATATATCTTTACAAACCGTTGTTCTATCTCGGCTTCAGTGTTAACCACCTATTGCAATCAAGATTCGGGCTGACACATTCAGCAGGCGCTGACCTTGCAAAGTTTTACAGACAATACTACTTCACCTCCGGCTATGTCGTACCTGTAAACGAAACAATAAAATTCAGACCATCTCTACTATTAAAATACGTAAATGCGGCACCCACAGTTGCAGAGGTTGACGGCACATTTATCTTCTTGCAAAGATTATGTCTGGGCGTGGGATATCGGGCAGGTAAAAGGATCAACATACCTGGTACAGACAATATGCTCATTGGCATTGTAGAATTTGAAATCACGCCCGCTATGCGCGTTGGCTATTCATACGATTATTATCTGAACCAAACAGGATCCTACAACAGTGGCACACATGAATTTATGCTTGGATGGGATATCTTTAATGATAAAACCAGACAATATGGTACCAGATTTTTCTAGACTTAGTTTAGGACACACAATCGATTTGATGATTATTGGATGATTATTTTGCGGAGCGACAGGGGACGACTTTCCAGCGTTTTCATGGGGGATATTGATGCTAAAGAAATTTCGGCAGACCTCTACTCGCATGCAATACACGAACAATTCTTATGCGTTTTCCTACCGTACGGTAAAATATGATATGGCTTACGTAAGAAATACATCTCAATCCTCTCCTGATCTCATTTCTTGATCGCCCGGTATCAGGGTGCTTGCATGTAGTATTGGAAATACTCTCCGGGCCCGTCAAATACTCTATAGCTTGATGGGAGCCAAAATTTTCGATGGTAACAATCATAAATTTCTTGCAAATCGCGATCTGCCTCCTGCGAAAGTTCATAACATGATATGTCATCTATCAACTATTTCGCAGCTTTCGATTTAATAATATCCCTAACGCTGCGCTTACTTACCGGACCATCCCAACCCTTATTTATCTCAATTCGGAGTTCTTCCAGAACCCGGTTTCTGAAAAGTTCATGCAGACGGAGCGCATCCCTCACCACTTCTGATGCGCTTTGAAAATCCCCGCTCAATAATTGGCTTGCTATATACTTTTCCTGCTTACCAGTGAAGCTAACGTTCAAATAGACTTTTATCGAGGACATTAAATAAAATGTCCAAAAACGACAAATTTAGACATCGCTAAGCCAAGGGGACTTTTCGAACGACAAAACCCACGCAATGCGTGGGTTTGTTATTTTGCGGAGGGACAGGGATTCGAACCCTGGATACCCTTTGACAGGTATACACACTTTCCAGGCGTGCCTCTTCAACCACTCGAGCATCTCTCCGTTAGTTGAGGGGTGCAAAGGTAATCAATCCCGCTCAAACAGGGAAAACTTTTTTAGCATTTGTTGTGGTGATAAGGGCTACCTCCTGCACGTCTATACCCATAATATCGGCTATTTTGTGGCCTATTATAGGTATGTAGCTGCTTTCGTTGCGCTTACCACGGTAGGGTACTGGCGCCAGATAAGGGGCGTCAGTCTCTAATACTATCCGCTCCAGTGATACTGCGTTGATGATCTCAGGCAGGTTGGTTTTCTTATAAGTGACGACTCCACCTATACCCAGGTAAAAGCCTAGCGCCGCCACCTGCTGTGCCTCTTCTATAGTGCCACTGAAGCAATGAAAGATACCTTTCAGGCGGCCATTCTGCTTGTTGCGCACAATATCTATACAGTCCTGCGTAGACTCGCGGCTGTGAATGACTATAGGCAGGTCGTATAGCAGCGCCCAGTCTATCTGCTGCTCAAAGGCTGCTTTCTGCTGCTCTTTAAACGTGACATCCCAGTAATAGTCAAGCCCTATCTCACCAACGGCATAAAACTTCCTTTTCTTCAGCCAGTCTTCTGCTATAGCCAATTCTTCCTTATAGCTCTCCTTGACATAGCATGGGTGCACGCCCATCATAGGAAAGCAGTGTTGCGGATACTGATCTGCGAGTTGCAGCATGCCGGCGATAGTGGTGCTATCGCAATTGGGCATATACATTTTAGTTACCCCAAGGCCCACGGCACGGTTGATCTGCTCAGGATCAGCAAGGAGTTGTTCGTCGTATAAATGCGTATGTGTGTCTATGAACATGTTCTTATTTGGGAAGGGCTTTCATCTTCCAGCCTTTGTCTTTGCAATATTGCAGCACGCGTGGCAATGCAAAGCTCATGCGATCCCAGGCCTTATCGCTGTCATGAAAGACGATGATGGCTCCTGGTACTATATGCGCCAATACATTATCCAGGCAATGCTGCGAGGTAATGTCCTTGTCAAAGTCACCGCTGAGTATGTCCCACATGTATATCTTCCATTGCGGGTCTACTTTCAATAGTTTGCGTATCTGCGATAGTTTGATGCGGCCGTATGGCGGCCGGAATGACTTTGCTGCTATCAATTTTGCCGCCTGCTCTATGTTCTTCAGGTAAGTAGTATTGTTGGTCTTCCACCCATTGATGTGGTCGTAGGTATGGTTGCCTGCTAAGTGACCTTCGCCCAAGATGCGCTCATATATCTCTGGATACCTTGCTACATTATTACCTACGCAAAAGAAGGAAGCATGTGCATTATGCGCGGCCAATTGATCGAGTACAAAGCTGGTAGCCGCAGGGTGCGGGCCGTCATCAAACGTCAGGTAAACGGCAGGTTCATCTCCTGCCGGCATATCCCAAACCACGTTGCGGGGAAACAGTCTTTTCAGCCATTGCGGGGTCTTTACCCAGTAGCTCGTCATAGTGCAAACCAACGAAAAATAGGTGAATAAACGCTAAATTTTGTTGACCAGCTCCTGTTTCATCCAGCCGGTGCGGCCGTCAGGCAAGGTTACTTCTATATAGCTCTCTTTTGACCCTTTTATCCGTACAAGCGTACCTTCAGGTATCAGGCTCACTGCTTTGCCTGCACGCGCTTCCTGCATAAGCGGTGCATCTTCCTGCATGACTACTGCTGCATTGTCGCCTGCACTGCCGGCTGCAGATGCAATGGCCAGCACTGTGGAGCAAAACCAGATAACCCCCAGTGCTACTAATAAAGGTGATACTTTACCGGCACCAGTATTAGTAGCTTTCTTCCTCACCCACATTACTGCCACGGCAGCCACGGATAGCAATAACGAGAGTAAAGCCCATGTTGTTTGCAGCGACGCCGATATCAGCACATCCCACCAGATGACCAGGAATATTGTATCCGCTTCCTGCACATGATTACTCATGTGGTTTTGTGCCACCAGCAGATTTGCTTTTGCATTCTTATTATCAGGGTCTGCGTGCAGTGCCCGTTCATAGTTGAGTATGGCCAGCCCTATCTTATCCATTCGGTAATAAGTGTTACCCAGGTGATAAAATACATCTGTACTGTGCGGGCGGGCAGTCGCTACACGGTTGAAGTATACTGCAGCACTATCGTATTTCTTTTGCCTATAGTGCTCTGTACCCTTTTGCCATGCGTCTGCAATACTATCAGTAGCTAACGACCGGAAAACGACAACTAATAAGACAATACCGGTCAAAAAAATATTTTTCATTATTACGCTCCTGTGTATTTATGCTATTGAGCTTTGTCTTCATAAGACGTTGTCAAGGTCTGTGATGAGTTTTACCGCCTCATTGTACGTCTGCTCTGCACTCTTAAAGCCTCCTGACGCATATAGCGCTGTCTCACAATCGCTCATTACCGTTGCAAAGTCTCCTATCAGGTTTGATGGCACTTTCTTATCTATCATTGCGTTTGCCGCTGCCTCTTTCGACAGTGCAAATAAAGGTATACCCAGTTTATCGCTCAGGTACAACCATACGCCCTTAGATACTTCGTCATAGAAAGGTTTTTGGTTAGCCTGCAGCATAAGGCTTTTTGCCGCGGCCAATCGCTGTGCAGCCGTTCCGGCTGTCTTCCCATTTCTTTCGCTGTCAGTTGCGGTTGGCTGATTGGCTGAAACAACGGTCTTTCTTTTCCAGAACAATATGCCTGCAAAGGCCAGCAGCGGCAGCGCATATGCCGACCAATAACCTACGGTAAGCATAAGGGGTTGCCTGGCGTCATTCAGCTTTTCTGCAGGCACTGTGCTTATATCGCTGATGTCTTTTTGTGTTGCCGTGTTTTCACCTGACGTTATGTTCTTTCCCGGGTTAACGTGTAACTTAAAAGAATCGGTGTGGAGGGTAACGTAACTATTGGTCTTCGGATCGAAATAAGAGAATGCTACAGGCGGAATAGTATAATCACCCGCTGCATGGGCTGTGATAGCATAAGTGATGTATTTAGTACCGGTGATGTCGGTGAGACGGGAAGTAATGCTATCTATAAACTGCGGATCAAAAGTGGTAGTGCCTTCCGGCAGCGACGGCCTTGGTGTTTCTATCAGTTTCAGGTTACCCGTGCCGCTGATATCAATTTTTAGAGTGGCGATATTGTCGGTGGTCATCTCTTGCTTATCCAGCTTAGCTGAAATGGTAAAATTACCGACCGCACCACCATAACCCGCAGGCTTATTTTTATCAGGCAATGGGGTAACATTTATCTTCAACGGTGTGCTGCTTACCGGAACCCCTATCGGGCCCTCATCTGTTTCTACTACGCCTACTCCTTCAAGCGGATCCAGTTCCAGATTGCCTGTCTCCTGCGGAAACAGTGCAATTTTCAAGATCGTTTTAGTTGAAAACTTTTTGCCATCAATTACCTCAACGCCTTCTTCCCGCACCTTGGGAGCCGTCATTTCCTGTGTCCAGAAGCCAATGTATGCAGGCATCTTTGTGAGCTGCCCAAACTCGGCATCATAAGGAGAGCACAATTTGTAAGTAGCTATCACCTGTTCCCCCACATGCACCCTGGCCTTATCTACTGACACCTTAAGTATCACATTCTTCTGCAACTGCTCCTGAGTTACATGCTGCTGGTTGCGCGGCTTTTCAAACGTGCTTCGCATATTACCTATGCCCGCAGATTGCATCATCATCTGCATCTGGCGATCCATCCGGTTCATCATAGCGATAGGATCAGCATCCTCATCGTCGCCAAAAGGGTCATTGTTCTTTTTCGGTTTGGGCCTTTGTGCGGGCGCCATAGAGCCGGGTACTACCTGTATCGTGAGTGGATTTGAGCGGTAAGTATGCCCAGCACCATCTTTGGCTATACCCGGAGGAATGGTGAGAGTGCCGACGTGCTTTGGGTGAATGATATAGCTGCGCGAAATGCTGGTTCGCCCGTTAACGCTAACGATATTCTCGAACGGCCCCTGGATCAATTCAAAATCGCCAAGGCTTGCAGCACCCATATCCCTGATGTTGCTCAGGTTGTTGACGGTGTAGGTGATCTGTATCGCATCCTTAATACCCATCTTATCCTGCGATGCGGTAGCGGAAAAACTCACCTCTTGTGCAAATGCATCACCCGGCACTCCCAGAATGAGCAGGAGCATTATGTTGTAACAGCATATGTTGTTTATGCGCTTCATTTTTCAGGTAGACACAAAATTAATTTTAAAGGCTTTTTCGGTAAAAAAGTAACGGTTAAACCTACGTTAAAAAGTTTCATTATAAGTCACCTTTAACAGGGCGCATGATGATGTGCTCTACGCAAGCCTGTGGCGATAATTTATACGCTGCCCATAGCATTGATGCCACATCCCCGGCCTCCATGATACGCTCTGGTGGCACACCGCTACCATCCCAAGAAGAGGTGTATACAGCACCGGGACATATGGCAGTAACCTTGATGCCGGAGGGCTTCAGTTCTTCCCTCAAATTATCAGAGAAGCCCAGTAAAGCATACTTGGAAATGCTGTAGGAGCCACCATTGGGGTATGCCTTGAGGCTAGCGACCGAACACATGTTGAAGATATGCTCGTTGCTATCATTGGTCATGGAAGGTAACAAGTGGCGCGTGAGGTGATACGCACTATACAGATTGACCGACATTAATTGCTCCAGAGCACCCTCCGGCTCTGTTGCTATCTCGCCGGGGGTAAAAGCTCCCGCGTTGTTTACCAGTATATCAATAGCCGTGAACCTTGACGTAACCGCATCTGCAAAAGCTTTGACCTGCTGCCTATCGGCAAGGTCGGCGGCAAAGGCAAGTACGGTTGCCTTGGGATATTTAGCGCTCCATTCTTTTTCGAGTACCTGCAACCGGGCTTTATTCCTGGCACAAACGGCGACTGAACATCCCTCAGCCAGCAACCGCTCGGTTATAACCTTTCCGATACCCTGAGTAGCACCGGTAACAACAGCATGTGGCATATATCAACTATTTGAGGATGGAAAATACATTGATTTTAGTAAATGAAAACACAATGTTATGTGAAGACGGTTACGTAATAACTGCATTTATGTTACTTTAGCCACCCGGCAAATGAAGCGCATATTAGTCATATTACTTTTATTATCTCCTTTACTGGCTACCGCGCAGGTGGATACCGGTAAATGGCTGCCTGCCTTGCCGGCCTATTTCAGCTTCCTGAAGTATGAAGACAATGTGATCAACAGGCCGAATAAGCTCGATGGTTTCTTCAACAAACTGCAAACTGTGCGCAACACCCATAAAGGACGTGTAACTATCATACATATAGGTGACTCTCACCTGCAGGCAGACGGTATCACCAGCGTGCTCAGGAATGGATTCCAGGATTACTTTGGCGACGCAGGCCGAGGTTTAGTGTTCCCCTACCAACTGGCTGGTACTAACGCTCCGCACGACGTAACCTCATCATCTAACAGCCCATGGAAGAGCAACAAAATAACCACCCCATCGTCACCCTCCCAAATAGGTATCAGTGGCTATGGCATACACTCTACCAAAAAAGACGCCACGGTTAACTTAAAGCTTAAAGACATAGATGGAAAACAAGAACATTTTAACCAGATGGTCTTTTTTCTATGTAATGACAGCGTATGCTATAAATTAACCGACAGCAGCCTGAACACCCCACTTGCCTTCAGCACACATGCGCAGGCTGAAGGCCTACCGGTTATTATTACGTCAGACTCCTTCCTTACGGGATTCGGACTAACGGCAACCAGCGCACCTGCCATTGAAGACCACCTGAGCTTTTATGGCGTGTCGCTGGAGAAGAAAGACTCCTCAGGCGTGCTGTACCATACTATAGGCGTCAACGGGGCAAGAATGGACCAGTTCCTGCAAAATGACCTGTTCTGGAAGCAGCTAAAAAACCTGAACGGCGACCTGTATATCGTTTCGCTGGGCACCAATGAGGCTCAAAACCCGTTCATTAACCAACCTGCACTCATGGCCATCTGTGATTCGATCGTGCAAAAGATACACAAGGTGGCACCGGGAGCACAGGTATTGTTTACTACGCCTGCGGGCTCTTACTACAAAATGAAGAAGCCTAACGCCAGCCTGGAAAACGTGACAGAAGCGTATAAAAAATACTGTGACAGCAAGAGCCTGCCTTACTGGGACCTTTACCATGTAGGTAGTGGCAAAACAGGGATACCTGCGTGGAAAAAGTATGACCTTCTGAGCCATGACCTTGTGCACTATAATAATGCAGGCTACCAACTACAAGGCCAACTGCTGCTGAACGCATTTGCCAAGGCCTATAACAACTACGACCGATCGCACCCTTATCACCCAACAGCCCAGCCCAAAGTGGCGGAGCCCAGACCTAAGGCCATAAAAAAGGACAGTGTAAAAACTACTCTGCCTAAAACAGTGACCGTGCAGCAACCTGAGATGAAGCAGGGTACTAAACCAGTTACCCCTCAGGCGCAACCCAATCCGCACAGCAAGATAGTAGTGGAGTATTATGACAATTAATGCACTTTCTCTATTGCCCGATTGCCTGCCTAACCCGACAGGTAAAGCCGGTAATATTGGAATCGGCAACGATTTGAGGTAATTCATTGATTTTCAACTCTCTTCTTGTTTACCATTGCCCGATTATTACCCGACGAACCGGGCAATCGGGCATTTCAGTTTCACCCGTCTATTCAGCCGGGCAGGCGCAGAGGCCGCAAATAACCGTCCTATTATGCAGCCACGCAAAGCTCGCAAAGCTTCGATTAGCCGATGAAACAATAGTCAAATGTGCAGCAGTTTTATTTTTTGTGCAAAGCTGCAACGTTAAAACCTAAATCACTGACCATCAATCACTTGCTACCCGGGTAAGCTGCAGATTGCTGCAAAGCGCTTCCGATTTCAGCGCAAATGTGCAGTAACTGTGCAGCCGCATTGACATCCGGTTGACCCGTAAGTAAGGCGACGCAAACCCATCTTTTCAGCCGAGCAGGCATGGCGTCTCTACAGAGGCAATTTCCCCTATATGTTAAAGAACATTTTGGTCACCCGTGGCGCGGCTTGAAATCGCACCACGGGCAAGCGCACGCTTTGCGCGCGTGTAAAATTGCAGCGAGTTTTGGTACTGACCAAAAAGAGATATCCACCCAAATAGCGTATTTACGAGTATCGGGTTTGTGTGTCAACAAGTTGTGATGTGGATATGTTTTTTCGTAGCGCAAATCGCACCTTGAGGGCACTTCGCAGGGCCCAAAATCAATAACATTGACCTACGCAGCCTTATAGGGTTAAAGACTATCTTGTCGCGAACGTCAAAAAAGGGTGACATTTTGCACATCGCATATGAATAATTGGTAAATTCGTGCATTATCAACATAATATGAAGAAATTAATTGTTGTCATTGGACTTGGCATATTGGCCCTACCATCTTGTAAAGAAAAGCCGCCTTATATCAACCTTACGGCGTGCACCCCTACAATACTAGACACCACGTATGTGACCAGGACTATACCTGCGGCCGAACCACACAATGTGCTGATAGAGGATTTTACAGGGGCCACTTGCTCGAATTGCCCTAGTGCGCACGATATCATCCTAGGTATAGACACGACACACACGGGAAGAATAAACATTATCGGGCTGATGCCTGATGATTTTTCGCAGACTGAACCTTGTGCTAAAAGTGCGTATAATTTCCGATCGTCTGTAGCATCGCTGATAGAGCAGCAAATATTTGGCCCTCTATACGCAATGCCCAATGCCGGCATAGATCGCATGCCGTTGGGAGATCCGCACCAGGGAGGTATCTATCAGGTTGTTGCGCGCGGAAGTTGGGCTGATTATGTGAATACGCAATTAGGTGTAACCGATTCTATCAACTTGTCGGTGGTGAGCACCTATGACCCGACGACACAACAAGCAGCGATAACTACTACCGTTACTTATCTGCAACCTAGTACGGCATTACAAAGCCTGTCGATAGCAGTGGTGGAAGATAGCTTTGTGGATTGGCAGGAAGATGGTTTTAACTATGATTCCACCTACCATTTCAATGACATATTAAGAGATCTGGTGACCTGCAACCCCGCGGGCAGCCCTATATTACCGGCGATACCTAATAAAGAAGCAGGCAGGGTAGCTACCCGCACCTATCTCTATAAAATAGACCCGGCAAAATGGAACCCGGCACATATGCGTGTGATAGCCTTTGTGACCAATGCAAGCGACGGCAGGCACGTATATCAATCTAAACAAACGAAACTGGCACCTTGATAAATCAACCGCAAAAGACGCAAAAGGGTTAAGGTTATGATGGGTTAACCGGGAGATGCGAAAGGAGTTTTAAAATCCGCCCTGTCCCTAAAGGGTGACATGGGCTGGCAACAGTAAACTGCAGTTGCAGGTCAAGCCGATCATTGGTCATCATCCCATTTATCAGTGTAAACGAACCGCTAAAATATGTTTACGAAAAAACTTCGATGATATATCCATTTGAGTGAGTTGACCTTTTCAATCGCCGCCAGGTCTGTATAATAACCACATCCCCCTACGGGTACTCCTCTCTACCTCTCGGCAGACAAACTTCAAAAGGAGTCGATCTACGCCTGACCTTCATTAACTCTTGTGTTAATAATATCGCTCTTCGACGGGGCTGGGGGTGACATTTTTATTTGCGATAATGGCGATGCTATTGATCGCCTGAGTCTTCTTCTTTTTTGTCGTGCGCCGGTTCTTTCTTTTCCTGTATGTCCTGCTCATCGGTCTTGCCCCATGTGCCAGTTTCCAGGATGCGGTCGAGATCTAATATCTTTTGCTGCGAGATAGATTTTTGTGTGAGGACTACGTCGTAGCCCGTCTGGTTGCCACCATTGGTCCATGTGCCTGTATATACTTTTTCGCTGAGTTCCAGCTCCATGGTAGCTACCGGTTCCTCAAACAGCCACTTACCTTCTGATGGCTGCGAAACGTCCAGCTTTACGTACTGTTGCATATCACCGAATTTGTACAGGGCGTCCCAGCTTTTAGCTTTACCTGAAGGGTCTTTCATATACCGTATGTATAACTTAACCGGTATCTCGTCATCAAACATGCCGCTGTAATACCTCCTGTCAATCACCTCTTTTCTTGTTTTAGAAGTATCTTCGTCAGCTACGGTAACACTCAGCAGCAGATGATTTTTTTTAGCGGTATCCGTTTTTGCAATGCCCGCGGCCGGTGCTGTTATTACGGAGTCTTTCTTCATCGAGTCGGTATGTACCAACTTTGCCTTAAGTGAATCGGCCATGCGCACAGAATCTGACGATGCATCAATAGCCTGCTGCTCTAATTTCGCTTGGTACCTTCGCTCATTTTCTTCGCGTCGCAGAAACTCATCAACACTGTTTGCCTCCAGCACATTCAATACCTGCCCCCCATAGAAATAGCCATCTATCTTCTGTATCTCGGTGATAGTAATACAGTAAGTGGTACTCCCCAACATGTCCCTGACGAACAAGTACCCTTTATACCGCTCTGGGGCTATACGCTGCAGCCCTTGCATTCCCTCTGAGAGGCCCTGCTTCTGAAGCTCGTACCGTTGCGTAACGAGCCCGTTCCAGTGGACACCGGAGTCATCCCCTTTCTTGAGCACGTAGGCGAACCGCCCTACAATAGCATGATTGTAAAAAGGGTCGAAATTTATGAGTACTGTGGGATGCTCCCGAAGGTCGTTCAATTCCTTAATAGCCTCGGGAGACCTATCGGGATTGTGCATTACCATTTGCCAAAGGGTATCGAACGGAGGGAAGAGATGATAATAACCGATGGTGTCTTTAGATTGCAAGCAGCCCAGCACACGCGTCATTAACTCTACCTCTGACCGGGCAGGCCCCTGATACCTGCGATGCCTGCCAATACCACGAGCCTCTCCACAAAACAAAAGACAGAGTAACAATAAAATGGAAAAATATCTCATTAGTATCTTTAACAGCGAATAAAGTTAGTGATTTGGCCTGAAACGAGGTTTTATAAATAGATATGAGGGCTAATATCTTACGATGAGAATCCAAAAATGGCTATATATTTGCGGCATGATCCTTTCAGACACCCGCATACTTGAAGAAATAGCCAAAGGCACCATTGTTATTGAGCCTTATGATCCTGCGTGCCTGGGTTCCAACTCATATGATGTGCACCTGGGTAAGTATCTGGCCATGTATAATGACACCATGCTGGATGCCCGCAAACATAATAAGATCACCCACTTTGAGATACCTGAAGATGGCTATGTGCTGCTACCCGGCTCTTTATACCTTGGGGTGACACTGGAATATACAGAGACCCATGTGCATGTACCGTTCCTGGAAGGAAAGTCATCGACGGGAAGGCTGGGTATAGACATACATGCAACAGCAGGTAAGGGTGATGTAGGCTTTTGCAATGCATGGACGCTGGAGATATCGTGTGTGCAGCCTGTACGTGTATACGCAGGAATGCCTATTGGCCAATTGATCTACTTCCCTACCGAGGGTGAAGTACTGAACAAGTATGATAAGAAGACGGACGCTAAATATAATGGCCGCACGGACAAGCCAGTGGAGAGCATGATGTGGAAGAACAAATTCTAATGGCTCAATAAGGAATGTGATGGAATGCGACAACCTGCCTGTCGGCAGGCGAGTGTGGGAGAAATGTGATGCCAGGTATTATTACCTGCGGATGAAGAATAAACAGATAATTACAACCTACTATACGGCCCTGCATCAGTGATGCGGGGCTTTTTATTTGCGGATGATCTGCCTGCCCTCGTAACTAACCGGCACATTGATGTAGAGCCCGTGCCGGCCGGCCCTTACAACACCTGACAGCCGCAGCTTAACCTCTTTGCTTACCAGCAGTTCGTATGCGTTTGGCAACACATTGGCGACATCAACTTTGAGAATAACAGGCAGGAGAAAAGTATCCTTTTTAGGTAACAGGTATTCCTCCTGCAACTGTACGTTGCCGAGCAGATAGTCGTTGAGAAAAATATCTATGCCGGTCCGCTTCAGCTTCATGCGGTAGTTATTGGGGTTATAGAGTATCAAATCCATGGACACCACGGTGTTCTGCAGACCAGCCTGTTCCAACTTAAAGTGCTGCACACTCTTGTAGACAAGTGGCCTTGGGGCAGCGCACGAGACGAGGAATATGCTGCAACAGACCAATAATGCGACCGAGATAATTGAATAAAGGATCTTCCTACCCATGATGGCAACAATATTAGTCAATTCAGGTGTTATTAAAAATAAGCAGCACCAGCTAGTAGCCACCCTACAAGTGCACCCCTGCCCTAAAGGGTGACATGAGCTGCAGCTACACTAATGGTAGCATTCAAACCGGCAACGTATAAAAGCTGAGATAAAACGTATCATTACAGCTGATCAGAAGTTCACCCCGCCCCTAAAGTCCGCGCTGACCAAATCCGTTCGGACAGTTTTGACATGAGCCGAGGCTATGCAAAAGGTGGTGACTAAACGGCATAATTTAACCAATGACCATGGAGCGCATGGAAATAGAACCCATATCGAACTTATCGTTGAAGTAACTAATCTTTTCACCCTTTTGCTGCAAGCCCAGGATGTAGTATAATGGCAACAAGTGGTCGTTGGATGGATGGGCCATGGTAGCCGTGCTACCTAATATTTTTTTATAATTAAGCATTGATGCGTGGTCGCCATTGTCTATCCATGTTTTGAACTTGCTATCAAACTCCTGCGCCCAGTCATATACTTTACCTGTGCCACCCCAATCGACCTGACCCAGATTGTGCACGAGGTTGCCGCTGCCTATGATCAACACCCCTTTTTCGCGCAGTTTAGATAATTGCTTACCAATCTCGTAATGGTATTCCAAGGGTTTTTCATAGACAAGGCTCAATTGATAAACGGGGATATCTGCGGCAGGATACATAGGCAACAGAACACTCCAGGTGCCGTGGTCTAAACCCCAACTGTCGTCGGACTGTATGTGACTGTAATTGACCATATCCTGTGTCAGCTTTGCCATTTCAGGTGAGCCTGGTGCGGGGTACTGCTGATCGAACAACTTTTTAGGAAAACCACCGAAGTCGTGTATTGTCTTGGGCTGAGCCATACCTGTGACACGCGTATCGGGCGTGAGCCAGTGGGCCGAAATGGACAGTATAGCTTTAGGGTGAGGTAAAGACTTACCCATTTCCTGCCATTTACGGCTGAATTCGTTGTCTTCTATCGCATTCATGGGGTTACCATGACCGATGAATAAAACGGGCATACGAGGAGTAGCTGAAAGACTACTGCCTAAAGATTGTAACGCTGATAATGTAGACATACCTGTGAGTTGGGCGATAGCCACGAGGCCACCAGTTTTAATAAATGAACGTCTTTGCATGCTGTTCAAGATTTATCATACAAAATTACGTGTATGTACATGTATTTTACAAATTATTGTATTAATACCTGTATTGTGTAGCGGTATAAAGTGCCAATTTTTGCCAATGTGCATGCTTTTCCTACATTTAGTCATATGAATGATAAATCAGTATACCTGGAGCACCTATCTAAAGATAAGAAATTGCTACCGCTACTGCAAACGATAACACCCCGCAAGCTAAAAAAGCATAAGAACATATGCCTGCGGTTGTGTGCATCTATCATCAGCCAGCAATTGTCGACCAAGGTAGCAGATGTTATCTTCAAAAGATTTCTGAACCTATATGATGGTCAAGAACCGACCGCGCAGCAAATACTGGATACCCCTTATGACACACTGCGTAGTATAGGCCTATCGAATGCGAAGGCTAACTATGTGCACAATGTAGCCCGCCATATGATAGAACATAAGGTGGACAATACAACGCTTGGAAAGATGGCCGATGACGAGGTGATGGATTTTCTGTTGTCGATAAAAGGAGTAGGCAGGTGGACCGTAGAGATGCTGCTGATGTTTGCGCTGGGGCGTGAGGATGTGTTTTCACCGGATGACCTGGTGATACAGCAGTCTATGGCTAAAGTGTATAAGTTGGATATGACGGACAAGAAGAAATTCAAACAACAGATATTGAACATATCGGCTAAATGGTCCCCCTACCGGACTTATGCCTGCCTGCACCTGTGGGATTTAAAAAAATAAAAAAGCAAAACGTCCATTTGGGAATGGATTCTCGCGGATGGCAGAGCGTCGATGAGGTTTTTAAAGTGACGTAATCGCTTACACCCCTTGATGGTTTAGGCTACCTGGCACTTCATGATTTAGCTAAATGACATTAATGAGTATGCCGGGCAAGCTAAATTATTAGTATAACGGAGTATTTATAGCAGTGCCGTTATTGTTACTTTTGCCGAGATAATTATTCACCGGGTCCTGTCTTGAAAGATTACTACAAAATATTGGGTATAACAACATCGGCCAGCCAGCAGGAGATAAAGAAAGTTTATCGCGGGCTGGCGATGCGATTTCATCCGGACAAAAACCCTGACAATGAGTTTGCACATGCGCGATTTGTAGAGATACAGGAAGCATATACTGTACTAGCCGACCCTATTCGCAGAGAAAGATATGATGATGAGCGATGGCTGAATGGCATGGGGAAACGAACAGACTACACGCAAGCTGTAACCCCTGAATGGCTGCTGAATATGTCGCGAAACCTGAATCAGAGCCTGGCGCAGATGGACATACACCGTATCAGTCACCAAGCACTGCAAGCATATATATTGCTGATACTGTCCGATGCACACATTGGTGTATTGAAGCAATATAATGATGCAGCAAAAGATGCCCTTATAGTTGCTGAGTTACTAAAAGCGACGGCGAGGCTGGAGTATAAATATGTGAACGCCATATGCCAGCGCCTGCGCATCATAGCTGCAGGACGCGCAGACATGGAGCGTGTTATAGACAATACGGAAAAAGAAAAGCAGGGAAAAGAAAAAAGAGAGCGACTATTTCCTTACATCATACTGCTGGTAACACTGGCGCTTTGCATGCTGATGTATATTTACGGGAAATTGTAATACTAATTGCAATGGAAAGTTTCACCGCAAAACGCTGGGCAGCAATTAGTCTACCACACGGGACCCGATAGAAGAAAGCTATGACTTGTAAAATAACCGCCCTTTTACGGACGCAGGACCAGGCGTTATTTCCGGTATCTGCAGAACAAGCCCGTAAATGACTACTTTTATAATAACCAGTTAATAACAGTACATCAAGATCTTCACGACAGTTATTTACGTAATTCTGTATGGAGGAATGATTTTTGTCTTGTCATATTTAATAAATCAGCCAACATTACAATAAAATCAACAAAAAACATGCCTTCATTAGTTGCCATTAGTAAGATCGACTTTCCAACGAAAACAGAACAGAGTGTAGTTAAGCAGTATGCCAAAGAACTTTTCAGACCATCTTTCCCCGCGATAGACAAACTGATGAATGTATTTGACAATACGGAAATAGTTACCCGAAATTTCTGTATGCCATTGGATGAATATGCATCGATGGGGACATTCAGCGAAAATAATGCGCGATATATAAAAACCTCGGTTAAGTATAGTATTGAGGCTATAGAAGCCTGTCTGGATCAATCGAAAATAGATAAAGAACTCATTACCGATATCATATTCATTTCTACCACTGGACTGGCTACCCCCAGTATTGACGCGCTGATCATTAATGAAATGCGTCTGAATCAATATATTAACCGCACCCCTGTTTTCGGACTTGGTTGTGGTGGCGGTGTATCCGGCTATGCCAAGGCCAGTACCATAGCAAAAGCAAATCCTGATGCTTTGGTGCTGTTGGTGGCTGTAGAATTGTGTTCCCTCACGTTTCTCAATAGCGATTTCAGCAAAAGTAATTTTATCGCCTCCAGCCTTTTTGCTGACGGTATTGCTGCCTGCATTATTGCGGGTGACAACTTCATTAAGAAAGAAAACAGACAAATAACGTTCACTGCCTCACAAAGCAAACTCTACTACGATTCGCTGAATGTTATGGGTTGGGAGTTTCTTGATGAAGGTTTCAAGGTGTTGTTCTCGGAAGATATCCCTACGATCATAAGGCAAAACATTTTGCGTGATGTAACACACTTCTTATCCAAGCACGGGCTGGCGATAAGCGAGATCAAAAATTTCATTTTTCACCCTGGTGGCAAAAAGGTATTGAGCGCCTATGCCGAGACGCTACCGGTAGAAGGAGATTTTCTTGAAAATACAAGAAAAGTGATGAATGAAAACGGGAATTTATCATCGGCCACCGTGCTGTATGTGCTTGAAAAATTTTATACCGAAGGATTTGAAGACGGACCAGGATTAATGCTTTCGCTTGGGCCGGGATTCTCCAGTGAAATGGTATTATTGGACATCAAAAATAAGTAGTTATGGCTTTTATTCTGTTTATCATTTTTGTAGTGGCACAGCGCCTGCTGGAATTGGCGGTAGCGCGTAAAAATGAACAGTGGTTATTAAAGAACGGAGCAGTGGAATACGGCAAAAGGCATTATCCTCTTATCGTCACTTTGCACACACTATTTATCATCTCCATGATCATGAATTATAACGCATCGGATACAGCCCCATTCGATCCTTTATTCTTTGGCATTTTTGTGGCGCTCCTACTTCTTAAGATCTGGGTGATAGCCTCGCTTGGCCACTACTGGAATACAAAAATATATCGCATCCGTAATGCAGATCTGGTGAGCAAAGGGCCCTATAAATTTGTGAAACACCCCAACTATATCATAGTTGTAGCTGAGATCGCGGTGATCCCCCTTGTATTTCATCTTTATTACACGGCCATTGTTTTTACGTTGCTCAATGCCGCCATGCTCTATGTAAGAATAAGTGTGGAAAATCGCATTCTGGCGATATCTGAATAGCATTTCCCCAATAAGAAAAATACTCTTATGACCCTGCTTCATTCTATATGTAGCAGGGTTTTTCGTATCGTGGCACGATTCTTAAATGCTTATATGTAGAACAAAATAAAAACACAAACCACTAAACTTTAAAGCTATGAAAATCAGAACAAGTTCTCTCGCCATCTTACTGCTGCTGTGCACATTTGCATTTTCGGTTCCTGCTATGGCAAAGGACCTAACGGCCGCCCAAAAAGAAGTACATGTAATGGAAATGAAACAACGTGTGGATGAGATAAGAGCAATGGACCTATCTCATATGAGCAAGCTTGAAAAAAAAGAAATAAGGTCGGAACTGAAGCAAATGAAATCAGAATTGAGAGCCGACCCTACTTACATTTATATATCAGTCGGAGCATTACTGCTCATCATAATTATCCTGATACTTATACTGTAGTAATACTACAGCAAACGAATTATAAAACAATACAAATATGAAAAACAAGATCAGGTTATTCGCGATATTGATGATGCTTTCATCGGCAACATTTACCGCTCCGGCATTTGCTACAGATGCAGTGACAAACGCGCAAAAAGAGGTGCGCGTAGAACAGATCAGAGAACGTGTGGAAGTGATAAAAGGCATGGATCTCTCGCATCTTGATAAACTGCAGCGTAAAGACATGCGCCATGAGTTAAAAGACATGAACAAAGAACTGAGGGATATGGGGCCGGGTATCTATATATCCGTGGGTGCACTCATCGTCATTATCTTACTCCTGATCATCCTTCTTTAGGCAAACAATGTGCTTAAAAATCGCCCGATACCGGTTGGTATCGGGCGATTTTTATTTTGCCAAACCGGCTCAAAGGCAAATATTTTTTAATAAATTGGGTTTTCTTCCTACTTTTATAATGCATTATACGTTATACGTGCGGCAACCCTACTCTAAACTCTGAATACCATGCATAGACTACTCCTACGCATTATACGGGTAACTATTCTCACGGTAATAGTTATGCGGTGTGAAATGTCTTATGCAACGCACATTGTGGGAGGAGAGGTTACTTATAAATTTCTGGGGACAGTAGCCGGTGGCAATAAATATGAATTCAGCCTTTCTATTTATGAGGATTGCCTCAATGGCTCACCCGGAGCCATAGCGGAGGACGACCCCGCATATGTCGCTGTTTATGATGGCAACAATGTTTCCATTTACTTTGACTCGGTACACTATTCTTCGTCGATCAATGTCCCCCTTAATTTTAATCTTTCGTGTGTTACCAACCCACCCAACACCTGCCTGCTGAAGAAAACATTTATTATTGACTATGTACTTCATCCTAACAACAGCGGGTATGTTTTTACCTATCAGCGCTGCTGCCGCAATGCAGCCTTAGATAATATCGAGTCGCCAGGCATATCGGGCTCCACCTATTTTTGCCGCATACCACCGGATACCGTAGTGGCCAATAATAACAGCGCTGTATTTAGTAGCCTGCCTCCGCAGATCATCTGTTCCAACGAGCCGATAACCTATGACCACTCTGCTACAGATGCTGATGGAGACTCATTGAGTTATGAACTTTGCGAAGCTTATGATGCCCCTAACGGCATAGACCGCAATCAACCTCCGTTAGCTCCCCCTTATGATGTTGTGAATTATATACACCCCCCATACTCTTATTATAACCCGCTCACAGGCTCACCGCCCGTGGCAATAGACCCTGTAACCGGAAGCCTTACCTGCACCCCCAGCTGGGCGGGCAGGTATCTTGTTACCGTATGCTGTCATGAGTGGAGACACGGACTTATGATCAATACCATACGGAGGGAGTTTCAATTTGTGGTGACCCCCTGCTCACGCACTGTTGTAGCTAATATGCCTTATTTCACCGACAATCCCTTTATTTATGAAATCGACTGTAAAGACCATACCATCTTTTTTGAAAATACCAGTACAGGGGCCACGACGTGGTACTGGAATTTTGGCCAGCCGGGTATACTTACAGATACATCGAACTCATTCCAGCCAACATTTGTATACTCCGATTCCGGGGTATATAGTGTCAAGCTGATAGCCAACCCCGGCACACCCTGCGCCGACAGTATAAGTAAACTGGTGAAAGTATACCCAACCTTTGCTACCACATTTACAGACTCAGGTAAGTTCTGTCCGGGTGCACCAATCCAGTTTACAGATCTTTCTGCCAGCAGTTTTCCGCAAATAACACATTGGGCATGGACCTTTGGAGATGGCACAGGAAGTGTCAACCAAAACCCCATCCATATCTTTCCTGTCAGCGGCACATTCAATGTTACCCTGATATCGGGCAATAGTAAAGGTTGCATTGATACGTCACTACAGCAAATAGAGGTTGAACACTTTAAACCTTATGCGGGCGATGATACGATCATAGTTAAGGGGCAGCAAGTGCAATTTCACGCAACGGGAGGCATAAAATATACGTGGTCGCCAAGCGAGTACCTCGAATATGTTAATACAGATGCCCCGATCGGCTATTTCGCTGATACCGGTACATACACTTATATTGTGAGCGTTTTAAGTGCCTATGGCTGCTACGGAACAGACACCGTAAATGTATTAGTAGTGGGGCATCCGGCATTTTATCTACCTACAGGGTTCAGCCCCAACGGAGATGGGCTGAACGATATTTTCCGGCCGGTAGCTATAGGCTACAAAACGCTAAAGTTCTTCAGAATATCTGACCGTTGGGGAGAGGAGATATATTACAGCAACAGTCTTAACGACGGGTGGGACGGCACCTACAACCGACACAAAGCAGAGGTTGGCACCTATTACTGGCAAATAGAGTATATCGACCTTAATGGCAAAGACGGCATGATGAAGGGTGATGTGACCCTAGTGCGGTAGTCGGCTTTCGGGTGCCAATGAGGATAGAACTATCGGGATCAGCTACTGGAAGTATTCATATTTCGAATAAATAAATAATCACAAAATAGATAACAGGCTCACCACAAAAAAAGTAGCGCATTGAACAATTACTATTCGAAAGAGCTGTTTTAAATTAATATATTTTGTAATACATAAACAATAATAAGTTTGTATAAACAAAATATGCAATTTAATGCTACAATTTTAGCTGTTAATGTATTAATTTTGGCGCCTGTTTTATACTCTTAAAAAAAGAAAATTTATGCAGGAATTTGGTAAAAAGAACCAATCGTTCAACTTATCTCAGTTGGGCTTAAATGTAGCTACAGCACATTGGAATCTCTCTCCGGAAGAGTTAGTGAATAAGACCCTAGAATTGGGCCAGGGTGTGCTTAACGATACGGGTGCGCTGTGCGTAAGCACTGGTAAATTTACCGGCCGTTCGCCTAAAGATAAGTTTACAGTGAAGGACGCGATCACCCAAGATAGCGTGGACTGGGGAGATGTGAACATACCGTTTACTCCTGAAGCTTTTGACAAGCTGTATGATAAAGTAGCAGCCTACATGGGTGGCAAAGAAGTATGGGTACGTGATGCTTATGCATGTGCTGATCCCAAATATCGTCTTAATATCCGCGTGGTAAATGAAACACCATGGGCTAACCTGTTCTGCAACGACCTTTTCCTGCGTCCCACAGAAGCTGAAATAGCTTCACAGAATCATGACTGGCTTATTCTCCAGGCGCCAGGCTTCCAGGCTGATCCTGCTGTTGATGGTACACGCCAGGGCAACTTTACGATCGTCAACTTTACCCGTCGCGTTATCCTGATAGGTGGTTCCGGTTATACCGGTGAGATGAAGAAGGGTATCTTCGGCGTACTGAACTTTGTATTGCCACATGACCATAAAGTATTGTCTATGCACTGCTCTGCCAATGAAGGCAAGGATGGTGATGTAGCTCTCTTTTTCGGTCTGAGCGGTACTGGTAAAACTACATTGAGTGCGGATGCAAGCCGTGGCCTGATAGGCGATGACGAGCATGGATGGGCTGATGGCAGCGTGTTTAACTTTGAAGGCGGGTGCTATGCTAAATGTATAGACCTGAGCGCTGAAAAGGAACCAGAGATCTACGCAGCTATTAAACCAGGTGCATTGCTGGAAAATATCAAATTCCACGCCGGCACCAATACAGTAGATTATGCAGATTGCAGCATCACTGAAAATACACGTGCTGCTTACCCGATAAACTTTATACCTAACGCTAAGGAGCCATCTTACGGCGGCCAGCCAAAGAACGTGTTCTTCCTTACCTGTGATGCATTTGGCATCCTGCCTCCTATCAGTAAGCTGACCAAGGCACAGGCTATGTATCACTTCATCAGCGGTTATACCGCTAAGGTTGCAGGTACAGAAGTAGGCGTAACTGAGCCGCAGACTACCTTCTCTGCGTGCTTCGGCCGCGTATTCCTACCATTGCACCCTGCTAAATATGCAGAGTTGCTGGGTAAGAAACTGGATGATGACAAGAACGTGAATGTATGGCTGATCAACACAGGCTGGAGCGGTGGTGCTTATGGCACAGGTAGCCGTATGAAACTGAGCTACACCCGTGCTATGATCAACGCAGCTATGAGGGGCGAACTGAACAATGCAGAGTACGTGCCACACCCGGTATTCGGAGTGCTGATGCCAACTGCAGTGCCAAATGTGCCTTCAGAAATACTAATACCACGCAATACATGGGCTGACAAAGAAGCTTATGACAAGAAGGCCAACGAATTAGCCGGCTTGTTCATCAAGAACTTTGAAAAGTATGCAGCTCAGGCAAACGAGGAGATCCGCTCAGCTGCTCCCGCAGCAATGGTAGTAGGTGCTTAATATTATTTTTGTACAATGAGAACGACAGGCGTTATCTATTCGCCTGTCGTTTTTAATTTGTAGTGCGCGTTAATTCTTGCCAACTTTTGAAGTGATGTGTTGTGAATCCAATAATCTGCATCGGGAATAGCTACATAGTATATTGTGTAACATTCCTTATCTTGCCCCCTCATTAATATAAAACACATACCCGACATAGATGTCAAAGTCAAGGGCCATAAAACTGGAGATCATAAAGTTTACCAAAGACTTTTTGCTGGCAACAAGATTGTTGCAGATCTTTCAACCATTAAATAAGTTCTTTAAGTTCATTAGCTATTTCAATGAACTTACCTCCTGGGTGCATAAGCACAAAAAGGATAGTTTATTGGTCAATGACTTTTACAGGCCTAAGCGTAATTATGTTGACAGGTTCAAGAGCTTTACTGCCATTCTCGATAAATATGATATCTATCAATCACCTATTGCTTATATAGAATTTGGTGTTGCCAGTGGCGACTCTTTCAGGTGGTGGATGGAACATTGTAAAGCACCGGGAGCTACTTTTTATGGATTTGATACATTTGAGGGACTTCCTGAAAAATGGGGTGTATTTGCCAAGGGCGATATGAGTTTTGGCGTACCGGTACTTGAAGACAAAAGAGCCAGCTTTTATAAAGGTATTTTTCAAGACACGCTTAATGAATTTCTATTTGCAGCAGGTGATCAAATGAAAGGCCGCAGAAAGATCATCCACCTGGATGCAGACCTTTTCAGTGCCACCATATTTGCACTCAGCCAGCTATATCCCTACCTGGAAAAAGGTGATATCATCATGTTTGATGAGTTTAGCGTTTATGACCATGAATTTATGGCGTTCAAGATATTTACTGAATGCTTCTATGTGGACCTGCAACCTATAGCTGCGCAGAATAACTTTTATCACGCCGCCTTTGAGGTAGTATAGAATAAAGTATAACGTGATGTATTTATAAAAGCCGCTGAAACAGCGGTTTTTTTTATAAAATAACGCGCAACATAGATATTACATTTATATTTGTAAATTCAAGTTGATCTTAACCTATACCCGACCAAAAAAGCTGCAAAGCATGAAACAATCCCTTTTTCTTTTTTTATTAGCTATTATCTCCCTAAAATCGTCAGCGCAGTGCAGCAATACCATCAGCCTGCCTGATTCTATTCACTTATGCCATGGAGATACTACAACGATACACACTACGATCACCGGATCTGATTCTATTCTTAATATATCATGGTCGCCCGTTACCGGTCTATCAAACCCAGCGATAGCATCACCCGTACTGTCTGCAACATCATCTGGCTGGTACTACATAACTATGCAAACGGTGCAGCCCACGAACCTAGTAGTCAACGGGGATTTCAGCGCAGGCAATACAGGATTTTCTAGTTCTTACACTTATGTATCAGGACCCGGATCTTTAGTTCCAGCAAGCACCTATGCCATTTCTACCGACCCACATAATGAACACTCAGGGGCCTACTCGTTTCACGACCACACGACAGGAAGCGGCAATATGATGGCGATAAACGGAGCCTCGACACCCATTGATGTATGGTGCCAGACAATATCGGTAACCCCTAATACGTGGTATTCCTTTTCTTCCTGGTTTTCCAACTGGTCGAATGATACAACGACCAACCTGCCGCTGATACAGTTCGAGATCAACGGGTCGCTGCTGAGCGCTTCTGCATTTACTTTTCCCGGCACCCCGGGCTTGTGGTCGCAGTTTTATTCTACCTGGTATAGTGGCTCCAGCACGGTTGCTACCATATGTATACATGATGACCAGACAGCCACTTTTGGTAATGACTTTGCTATAGACGACATTTCCTTCACCCCGTTGTGTGTAGTAAGAGATAGTTTCTATTTCTCGCTGAATGTACCCGACACTATACGGCAGCACCATGACACAACAGTGTGCAATGGCGTTGTTCTATTGACGGCCCCCGCAGGGTACGCCCCTTATTTATGGAGTACAGGCAGCACGTCGACCACGATAGGTGTAGGTACCAGTGGCGTATACTCAGTAAAAGGCACTGCCGGATGCAACATATTGCGAGACACATTTGCTGTAACATTCGGGCCACCACCAACTGTACATCTGGGCAACGACACCGCTTTTTGCATCGGTGACTCTATCACCCTCTCCTCGCCTGAACCCGCGGGGGTAAGCTACCTGTGGAATACAGGCAGCACAGCAAGCAGTATCGTGGCCTCGGCGACAGGTACGTACTGGCTACAAGTAAGTAATGGATGTTTGGCTGCCGATACTATTCACGTGTTGGTATCACCTCACCCGGTGGTAGATCTGGGACCCGACACCGTCAGTTGTTTTGACCTGTCGATACTATTACACTCATCTGTGTCCTATACTGCGCCTACTTACCTTTGGAGCACAGGCAGCACTGCGCCAGCACTACCTGTAGCCACAGGTACTTACTGGTTATGGGTTACCGATCAGGGTTGTTCGGGGTCAGACACGATCAATGTAACATTGAAATACGATACACTGCATTTCTACAGCCGTGACACAGCTATATGTAAGGGCAACGTTATCAATGGCCTGGCAGCCATCAACCCGCTTGCTACCTGCCAATGGCTACCAACAACAGGTATCCCGGTATCTACTATACCTACCCCGCTGATCACGGCAGACACATCAGCCGAATACAGGATTCTGGTGTATATGGCGGGATGCCCGGTAATATCCGATTCATTTCATTTAGACATTCAGCCGAACCCAACTATCTATGCCGGGGGCAACCGATTCGTATGTGCATATGACACCATCCACATCAATGCTCCTGCCAGCCCGGGCTGGTACGCAGGCTACACTTATACCTGGGGCCCTTCAGCCTCGCTGGACGATACCACCACGGCAAACGTTGTATTTACGGCAGGCGCTTCACACAATTATACCGTAACCGTTACTACCTCAGCAGGATGTAAAGCCGTGGACTCAGCCTATATCACAGCTTATGCCAGTAATTTTGCCAGCATAAGCCCAAGTGTTCATGTTTGCCCGCATGACTCTGTACAGTTCAAATCGTCGGGTGGCGGTCAGTATACATGGACTCCAGGCACTTATCTGAGTGACTCTACCACAGCAAATCCATGGCTAATTGCAATAACAAACGTAGACTATACCCTTGTTGTTACCAGCCCTACAGGAGGCTGTAAAGACACCCTGCACGTGCACGTAAACGTGGAACCATCGGCAAGCCTGCACCTGCCCGACTCGGTTGTAACCATTCATCCGGGAGAATCATATCAGATGACTCCGGCAACAAACTGCACCAATTTTTCATGGTTCCCCACTGAGGGGCTCAGCTGGACCAACCAACCCAATCCTGTGGCCACACCGACCTCTAATACTAACTATATCGTGTATGGGACCACAGAGTATGGGTGTACTGCAGTAGATTCAGTATATATAATTGTAAGCCCTGAAAGTATTATTAATTTCCCCAATGCATTTACACCCGGAACAGGGCCTAACAATACGTTGTATATCCTTAAGGAAGGTATAGCCTCGGTCAATCACTATACTATATTCGACCGTTGGGGTAAAAAAGTATTTAATACCAATAACATAGACGAGGGATGGGATGGTAAATTTCATGGTGTGCCTCAACCTATAGGTGTGTATGTGTACGATATAGAAGTAGTTACCTTTAACGGACAGGTAGTGAAAAAAGCGGGTAATATAACGCTGCTGCGATAGTAGCTGTCTTTTTGTGCTCATAAAATATTATGTATGTGAAGTGCATAACAAAACGATTAATTTTGATATCCAACTAATGGTTCTTATGAAGCAGGTCAGTTTGTTTTTTTTCTTATTATTTGTGGTTAAAACCACGTCGGCGCAACACGTGCAGTATACCGATAAAGATTATGCGAAAAGCCCGGTATGGAAAAGCATGATCAAGGATACTCTAGCCAATTACTTTGAGACGGAGAAAGCCTTTAACCTATATTTTCAGCATCACGAAAACCCTGCAGGGGAAAATGATGAAATAGGAGAACATCAGGCGCACGAAAAACATCCTTCTAAGCGCGAACAACGTAAAATACAGGAGGAATTCCGTATGCGTATGGATGTAAAAAAGTATGAGCATTGGCATGACAGTATGAAACCATATGTGCAAGCTGATGGGCGAATACTGACCCCATCTGAGCGAATAGCGATATGGGAGGCACAACGATCAAAAAAATAATTTTTTCTCAAAAAGACACTATGCGGTTACGTTCGATATTATCTGTGCTGTTGTCGGCACTCACCTTACAGGGCTATTCACAAGCAGTAGGCACATGGTCTAACACCGGCCCGATACTATTTCCGGTAAATGTGAGCGGGCAAGTAGATGGGATGGGCAGGGTAAGCCAATTGAAATTCCACAACAGCAATCCTGCAAAAATATATGCTGTAAGTTCATCAGGAGGACTGTTCATCACTAATGACACAGGAAGAACCTGGGCACCTACAGCGGGTACGGAAGTACTGCCCACGACCGCATGTTCGGCAGTATGTATCGATTATACTAATGATAATATCCTGTACTTATCTACGGGAGACCAGAACTACTACAGCGACTGGTATGGCATTTACAAAAGCGTAGATGGCGGCAATACCTGGAACCCAGCCAATGTGAACATAGGCAACCGAATGGCCGTAGAAATACTGATGGACCCGCTGAACCACAACAAACTGATAGCAGCCACTGATGATGGAATATGGATAAGCACAGACGCAGCAGCTACATGGACCCAAACACAGGCTGGCGCCTTCACCAGCATGAAACAAAAACCCGGCAGTAATCATATTCTGTATGCAGCTACCGGAACTCTTTTTTACAGAAGCACAGATATGGGTGCTACATGGACCAACATTACAACAGGCGTCGTTGTCCCTGCAGCGAACCAAGGCATACGTATAGCAGTTACACCCGCTGATAGCAACATCGTATTTCTAGGCACGACTGATGGCTATGGCGAGATACTTAAGTCAACTAATGGCGGAACCAGCTTCAATAATATTTATACGAGCAGTACGCAATGCATTGTTTGTTATGACTCTACTATTACCTCCGGGTCGCAGGGGTATTATAATTTCAACCTAACTGTGAACCCTGCCAATGCCAATGAACTGCTATTGGTTTCTCATTGTGTGTGGCGCTCTACTGATGGTGGCCTTACCTGGAGCTGGCGCACACAATGGTACAATCAGGTGCATACCGATATGCACGATATAGAATTTGACCCCTATGACCTGAGTAAAAGATTTAATGCCAATGATGGCGGCGTATGGCTGTCGCAAGATACACTTGCCACCTTCTGGACACCCAGCAGTGATGGTCTGTCCGCAACCGAGATATATCATGCAGCACAAAACCCCCTTACCAGGCAAATGGTAAGTATAGGGACACAAGACAATGGAGAATTGTATTTTGATGGAGTATGGAAATGCAATCGCGGGGGAGACTGGGGAGCTCATAACTTCTTCGACTACCTGTCTAATTCAACGGTATACTATGTAGACAATGGCAACCGCCGCAACCTGGCTCCTCTAGGTGGTGATCAAACTTACAATAGTCCATTTACACCTACCGGCAGCGCAACTATGGAGTTTGTTCCCAGCCTGCATAACGAGGTATTTGCGGGGAAAGACACCCTGTGGCGCAGCACCAATATCAATACATCGTCGCCGACGTGGACACAAATGTATGTACCCGGCGGAGATAACATCTTATCCATTGCCTCGTGCAGAGCAGACAATAATATCCTCTATTTTGTTACGGATAACAATCATGTATATCGTAGTGATAATGCACAGTCAGCGACGCCAACATTTACTTTGTACACCGCGCCTTGGGCTACTAACGTTGCGGCCAGTCTGGCGACGGATAAATACAATGCCAATATCGTTTACCTGACATGTGGTACAAGAGTATACCGCTCTGCCAACAAAGGTGTGAGTTGGACCAATGTGACCGGCACGCTACCCGCATTGAATGTACTGAAGATCATTGCTGATGAATATTCTACTAATGAGCGCCTGTTTGTATGCCTGGGTAGTTATGTATACTACAAGGATAACAGCACACCATGGACGCTTACAACCGGCTTGCCTACAATAGCGAACATTACTGACTTCATGGTGTACAACGATAGTACCTCCGGTAGTATCCTGAGACTATCTACCTATGGCAGAGGCGTATGGGAAACCAATATAAATAACAATTTCCCGCCAAGCGGCAACTTTACTGCAGATAAACAATATCTGTGCCCGGGAGATACTGTGCACTATACAAAGACCCTTTACGGCGACTACACGTCTTTCTCGTGGAGTTTTCCGGGCGGCACACCTTCAACTTCCAGTGCGGCTAGCCCGGTGGTAGTTTACCCCTCTACAGGCACCTACAATGCAATACTAACGCTTGCAGGCCCGGGCGGCAATGACACCATCACAAGAACGGCATACATTACTGTTTCTAATGGTGGCGGTGCAATAACTGAAGGTTTCGAAGAGACTTTCTTTCCTCCCAGCACACAGTGGACACAATTGTCTGCCAGTGGTAATTACTGGCAACATAATGACTCCTGCGGCGGATATGGCATGAGTGCACATTCTATGTATTTTGACAATTTTGATAATGATGCCGGTGGCCACCATGACAGGATGATCACTCCTAAGATCAACCTTACCATGGCTACCAGCGCCTACCTGACCTTTGATGTTGCCTACGCTTACTACTCAGGTTATCATGATAGCCTTGAGGTAGACATCTCTACAGATTGCGATAAAACATTCAGCAGTATCTACGAAAAAGATTCAACGATACTGGCGACTGCGCCTAACACATCTTCGTCCTTTGTACCAACGGCAACGCAATGGCGAACAGATACTATCTACCTCACTGCATATCTGGGACATGAGGTACAACTGGCATTTGACAACATAGGCCACTACGGACAGAATATATACATAGACAACATTAATATTGGCGGTGCGCTTGCATTGCAAGGTGTGACCAACCATGACAGGGTGCAAGTATTTCCTAACCCTACTACCGGTGTAGTGAATATCAAGTCGCAAGGATTACAAGGTTATAGCACGAACATAACATGCTATAATATTCTAGGCACTGTTGTGAGCAGAAAAAGTGAAGAATTGGTGAACGGCGTATTGAACACGTCCATTGATCTATCGGCAATGCCTAAAGGAGTATATGAGATAAAGCTGGAGGACAATAGTGGTAACACGTTTGTGCAGCAGGTTGTTTTGCAGTGATGAGACTTGTTTTTATCATGAAGGTTTTTAGTGTTAACTTGCACAGGAAATACTGACGCAATGGGATCATACAGCATGAGTGAGGCACTGAATCTACTGCTCGAAAAATCGAACTGGAAGCCCAAGGTGAATGAAATACGGATGAAAGATGAGTGGGAGGAGATAGTAGGCAAGACGATCAGTAAATACACCCGCAATATTTCTATCTTCAACAAAACGCTCACTATCTATACAGATGTAGCACCGCTGAAGCAGGAGTTGCAACTGGGCAAGCCCCAGCTGGTGCAGCGCATCAATGAATACTTTGGCGAGCGGGTAATTGACGAGATCGTGATCAAGTAGTTTATTTAAGTCACAGCGTCGCGAAGGCGCAGAGGTGTTTGTATAAAAGCTACAACGGCGGCAAAGAACGCGAGGGCTTGTGTCATTTTAACATCCCATTTGAGTTTGCTTCTCTAATTTTATTGTGCTTGAAAACAGGAGCTACCATATTATTTCTCCTTCATAGGATTGTTCTTGCAACCTACCATATTGCCATTGCATCACGCCAGCAAGGAAGTGAAAAGTTGCTGCGCTAAAAGTGAAAAGAACAATAAACACAATGGATGTAGTAAGGAGAAGAGTTGCTGTGACGATGGGTCCTGCAATCCATTCTTTAGCCAATGCCCTATGTGCGCTGCCAATGCGGTTGTAACTACCCCATTCTTTGTAGTGCAGGTGAAACAGCAATACTATGCACAGGTAAAATTCGGCACTTATCAGCAATACCTCACCAACCAATACGAAGGTGATATTCTTCGCCCGCCGCAAGTTGTTTGCTCGTAAATAAGGGACTACGTGTCCATCAAGATTTTATTTTCAAGCAACTTTAATTTCAACAAAATGAAAAAAGTAATTTTTGCAGGCGCGTTAGCGCTCCTGTTTTCATGCGGCATGGGCATAGCCAGCGCATATAGCTATACTAAAACAGCAAAATCAGCCAGCTGCGACTGTAGCGACTGTAGCTGCACCGACTGCAAGTGTACCGACTGTAAAGGCGGTGACTGCTCTTGCAGCGACAATTGCTGCACAGAAGGTGCGGCATGCTGCCAGCCAGGTGCAGACTGCTGTGCCAAGTAAGGCGTAGCCTAAATAAGAGTCCCGTTGCACGAGAGCGCAACGGGACTTTATTTTTAGTTACATATCTAGGCGAATATTGCCAGTGTGTAGTTTGATTTACCTTTCTGTATCAGCAGATATTTGCCATTAAGCAATTGCTCTGTTCTGATCACATGATCAATCCCTACTTTTTCTTTATTGATGCTGACACCGTTGTTTTGCAGCATTTTCTTGGCTTCTCCTTTTGACGGGAACACGCCTGCATCGGCAAGGAAAGCAACAATATCTATACCATCTGCAGCCGCAGCAAGGGCACCTGAAACCTGTGGCACACCGTCCATTACCTCCAGCAGTTGCTTTTCATTCAACGCCCTTAATGCATCGACTGATGACTGACCAAAAAGGATATCGGAGGCCTGTTTGGCAAAATCAAGGTCTTCAGCACTGTGCGCCAGTATGGTCATTTCCTCCGCCAGCATTTTTTGCAGCTTGCGCAGATGTGGAGCTTGCTTGTGTTCTTCGATCAATGCGCTGATCTCGGCCATTTCTTTGAAAGAAAATATAGGCGCCAGTTTTTCGGCATCAGTATCCGGCATTTTCATCCAGAACTGGTAAAACTGATAAGGAGAAGTGCGTTCCGGGTCAAGCCATACATTCCCACTTTCAGACTTACCAAATTTGCTACCATCGCTCTTGGTGATCAGTGGACTTATCAATGCAAAGGCCTCGCCCCCACCCTTGCGGCGGATCAGTTCTGTGCCTGTAACTATATTGCCCCACTGATCGGAACCACCCATCTGCAACTTTACGTTGTAGTTGGTATTCATGTAGTAGTAGTCATACCCCTGAATGAGCTGATAAGTGAACTCAGTAAAAGACATACCTGTTTCCAGCCGCTTCTGAACAGAATCCTTAGCCATCATATAGTTAACAGTAATATGCTTACCCACGTCCCTGATAAAATCAAGGAAGGAAAATTCCCTGAACCAGTCATAATTGTTGACCATAACCGCCGCATTAGGCGCATCGCTATTGAAATCGATGAACTTTTCCAGTTGCCTCTTGATACCTGCACAATTTTTTGCAATTGTATCTGCATCGAGCAAATTACGTTCCTGGGATTTGCCCGACGGGTCACCGACCATACCCGTAGCCCCACCAATAAGGGCATAAGGCTTGTGACCAGCCCTTTGTAAACGCATAAGCAGTATTATTTGCAACATGCTACCCACATGCAGGCTATCGGCAGTAGGGTCAAAACCGATATAGCCTGAGGTCATTTCTTTATTTAATTGTTCCTCTGTACCCGGCATCAGGTCTTGCACCAGTTTACGCTCCTTAAGATCAGCGATCAAGTTCATCAGGTTGGTTTTAATAGTAATTCCGGCAAAAATAAGGCACTTAACCTCAGTATTATAATACAGCTGAAAATGTTATCATATACAGGTAAAATAATCTCAATATTAACTTTACTTTATTTTGGTTTGGCTATTATTTTTATTATTCCGAAATTTGTTATTACCTTTCGGATGCTACCACTAAAAAAAATTACGTTGAAACGAATTATACTATCGCTGATCATGCTTTTGCCGGTTTGCCTTCAGGCGCAGGAGCATCATGAAATAGGAATAACTTTAGGTTTATCTAATTACATAGGAGATCTTCAACCTAAGACGTTTCCATCTACGGGTTATCAACCCATGGGCGGCATTGTATACAAGTATTTTATGACCCCGCACGTGGGCCTGCGTTTTGGCGCAAGTTATACTAATCTTTCTGCGGCAGACAGCAATAGCAATATACCTGTGAACAAAGCCAGGAATCTTAGTTTTGCTACTCACCTGTTTGAAGTTCATGGAGCGCTTGAATTGAACCTTCTGCCGATAGATATAGATAGGATGAGGATAACACCCTATGTATTTGGTGGTATCTCTGCCTTCTACTTCAATCCTTATGCAGAAGACCCCAATGGTAATAAAGTATACCTAAGGCCTCTGAGCACAGAAGGTGAAGGATTGCCTATGTATCCCGACCGCAAGCCATACAGCCTTGTAAATATTGCATTCCCGGTAGGAGGTGGATTGAAATTCCTCATTGGTAAGACATTCTTTATTACTACAGAACTTGGATTCAGGTACACCAATACGGACTATCTGGACGATGTAAGTAAGTCTTATGTTGACCTCGACTCACTGGCTGCTTACAAAGGCCAGCTTGCCAAGACAATGGCATTCAGAGGAAATCAATTAGCTAGTTGGGATAAGAACAGCCCGTCATACGGTTTTCAGCGTGGCGATAGCAAATCAAACGATTGGTTCTGGTATGGTAACATATCTGTTACCGTATATTTCCGCGCATTTGGTAATGCTAAAGAATACATCAAGACCCGCTGCCCGGGCTTCTTCAGGTAATTAATAATGTACTCCTAATAAAAAGAGAAGAGCAACACCAATGTTGCTCTTCTCTTTTTATATACCTATAATAATTGACGGAAACGGACTAACCATAGGCTGTGCCTTAAAAAATGAGGTAGCTAGTTGTTAAAGAATTGATTAGAATGTTTTACCTGCACCACGATAGTGATAGTAATCTCTATGATGGCGGAATTTGGTCTTATACCTTATCCTGTTGTTGTATTCAGTGCAACTGCTTGCTCCTATAACAACGAGCAGAATGAGTGCTATGGCCTTTAATACTGTCTTATTCATAAGTTCGTAAAGTTAACAAAAGAGTTCAAAAACTAGCAAGTACCCGCACAATAATACGAAAATCATTTTTTGAATGCCTATATGAAAAGCTGATGAAATAAATACAGCCGTTTTAACTAATTATTTTTAAAACTAATGAGCCAATAAACTACCTTTGCGGTCTCATGTCTGACGCTTTAAAGCACGAATGTGGACTGGCATATATCCGCCTGTTAAAACCACTTTCTTTTTACCACCGAAAATACGGCACAGCACTGTATGGGCTCAATAAGCTGTACCTGCTGATGGAAAAACAACATAACCGGGGGCAGGATGGCGCTGGTATAGCCACCGTGAAACTGAATATAGAATCCGGCAATCAATACACACATCGACTGCGTGTAAGCGGCCAGCAAGCTATAGCCCAGATATTTCAGAATATAAGTCAGGAAGTAGGAGATCTGGAGAAAATGTATCCGGATATTCTGCAGCACCCCGGCTTTCTGAAAGGCTATATGCGCTTTGCCGGCGAAGTATTGCTGGGGCATCTGCGTTATGGCACGCAAGGCAAGAACAATATTGAGTTCTGTCATCCGTTCATCAAGCCGCACATTAATCCAGCCCGGAACCTGACCATGGCAGGCAACTTCAACATCGTTAACACCGATGAGTTGTATGACAAGCTGGATCAACACCCAAGCGGCACTATGCGCGAGAGCGATCTTGGCGCTATGATAGAGACCATACACTACTACCTTTGCCTTGCCGATGACACTAACCCGGCCAACCTGAACATAGAAGGTGTGCTGAAACAATCTACCATACAGTTTGACGGTGGTTATGTTTTTTGCGGCATGATAGGCAATGGTGACAGCTTTGTGATGAGAGACCCTAATGGCATACGTCCGTGCTATTACTACCAGAGTGAAGAAGTGATCGTGGCAGCGTCTGAAAGAGCGGCTATAATGACGGCGTTCAATATAACACAGGAAGAGATACGGAAACTGGAGCCAGGCCATGCTATTATTGTGTCGGCAGACGGCACATTCCGAAATGTGGAGATACTGGCACCCCGTGAGCATACAGCATGCAGTTTTGAAAGAATTTACTTCAGCCGGGGCAGCGACCCGGACATCTACAGGGAGCGTATGCAGCTAGGGCGCAACCTGGCAGGAACGGTATTAAAAGCACTCGATTACCACCTGAAGCACACCATAGTATCGTTTATACCTAACACTGCTGAGATCGCATTCTACGGCCTTATAAAGGGCCTGGAGGACTATCTGAAGGATGTAACGCTACAACGTATACTGGCCAATAAAGACACGCTTACCCCTGAAGAAATGAGACAACTCATTAACAGAAGAGTAAGAATAGAGAAGATAGCCATTAAGGACGTGAAGATGAGGACCTTCATTACTGAAGACGCCTCAAGGAACGAGATGGTGCAGCACGTTTATGACATCACCTATGGCACGGTGCAAAAAGACGTGGATACGCTGGTGATCATAGATGACTCTATAGTTCGCGGTACAACCCTGAAGGAAAGTATCATCAAAATGGTAGATCGTCTGGGCCCTAAACGTATTATCATATTGTCGTCGGCACCGCAAATACGCTACCCCGATTGTTATGGCATAGACATGAGCCGGATGGGTGACTTTATTGCTTTCCAGGCCGCTGTAGAATTATTGAAAGATTCGGGTGAGGCCGATAAAATGAAGGTGATCTATGACCAGTGTAAAGTAGCTGAAAGTAAAGGCACCCTGCATGAGCACAACTTTGTGAAGGGTATCTATCAACCGTTTACTGCAGAGCAGATCAGCAAGAAGATTGCACAAATGCTACGCCATGAGTCGGTACATGCCGAGGTTGACGTCATCTATCAATCTTTAGAAGGCCTTTACGACGCCTGTCCGCATAATAAGGGCGACTGGTACTTTACCGGTAACTACCCCACCCAAGGCGGCAACCGAGTGGCTAACAGGGCATTCATGAACTATATGGAACAAAAAGAAGGAAGAGGTTACTAATACAGCAGCCTTTCGGTGAAATCATATCAATAAAAAGGCATCCCATTGGGGGATGCCTTTTTATTATGTCCCGAAAACCTTAGGATAACAATAATAAAATTGTATTTTGTCATCCGCCTATGTCATTTAACGGTAAAAAAGTACACACCGTCTTAAAAACTATAACGCTCCTATCTCTTTCATTCCTGATTTTATCGGGGCTGTATGAAGTAGTGGCCTCTGTGCGCCCCTTCTGGATAGATGAGTGGAGGATTATATACAATATAAAATTCAAGAGCCACGAGCAGCTATGGGGACAGCTTAATTTTATGCAGCAGTTTCCTCGGGTTTACCTGAATCTCATTAAGTCTTTTTGCGAGCGACTTAATTACAGTTACTTCTCCCTGCGCTTCCCTTCGTTTGTGGTAGGTGTCCTTGCCATTGTAATGTGTTATCGACTTATGTGTCAACTGTTCAAAAAGGATAACATGACCCGGTATCTATTCCTATCCATGATCTTGTCTGCTTATACTTTTACCGAATACTTCGTGCAGGTGAAACAGTATACCATGGATATCTTCCTTAGCCTGGTTGCCATATCACAGTTACTTACTCTATTGGATATAATCAACGATAAAGGGTTGAAGTGGTGGCGTTATGTGTTGTTGTGCATTGGCTTTGCAGCTGCGCCATTTTTTAGCTATACTTATCCTATAGTTATCGGGCCGGTATTCATTACTATGCTGATCGGGACGATAGCATTACTAAAGCAGAGCAACGGCCAGCCTAAAACTACTATCCTCATTAAAACGTGGCTACCACTATTCATCTGCGGAGCCGGCATCATTACATTCTACAGAATAGATGTATCGCAAGTAATGAAAGACTGCGGCATGAAACAATATTGGGGAAATATCATGATGCTCGACGGATTTCACCCTCTTTTGTTCTTAAAAAATTTCTTTCTGTTATTTGCGCAGGTGGGATCGGGACTGGTTTTCCAGATCATTATAGGCATCGCCGGCGTGGCAGCTTTTATCTGGTCGATAGCGGATCTAATCAAAAATAAGGCGCTGGTACAAAGCCCCGCGGCAATAACAAAGCTGTACAGCATTGTTTTATTGCTCAGCGTTTTGATCTTATTTGCCTGCGGCAAATTACCTGTAGGTGAGGCCAGACTCAATTGCTTTACTGTGCCGGCAATAACCATACTCATCATTCAATTCATCAATCATCTCATCAAGACAAAAACAAAAGCAGATATCTACATTGGCATTGCCATTATCATCTTTCTGGGTACTTCAGGTCATATTTTTGCCAGCTATAAAAAAGCGATGTGCAATGCGGAGCACAGCAAGAAGATCAACATTTACCGACAAACCGAAAACGCCCTGTATCTGGCCAAGGCAAAGAATATTCCATTGGTAGTGACCTCATCGGTGGCATATCCTTATGATACAGTAATCAACTTCCCGAACAGCAGTCAACGTGCCGACGTACTATGCTACCTCCACCCAACTAAAAGCCCTAATGACCTGACAACCGGCATCAATCAACCAGCAGACTGGGTAGTAAAAACACTACCCGCCTATTCTTCATTGCGCCCCGTAGAAGTATATGCTGTAGATAGCCTGCAAAAAACTGACCTAATGAAAAAGCTACCACAAAATGTCACTTCTGTGGTAGCTTTCGATGGATGTTCTATTACTATCGTTGTTCGTAAATCCTGAACAATTTATTTTGACAGGTGCACATAACCCATGCGACCCTCAGAAGTCACTCTTGCCACATAATGGCCGGCAGGCAGGTTCTTAATATCCAGCCTATTGTTATTATTTTCAGATAATACCAGCTTGCTGCTGATATCAAATACATCTACCTGAAAATTCATCCACGATACCGGAAGATCTAAATGTACGATACCATCCAAAGTTGGTACAGGGTAAGCCTTAATACCCGTTTCTACAGAAGGTATGGCAGGAACTGCATCGGGGCCAACACGGGCTATATCTCTATAACGGATGCTGGTGATCGTCTCCGTTCCGCCAGCTGAGTTAGTGGTCACCCAAAGTAAAGGGTAATGCTCCCCATTTGCCAGCCATTTATACTCCACGGTATTGTTAGGTATTCCAAATGTACCTGTACCGGCGATCGAAATAGAGTCTATTTCATTGATCTGAGAACGAATCCTCAGGCAACTTACAGGCGATGTTGTGTATGGCGTGCTGATATTACCCCATCCATCAACACGGGATTTGCGGAAACCAACCCTTTGCAAAGAACCTAATGTGGCCAGACTTACATTGAGTGCATAGTTGGAGCTGTCGTTGTTCAGGTAATTTAGCGGAAAGAAATACCATGTATCATTAGTGCTGTAGTTGGCAGGTGTAGGTATACCGCTTATTAAAGCCCCGAAGGCTACGGCCGCATATGAACTGGGACTTGATATCTTCTGAAAGAAGGTATACAACTGGGTAATGGACACCGGGAGTACACCTCCCGGAGCAGGCAGTGTATCTGCGATCTTATAGCCGTAAGCTGTTATCGGAATAGTAAGCGCATACAACAGATTTACTGCGGTAGCTGTTTTATAGGTATCAACCCCCTGCGAAAGCGGCGTGAGGCTAGTGTAGTTCCAGGTAAAATTGGCTCCGCTATCGCCCAGGTTGACGGGAGACCCTACGGTGGAGGCAATACTGTACCTAAGCGTATCGCCAGATACGGGCATGTCAGAAGATGTTATTGTTATCTGCGCATGGGTGCTGATAACGATAGAGATCAAGGCAATAAAAAGTAGAATTTTCTTCATTTCGTGTGATTTTATTCAAATTTAGGCGTTTGCAGACAAATTTAGAAATTATGGCAATTGTATTTCTTTGCGTTACTTATGTGGCTCCGCTGATAATATGCCTGTACCTGCAGTAGAATCCTATCTTATCGGAGATGAATATGTTGCCAATCTGCTACCTTTGCACGGATTTTTAATAGCACATGTCTGTAATACAACCTTTTTTGCGATTAAGCGGTCTGGAGCCCCTCGTAGTGCGACCGGAGATGAATTTTGTTAACGTAGGAGAACGCACCAATGTAACCGGCTCTAAAAAGTTTGCAAGGCTCATCAGAGAGAATAAATATGAGGAAGCCCTGTCTGTAGCGAGACAGCAAGTTGAGAATGGTGCCCAGATACTGGATATTAACATGGACGACGCCCTGCTGGATGGCGTGCAGGCAATGACCACATTTGTCAATCTGCTGCAGGCGGAGCCTGATATTGCCAAGATCCCGATCATGCTCGACTCTTCAAAATTTGCCATAATTGAGGCAGGATTGAAATGTATACAGGGCAAGTGTATTGTAAACTCTATATCGCTGAAAGAAGGCGAAGAAAAATTTATAGAGCAAGCAGAGATATGCCATAGCTATGGTGCCTCTGTGATCGTGATGGCGTTTGACGAGACAGGGCAGGCGGACACCCTACACAAAAAAGTGAGCATATCTGAAAGGGCATACACAATATTGACTACGCAGGTAGGATTTCACCCGTCAGACATCATCTTTGATCCCAATATCTTTGCGATAGCTACTGGAATTGAAGAGCATAATAATTATGGCGTAGACTTCATTGAAGCGACGCGTATTATCAAGCAAAAAATGCCGCTGACCAAAGTAAGCGGTGGTGTAAGTAATATTTCTTTTTCCTTCCGCGGCAACGATGCAGTGAGAGAGGCCATGCATAGTGTGTTCCTGTTTCATGCCATAAAAGCCGGCATGGATATGGGTATAGTAAATGCCGGCCAGCTGATGGTATATGATGAGATTGAACCCAGACTGCGTGAGCTGTGTGAAGATGTGATACTGAACCGTAGTCCGGATGCAACCGAACAATTAGTAACATTTGCAGAAACCGTAAAAGCCAAAGACAAAGAAGAAAAGAAAGATGATGTATGGCGCACTACAGCGGTTGAGGAGCGCCTGAAACATGCACTGGTGAATGGCATAACTGATTTTATTGATGCCGATACGGAAGAAGCCAGGGTAAAATACCCTAAACCCCTGGATGTGATAGAAGGCCCACTGATGGATGGTATGAACGTAGTTGGCGACCTGTTTGGCAGCGGCAAAATGTTCCTGCCGCAGGTGGTAAAAAGTGCCCGCGTGATGAAGAAAAGCGTGGCCTATCTTTTTCCATTCATAGAAGCAGAAAAAGAGGAGCGCAGACTTGCTCATATAAAAGCAGGCACGATAAATGAAGAGAGCGCCGGTGCCGCCAAAATACTCATGGCTACTGTGAAGGGCGATGTGCACGACATAGGCAAGAATATAGTAGGTGTGGTGCTCGGCTGCAATGGCTATGACATTATAGACCTAGGCGTAATGGTGCCGGCCGATAAAATACTGGATACGGCACAAAAAGAAAATGTTGATATTATTGGCCTTAGTGGCCTCATTACTCCATCGCTCGATGAGATGGTGCACGTGGCCAAAGAAATGAAACGCAGGGGCATGAAGCAGCCGCTGATGATAGGTGGCGCCACTACAAGCCGAATGCATACAGCAGTAAAGATCGCACCGCAGTATGATGAAGGTGTAGTGTATGTACTGGACGCAAGCCGCAGCGTAACTGTAGCAGGCAACCTGCTGAATAAAGACAACAAAGAAGTATTCCTCAGAGATACTAATACAGAATACAACAAACTCAGAGATGACTTTGCCAATAAACAGGTGACCAAACAATACATCTCCTTTAAGGAAGCGCAAGCTACCCCGGTACAGATCAACTGGACCGGCTATACACCGCCAGCACCTGAAAGGCCAGGCGTTACTGTATTCGCAGATTACGACCTCCATGAAGTAAGGCAATACATAGACTGGGGGCCATTCTTCATAGCCTGGGAAATGAGGGGTAAGTTCCCCGATATATTGCAGGACGAACGCTCAGGCGCAGAGGCTACGAAGCTCTACAATGATGCCAACGACATGCTGGATAAGATCATTAACGAAAAATGGCTGATAGCAAAGGGCGCTATTGGTTTCTGGGAAGCAGAAAAAACCGCGCCAGATACCATAGTATTAAAAGACGAGAACGGTAAAGAGATCAGCAAACTGGAAATGCTGCGCCAACAGATAAAGAAAGCGGCTAACCAGCCTAGTTATTCGCTTGCTGATTTCATTTCGCCGGTGGCTAAAGACCATATGGGTGCATTTGCAGTGAGCATACATGGCATAGAACCTCACCTGCAAAAATTTGCCGACGACCACGACGACTACCATAAAATAATGATTCAGGCCCTCGCTGACAGGCTTGCGGAGGCATTTGCAGAGGTGCTGCACCGCAGAGTGCGTATGGAGTTCTGGGGGTATGAGAAAGATGAAAAGATACCCATACCTGAACTAGTGAAAGAACTGTATAATGGTATACGCCCCGCACCGGGCTACCCTGCCTGCCCTGACCATACGGAGAAGATCAAACTTTTCGAACTACTAAATGCGTCAGAAAATGCGGGCATACAGTTGACAGAATCACTGGCCATGTACCCTGCCGCATCGGTATGCGGCTGGTATTTCAGCCATCCGGAAAGCAGCTACTTCGGCATTAATAAAATATCGCAAGACCAGCTGGAAGATTACGCACGGCGTAAAGGCATGAGCGTAGAGGAAATTGGCAAATGGTTGTCGCCCATACTGGACTAGTGACCACATACAATTCAAACAAATAACATAACGTGAGCAACGACGTAAGCACCGAAAGCAGTTTTAATGAAGCACCACAGCAGCCAAAGGGCTTGCGGTTGCTGGCCAGCATCATTTCCTACATATGCCATCCTGTGTTCATGCCTATCATTATGACGGTGGCGCTGTCTATGATATCGCCTAATAGCTTTACCGGCATTCCACAAAAGCAAATGGGGTCATGGTACCTGAGCATTGGTATCACAGGCACCTTTTTTCCGTTGTTCAGCATTGCATTGATGAAGCCACTCGGCTTTATTGATAGCTTTCATATGAAAACCGCTCGGGAGCGTACCATACCACTCATGGTGACTATGATCTTTTATTTCTGGGTAAGCCATGTGTTCAACAGTATGCCAGGAGTAGTGGTTCCGCTGATACTCAAAGTATTGTTACTTGGGAATTTCTGGGGAATTATTCTCTTGTTCCTGATCAACATCTTTACTAAAGTCAGCATGCATACCGCTGCGGCCGGTGGCATGATAGGCATCTTTATAGTGCTGATGATACTCAGCCCTGTCAATATGATCGTACCCTTTTTTATTGCGTTGATCATCGCCGGCCTTGTTGGTTCTGCAAGGCTTATACTGGGCGCACACCAACGTGGCGATGTATGGCTGGGGTATATCGTTGGAATTGCTGTTCAGCTGGCTGCTTATGTATATATGAAGTAACTCTTAAGACTTAGGGTATATCCTGAATACCGTCCAGATACGCGAGCGGTCTTCCCAGTTATTGATATTGTACCTCAGTAACCAGGACGGAAACAGACAGTATAGATTTTCAGTCTTATATCCTTTTATTTCGGGGCCCGGTATTACAGTAGGGCTCAGATAAAGTACTGGTCCTTTTGCTGTTTGCAGTAGTTCAGGTAGTGCCGTCGTGTCTTTTAGTGTGCGTATATTCAGGTTCTTATTTTTGTAGAAATTCACTTCCAGTCCCACCAGGCTATAAGGCGATTCTCCCAATGACACCAGAGTGGTATTGTTTTTATCAGCATAGTTGTAAATGAATTCATAGTATTTCACCACCTCCTGCGCAGGGGTAAATATCTTTACGATCAGCAACACGATATTGATACCAGCCAGCAATTTGAATATGCGACTATACATCGGCTTCCATCCCTGTTTTTGTATCCATGCGTCCATACCCGCCGACACCAGGAAGATAAAGGCAAACAATACCGGAAACAAAAAACGCATCTCTTTATGCCCAATAAATAAATGCCCGGCAAGGAAGGTGATACAAATAAGACCAAAAATGCTTTTGGGTTTCTTCCATATGCCCCATAAAAATAATGGGAGTAACACCACGCTAATTGGTGGTACTGCGATCTCGATGAATGTTATGAAATAGTAGTACCATGGGAAGACACCAAAATTATCGGCCTTGTGCTGAACAATGTTTACGTCGTAATAATTAAGCGGCACTAATACCCACTTACCATAAAGCCAAAAGTCGACACAGGTAGACAAGCCGATCGCGACAATTCCCCCCAAGCACAGAACAAGCAGATCACCTATGTGCCACTTCTGAATGAAAATGATCCAGATACCTACCCCCAGCAAACCGAATGCCAACTGCAGACGGAACGAGAAAGCAAAGCCAAGAAGCAAGCCAGCAAGGAGCAAGAGCGGAAAACGCCTGGCAAATATCTCGTTGCGCGCTTGCAATAAATAAGAAACGGCAAGAAACATTACGACGCCTGAAATATTATCAGCTGAGAAACGAACACCTATATAAGGCACAAACCACAGGAGGAAGGTAGACCATACGAATATCTGCTTGCCCTTCTCAGTAATAAATTCCGGAAGCAGTATCACTACCAATCTGAGAGAAGTAAACCAGGTAAGTACCCCCATAAACAGGCGCAACAGGAAGGCAACGATAAAAGGGTTAAAGCTATGAATGGCGTCAAGTCCCTTGCACAAGAGAAAAGCCATAAATGGCTGTAAGCCTGATCTGCAATGTGACATGAACTCCCAAGGGAGGTCAGAGGCTGACGAATACCCTAGTTTGTAATTACAAAACTCCAGTATCTGAAACTGCTCATCGGGATGATGGTAGCCTACACTGAACCATGCAGCTATGACCTGCACCAGCAGCCCAAGCAGGAACCATTTGCGATACTGGGGATAACTAGATAGTCCTGCTTTCAATGTGGTGTTTTTATCGATGAAGAAATGCCTGCGGGTTACGCGCAGGTATGCAGTGGATTATCAAAATTATCGCTCTGGTCTTCCGTCACCTCATTATCAATACACTTAAAATCCTTTTCCAGCAGCAGGAACAATGTTTTGCCCTCACCTACATCCATATTGTCGCTGAGACCTACCAGGTCTGTAGTTACCCATTCTTCAGCTCTTGACGCCGGCACCAGCATAGTTATCTTATCATGGGTCAAGTCGGCAGATATAGACACATGAGTGTGGTACTTAGACAATGCGTAGACAAGAGACCGCCCTCCTGCAAATTCTGTCTTTTCCTCCAAATAGCCTTCATGTCCAAATGTATCCACCTCAGATTTACTGAGCCTGATGCGAATGGAATTACCTTTTATGCGGATCTTCATAAGCTATGAAATTACTATTCTTTGTGCTCCTGAATAAATATTAAATCGCTCTGCGCGCAAAAAACCAAGCAAGGTCATGTTCATATCTTCTGACAGCTGCACCGCCAGACTGGACGGAGCACCTACGGCAGCAATGATCCTTATCCCCGCCATCGCAGCCTTCTGTATCAACTCAAAACTGGCACGGCCACTCAGCAGAAGAATTGTGTCACCAGCCGGCAATTTATCAGCCATCAACCATGCCCCTATTAACTTATCCAATGCATTATGCCTACCCACATCTTCCCTCATCAGCAACAAATTTCCTGCGGTATCAAAGAGCGCACAGGCATGAATGGCCCCTGTCTGTTCAAAAACCGACTGCTGCATCCTCAGTTTAGCAGGTAAAGCATAGATCAACTCAACACTGCATTTCAGTGCATCATAAGGATAAGTGTCAGGCTGATCGCAAACTGTTTTGATTGCGTCGATAGACGCTTTACCGCATACACCGCAACTGGAAGTAGTATAAAAATTACGCTCCAGTTGATTGATGTCGGGTGTTACACCTTCAGCAAGATTGACCTTCACTACATTATCTGTTACTTGCTGCACCGCGAGAACATCAGCTCCGGAGGAGATGACCCCTTCAGTAAACAAAAAGCCAACTGCCAACTCACTATCATTGCCGGGAGTACGCATGGTTACAGAGACATTCTTCTGCACTTTAGCATCTGGTGTTGTGTAGGCAACTCTTATCTCCAACGGCTCCTCCGTAGCCAACACATCCTGCTCATCAACGACGGTAACGCCGTTGATCTTCTTAATAGCGGTATGTGTTGTTGCCTGCATATGCCGTATCTGTATTTGAGCAAGAGCAACTCCTGCATATATCCTATTGAGGCTTGTTCCCAAACTTCAGCTTGTAGTCGTTGATGCTGTGCATCAATATTTTCTTGGCTAACCTTGCATTCTGAAACTCCTCGATCTTCACTACTTTGTTTTCCAGCTTCTTATACTCTTCAAAGAGGTGGCGCATCTCGTCTATAAAATAAGGCGGCAACTCGCTTATATCGTTGATGTGTGCTACGCTCATATCGTTAGCGCACACTGCTATTAACTTATCATCAGACTCACCCTGATCCAGCATGCGCATCACGCCTATTATCTTAGCTTCTACCAGGCATAGTGGCTGCATATCTATCTGCGACAATACAAGTATATCCAGAGGGTCATTGTCATCGCAATAAGTGCGGGGAACAAAACCATAGTTAGCAGGATAGTAGACAGAGGAGTAAAGAACACGATCCAGCTTCAGCATACCGGTCTCTTTATCCAATTCATACTTAGCCCTCGAATTGCGAGGAATCTCTATAATAGCATTTACCGTCTCCGGCACATTATCTCCATAACTTACGTTATGCCACGGATTAAAATTCATGGTACAAAATTAACGGTCAAAGGCGAGCAATCAAAAATAAACCGACTTCCTATCAGCCATTTATCATATCCAAAAATTCCTGCTCTGTAAGTATGGCTACGGTTCCGAGTTTTTTGGCCTTTTCCAGTTTCGAACCTGCATCCTCACCTACTACCAGGTAATTCAGTTTGGCGCTTACACTACCCAATATCGATCCTCCTTTTTCTTCCACCATTGCTTCCGCATTACTGCGTTTCAACTGGCTAAGTGTACCTGTAAATAAAAAAGTTTTGCCTGACAGAAGTCCGTCAACGGTCATCTGGCCTTTTTGCGCATTAACAAGGTTCACGCCAGCGGCATCAAGGCTATCTATCATCTCCCTGTTTTCATGCCTGTTGAAAAAGTCAGCTACCGATGTGGCCACCTTTGGCCCAACATCTTCCAGCGTAGCTAACTTTTCTATATCCCACTCATAAAACTCCCGTATGTGGCCAACGGCAGATGCCAGTGTTTTAGCGGTTGTCTCACCCACAAAACGAATACCCAACCCATATATTAACCTGCTAAGCGGCTGGTTTTTAGACTGTTCTATGGAGGTCTGAATATTGCTTACTGACTTATCGCCAAAGCCGCCAAGACCGCGAACCTTATCCCAATTGATCTTATAAATTGATGGTATATCAGTAAGTAACCCCATCTCATAGAATTTCTGAATATTGGCCGCACCAAAGTTGCGGATATCCATAGCATCTTTACTGACATAATGTATCATACGCTCCGCCACCTGTACGGGGCAACTGATATTGATACAGCGCCACGCAGCTTCTTCAGGCTGACGTTCCAATACTGAACTGCATACAGGGCACTCCGTTGGGAATTTTATTTCCTCTTCTTCCCCCGTCCTCAGTTCGGTAAGGGGCTTTACTATATAGGGTATTACATCGCCGGCGCGCTCTACAATAACCGTATCGCCTATACGTACGTCCTTTTCTCTCACTACATCTTCATTGAATAGCGAGATGGAAGAAATGGTAACTCCACCCAATGGCACAGGCTCTATCTTAGCTACAGGAGTTATAGCACCTGTCCGGCCTACCTGAAATTCTACGCGCAGCAATTTACCTGTCGCCTGCCTTGCCTTGAACTTATAGGCGACTGCCCAGCGCGGATGATGGGATGTCATACCCATCTTGTCCTGCATGGCGAAGCTATTTACCTTTATGACCAGTCCATCCACCTCAAAAGGAAGCTCATCGCGATGTGCTTCAAATTCGTCGCAGTATCTGATCACCTCATCGATGTGCGTGAAGAGTTTCATCTCACGTGCGGGAGTAGGAAACCCCAGGCTATATAACCATTGCAGCGAGCCATAGTGGGTAGTCAACGCCTCTGGGCGCTGCATTCCGTCTGACAGTGTATAGTCGCTTATATGGTAGAGTATCGTGCTCAAACCACGTTTACGTACCTCTGCCGGGTCCAGTATACGCAATGTGCCACTGGCCGCATTCCGGGGATTAGCGAGCGGAGACAAACCCTCTGCCACGCGCTGTTTATTAAAAGCTTCAAATACGTTTTTATGTATGACTACTTCACCTCGTATCTCCACTTGTTCTACACCTTGCTGCATCAATGCCGCCGATAGCGGCAATGATTTTATCTGCCTGACGTTGGCGGTCACATCTTCGCCCATCACGCCATCGCCACGCGTTGCCCCCCTTACTAATTGTCCCTTCTCATAAATGAGCGAGATACTCGCACCATCATACTTAGGCTCTACGCAATATTCTATGATATCTGTTTGTGCAAATTCACGGCACTTCCGGTCCCAGTCCGTCAGGTCTTCAGCATTGTAGGTATTGTCCAGGCTAAGCATGGGCACTAAATGGCTTACCGTAGGGAATCGCTCAGTTAATCCTTTTGCGATCCGTTGTGTAGGCGAGTCTTCAGTCACCCAGTCCGGGTGTGCCTCTTCTATATGCTTTAGTTTCTTGAAGAGCGTATCATATTCAAAATCTGCCAGCACAGACTCGCTCTGCACATAATACTTCCAGTCGGCATAATTAATAACCTTTTTTAATTGTTCGACGACCTCGCGGCTTTCGTGGATAGTTGCCGGCAACAAATTCTTAGCCTGTTCATAAAGGCGTTTTTCATCCTGTGGGGTGTACATACTATGCAAAATAAATAATTATTGATCTAATTACTTTTCAGGCTTACATCGGCCGTTTTCATTGCTCTGTAAGAGGGGTATAATGCTGCCATAAAACCAACTGCAATTATAGTGGCGATAACCAGTAGCATATCCATTATGGTCAGCTTTACAGGGTATGCATCTACTATCATACCTTGCAGCTTAATAAATTCAAATTTCTCCTGCAGCAGACACACAAGGCTGCCCAGACACAAGCCGACAAAGCCACCTACACACGCCCATAATACGCCTTCCAACAGAAATACCGCACGGATAGCAGAGGATGTGGAACCCATGGCCTGCAGAATGGCTATATCCTTTTGTTTTTCCAGTACCAGCATTGACAAACCTCCTACCATGTTGAAAGAAGCAATGATGAGCACAAAAAGCAGTATAGCATATATAGCCCACTTCTCCCCTCCCATTACCATGTATAATGTTTGATTCTGTTCGAAACGGGTTTGCACTTTAAAGTTCTTCCCCAGCATCTTTGCCAACTCCATTTTTACCGACTGCACAGAGTTCTTGTCCACCCTAAGCTCCAGCGATGAGTATTTGCCTTCTGCGTGAAACAATTCCTGCACCAGGGAAAGAGGTGCGAGTAAATATTTATCATCAAACTCACCCATAACACTAAAAGTAGCTGCCGGGTGAATTTTTAGTGTTTGAAAAGCATTTGCGGGATCCGACTCAGGATTCTTTAATTCAGGATTCACATAATACAACATTATGTTGCTGAAAGTATTGTCCACATCAGCACCCAACACGTGGCTAAGCTCGACACCTACTATTCCGGTATAGGGCTGCTGATCTGAAACAGAATCGGTTCCACCCTGATCAACATATTTCGCTACCTCATTTACTTTAAAATAATTATTGGCTATCCCTTTTACCGTTATTATTTTCTGTTGCGTTGCGCTGACAGCAAATTCATTTTCATTACCGGCGAGTGCATCATCTTCTATTACAGGAGCGACAGCATGCACCCCACTTATCTGTTTTATCTTTTCAATATCCACCAGGTCTTTTGAGAAGAATTTACCCTTCGCTGCAGATATCTTAATGTCGGGATAGAAGGCTTTGTAAGAGTCTTTGATCAAAAACTCCAACCCGTTAAAAACGGAGAACATGATGATCATTGCAGCGCTGCCTACTGCAATAGCTACCATACTGATACGCGACAATACAGGCACCGCATTTGCGGAGCCCTTGCCCCGCAAATACCGTACAGCCAGTTGCCATATCAGCCTTTGATTCATTGGTCCTTTTCTTGATCAGAAGATATGCCTTGCTCTTCACGCTCCTGCCTTATCTGTTTGAACAACTCTTCCATTTTTGCAACGTGGTCCAGCGTATCATCATTAAAGAAATGAAGCTGAGGAACGCGACGAAGCTGATCTTTCACTCTGGCACCAAGGGACTTGCGCCACTCGCCCGAGCGATCCTTTATCTTTTGCAACAACGCACTAGCATCTTTTATCTGGAAAAAGCTAAGGTATATTCTGGCTTCCAGCAAGTCGGGTGTTACCATAACCTTTGATACAGATACCATACCACCATCAATAATGTTGATACCCTCACGCTGAAAAATCGCACTCATTTCTTCCATTATGAGCTGGCCTACCTGTTTTTGCCTTTTATTTTCTTCCATAGCCGACCAAAGGTAAGCAGAAAGAATGTTTTAGCAGCCGAAAAACGACTTTACATCTGCAAAATACCCATGTTTGTAGATAGTAAAACGAAGCTTCTAAAGTCTTCAATTAAGAGCGATTGCGCGAAAATGTATAAATTTAGCCCTGCATTTACCCAATGCGCATGCAATAATGAGTAATGAAGAGTACCGACAGCCCCAAAAACGGGTAACCCGAAAAAAAGATACCGTCATCAATTTTGATGTATCGAGAGATACCTCGGGTTTTGGCATTCATAACGAGGCCAGGTATAAGCAAATCTTCGAAGATTGCGATGCCATGATCTTCACCCACGACCTTAACGGAAAATTACTTACGTTAAATGCTGCCGCTTTTAACAGTCTCGGATTTAATCAGGACGAACTGACAGACACCTATATCGTTTCACTGATTCCGGAAAAATACAAAGCAGATTTTTACGATAACTATCTGTCAAAACTTCGAAAAGACGGAAAAGCGCAAGGCGTGATACACCTGCTCACAAAATATGGCAAGAAACGGGCGTGGCTTTATCATAATAATATTTTCAGCGAGCCAGAAAGTCAGTCATTCGTTATCTGTTTTGCACAAGACATCACCGACAGAGTGGATGTGGAGGAATCACTAAAGCTCAGCAATGAAACCTTCAGAAGCGCATTCGACCATTCGGGAATTGGTATGGCACTCATCAATCCTCAGGGGGGTATTCTGGATGCCAACAATGCCGTATGCACCTTTACGGGATACAGGAAAGATGAATTACTGAAGATGAACTTTCTGGAATTGACACACCCCGATGACAACCAGACGGATTTAAATCTGCTTCACAAAATGCTGATCAAAGTAATCGACCACTACAGCATTGAAAAGAGATACATTTCGAAAACAAAAAAGATACTTTGGGCACTGCATACCGTCTCCAAAGTTTCACACACCGATGGCACACCCAAGTTCTTCATCCTGCAGATAGTTGATATTACGAAGCGAAAACAACTCTCTGATGAACTGAACAGGAAAAACAATGAACTCGAGGCAATAAGATCGGGATTAATTAATAAAATGTCGCAGCTTGAAGAGCTGAACTACATCATCGCACATAATCTGAGAGGCCCGGCCAATAATATAAAAATGCTCGCGGAAATGCTGAAGAATCGCGACCAGCCAGGGCAAGTTGATGACCTGAAAATGGATATTGAGGACATAGCCCAATATCTTGATGAAGGCAGCAATTCATTACTCAGTAGCCTCAATACACTTATGGATGTGGTGCAGTTGAGTATGGACAAGACGATCCCTTATGACAATTGTGATGTGCGTTACATCATCAATGAAATTTTAGGTCAGCTTAACAGTACCATCTACGAAAAGAACGCTTCAGTAAAGCTCAAATTATCTATTGATTTCATCCGCTATCCCGCCGTATTCCTCGAAAGTATACTATACAACCTGATCAGCAATGCATTAAAATACACAAGCCCGAAACGCACACCGGAAATACTCATTTCAGTATATCTGGCTGACAATCGAAACATTATTTCTGTGAAAGACAATGGCCTGGGGCTTAACCTGCAGAAGTATGGCAACAAAATATTCAAACTCAATCAGGTATTCCATCCGGGCCACGACAGCAAAGGGGTAGGCCTGTTCATTACCAAGGCTCAAATAGAATCTTTCGGTGGCAATATACATGTGAAGAGCAACGAAGATGAGGGCGCTGAATTCATCGTCACTTTATAATACACCACTTCACAGTTTCACTCCATGTATGCACAAAAAAAGCTCCCACTAGAAAATGGGAGCGCTACGCAATATAAAACTAAACAAAAACTTAATCAGGCTTTTTGCCGTCGAGGAATGTATTTATGGTTTGTAAATGAGCCTGTGCTTTGCTCTGCTGATCATTAGTACCTACCGTGTAACCACTGTAATGTGAATTAGAAGAAGATATCTCATCATTAAGCTGCACATTCTTACGCATGTATGCAGGTACATTTTCCATCTCATCCGCACTATCAGCGCCCTTGATGTTAAAGCTCATACGACGCAGGCGATCTGCGCGATCTTCCAGTGCTTTTTTCTGTTCTTCGAATCTCCTTTTCTCTTCTATCTCGTCAGCAGTCAATATGCGATCGCCGATCTTTACCACAATATCTTCCTGCACAGATCTTGGTGTTTCTGTCTTCATCACTACCTGCATCGGAATTTCCTCCTGTGCGGTCTTCTCTTCATACTTGAATAACAATGTCTCCTCTTGTTGAGTGGCCCTTGGCGTTTCAGGTATAGGATCTGGCGTGAGGAAAAGCGATGGCGTTTCCTTTACCGAAAACTGAACGTCAGCCTTTTCTGCAGGCATTTCTACCAGCACGGGCGACATATCATATTCCTGTTTGGGCTCACTCTTTGCTATCGGTGCCTGTTCAGTAGTAACATTTACTGCCTTTACATCGCCCAGTGTAACGACAATCTTTTCAGGCTCATTGTTACGTGCAGGCATGTCAATATTCACTTCTTTATAGTTGAATCCTGTAGCTATAACAGTTACAGCTATCTTGTCGCCAAGATTAGGATCGTGGCCCATACCAAGGATAACATCGCAATTATCACCAGCCATTTGCTGCACATAAGCCTGTATATCTTCAGCCTCATCCATCGTGTGTTCAAACTCACCTGCAGAAGAAGTAATGTTCAGCAGTATCCATTTAGCACCACGGATGTCGTTATCATTCAGCAATGGAGAGTTGAGCGCCAACTCAACTGCGTTCAATGCGCGGTTCTCACCTGCTACTGATGCACTCCCCAGAATCGCCACGCCACCATTTTTCATAACAGTGCACACATCGGCAAAGTCAACGTTGATCTGACCGGTAGATGTGATCACATCGGTGATACATTTTGCCGCTGTTGCCAGTATATCATCTGCCTTTGCAAAAGCCTGCGTGAATGGCAGGTTGCCAAACTGCTGACGAAGTTTATCATTAGAGATGATGAGCACAGTATCTACATGCTCACGCATACGGTCGATACCTTCCTGCGCCTGCTTCATACGCTTACGACCCTCGTAAGTGAATGGAGTAGTAACGATACCAACAGTAAGTATACCCAGGTCGCGGCATATTTTAGCCACAACAGGAGCTCCGCCGGTACCTGTACCACCACCCATACCGGCAGTAATGAAGGCCATTCGAGTATTTACCTTCAATATCTTCGCTATATCTTCCAGGCTTTCTTCACATGATTGCTTACCGATCTCAGGGTTTGCACCTGCTCCCAAACCCTGCGTCAGGTGCGGACCCAATTGTATCTTGTTGATAACCGGGCTAAGCGTTAACGCCTGTGAGTCGGTGTTACAAACTACGAAATCTACCCCTTCTATACCGAGGCTGTACATGTAGTTAACTGCGTTGCTTCCGCCACCGCCTACGCCTATCACCTTAAGGATCGACGATTGATTTTTTGGAATTTCAAAGTGTATCATATTGCTAAATTGTAGGTTAGTAAATGGTTGTTTAGTTGTGAGTATTTATTGCTTAAGTTGTGAGATATGTTATTGATCATTGTTTAGTTTATCCTATTTCTTCATCTTCTACATCCTCAAACATCTTGATGAATTTGCCCTTCAGCATATCAAACATGCCTTTCACTTTTTCATTCCTCACACGTGCTTTCTGATTCAGTTCATCAGGAATATCCTGTATAAATGTTTCCTGCTCTTCGGCTGCAGGTGCTTCCTTGACAGCATCTCTCACCTGGTCTTCAGTCAGGTGTATGTAGTTGCCGCCCTCCCCTGTGAAGCGCATACGACCACTTTCAAAGTCATGATAACCACGTAGTATCAAACCAATACATGTAGAGTACATAGGATTCATAAGCGCCTCGGAATGTCCCCCTGCCAGGTGTTCATTAGGGTAACCGATACGTGCGCCAAGTCCGGTAGCAAACTCGGTCAACTGGGTAATATGCTTCAGCTGCGCACCACCACCCGTTAGGATGATACCTCCGTAAAGTTTACTTTCCAGATTGATCTGCTTCAGGTGATACACTACATAGTCCAGTATCTCTTGTGTACGGGCCTGTATGATGTGTGCCAGATTCTTAACAGAAATCTCCTTGGGCGGCATGCCCCTGAGTCCGGGTATCGTGATGTAAGCACTTGCATTAGCTTCCTGAGCTAGCGCAGTACCGAACTGCACTTTCATCTGCTCTGCCTGCGCCCTTAAAACACCAAGGCCATGACGGATATCGTTAGTGATATTCACGCCGGCATATGGTATGACAGCAGTGTGCTTCAGTATACCGTCGTAAAATACAGCCATGTCAGTTGTACCGCCACCTATATCCACGATAGCCACGCCTGCTTCCAGATCTTCATCGTTCATTACTGATGCGGCGGATGCCAGCGGCTGCAACACCAGGTCGCGAGTGATAAGCTTGGACTTATCTACACAACGCTTGATATTACGTATCGCGTTACGATCGCCAGTGATCACATGAAAGTTAGCACCGATCTTAACACCGCTCATACCTATCGGGTCTACAACATTAGCAGTGCTGTCTACCGTAAAATCCTGCGGTATGATGTCGATGATCTGATCACCTGCAGGTATGTATGTTTTGTACTGGTCGCGTATCAGCAGTTCGATATCTTCCTTGCTGATCTCACTTTCCACATTTGAGCGAACTCTATCGCCACGCGTCTGCAGACTCTTGATGTGTTGTCCGGCTATACCTACATACACCTCTCTAACCTCCAGGTTGGGGTTAGAAAGAATGCATTTTTCTATGGCCTGCTCTATCGATCGGATACACTGCTCGATATTCATAACAACGCCATGACTAACGCCAGCTGAATCTGCACGACCAAAACCAAGGATCTCTACCTTACCGTATTCGTTCTTTCTACCTGCAATAGCTACCACTTTGGTAGTTCCGATGTCAAGACCGACGATAATAGGCTGTTCTTTTCTGCTCATATTAAATCGTATTTAAAAACCTTTTTATCTTTTTCGAGGATCAGTTGTGCTTAACAACCCCCTTACCTTTTTCTTTATTTTTCGAGTCTCCCTTTGCTGATGCATTTGCTTTTACTGCATGCTCATCCTTTCCGGGTTTCTTTACGTCTTTCTTATTTTTGTCAGCTGCCACTTTGTCTTTGCCATCCTTCTTCGGGTCTGCTAGTACCTGCTTAGGATCTGCTGCTTCGCGCAATGAGTCTCTTCTTGCTTCTGTCTCGACAATGCTGTTCACCCAGTTCATATTGGCTATAGCCTTGTCCACAGGTCCCTTGTTAGGCAGAGCCGGCATGGCCACCACTTGTCCTTTGAAGCGAACATCGAGCGTTTCATAGTGTTCCCATCCTATCTTGTTCAGTACGCCTTTGTAGAAAGCATAGAGGTTATTTAGTTTATCCTGTATCCTTGATGTATCTCCGAAAATGATCTTCTGATCGCCGAGAACAGGTATGAGCTCAAAGGTATTGTCTGAATCAACGACCACCTGCGATATCTGAGCATTCCAGAAAGTATCCGCTTGTATGGCTTTTACCATTTTAGCCACCTGCACCTTTACCGATCTGCCTGCACTGTCATTTTTCAGGGCAGGCATATTCGTTACTACCGATGTGTAGTAGATGAAATTAGGAGAAAGAGGCATAGTATTTAAAGTGGAGTCAAGATAGTAACTATATCCTCCCTGTTCAAATATTCTGGCGATCGGGAGCCGTTGTGTTACTATCATGTGCAAAACTTTTTCATTGTCGATATACAATTGTGCATCAGCCACCCATGGGTCTGCCTTCAAAGCCTGCTCCATACCCTGCATATCCAGCTTTCCAACCGTAATATGCATCGCATCAATATTCCTGTTGTTGATTGCTTCATCCAGTATTTGCTTCTCCTCTATGAAATGATACTTCTTAGCACTTTTAATGTGCACATCGATACGGGTCAGTAGTTTGTTGTCCTCCATACGCGATGCGCTCACCATAGCCACAATACAGCATACCGCTACAACCAGCGTAAATGCTGCCTGTAGTATCTTCCGTATCGATATTTTGCGCTTCTTAGCCACTATTTATTTTCTAATATATTTTTTATCAGTTCTACTAATTTGTCAATATCTCCGGCCCCAGATGTGATGAACATATCCAAAGGCGTATTTTTTACATATTCCAGCAATTCTTCCTTCGACACGATCCTATGTGCAGGATTCTTCATTCTATCGGTGATCATCTTTGTGGTCACACCTTCCATAGGCAATTCGCGGGCAGGGTATATGTCCAGCAACAGTACCTCATCAGCCATATCCAGACTACGGGCAAAGCCATCGGCAAAATCTCTTGTGCGGCTGAACAAGTGCGGCTGAAATGCGATCACACATGTGCGATCAGGAAATAAATGCTTCGCTCCCTTTATCAATGCTGCCAGTTCTTCGGGGTGATGTGCGTAGTCATCTATATACACTATTCTGTCTGTCTTGATCTTATATTCAAACCTGCGCTTGATACCTTTGAATCCTGCAAGTGCTGTTCTCACTTTATCTTCATCTACCCCCAGCATCTGCGTCACAGCTATTGCAGCTATCGCATTCTCCACATTATGCATACCGCCTATGTTCATATGCATATTTTGCATTGCCCAGTCGGCACCTATGACATCAAAAATATACCCTCCCCCTTTCTGCATAATGTTATCACCATACACATCGGCAGCACTATTCTCCAGGCTATAGGTTACCGTTTGCGGTCCTTTAAGGTCCGCACTCCTGTGCAGTCCGAACTTCACCAACAATGTACCTCCTATCTTTATGTTCTTAGTGTATTGAATAAACGCACTTTCCATCTCCTCGGCCGTACCGTAGATATCCAGGTGGTCAGCATCAATTGCCGTCAGCACAGCTATATCGGGCTGTAGCTTCAGGAAGCTCCTGTCATATTCATCAGCTTCTATTACGGCAGTATCTCTTTTGTCACTCCAGTAGTTATTGTTATAGTTCACAGATATACCACCCAGGAAAGCATTGCAGCCGTAACCTGTCTCCCTGAGCAGGTAGGCGATCATGGTAGAAATAGTTGTCTTGCCATGAGTGCCTGCTACGGTTACTGCAAACATTGATTCGGTGATCCATTGCAAAACATCGCTGCGTTTGTACACAGAATAATTGTTGTCCCTGTACCAGTTCAGTTCTTTATGATCTCTAGGTATGGCCGGGGTATACACCACCACTTCCGCATTTCTATCAAGTAATGCCACATCATCGGTATAGTGCACCGACATACCCTCCTCCACCAGCTTTATAGTAAGCGCTGTTTCAGTACGATCATACCCTGAAACCACAGTACCCTGCGCATGAAAGAAGCGGGCAATGGCACTCATGCCAATACCGCCTATCCCTACGAAGTACACTCTTTTTATTGCTCTTACGTCCATCTGCTGTTATTTGCTATTGCCAATACTTTATCGGCAATACGTTCATCTGCATCTTTTATTGCCATCGCTTTCAGGTTGACTGCCATCATACTTTGCATCTGCTCGTCCTTCAGCAATTCTATTACTTTCCTTGTCAGTTCACTTTCCGCATGGCCATCCTTAATGAGAACAGCCGCGTTGTGATCTACCAGCGCCATGGCATTGCTGGTCTGGTGATCTTCGGCAGCATACGGATAGGGCACAAATATTACCGGCTTGCCTGCGATACACAATTCTGCTATAGCCAGCGCACCTGCCCTTGACACAACCACATCTGCAGCTGCATAGGCATATTCCATCTGCTTAATAAAATCCATTACCACTACCCTGCCTGCATACGCTGCTGCCCGGCTCTTGCCCTGTTCGAAATAAGGCTTACCTGTCTGCCACAACAATTGCACATTTTCTTTCATCAAGTCATCCAACCCGACATCTATAGCTTCGTTGATAGACTTAGCCCCAAGGCTGCCACCCACAACTAATATCGTTTTCACGTCCTTATTCAATCCAAAGAAAGCCTTTCCTTCCTCGGAAGTATAACTCATATGAGATATGCTCTTCCTTACCGGATTACCGGTCATCACTATTTTATCTTTGGTGAAAAAGCGTTGCATGTGTTCATAAGCTACGCATATTGCTTTCGCCTTCTTACCCAGTATCTTATTGCTCTTACCTGCGTGAGAGTTTTGCTCCTGGATCAGCGTAGGTATATTCATGAACTGTGCAGCATTCATGATAGAAAAACTAGCATAACCACCAAAACCAACAACAGCGGATGGCTTGAATTTGCGAATAATGCTCATTGCCTGTAACCTGCTTTTCAGCAATTTGTAGGGCAGCGAAACATTTTTCAGTAAGCTATTTCTGTTAAAGCCCGATATATCCAGCCCTACGATCTCAAAACCCTCCTGCGGCACTTTCTCCATTTCCATCTTACCCCTCGCACCTACAAACAACAATTGCGTACCCGGCTGCAATCTCTGCAGCGCGTGCCCAACAGCTACCGCAGGGAAGATATGCCCCCCTGTTCCACCACCGGAAATTATGATACGCATGTTGCTCATATTTATATTGACGGCTTGAGCGTATTACCACTCACCGGTCCCTTTTTATTTTTGATAAATATTTTCGAGGGCGCTATCGCTACCTCTTCTTCACTTTCTTCCTCGTCTACCTCCGCTTCATCTTCCACTACTACTGGCGCCACCGTTCTCTTTTTCTTCGGGCCACCATTCTTACCACCCTCCATCTCATCTACATATTTGCTCACACTTAGTATGATACCTATAGCCACACTGGTAAACCAGATAGAAGAACCGCCCATACTTACCATCGGCAGGGTAAGACCGGTTACAGGAACCAAGTGTACATTAACAGCCATGTTCAGCATAGCCTGAAACACCAGCGTTATGCTTAACCCAACTGCGAGAAATGCCCCAAACGCGTATGGACATCTCTTGAAGATGATTATGCTGCGCCACAAAAACAGCAAATAAAAGAACACCATAAACGCCCCGCCAACCAGTCCGTACTCCTCAATAATTATCGCATAGATAAAGTCAGAATAAGGGTGTGGCAGAAAATTCCTCTGTAAGCTATTACCAGGTCCACGTCCGGTGAAGCCTCCATTTGCTATAGCTATCTTAGCTTGCTGCACCTGGTATACATCCTCACTCTTCGCATCTTTTTTCTTACCACCTGCAAAATCCTCTATACGCTGCTGCCATGTCTTGGCACGACCAAAACCAGTAACCTTAGATACCACAAACAACATAGTGACACCCATGATACCAACCAGCGCCAACAGTAACAAATGCTTTACCTGTACACGGCCAATAAAGAATACAATAGTGCAAGTGGCACCAAGCATCAGTGCCGTAGACAAGTTAGCCGGCGCAATAAGTGCACAGGTAAACAACATAGGCAGCAACACAGGAATAAACCCTGTCTTCAAATCTTTGATCACTGCCTGCTTCATACTCAGCATACGTGCCAGGAACATAAACAGGGCCAACTTTGCAAGATCTGATGTCTGGAAAGTCAGGTTAACCAAAGGGAGCTTTATCCAACGGGAGCCCTCATTGAGGCTTGCACCGAAGAACAGCGTGTATACCAGCAAAGGCAGACTTATCAAATACAGTAACACCGCCACTCGGGCAAACTTGGTATAGTTCACATTATGTACCCAGTAAGTGATCAGCAAACCGAGGCCCAACACCATCACTTGCTTCACCAGGAAGTAGCTGGCATTTTTATCTTGCCTGTAGGCAAGTGAACCCGTAGAGCTATACACAGCCAGGAGGCTGATAAACGATAGTATAAGCACCACGGCCCAAATGACCTGGTCTCCTTTCGTTTTGTTTAGCAATTGTTTCATGATCAGTTACTGATTATTATTACTTATAAATTTCTTACTGCCTCTTTATACTGTCTTCCTCTGTCTTCATAGTTTTTAAAGAGGTCGAAGCTGGCACAACCCGGAGAGAGTAAAACCACATCTCCCTTATCAGCAAAAGAGTAGGCTGCATTTACCGCTTCTTTTGCACTCTTGGTATCTATTGTCTCTACTACGTCTTTGAAAAATTCGCGAATAGGCTCATTGTTCACTCCAAGGCAAATGATAGCTTTCACCTTTTCTTTTACGAGACCCAGTATTTCATTGTAGTCATTTCCCTTATCCTGTCCACCCAATATCAGTATCACCGGCTTGGTCATACTCTCCAGCGCAAACCATACCGAGTTTACATTGGTACCCTTACTGTCATTGATGAACTCAACGCCACGTACTGTAGCTACATATTCCAGCCTATGTTCCAGCCCTTCAAATGTCTCAAAGCTCTCTCGTATCTTCTCCTTACGTATATGAGCCGCCCTTCCTGAAATACCCGCTGCCATTGTGTTGTATTGGTTATGTTTACCCTTAATCGTAAGATCGTGAACGGATGTCTTCATCTCATCGCCATCATACTTGATATGCATAAAATCTTTGTTCACAAATCCACCTTCGTCGTGAATATTCTTTTCGTCCATCGTAAAATAAATTGTCTTAGCGTGAGTTGAATGGGTAGTTAAGTATTTAGTTATCGCCGCATCGTCGTAATTAACGATGAAGAGATCAGTTGCTTTTTGGTTTTCTGTTATCCTGAATTTTGATGCTACATAATTCTCAAATTTATAATCGTATCTATCCAGGTGATCGGGCGTAATATTCAGCAGCACAGCGATATCCGGTCTGAACTGGTGTATGTCATCCAGCTGAAAACTACTCACCTCTATTACATACCATTCGCACGGTTTTTCTGCAATTTGTCGGGCAAAGCTGTAGCCTATATTACCTACCATTGCCGCATCATAACCCGCTGTATTCAGTATATGCCATATCAGTTTGGTAGTCGTGCTCTTGCCGTTACTGCCTGTTATGGCTATTATCTTACTATCACCTTTATATCTGTATCCAAACTCTATCTCGCTACACACCTCTATACCGGCAGCCCTCACCTTCTTCATTATCTCTGCCTTCTCGGGTATACCCGGGCTCTTTACAATGCAATCTGCTGCCAGCACCTTTTCGGCGGTGTGCCCACCTTCTTCAAATAATATACCCTTTTCCTTCAGGGCATCCTTTGCGCTATCTTTTATTGTTCCACCATCGCTTACAAATACATCCCAACCTTGCTGGCTTCCAAGCAATGCAGCCCCTATACCGCTTTCCGCAGCACCCAGAACCACCAGTCGTTTTGATTGTTCGCTCACTATTGCAGTTTTAATGTTACTATACTCAATATCGCCAGTATGATACCTACTATCCAGAAACGTGTTACTATCTTGGATTCATGGTAACCCAGCTTCTGGTAATGATGGTGCAACGGCGCCATCAAAAATATCCTCCGGCCTTCGCCGTATTTTTTCTTTGTCCTTTTAAAGTAGCCGACCTGCAGCATTACCGATATATTTTCTACCAGGAAGATGCCGCAAATAATAGGTATCAATAACTCCTTGCGAACTATGATAGCCAGCGATGCGATGATACCACCTAATGCTAGACTACCCGTGTCACCCATGAACACCTGAGCAGGGTATGCATTGTACCACAAGAATCCGACACACGCACCTACAAAGGCACCTACAAAAATTGACAGCTCACCAAGGTTAGGTATATCAACAATATTCAGATATCCTGCAAAGATGTAGTTACCCGACACATATGCGAATACACCCAGGCAAACACCAATAATCGCCGAAACCCCCGTTGCCAAACCATCTACCCCATCCGTAATATTAGCACCATTAGACACCGCCGTAATAATAAAGATCACTACAATGATGTATAATAGAGGCGTAGTATACTTAATACTCTTCTCACCAAAAAGAAATGCAGCTATCTTCTCATACCTGAATTCATGTGTCTTCACAAATGGTATTGTTGTCGTTGCGGTGCGCACATTAACATACTTGTGTTCCACACCATTCTCATCTTTACGGATGTACTCACCACGCTCCAGCTTCTCTTCACTATTGTATACACCACCTCGTGTATCTGTTACCTCTCTGCTGATCACTACATTGTCGTTGTAGTACATGGTCACACCTATTATTATACCCAGTCCTACCTGACCCATTATCTTGAATCGTCCGGCAAGACCCTCTTTGTTCTTTTTGAATACCTTGATATAATCATCCAGAAAGCCTACTAACCCCAGCCATATGGTGGATACGATCATCAGTACGATATATACATTCAGCACTCTGGCAAATAATAATGTTGGCACCAATATCGCACCTATGATGATCAGCCCACCCATTGTTGGAGTGCCTTTCTTTTGCTTCTCACCTTCCAGACCCAGATCTCTTACTGTTTCACCTATCTGCTTGCGGTGCAGGAAGTTGATCAGCCGCTTACCCATTATCATTGAAATAACAAGAGACAATATGATCGCCATAGCTACACGGAAAGTAATGTAGTTGAAAACCCCCGCACCTATCAGGTGTAGGTGAAGATCATCATGCAGATATTTAAACAGATAGTACAGCATCTATTTCTCTTATTTATTCAATGTTTCAAATGTTTGGGTCAATACCTCACGATCATCAAAGTGATGCTTTACTCCTTTTATTTCCTGATAGGTCTCATGGCCCTTTCCTGCCACCAGTATTATATCACCCGCATTTGCCAGGCTGCAGGCTACCTTGATTGCTTCTCTTCTATCTGTGATGCGCAGGCTCTTACGCTTCTGCGTAGTATTCAGCCCTGCTTCCATCTCATTCAATATCACCTCCGGATCTTCACTACGCGGATTATCAGAGGTCAGTATCGTTTTATCACTATGTTCACAGGCCACCTCAGCCATTATAGGTCTTTTAGTTTTATCCCTGTCTCCACCACAGCCTACTACCGATATCACATGCTGGCCATTGGTACGCAGTTGATTAATCGTAGCCAATACATTAATGAGTGCATCCGGTGTATGTGCGTAATCTACTATACCCAGCACTTTATCCACCGGAGACAAGAATGTCTCAAATCTTCCCGGGGCGCCATGCAGGTTACTGAGTACAGCCAGTATTTGCATCTTATCTTCACCCAATAGCTTCGCCGCTCCGTATACTGCCAGCAGATTATAAGCATTGAATGTGCCTATCATCCTGAAGTGCGCTTCCACGCCATCTATATTCATGATCAGGCCTGTAAGATTATTCTCCAGCACTTTGCCCTTTACAGAAGCAGGCACCCGCAGGCTATAAGCATGTTTATCCGCCTTCGTGTTTTGCAGCATTACCATACCACGCTTATCATCAGCATTAGTGAGCGCAAACGCACTCTCTGGCAGACCATCAAAAAAAGATTTCTTTACTCTTATATATTCGTCAAATGTTTTGTGATAGTCAAGGTGATCGTGAGTAATATTGGTAAATATCCCACCCACAAACCTGACACCCGCTATACGATGTTGATGCACTGCGTGAGAGCTCACTTCCATAAAGGCATAAGCACATCCCGCATCTGCCATTCTCCTCAGCAATGCATGTATCGATATGGCGTCGGGGGTCGTGTGCGTAGCTATCTCCACTTTATCATGTATCTGGTTCTGCACTGTTGACAGCAACCCGCATTTATGTCCCAGCTTTTCAAACAGATTAAATAGCAGTGTTGCTGTAGTAGTCTTGCCATTTGTGCCGGTCACTCCGGTTACCTTCAGTTGAGCCGAGGGGAAGTCATAAAAAGCATCCGCCATCATGCCTGCAGCTATTGCGCTGTTTTTCACCTGCACGTAAGTAGTCGTCTCACTCAACTCTGCAGGAAGCTCCTCACATATGATGGCCACTGCCCCTAGTCCTATTGCTTTCGCTATATACTGATGCCCGTCAGACAAAGTACCATTGATAGCAATAAATGTATTGCCCTGCGCTACCTTCCTAGAGTCGATACACAAGCCACTTACAGCAATAGCGGTATTGCCTTGCACCATCACAGGCGCTATATTGATCAATATGTCTTTCAGTGTCTTCACTAGCTCAGTTGCAGTATTATATTTTGTCCTTTTACTATTGCCGTCCCCGGTTGTATCGATTGTGATTGCACCTTTCCCTTGCCTAACACCTGCACCTGCAGCCCGCTTGTCTCCAGCATATACACCGCATCTTTCAATCCCATCCCCTTTACATCCGGCATCACACCGCGGTATAGCTTTGCTGCCTGTATACTCAAATGGCGAGTAGAGTCGGTTGTCAATTGCATCATAGCATTCAGGTAATCTCCCGGTGTTGCAGCAGGCCTATTGATGGCATTAAGCAAGGTGCGGTAATTCCTGGCCGTTGCCATTTTGGACATCAGCCTGCCTCCTCCATTCTTCGCTAGGCTATCCAGTGGTCCTGCCCATGCACCCATGTTTGCAGAAAATATTTTATCTGCCACCATCCTGAATACCGGAGCCGCAATGGCGCCTCCATAGTATGCAGCAGAGTGTGCCTTGGTGCGTATCACGACACATATAGTGTACTTAGGAGCTTCTGCAGGAAAGAATCCCACAAAAGAGCCTTGATACACACCGTCTGCATATTTTATTTCTCCGTCGGCTACCTGAGCCGTGCCCGTTTTGCCGGCCATCGTGTAGTAGGGCGACTCAATACCTTTTGCAGTTCCTTCCGTCACTACAGCACGCATACATTTCTGCATTTGCGCTATCACTCCAGAGTCACCAACCTTTGCTATTACTTCCGGCTTAAATGTTTTTACTTCCTTACCATAGTCCTTTATAGAACTTACCAGGTAAGGTTTCATCATATTACCGCCATTAGCTACCGCATTATATACCATGCAGGTGTGCAGTGGCGATATCAGCACTTCATAACCTGTGGCCATCCAGGGTAGTGATGTTGCGCTCCAGGTAGGGTCACTTGGTGATTTCACTCTTGGCTTGCGCTCCCCTGCCAGGTCTATACCCGTTAGTTTATTCAGGTGCATAGCCAGCAAGTGATCCACATATTTCTGGGGGTTATCCTTGTAGTAGGTGTATGCCAGTTTTGCCATTGCAGCATTGCTCGACTCCGCATATGCTTTCCATATTGGCATTGCGTGCAGACCGAGGTGAGAATCTTTCATCACCCTGTTGCCAAAACGAATAGCGCCACCCTCCGCATCTACTATATTATCTACAGTTATCAGTTTATCATTAAGCAGCGATAGCAGAGTAACTGCCTTAAAGGTTGAGCCGGGCTCGGTTGGTATCATTGCATAGTTGAAGTCTTCTATGTACGACCCGTCCTTTTGCCTGCCCAGATTCACCAGTGAGCGTATCTTACCGGTGCTCACTTCCATTACTATACAGGTACCATACTTGCATTCGTACTTTTCCAGTATGCTCATCAGTGCATGCTCTGCCACGTCCTGTATGTTCATATCCAGCGTGGTCACCACATCCTTGCCATTCTGCGGATCTACTTCGGACCCATCGATAGGCACCCACACTCCCCCGGTCGACTTCTGAACAATTCGTCGACCATTATCACCGGTCAGTTCGTCATTGTACTGCGCTTCCAGACCTGTCACATTGCTATCTCTGAATATCCCTATCGCACGGTAAGCAAGCATATTGTATGGGGTCACACGCTTCTCATGGGGTTCAGCTATAAAGCCACCATAGCCTTTCCCTTTCTTGAATATCGGAAAGGAACGCAGTGCTTCATACTGAAAATATTTTAAACCTCTGCCTACGAGATAGTAACGATCTTCATCGTTATATGCTCTCACAAATTCTTCTTTGTATTGGTCCGGCGTTTTACCTGTGAACAGGTGAGACATACACAATGCCAACGTATCGATATTCTTGGCAAACAAACCTGAGTCGATAACTGAGAAGTCTATATGCACATCAAATTCGGGTATGGACGAACTGAGCAATACACCGTCTTCATTATATATATTCCCTCTGTCAGCTTTAAGGGTATCAAATCGGGTATGCATCTCTTTTGCCATAGCCCTAAGCCTTGGCCCCTCTTTCACCTGTATCATAGCAGCTTTGATGACAATGGCGGCCCCGAACAGGCAAATGCCTGTAAATGCGAGATACACCCTAAATCGTATGTCCTGCTTGATGTTCAATTAATGTGCTTTATCCTATGACTATTTTACCGAAAAACTATTTCTTACTTAACTTATAAGCAGGCATCAGCGATGGCCTCAACCCTATTGATTCTGCATTCTTAATCACCTGCGTCTCCGTCTTCGCTTGCATTAATTGTGAATTCGCGTCCATATACTTCCACCTCAACTCCTTCAACTCTTTGTTCTGTGCATTCAGCTCACGCTGCATATCTATCGAACGATGACTGTTACTGATATATATCACACACAAAAGCACCACAAAACCGATATAAGGGATATTATTGACTATTGCTTTATACGACAACTTCTCCACCAACGATCGCCAGTCGTTCTTCACCCTTTGTGCTGGGGTGATCATCTCCTCGGGTATGTTTCTTTCCTCAGTGCTCATATACGCTCTGCTATCCTCAGCCGTGCGCTTCGTGCGCGTGGGTTTGCTTTTATCTCTGCTTCCGTTGGTTCTATCGGTTTAGCATATACAGCTTTCAGCAATGGCTTTGCAGGCTCATCACCATATATCCTGTCGTGCTCCTCTTCATCCCAACTGCCGCGTTTAATAAATTGTTTTACTATCCTGTCTTCTAACGAGTGGAAGGTGATCACACTTAATCTGCCTCCCGGTTTCAGGCTTAATGCAGCCTGCATCAATAATTCTTTCAATACACCTAGTTCATCATTCACTTCTATCCTCAATGCCTGAAACACTTGCGCCAGGTATCTTTGCGGGTTTCCCCTCATTACCGGGTCTATGATCGCCTTCAGCGTAGCTATTGAATTTATCTGTATCCCTTTCCTTCGCTCTGCAAGGTGCTTTGCCAGCTGCCTTGCATTCCTCACTTCACCATACTCTTCAAATATCCTGTGCAACTGCTCTTCAGAATAGGTCTTCAGTATGTGCTCTGCCGTCAACTCCGCCCTTACATCCATCCGCATGTCCAGCGGTCCGTCAAATCTTATAGAGAAACCTCTCTCTGCCGTGTCAAATTGAAAAGAACTTACGCCGAGATCAGCCAATATTCCATCCACCTCTTCATGCCCGTGCAGCCTCAGAAATCTGCGCAGGTATTTAAAATTCTCCGTCACCGGCACCAGCCTGTCATCATCAGGCTTATTCTTCCACGCATCTGCATCCTGATCAAAAGCCAGCAGCTTCCCATTGGGTCCCAGCGCTTTCAGTATCTCTCTGCTATGACCGCCGCCGCCAAAAGTTGCATCCACATATATCCCCTCTCCCTTTATCGCCAACCCTTCTACAGCCTCCTTCAATAGCACCGTAGTGTGGTAAAATGTCGGTGCGGTCATTCGCTATAAATTTTCAAATGGATTTCCAAAATCGTTGATCACCTCGTCTGCCAGTTTGCTATACCCACCTGAGTGTTGTTTCAGATAGTTATAGTAAGTATCTTTATCCCAGAGCTCTACTTTATTACCCTGAGCCAGCATGACCATGTCTTTTTTAATGCCAGCGTATTCCAGTAACGGTTTTGACAATAGCAGCCTATCCGCGCTGTCTACCTCTACTATGTTGGCGCCATTGAGAAACAACCTCTTGAATTCTCTCACATTAGCTTTGAAATCATTCATCTTGTTGATCTTCTCTGAAAGGGCATTCCATACATCCATAGTGTATAGGGTAATGCAGCTTTCAAACCCGCGGTTAATGACAAACTTTTCCCCTAAACCCTCCGGCAATTGCTTGCGGAAGCTCGATGGCAGCAGAAAACGCCCTTTGGCATCAATTGCTACTTCATATTCACCGAGAAAATTGACCATTTTGGTTTTAGAGGATTATTTCACACAAAATAACACAATTCCCCACAAACGCCCACGATTTTCGGCAACATATTTTATCCACAGTCAATTATATGGGTGAAAATGCCCTGCCAGACTGTATTTTAGGGCTTTTTAGATGACTTCCTGCTGAAAAACAGGTGGATAACCTGTTAATAAGTGTGGATAACCTGTTAAGTACACTTTTGGTACCTTTTTAACCAATTCCGGCATATCATTTAACAAATCGCCTGAACTAAAACCCAATATTTTCAATATCTTTGCCACCCTATATGCGCATACGGTTTATAATTTTATTGAATTTGTTTATTGGCGTTACGGCGCTGAGCTCATGCGGTGATTTCGAAAAGATCCGTAAAAGCAGCGACGTAAACTATAAGCTGACCAAAGCCAACGAATACTTTGATAAGAAGGACTACGCACATGCGAGCGAGCTCTACAAAGAGCTGATGCCCATCATGAAAAGTACCCGAAACTTCGAGGCTCTATTTTATAGATACGCTTACACATTTTTCTATATGAAGGATTATGTTGAGGCGTCATATTACTTCAAAAATTTTACCGAGTATTTCCCGGCCAGCAAAGATGCAGAAGAATGCGAATTCATGAGCGCTGTCAGCCTGTACAAGTACGCACCTAAGTATCAGCTGGACCAGACCAATAGTATAAAAGCATTGGAAGCCCTGCAGGGATATGCTAACAGATACCCAAAGTCTAAAAGGATCGCTGAGGCCAACCAGTATATCGACGCTATTCACAAAAAGCTGGAAAGCAAAGAAGCAGATGCAGCTAAACTATATTTCAATATTGGTCAGTACAAGGCAGCAACTGTAGCATACAAAAGCGTATTGCGCAATTACCCTGATTCGCCAAACAGCGACCTGTATCAGTACATGATCATGAGGGCTGCATTCAAGTATGCAAAAGCCAGTATCCCTGCCAAACAGGAAGAACGCTATGCCAACTCCATCAGCGCTTATCGCGAATTAAAAGACAATTATCCTAAATCAGCATACCTCGAGGACGCAGATAAATTATATAAAGAAGCAGACAATAACGTAAAAAAAATACGAAATGAGCACAACTAAAAAGTCATTTTCATCAGTTAATCCCCTGGTTGAAACACGTGATGTGATCGCTCTTAAAAATAAGACCGGTAATCTCTACGAATCTATCGTCATCATCTCAAGGCGTGCTAACCAGATCTCGGTAAACATGAAAGAAGAGTTGCATCGCAAGCTGGATGAATTTTCTGTACATGCTGATAACCTGGAAGAAGTGCACGAGAACAAGGAGCAGATAGAAATTTCACGCATCTACGAACGTATGGCTAATGCACCGCTGCAGTCAATGACCGAATTCAACGACGATAAGATCTATCATCGTAAAAAATAAATGATATTCAGACCTTTAAAAGCTATTCCGGACAAACCGGAATGGCTTTTTCATTTATTATTACAATTCTTGAGTTCATCACTTTCGTTAGTCAATTACAATGAGCAAAGCTTATAAACACCTGTTTTTCGACCTTGATCATACCCTATGGGATTTTGATAAGAACTCTGAAGCTACCATGCGCAAATTGTACCATGAGTATGATCTCAGTAGCAGGGGTATTGAAGACTTTGATCAGCTCTTTACCACTTACAATGTCCACAACGATAAACTGTGGGAGCGTTACCGTAATGGTTACATCAAACGCGATGAACTCCGGTGGAAACGCATGTGGCTCATGCTCCTCGATTTCAAGGTAGCTGATACCGCATTAGCACATGAGTTGAGCGTAGCCTACCTGGAGATATTGCCAACACAAACCCTGCTGACACCCAATGCCAAAGAACTGCTGGACCATTGCAAGGGCCGCTATGAAATGCACCTGATCACCAATGGTTTTGAAACTACCCAACGCCTCAAGCTGCAATACTCCGGCATTGCCCGTTACTTTAAGCACCTCATCACTTCCGAGAAGAGCAACAGCATGAAACCACATAAAGACATCTTCGAGTACGCATTGCAATTGGCCAATGCTAATATTGAGGAAAGCATTATGATAGGCGACGCTGTAGACATAGACATCCTGGGTGGCATCAATGCTGGTTGGGATACCGCCTACTACAACCCGGCCAACAAACCACACGAACGCAAGCCCACATATGAGGTGCAGGATCTTGGCGAACTGATCAAGGTATTTTAGAGAGAAAACTATATTTACAATGCTGTAAAGATTAGAGTTTAGCCCCATTTCTTTTTTTACCTTTACACCATGCTGCATAGTAAGCCCAAAGAAGACAATTACCTGCATAAAGGATTAAGAAAACAACTGGTACAGACCATACGTGAGAAAGGAATAACCGACGAACGTGTACTGGAGGCTATCAATACAGTACCACGCCATTTTTTCCTCGATCCTGCATTTGAACGCCAGGCTTACGAAGACCGTGCATTCCCTATCACTGCAGGCCAAACCATCTCACATCCATATACCGTTGCCCACCAGACACAGTTACTGGAGATCAAAAAATTTGATAAAGTACTGGAAATAGGCACCGGCAGTGCTTATCAGGCTTGTGTATTGGCAGAGATGGGTGTTTCATTGTACACTATTGAGCGCCAGAAAGAACTATATGATTATGTGGGTGAGTTCTTCTTTATCAAGAATTACCGCAACATCAAGCGCTACTATGGCGATGGTTTTGAAGGCCTTCCCACTTTCGCACCTTTCGACAAGATCATCATCACCTGTGGTGCACCGTTTGTCCCTCCAAAATTGCTGCAGCAATTGAAACCGGGAGGCATATTCGTCATCCCTGTAGGCGACGATGGCAACCAGAAAATGCTGCGCATCACCAAGGATATGAATGGCAATGTTTCTGAAGAGGTAACGGGTGATTTTTCGTTTGTACCCATGCTGCAAGGAAAGAACAACAAATAAGCACGATCAAACCTTATACTTTTATCGCCTGCACATTTCGCTGTATTCCTTTCCACTTAGATCTTTTCAAGGGTGAGTTTTTAAAAGTTTTATTGAACGCCTCTTCACTCATTTCCTCCCACTCACCTATCGACAGGTTGAGTATTTCAGGTATAGGTGTAAACATGGGTTCAGTATTCTTTTTAGAGAACCTGTTCCAGGGGCATACATCCTGGCAAACGTCGCAGCCAAACATCCACCCATCCATTTTGCCTTGCAACTCTGTGGGTATCAGCGCGTCTTTCAGCTCTATGGTCAGGTAAGAGATGCACTTACCCCCATCTACTTCGGTAGGTGATATTATAGCCTGTGTAGGACAGGCATCTATACAGCGTGTGCATGATCCGCAATGATCAGTAGCGAAAGGAACATCAGCCACTAGGTCCAGATCGGTAATCAGTGTAGCCAGAAAAAGAAAAGACCCCGACCGTCTCGTTAGCAAATTACCATTCTTCCCAATCCACCCCAATCCGCTGCGTACGGCCCAGCTACGCTCCAGTACCGGAGCGCTATCTACAAATCCCCTGCCATCTACCTCGCCAATATTTGTCCTTATGAAGTTCAGTAGTGCATTCAGCTTAGCTCGTATCACATAGTGATAGTCCACCCCCCATGCATACTTCGCGATCTTAGGTGTATCTGCCCGCAGTTGGGCTTCAGGGTAGTAATTCAACATCAGTGTAATGACAGATTTGGCACCGGGTACCAGTTTCCTCGGGTCTATCCTCAGGTCAAAGTTCCGCTCCATGTAGCCCATGCTGGCATTGTGCCCTTTTTTTAGCCATAACTCCAGTCTCCGGGCATCATCATCCAGCTGGGTAGCGGTGGCAATACCACAATTGTCAAAACCGAGACGTGCCGCCTCCTCCCTGATCGATTGAGTATTCTTTGTTGATGATGAGAACATGATTTTATTGCTATTACATGGTGATTACGAAGTTCAGAAAAAGTATTGGCAATACTAACCGGCCTTCAGCGTCACTCCTCTTATTTCCTCCAGTTTCTGCACATAAGCAGTCGCTAACTTTTTAGGTATACCTGCCTTTACTACACAGAACAATTGCATATCCTGAGAATAAATAGTGGATTCACTTTGTTTCAACAGGTACAAGACCTCACCCATAGACGGGTAATCAAACGATATCTCGTACATTTCTTCTACCCACTTTTCAGTAGTGGGTAGTGGCTCTAACGCCATTGCAGTAGCGGTTCTGTACGCATTGATCAATCCCGGCACACCTAGCAATGTGCCACCAAAATAACGTACCACCACTACCAACACATTAGTAAGACCCATACTGTCTATCTGTCCCAGCATAGGCTTGCCTGCACTGCCAGATGGTTCCCCATCATCAGTAGCTCTGTAGCTGTCGCCTGTTATCCCTATACGCCATGCCACGCAATGGTGATTGGCCTTAGGGTGTTCTTTTTTCAGTTGTTGTAGCTTCTCTTTCACATCCTGCACGGTAACTATTGGATAGGCATAGGCCAGGAATTTACTACCCCTGTCTCTGAAATCGCCTGTACCCGCAGCAGCTATTGTCTTGTATTTATACACGTCTTCCATTGCCTCTATTTATCTCCCAATGCTATAAGTAAAATGGCTATCACTGACAATATCAGTCCTGCTATACGCTGCTTATTTACCTGCTCTCTGAATAGCAAGATCGCAACCAGCGATGATGCCACCAGTATGCCTATATTGATTACAGGGATGATTGCCGAGCTCTGCATCATATTGCTGTTCAGCGCCCTTATCAGAAAGTAAATAGAAAAATAATTGGGCACACCTATGCATATGCCTGCTATAATGTTCCGCGGTGCAAGGGTTATTTTCTTCGTAAGTACAAGCACAGTGACGGTAATTATGCCTGCTACGCCGGCCACTGCAAAGCAGTATATGGTATAGGTTGCCTGCAGCTCTTGCGAATTTAAAAAAGTGATCTGTACGTATTTCACCAAGGTATCCAGCAAACCGCTTCCCAGGAAGAGTAGCGCAGGCCATACTAATTTTTGCGACTGTCCCCCATCTCCCTGCACTCGTGTAGCAAGGTATACTGCCGGCACAGCAAGCACAATGCCCGCTATCTTGCCTACGCCACTCCCCTCATGGTAAAGAAATATAGAGAACAATACCGGTATGACCAGCGACAACTTATTGGCTATTGTCGCGGTCGTGATGCCATCTACACGTGTGCAGAAGGCAATGAGATTGAATATCGAAATAAAGCCTGCCCCCATGAGCAGCGCCCATGGAAACCACGCCTGTTGTAAAGAAGCAGAAGTGAAAGTGTTATGGCCGATAAACAAGCTTCCTGTTATTACACACACGCAATAGTTGGCTACAATAGCTTGCAGTGCGTCTATCTTATATTTGGGGAATAACTTGAACAGAGACGATATGACGACATTCAATAAAATAGTAATGATGATATAAAACATGTTTTCAGAGTAAGTATTACGAGTGATCTATAATATCGAAAGTCCTTTTAGTGCGGCGTTCGCAGGAACATTGTTAATATACACGTCTAACCTGTCTTGCACCAAATTGGTTTCTATTACCCGCTCGCCGTTTTGCAAGTGAGGAGCCTGCAGTCCGCCATGCAGTGTGGTACCGCCTGTAAAAATTCTGGCTTCCTCCCACAGGCCGGCAGATATCATATTGTTGAGCAGCTGCGCGCCACCTTCTACTATCAGCGATAATATTGCTGCCTTATAAAGATGTTCGCACAGTTGTGTAAGTATCGTATCATCAAACACAAGTTGCACATACTTCACATTGCCCGACACTTCATTTTTCACTTCGTTCACCACCCATGTGTCTGTCGCCCCGTCGAATATATGATGCGTCGCAGGTATTTTCAATGACTTGTCAAGTACTATCCGCAGAGGCTGCTTTCCCTTCCAGAGTCTTGCAGTCAGTTGAGGGTTGTCATTTATTGCAGTAGTTGTCCCCACCATTATCGCAGCCTCCTCTGTTCGCCACTTATGCAGCAGCTGCATGCTATGGCTATTAGTTATCTGCAGCCTACTCTTGTCGGGGGGTGCCATGTAGCCATCCGGTGTTTGCGCCCACTTCAATATGATGTAAGGCCGTTTTTTCGCATGAAAGGTGAAAAAGCGCCTGTTCAGCCATTTCCCTTCCTTGTCCAGCAGCCCGGTTTCCACTTCTACGCCTGCCGTCTTCAATATCTCTATACCCTTACCATTTACCTGGTCAAAGGGGTCTCTATTGGCTATTACTACCTTTTTTACGCGCTCCTGCACCAGCCGTCCTGCGCACGGCGGTGTTTTACCGTGGTGGGCGCATGGCTCAAGGTTCACATACATAGTACTTTCGGGTATCAGGTGTCTGTCTTCTTCGGCCACATTATTCAGGCAGTCCACCTCTGCATGGTCTTTTCCATACGCACGATGCCATCCCTCTCCTATAACACGGCCGTTGTGCACCAACAACGCCCCCACCATCGGATTAGGGGCAGTATATCCCTTGCCACGCTCTGCAAGCTCCAAACAGCGCCTCATAAATACCTCATCTGCCATATCGGTGTGAAATTAAATAAATAATGCACAGCCTTATAATCTGCATTTAGATGACGGCTAGATGACGGAGGTCACCATTCATGTATAAATAACTTGGTATCTTTGCGCTCAATGAGCATAGGTGCAGATAAGGCTATAAAATTATCGCAATTACCTGCCGGTAAAAAAGCGGTGATCCATAGCCACGACGAAAGTGATTTTCAGCTTACTTTAATGGAGATGGGCTGCCTGCCGGGTGAGCCGATATGGGTAGAGATGATAGCGCCACTTGGCGACCCTATGGCTATTCAGATAGCTGGTTATTTCCTCAGCCTTCGCAAAAAAGACGCTGATAAGATCTGGGTTACCATAAGCTAACCCCGGTGTCTATTTCCTCTCGTTACTAATCTACACATTTATTTTTAATGAATTTATTTGTAAAACGATGAAAATTCCGCCTTGTTTTATATTTTGTGTCGTATTTTGATTTCAGCATTAGTTAGTATTTGTATATTAGCGGAGTTTTTATGACCCCGCTTGTTATAAAGCTATCAAACAAACCAAATATCTATGCAGTGCAACCCGGTATTTAAAACAGGAATACTTTTTATTACAGTTACAATGTTGTTCTTCACAGCTTGTAAGAAAAATAATTCAAATCCACTTACAGATGTTGATGATAATGGTGGTTATGCCTCCGATATCTCTAAAATGGAATGGATCAATAACGATGTTATTTCTATAGCTGACGCTGCGGGTAACTACTACAACGGCGTATATATGCGCACTACAGGTACCACCAATACCTTTGGCGATTGTGCACTGGTCGCTACTGATACTATCAGCGTCCCACACACTATCCGCGTTAGTTTCCCTAGCTACAACTGCCTTTGCCTAGATGGCAAGAACCGCAGAGGGTCTATTATCATTTCGTACAACGGTCAGTACACTGATTCTAACCAGATACATACCATCACGTATGATAACTACTACATCAACGATCAGCAGCTGATGGGGAATGTAAAGGTAACTCGTGTTGACACTACAGTTATTGGTGATTGGTACTATAAGGTCAAGGTGTCAGATACACTCGTTACAACACCTAATTCATTGATTGTTTGGCAGGGCAACCTGGTTCGCAAATGGCTAGATGGTTACCTTACCGGTGATAGGAGTGATAATATTTATTCTATCTCAGGTGGCGCTACTCTTACTCGTGCCAATGGCCACATCTTCGCTTGCGATATCGCTACACCACTTAAAATAGCTCAGGCTTGCGATTATGTGGAGACAGGTGTAGTCAATGTAACCAACACCAGCGTTTCAGGTGTGCGTGTGTTGAACTATTCACTTGGTACAGGTGGCTGCGATGTTGACGCGCAGCTGAATATCGGCGAACACGTTTATCAGATAACACTTACAGAATAGTACTTTCTCGGAATATTTGTAAAAAGGCGGGCTTTCCCGCCTTTTTTAATGCGTTAAAGGCAAGTTAGCAATATGGCACATGCTTTCTCTATCTCTTCTTTAGTTATTGTAAGCGGCGGCGCTATGCGAATGCAATGCGGCGCAAAAAGGAACCAATCTGAAAAAAGCCCCTTTTCAATAAATTTTGCCAGTGTCTTCTGCACATTAAGGTTATCAGCCAGCTCCACAGCTATCAGCAACCCTTTACTTCTTACCGCTTTGATAGATGCATGTTGCAATAAGCTATGAAACAGCCTTTCTTTCTCATACACACCTTCAGTTATTTTATCTCTAAGCAATACCTGCATAGCTGCCATGCCCGCAGCGCAGCATACCGGGTGTCCGCCAAATGTGGTGATGTGCCCCAGCACAGGGTCTGCAGTAAAGGTGTTCATCATATCCAGCGGGGCTACAAATGCGCCCATCGGCATGCCCCCACCCAGGGCCTTGCCCAGCAATACTATATCAGGCACCACAGCATAATGGTCAAAACCCCATAAGCTACCCGTACGGCCAAAACCGCACTGTATCTCATCCAGTACCAGCAGTGTGCCCATATCTGTGCATTTCTGTCTCAGTTTAGCTATCCACTCTTTTTTAGGCGCTACCACCCCGGCCTCCGCCTGTACGGTCTCTATGATCACGCATGCCGTTTGTTCATTCACCGCATCGATAAGGGCATCATCATTGTAGTTATAGTGCCATACACCCGGCATCAGCGGGCGAAAGGCGTTACGCCAGTATTCGTCTCCCATTATGCTCAGTGCGCCCAGTGTGCTGCCGTGATAGCTGTTGTTACAGGCAATGATGTCCGTTCTCCCCGTATATCGTCTTGCGAGTTTTATAGCCCCTTCTGTAGCCTCACTTCCGCTATTGGTAAAATATACGCTCTCCAGATTTTCAGGCAGGTGCTTGGCTATCAGCTGCGCATATTGCACCTGTGGGCTTTGCACCACCTCGCCATATACCATCACGTGCAGGTACTTGTGCGCCTGTTCATTTATCGCGGCTATCACCTCCGGGTTACAGTGCCCTATATTACACACGCTGATACCTCCTATCAGGTCCAGGTAGGCCTTACCTTCTGTATCATACAGGTAATTACCTTTTGCCGATACCACTTCTATTCCCAGAGGTGCGGGTGAGGTTTGGGCTACATGGCGCAGAAAAAGTTGGCGGTTGTTCATATCGTATGTCGGCTGAAGTAATAATAGAATAGTAGTGCTCTACGGGTTCTGTGGTGTCAATTTCAACTCGGTTGCCTTTTGCAGCAGTAGCTCATAAGCAGCATCATAGGTATTGGGTATCACCCCGTCCAGTATCGCTTCTCTTACTGCTGTTTTCAGCACCCCCACATCTCTCGATGGCCCAAGATCAAATATCCTCATGATGTCGTCCCCGCTTATCGGCGGCTGCCAGTTGCGGATGTTGTCTTTTTCTTCTACTTCCTTCAGCCGCTGTTTCACCATCTCGAAATTTTCAAGATAGCGTTTCACTTTGAGTCTGTTTTTTGACGTGATGTCGCTCTCACACAATATCATCAGGTCTTCAAGGTCTTCCCCGGCATCAAACAATAAACGCCTCATGGCAGAGTCAGTTATATCCTCTTTGGTCAGGCTTATCGGCCTCAGGTGCAGAGCCACAAGCTTGGCCACATACTTCATCTTTTCATTCAGCGGCAGCTTCAGCTGCTTAAATATCTTGGGCACCATACGCTCGCCTACCACTTCATGCCCGTGAAAGGTCCAGCCATGACCCTCTTCAAATTTACTGGTCACAGGCTTGGCTATATCATGCAGCAATGCTGCCCACCTCAGCCACAGGTCATTTGTCTTGCTGGCGGTATTATCTATTACCTGCAGTGTGTGGTAAAAATTATCCTTATGGCCAAGGCCTTGTATCACTTCCACACCGGCAAGTGCCACCATCTGCGGAAAAAACTGATGCAGCAACCCTGATTTGAAAAGCAGTTCCAGCCCCACAGATGGTTTGGCTGACGCCATTATTTTATTCAGCTCATCTGTTATGCGCTCCTGCGAGATAATTTTCAGGCGTTCTTTGTTTCTGCTGATAGCCTCAAAAACCTCAGGTATGATCGTAAAGTTCAATTGGGTAGCAAACCGTATAGCCCGCATCATGCGCAGCGGATCGTCAGAAAACGTCACATCAGGGTCCAGCGGGGTGCGTATGATCTTCCGCTCCAGGTCAGCTATACCATCAAACGGGTCATTCAGCTTCCCGAAATCATGTTTATTAAGGCTGACGGCCAGGGCATTTATTGTAAAGTCTCTTCTCAGCTGATCATCTTCAATGGTACCTGGCGCAACATCAGGCTTGCGTGAGTCAGCTCTGTAAGACTCCTTACGAGCGCCCACAAATTCCACATCAAATCCATTAATATTAAAATGAGCTGTCCCGAAATTTTTAAATACGCTGACGTGCGGTTTTGGCTTCATCGTTTCCGCTACAGCCTGCGCCAGTAATATACCATCGCCTGTACACACTATATCTGCATCTTTGGTAGCACGTCCCAGCAACTTATCCCGCACAAAGCCACCTATCAGGTAGGCACCGGTATTTTTGCCGGCAGACACCCTGCCTATCGTTTCAAAAAGTTGTAGTTCCTCTGGCGTACAAACAATATCCATACAGTGCAAAGCTATGATACAAGGTGCAGATATTCATGTTGCGGTATAGCCTTTATCTCAGATGCGCTGCTGATAGTGCAGATAATACAGGTATTGCAAAAGGGTGGAAGAAAACAACCAATCAGAAAGGACATAAAAAAAATAAGACCTCAGCGGGAGCCGAAGTCTTATTTACACCTTATGAAAAATATACCCACTACAAATGTAGAACTATTTTCGAATCTGCAAAATATTTTTTTTGTTAAAACCTCCGACCGCCGCACGACCAAAATAGGCACAAAAAAAATAAGACCTCAGCGGGAGCCGAAGTCTTATTTACACCTTATGAAAAATATACCCACTACAAATGTAGAACTATTTTCGAATCTGCAAAATATTTTTTTTGTTA
>Ga0164297_10000083_pt1 | contig 111605 bp, 109 predicted proteins | sample GEODES058metaG_FD_113539 | JGI IMG/M metagenome (GOLD analysis project Ga0164297, IMG submission 113539) | Dystrophic lake water microbial communities from Trout Bog Lake, Wisconsin, USA - GEODES058 metaG | ecosystem: Environmental > Aquatic > Freshwater > Lake | place: USA: Trout Bog Lake...
AATAAGAGATGTGCCGCTGACACCAATACCAACTCCTCCTTGGACTGTTAACCCACTGTCAGGCGATAATGCTACACCGGCATAATTAGAACCAATGGAGACGCTTCCTGCAACATCGATTTTGTTTGTAGTACTTGAAGTACCGACACCGAGGGTACCAGAAAGAATCATAGAATTGGTATTTGGTGCAGCGGTGTTGTTCGTTGCATACGAACCAAATGCAACTGCACCAGCAACATTGAGCGCATTTGCGAGAGACGCGCCATATGTACCTATACCAACATTACCAGCAACTGCAAGACCATCTGTTGGCGAATTGACGAGACCAGCATATGTACTGCCAATACCGATATTACCTGAAACGTTTAATTTATTGATAAGAGATGTGCCACTGACACCAATACCAACTCCTCCTTGGACTGTTAAGCCATTGTTTGGTGATAATGCAACACCAGCATAATTAGAGCCAATAGAGACACTTCCTGCAACATCGACTTTGTTTGTAGTACTTGAAGTACCTACACCGAGGGTACCAGAAAGAATCATAGAATTGGTATTTGGTGCAGCGGTGTTGTTCGTTGCATATGAACCGAGTGCAAATGCACCTGCAACATTGAGCGCATTTGCAAGAGACGCGCCATAGGTACCTATACCAACATTACCAGCCACAGCAAGACCATCTGTTGGCGAATTGACGAGACCAGCATATGTAGTACCAATACCGATATTACCTGAAACGTTTAATTTATTGATAAGAGATGTTCCACTGACACCAATACCGACTCCTCCTTGGACTGTTAAACCATTGTTTGGTGATAATGCAACGCCAGCATAATTAGAGCCAATAGATACACTTCCTGCAACATCGACTTTATTTGTGGTAGTTGAAGTACCTACACCAAGAGTACCAGAGAGAATCATAGAATTGGTATTTGGTGCAGCGGTGTTATTGGTTGCATATGAACCCAGTGCCACTGCACCAGCGACATTGAGCGCATTTGCAAGAGACGCACCATTTGTACCAATACCAACATTACCTTGAACGGTTAAACCATTATTTGGCGAAGAGACCACACCGGCATAGTTGGAGCCAATAGAGACACTTCCTGCAACATCCACTTTATTTGTAGTACTTGAAGTACCTACACCGAGGGTGCCAGAGAGAATCATAGAATTGGTATTTGGTGCAGCAGTGTTGTTGGTTGCATATGAACCCAGTGCAACTGCACCAGCGACATTGAGCGCATTTGCAAGAGACGCGCCATAGGTACCAATACCAACATTTCCGGCCACTGCAAGACCATCTGTTGGCGAATTGACAAGACCAGCATATGTACTACCAATACCGATATTACCTGAAACGTTTAATTTATTGATAAGAGATGTTCCACTGACACCAATACCAACTCCTCCTTGGACTGTTAAGCCATTATTTGGTGACAAGGCGACGCCGGCATAGTTCGAACCAATAGAGACACTTCCTGCAACATCAACTTTATTTGTGGTAGTTGAAGTACCGACACCAAGTGTGCCAGAGAGAATCATAGAATTGGTATTTGGTGCACGAGTGTTATTTCTTGCATATGAACCCAGCGACATTGCACCTGCGACATTCAGCGCATTTGCAAGAGACGCACCATAGGTACCAATACCAACATTACCGGACACTGCAAGACCATCTGTTGGTGCATTGACTATACCAGCATATGTACTACCGATACCCACATTTCCTGAAATATCAGCTTTATTAATAGAAGAAGCGTTTGCAGTACCGACAACAAATGCACCTGCTACAACGAGACCATCGGTGGGTGCACTTATATTATTGTTTGTATATGTTGCGCCAACTGAGAGTGAACCACCGACATTTAATTTATTAGGAGTACCATATGTACCAATACCAACATTTCCAGCTATAATTGCACCATCAACAGAAGCTGCCTGATTACCTGCGTATGTTGAACCAATTGCGATATTACCTGCAACATCAAGAGTATTTGTTAACACTGGCGATGTTGCACCAAGACCAATACCAACTCCTCCAGATACCAATAGACTATTTGCTGGAGCAAGTGGTGTCATGCCATATATTGTGCCTATAGATGCGTTTCCAGCCACACTCAAATTATTTAATGAATTTGTAGTACCAATACCTACATTTCCATTATTATCAATGCGGAATTGTTCAGTACCACCAGTAGATATAGCCATAACAGATGTACTCGGGGAAAATATACCAGTACTATTATTTCCGACACCAAAAGTGTATGCAGGTGATGCTGCTGTTCCGCTGTCAGTTGTTTGAATTTGAAGAGGATATATAATATTTACATTCTTAAAATCCATATTTCTACTATTTGCACCAAAACTTAAGTATGAAGTACCAGTTGGAGCAATCATACCATATGCTGTAATCAAATTGGTCGTTCCGCCACTTCCTCCGCCTAAAATAATATTATCTGCTTGGATAACACCTTTTACGATGAGAGTACTTGTATAATTTGCCGGGTCCGTACCAATACCTACACGGCCATCTTTACCGACTACAAAAGCACTATTAGAAGTTGGAGTTGATAATCTCATTAATTCTACATCAGTAGAATTGGCATGGGATACATGTACACGTGCAGTTGGTACAGTACCGATACCGAATTTACCAGCACCAGTAAAAACCACATTGCAAGAAGTGCGGTCTGTTGATGTCATTTTCAACATATTATATGCAGAATTATCTTGTTGTATATATACGACGTCTTCGTTGCTTCCGCTTGCACTTTCAATATAAAGTTGAGCATTCGAAGCTAATGTCGCCGGAATAACACCTCCAAAACTTCCAATAGCAGTTTGACCTTTTCCATTTACAAATAATACAATATTCGAATTCGCCATAAATTCTGCAACATTCGCGTTTGTTGTGGTATTTGCCTGATTTACAATAAGTGCCGGTCCAGTTCCAAAATTATTAATAGTAAATTGGTCAGTATTACATGTTGTTGTATTAATTACAAAAAATTCACCATTAACATTTAAATTTCCTGACATATTAATATTATTGACACCATTTAAGTCGCGAGAATTGAAATTAATACCTTGACCGCTTGTAGTATTAATAGAATTCGTTGATAGAGTGCTACCTGCATTAATACTCACGTTAGCTACATTTGTAAGATTTGTAGCGGATACATTAATGGTGGATGTGCTTTGTGATGCTAAGCTATCTACATTTACCGTTGTAGATGCGACTTGATTAGCATTTGTATAATTTTTTTGAGACATATTTATTGTATTTGTTCCTAATGTAGTTGTAATGTTTGCAATATCAAGAGTAGTTACTTTTGATAATGTATTAATATTTGAAAGAGTATTATAAGATACATTAATAATACCGGTTGTACCATTATTGGTAGATTGTGCAGTTGTTAAATTTAAGACTTGTACATTCGAAATAATAGAAGTATTAATATTACTTAAATTATTGTTATTAAAATTAAAAGTATTCCCATTTACTATATTGAAATTATTTGTTAATAATGTATTATAAGCAGTTATATTGGATGCCGCAAAGTTACCATTTAAGTTATTCAATCCGTATAAACCAGTATATACATAACCATTGACATATACGGAATCTGGCGACCCACCGGTTGTTAAGTAACTCGGGACAGCGTTAATGAAAGTAAGAATACCAGTAGCATAATCGAATATATATGGATAAGCAGTGTTATCTACAGTATTTGTAGCATTTCCAGTGGTCGTACCGTGGAAAATAACTGGAAGATAACTTGCATTAAACTCTGGTGGAATCCAGTTTTTTACTCCTGTATTCCAACTTCTACCATTTAAATCACTAATTACATCTACACCAGGACGATTATGAATATTTGTAGCTACAACAAATACATTTTGTGCGGGTACACCGACACCAGGACCGGAAAATAACTTAGGACTATCTGACCAAATCTGATCAGCATGTACAAGTTCTGCATTCGGAATTAATTCATTCTGAGGAAATATATTTGTGAGTGTATATGTGCCATCAGATTTGATTTTTCTATATATAACTTTCTTATATAAATAATCCAATTCCGCGATTTGCTGCTGAGTAATCGTTGCCGACATTATCTAATATAATCATATAGATTTGTTTATACAAAAATAAATCTATAAAAATAAATAACAATGAATATTGGTATCATCATCTTCTATTGAACTTTAGATATTGAAGATCTAACTATTTGTAATGGATAAGGTAGTGGTATCGATAGAACCATTAAATTGAACACTTACATATATGTTTGTATATGCGGATAATGTAGTACCTTGTGGAAGTGTTATAGGGTATCTATCTCCTGTTGGAGGGGCTGTATATGTAGATGCGCCACATCCGCTATTTCCCGTATTTGTGTATAAATATTTAGCATTATACCAATTACCAAGAGATACCCAATAGACATAGAGATTTGTAATACCAGTTGTATTTGCACTATTAAAGTTAATAACAAAAGAACCGAGTGCAGCAGTCGTGGTTATTAAGAAACTAAAGTAGCTATGGCTGCCTGTTAAATTTGGTAATGTAGGTGCATATGTACCACGTGGAACATTATTAATATTGCTATAAATGAATCCAGTATATGGTGAATAGAAACCATCATTTGTAGAAATTGTATTCCCTCCGGTAAATGAAGTTAAATTAGAAATTGCTGGTACGGCAGGTGCTACTACACTACTTGAAGTAGCTTGTCTTACCACAGATGTAATAGGCATATTTGGATATGTAGCTACATTCATGTATGTTTCGTTTATCGCAGAACCCAGATATAATATTCCAGAATTTGATACATTTGAAATAAGTGTTGTAGAATATCCTCCTTGATAATTTATATTATATACAGTAGCACTTATTGGGAGAGTAGATACTGTTTCACTGCTATTTAATGTTACGGATAGAGTATTATTATTTGTACTATTTGCAACTAAAAAGTTAGTGAATACTTGAGAGTATGTAAAAGCGACACCATTAATTATTACTACATTTGTTATTACAGATGGTGATGTAGGATTGATAGTATTATAAATATTTGTAAAAGTTAAACTACTCACTGGGAATGTTAAGGTTGTTCCGTATCCATAATAAGGAACGCCGCTAACATATATATATGATCCACTACTGAATGTAGGTGTTCCTGATAAATTGATATTTGGTTGTCCTATGGAATCTGTTGCTCCCACTGTAAAAGTAGAAATAGCATTGCTATTAAAGAAACTTCCAGCTCCTACACCAGGAGTTGTTGATGTAAGGTTTAGCGAATATGTTCCGGGAGAAAAGGTATAATTATTAATATAAGCAGTAGATGTATTATTAATTGTCTGTGATGATACAACTGTACCGGTGCTTGTCTTTAAAGTATATGTATATTGTGTAGAATTACCATTAAATAATAAAGTAATGGGTACATTGCCAGTAGGAGGAATAACACCTATTGTTATTTTTGCACCATTTACAAATGTAAAGTTAGCTACATTTGTAAATGTCTGTATAATATTGCTACCGAGTATCATAGGTGATGCAATTGTCCCTGCGACATCTAACATTACTGTTGGTGACTGGGAACCGATACCTACATTACCGTTTTGATTGACACGTAATGCCTCAGTTCCCGAAGTACTTATAGCTAAGTTATTATTAGATGGTTCAAATATGCCAGTGTTTGCGTTTGTTTGGAATGTAAGTGCGGGAGATGAAGCGGTTCCTTGACTTGTAAATTGTATTTGCTGAGGATATATAATAGAAATATTACTTAAATTTGCGCCACTGTAATAGATGGAACTCGAACCAATAAATGGAGAAAAGTTATTGGCAAATACAGTATTACTTGTATAAAGTGAATTATTTAATATCATATCTTTGACATTGCAAAAACTGGTATTATTGTATTGAAGATAGGCTGTGCCTGCTGGTGCTTGCAACCCTTGTGTTGTAATTAAAGAAGGGGACCCACCGGAACCTGCGGCACCAATTTGCAGAGAATCTACTTGCAATGTACCTTTTACAGTTACTGTATTACCGGCAACTGTATTTGTACCGAAACCGACATTCCCGTTTGCATCAATGACGAATGCGGGATATGGATTTAATGGGTCTGTTTTTACAACCTCGAATCGTGCTAAACTGGACCAATTAGAGTATACATTACTCCCATATACTTGAAACATAGCATCGGGACTACTGGTATTAATACCTACACGGTCTTTTTGTAATACTACTGATTTCTGAAGATTCGAATATCCAGTGACCATACCCAAATATAAATTATTGAGATTCGTTCCTGATTTATCGTAATTACTAGAACCAATGACAACACCGGTTTGAAGATTATCTACTCCGGTATTAGTATAATTATTTGTATATAATCTCATAAAAACTTCATCAGTTGTTGATGAAAATTGTGTGACTTCTACTTGATTCGAGGCTTGCACACCTAAAGTAATCTGATCCGTGGTATCTGCAAAAAACATCGACATAATTTATGTTTCGTCTACTATATTCATTTTATTTTTAATTTTATATTTATGCATGCAATTTTTCTATTTATGAATGCAATTTTTCTATTTATGAATGCAAGTTCTCTATTTATTGAATGCGATTTTGAATTTTATTGAATGCGATTTTGAATTTTATTGAATCTTTGCCTTTAATTCCCTTATGCATTCTATTAAAAGTCCAATAATAACATCATATTGAACACCATAATATCCATTTGGAAGAGATTTTACTGCTTCGGGTAAAACTGTTATTAATTCTTGTGCTAAGATACCTCCAGATTTTTCATTAGAATATTTATATCGAAATGTATATCCATGTATTGCGTCTATTTTATCTAATGCATTCTCGATGCTATTAATTTCGAATTTTAATCTTGAATCTGAACTAATAATAGGAGAAGAATTGAGTGTCAATGTATTATCAACTGATAGCGAAGAGTTCAATATTCTTACAGTAGATCCTGTTGCTGCCGATATATAATCTGTTGAAATTCCTCCAGGATTATTTACAGAAGATAATGATGAATATACTTGTAACTGTACTGAAGATCTTAATGCAAGTGTTGTAGTATTATCGCTTAATGTAATTGTCTGTAATCTTAATATAGGTCCTGCAATAGGATCTGTAATATTTATAGTTTGTCCAGATATATATTGTAAATTAAGATTGCAACAGGATACTATACCTGTTACATTTACATTTCCATTTACTTGTAATGAAGTATTCAGTGGAATATTAGATGTTCCTATCCCTATGCCAGGGTGTGTGCCGCATAAATAAACTGCAGGAGACCCTGAAATAAAAGTTTGCAGTAAATCGCCACCTGTATTATTTTCAAATATTGCAGTGGGTATTACTGCGACATTTTCAATAGCGTGTATTCTTGCTGAAGGATATACATTATTAATGCCGAGTCTATCGGAAAATACACCAGTGCCTTGGACTTGTAACTTCTGTAATGGATTTTTAATACCGATTCCTACATTTTTCTGAGTTTTGAGATATTGGAAATTATATTGATTATTTAATAGTGAATTATCAATTAAATTATTTGTATTTAGGAATACGAGTTTTTGTGGAAGAATATTTGAACTAATTCTACCAGTATTTGAGTTTACTGTAACAAATGACGATGTATCGATGGATGCACCGTAGAATCCGCCAGTAAATGTCAGGTCACCTTTAATATGTACATTACCTGATACTTCCAGTGCAACATTACTTGTAAAAACACTCGTACCTATGCCGAGTTGTGGATATCCTAAATTATTCTCTTGAATTCTCATCCATTCTACACTACTCGTTGCGGATGCGCCGGCATAAAATGCATGAATCGCATTTCTGGCAGGTACCTGATAATTAGTTATTCCATATGTAAGTCCTATATCATATGTATATCCTATGCCACTGAATTGATGTATACTTTGATTATTATAATCAGATAGAATGATTGCTTTACGGGATACAGCACCATTTATTATTCCAAAATTACTACTATATGTTGGACCATAAATATTGAACTGTGTTTGATTCGTAGAAGTATTTGCGTAAAATTGAGCGATGGGATTATTATTTTGAAGTACTGAGAAATTATATCCTGATGATGATAAAGTAAAAACGGGAGTACCTGAATTTAAAATAGGTTGTAATAGTATATTTTTACCATATAATTGTGGATTGGGAACACTTTGGTAGGCACCAGTTGCGGATCCAGAATTTACGAAAGTTAATCTTGATTCGGATAAACTACTTTTTAGTAGAAGGGTATCTACATTTGAACTTGAGATCAGAGACCTTGGATTTATAAATACTGATGTCATCTATCGTATTACTAGAAAAAATAGGAAAATTAAGAGTTTAGGACATTATTTATTTCTTGGAAACGGATTTCTTTTTCTTTTTCGTTTTTTTTACTTCTTCACCGGCATTTTTCTTTTTATGCGAAGATTTCTTCTTTTTACCGGCCCCACCTGCAGATTGCACAGAGACTGGTGAGAGGATTTCGTGCACAGACCCTCCCGCAGCAGCATCTTCAACGGCGATTCCCCCAGCTAAATCTTGACTTAATGACATTCCGGCGGAAAATGCAGGAGGCGCATATTGTACTGAATTTACATCAGCAGAACCGATGACACTTGATGGAGAATGGTCATCGGTAATTAATGCTTTACTATTATAAATCTCTGCTAAATTACCTACATCACTGCCGCCTTTTTTCTTTTTTTTACTAACACCCCCTGCAGATTGCACAGAGACTGGTGAGAGGATTTCGTGCACGGACCCTCCGGACCCTCCAGACCCTCCAGACCCTCCATTTGCAGAAGCATCTTCAACGGCGATTCCTCCAGCTAAATCTTGACTTAATGACATTCCGGCGGAAAATGCGGCAGGAGCATATTGTACTGAATTTACATCAGCAGAACCGATGACACTTGATGGAGAATGGTCATCTGTAATTAATGATTTAGTATTGTAAATCTCTGCTAAATTACCTACATCACTCCCACCTTTTTTCTTTTTCATTTCTCTTGCTTCTTTTGCCGCCTTTACCCCTTTAGATGCTTTAGATGCTTTGGATGCTTTGGATGCTTTGGTTGCTTTAGTTGCTTTAGCTGCCCCCCCTGCAGATTGCACAGAGACTGGTGAGAGAATTTCGTGCACGGACCCTACGGACCCTCCATTTGCAGCAGCATCTTCAACAGCGATTCCACCAGCTAAATCTTGGCTTAATGACATTCCAGCGGAAAATGCAGCAGGAGCATATTCTGCTGATTTTACATCAGCAGAACCAATGACACTCGATGGCGAATGGTCATCTGTAATTAACGCATTAGCATTGTAAATCTCTGCTAAATTACCTACACCCCCACCACCCTGATTTCCTGCTGCTGGTTCTTCTGCTTCTGCTGCTGCTGCTTCTTCTGCCGCTGCTGCTGCTTCTTCTGCTGCTGGTGGTGCTGCTGCTGGTGGTGCTGCTTCCGCTCCTGCTGCTTCTTCTGCCGCTCGTGCTGCTTCTTCTGCCGCTGCTGCTGCTGCTGGTGGTGCTGCTTCCGCTCCTGCTGCTTCTTCTGCCGCTGCTGCTGGTGGTGCTGCTCGTGCATCTGCTTCTGGTGCTGCTGCTGCCGCCGCCATCTTATCACCCTCAATTCTTACGTCTGTTATACCTGTCTGTTCATTATTTAGATATGTATCAGCAACACGTGTATCTATAATATCTTCTACTTTCATTTTAATCCTTGGCGCATCTGCAGTATTTGAATAGTTAATAACTTGGGTGAAAGATTTATTAAAAAGGTCAAATGTTTTTTTAAACATTTTACATATGCCGCCATTTTCTCCTCCTGAATCTAATTGTATAAAAAGATCCGTAGATGCATCTAATAATTCATCTAATATAGCTAAATTGTTATTATGTACAGTATTATCTGCATCTGTTTTTTTAAGTTTGTTACTGAAAGTAGTACAAAAATCTGTAACTTTCGTTGTATATGTATTCATTAATGTAATTCTTAATTGATTCATTGGAACTGGTGAATCCGCACCACCTACTACACCGCCACCAGCCCCCGCTCCCGCTCCACCGTCTTCTGGTTCTTGTTTATCCCACCAAATTGATATTTTTGAATCAGTAAGTCTTTCCTCATTTTCCGTAACTAATTCTTTAAGTATTCTATTGAATAAATCAAAACCTTCAATATTATATTTGGTATTATCTTCATAATTATTATAGAGTAAATTACACGGTTTTACTAGGGGTAGGGGGTCAACAAATTTGGCTTTAAGGTCTTGTGATAGTTGATAATCACTACTTTCAATAGCATTTGGGTTAAGTAGTTTTTCCAACACGTCGAAACCTTTATAATTTAAGTCTTTCATTTGAAAATAATTTATTAAAGGATAAAATGCTAGTGGTTGATCATTAGAAGTTTTTTTTATACATAATAAATCTATTAAATTTTTATAGTCATCTTTTTTTAGAATTAATTTTTTTAAAATAAAAAATCTAAGAGAATTAAAATATTGTGCATGCTGTGTTTTTAATATTTCATTGGCTCTATTAAAAAATTGTATGATTCTGTTATTGAAATCGTTAGCTTTATATATTTCTTTAAGGTTGTTTCCTAAATTATCGGACAATCCATTAATAGAATTTATAATAGCTTCATCTGTTTTTTTATCAAATCCATTAAATTCCTGCAGATTTGTTGTGGTTCCATCAGTAAATGTTATATCTCTCATTTTAAGAAAATTATTCATATTTTCTGCGGCGGCGAGGGCGGCGGCAGAATCAGCAATATGCGCCACTCTTGCTGATTCTGCCGCCGCCTCCCTTGCCGCAGCCGCCGCAGCCGCCGTCGCCGCCTCCCTTGCCGCCGCTGTGTTGCTGCCTTCGTCCGAACCCCCTGGACTACCACCTTCCATAACCATAATATATCTTTATTATAAATATATTTTATTTTTATTTAGAATAAAACGATTGTGTTGTAATTATTACTGGGTCTTGGATAAATTTCAGGCAAGAATTTAATATTATGTTCCGCTTTTGCATAATTTTCCAAAATTGTCAACATTTTTGTCTTTAATGCCGTAAATCTCTCTACATTCCGAGTTAATATCTCTTCTGTATTTACACCATAAACATGTTTAAAAGATTCAGGTATTACAAATATTAAACTATAAAGTATTTCTAGTATTTTGTCAGATACGTCAATAAACGTCGGAATATAACTTCGCGGCTCATATCTATTTCCCAATATGTAAATATATATTTTCTGCAAATTATCCATATTTAATATTAAGTCTCCATATCGTGCTTTATCAAACATTCTTAGAATATTTAAATCTTCCACTATCTCAACCATAATTTTATTCTTAAATATATATTTAAACTTCTTTTTCTTCGGAAATTTATTAATATTATATATTTCACTATTCGCCTCTTTCCGTTTCTCTGATTCCGAATTTATAATGTCCTCTGAAATAGCATTCGTTTCACTCAATACTTTATACTGATTATTTAAATAATAGTATCCGAAAAATCCAAAAATTGTTATTATTATTATCGATAACAATTTTTCATTACTATAAGAATTTAATTGATAGAATACTATTGCACCAAAAAATATAAAAAATATAACTTGATCTCTGAATAGCATCGTTATTTACTACACCCTTAATTATTTAGGCAGAAGAATCAATGAAATATAATATAAAAGAAAACACTATCAACCATATTCCTACATATATCCGTCTATCTCTTGCAGTAAATGCCATAAATATACTACGTCTATATTCACTATTTGATATAAGTTCTTTATTACTTATAGCATCGGAAATGTCATTAATGATATCTATAGCAGTCTGAATAGTTTTTCTGAAAATTTCTTTTAAAGATAAATGAATCCAGGGAGTATTTGGATCTTCATCCGGAATTTTCCTCGTTTTGTATTTTTCCAAAAATATATTTATTTTATCAATGAGTTCTTTTTGCTGCAAAGAATCATTACTTAGTTCTATAAGTTGTGATGACTCTTTAATAGAATTATAAATGTCTTCCGGTTTTACATCTTTCAAATCTATATTTTTATCTATAACTATCGCTGATGGTGTTGTCGTTGCTGCCATCTGTCTGTGACGTGTGACTCTATATTATAATATATTAAATTGTATCCATCATATCAACAGTGGCAATCATATGTCTCCTGCAACAATAGCGAGTTAATCCAATATTATTCAATATCTCGCCAGTATGCACACTGTCGAAGAATTTCTCTTTTTTAACGGCAGGGACTCCAGCAGGGGCTCTCGACGGGCCTGCACCATCTGGACCCGCTACAACTACGCCTTCATCTTTCTTCAATTCTTTTTCTAGTTTATTAACTTGTTCAATATAGTAATCATATTTATCAGCAATAACTTTTCCACATGTAAAACACTTAATAGGAATAATCATTGATAAATATATGGGGGAGGTGGGGGTATACTAATAATATATAAATAAAAATCATTTTTTTAAATCGAAATCAATAATAGAGATACAATAATAGAGATACAATGGATTTTTATAATTTAAAAAATAATGTAAATAATGTCGTAAATACATTAGCAATCTTGCAGTCTAAAATAGATGAGTTAAATGAACGTATAGATAATTTAGACAAAAATATAAATTCCATTCAAGAAAATATAAATAGCGACTTAATGCACATAAAAGAGGATCTCATGAACGAACTTAACCAAACTGCAGTACCATTAATAAATTCGGGTATAGATGCGTCCAAACCTGAATTACGTAACTATATTCGAATGATAATTACAGAAGAATTCCGTCGGAATTCCTAAACACGACATCTTTGTATCTCGAAGATATTCCTGCAGTAGTAGCTGCAGTGGAGATTTTCGGAATATCATTCTGCAAATGTTGATAGAGTTCTATTAAATTATTAGCTACATCTGAGCGGCTGTTTAATAAACCCTGTGATTGTTTCACTTGTTCAATAGCTTCTAATAATAATTCTTCGCCTTCTTTTAGCATATCCACTTTAATTTTTAGTAAACCATATAAATGTGTAAAATCACAACTATTGAGATTCTTTACACTTTTATATAAATCTGTAATAGCAGGCATATTTTTTTCAATTTCTTCTTTTGATAGAGTTAAGTATTTATATAATTGCATATATTCATTATTATATGTTAAAATATTATTGGAATGAATAGAACTTGTAAATAATCCTAGTTTACTCCCGTCAATGGTAGTTCTTTTCCGTGGATAATAAACTTTAAGACCACTGCCGCCTCCTTCAGTGCCTCCGGCCCCTCCGGCCCCTTCAGTGTTTATTATCCAAGAAAGTTGGATTCTATAGGTAAACTTATAATTTTCAAATTCTGACAATACTTTTGTAGCTATATTTTTACGAATAAAATAGGCTTCTTTTGAAGGCAGAATTTTACCTGATGCATTTAATTCATTAAGACTTTCTAGATCCTGTTTATCTTTTGGATTAACTGATTTAGATAATCCAAGAATAATCATATCCCATTCGTGATTCTTATGGTCTAGAGTTAAGATATCTTCAAAATTTTGTATACAATCTTTTAATATAACTGTGTCGTCTTCTATGATTAAATAAAGATCATCATCAGAACTATATTTATTATTCACTATTTTCTTGAGGGCTTCTTTATGTTTTTCAATATTGCTAATCATTTCTAGACTTAATACTTGAATGCATTGATCAAAGAATGGATTACCGGTTTTGTCATATGATACTTTTTTCTGTAATTCTTCTAATTGAGAATGCAGAGCAGTTGGATCTGGAGAAATAATTAATACAATCTCTACTTTATAATTTGCATTTTGCGCGGATTTCTTTAAAACTTGAATAATTGGCTCTAATTTTTGCATACGTATAGACAATGCCGATGTATGAATAATAAATATTTTAAGAACAGGCATTTTCTGAGAGGGTGCTTTAAAAAAAGAATGAAGCTAAACCTTAAATAAAAATAGTAAATAGAATAATAAATAAAAAATGATTATTTCATATAAAGATATATAGAGATATATATAGATATTATATAGATAGAGAAAGAAATGGAATTTTGCGAAATTTGCGATAATCTATTATACTTGCGCGCTGAAGAAGATAATTCTTTAATAAAGTATTGTAAACATTGTACTTTTTCGAAAAAAGAAAGCGCATCAGGAAATAATAGAGCTATTAAAGTATCTCAGAATCTATATTCAGAAGATGACCTATTATATTTGCAATATCAAAATAAATATTTACGATTTGATCCGACATTGCCGCGTGTCACACATTCATTAGCGCAATCTGATAAAATTCTCATTTGTCCCGATGCAAGTTGTAAGGAATCTAAACAAAAACCGCAGACTTTATATGTAAAGTACCATCCAGTACATATGAAATATTTATATTGTTGTGATTATTGTGGAATAACTTGGCGCGAAGAGGATATAAAATAAAAAATGATATAAACGTTTATAATTTACTTATATTTAATTATATACAATTATTTTAATAGAAAGATATGGCTGCAGCAAGTACATCGAGAAAACATAATTTCATAATAACAGATGACTCCGAGGTAATCAAGAATGTAGATATGTCTAAATATAAATCACTTCCCTGGATGACAAAATATGAATTTGACCAAGTTATCGGATTGAGAACTATGCATCTTTCTATAAATGCAATTCCATTTGTAAAGTTACCAGAGAATTTTACCATTAAATCAAATATGGAACTACGTAAAATAGCTATACAAGAGCTAAATGAGAAAAAATTACCATATATTATAAAAAGACCAATGCCGCCAAACGGTGAAGCAGAATATTGGCCACTTGCTAAATTAAATCTAGATACAGTAATGCATATGATGCGCTAAGAACATGCACTCTCTAATGTTTCCATTTATTTCCACATAGAATACATGTAAAATAAGTAGTCATAGGTTCATCTGCAGAACGTGTTTGAATTTCATAATAAGAAATTTTATTTTTCTTACACTTACCACATTTAATTTGGTCTGTCATCGCAACTTTACTGACTTCGTAGGCCGCCTTATTCCTTAGCAATTCCGATGCAATAATATCAGACCAATTCTTTTGATTTAATGTATCTGGAGTTAGATACGGCAATTCATGTGGCAAATATTCAGTATCGCTCTCTTTTTTATTAATTAATTGAGGATTTTGTTTTATATTTAGATACATAGATCTCGCCTTCGTCAAATATGTTTCTTGAAATATTTCTGAACTCCATGATAAAGGTATTTTATTTTTAGATGAATAATCAATAGTAAAATTATAAATACCTATTTCCAAATCCTTCGCATGTACTTCATCTATATTTTCAAGTCTTCTAAATATTTCAACAACTTCATCGCGGATTGAAGGTGTCACAGCCATTTTATATAATTATTATTAATTATTATAATATCGAAACCGTTAAATCATTTTTTACTCAGCATCTTTGTCACCACCGCCTGCACCGCTTTCTACACCCTCGTTGCCGCTGCCACCACTGCCGCCACCACTGCCGCCACCACTGCCACTTGCAGCGTTACCAGCAGCGACCTTATCAGAATTTGCTTTTTTAATAAGGTCCGCATTCTCAAATGCCTGCATTATAGGACCCTCAACTAAACCCAAATACTTAAGATATACCATCAATTCCCTCCTGGTTACTTTTTGCAAAATTCTTATTATGTCATCTTCTGGAATAGGTTTCACAGCAGCCTCATTCTTTAATAGTTCTTCCAATTCACGCTCCTGGTCCTCAAGTTCTTTACTGGGTGGAGGTGGTACTCCATTACACGTTTTCTCATGCTTGTTTTTCTTCTGCACAGTCTCGAAATCTCCCTTGCATTTTGGACACTCCGTTTTATTTACTTTACCAGGACACGTATTGAGATGCTTTACCATGGTATCATGTTTTGCATAAATCTTATCACATCTCGGGCATTTTGTTTCAGTCTTACTTATGGTTATAACTTTTGGCTGTTTCTTCAATGCCTTTGTTTTCTCCTGCAATTCAACAATCTCATCTATTCTCGATTTATCTTTCTCATTCAAGACGATATGCAAAATTTCACTTGGTTTTGTTGGGAAATAATCTGGCAATTGACCATTATTTAGAAAGAAATTTCGTGTAAAGTTTTCAAATCGAATTCGTGATTGTTCAGATTCCTCTTCAGTAGGGGCTCTTCCACATTCCGGTGTCCATGCACCATCATTCGTGTTACCATCAGTGTTAGAATTATTTTCCATTTTAAAAACTTTATTTATTTAATATTATTACTTAAATAATCCTTAAATCAAAATCGCCACCTGTCACACCTCTCACAGCGTACCACAGTTTACCACAGTTTACCACAGTTGTACTATAAGTCTAAATATTATCTAAATATGAGGTGTCAGAGGCGTGTCATTTTTTATAGGATTTTTCATACTTATTATTTTAGCGCGGATACCTTTACGAACATTATTATGTAAAGTAGCTACATTTTTAGGTATTGGATCGTTTGTTAAATCAAGTATATCATTTCTAATTTTATCTGAGCCAACTTCTTTATTTTCATATAATCTATCATTTGCATTAATAGATATATCTTGAGTTAATTTATTGAAAACAGGTTTATCTGGTCTATATTCCCATAATACCTTAAAAACTTCACAATATGAATTTGTAAGATATTTTTTTCGAATCAATACATTTCTAGGATTCTGAAATAATAAATCACTAAATTTAAGTAATACATACTCAGTATCTGTTACAGAACTATTAAATATATCGTCAAAGACCTTTTTAGATATGTGAGCTTGGTCAAATACAATGGTATTCAGTGAATCGTAGTGAATTATATTTATATTATTAGTTATATTATTATTTGTTATATTTGTTATATTATTTGTTATATTATTTGTTATATTATTCATATTATGTTTATATTTACATTTATTTTGATGTCTATACTTTGCTGTTGCTATTGTAAAAACCTCTTTACAATATATACATTCTAATGAATTTTTCTTACCTTTACATTTTATTATATGTTTCATAAAATTTTGTCTCGTTGATAATATTTTTTCACATTTATCACATTGGTTTTTATGAACAAATGAGTTCTCTTTTGGTTGATTTGAGTTCTCTTTTGGTTGATTTGAGTTCTCTTTTTGTTGATTTGAGTTCTCTTTTGGTTGATTTGAGTTCTCTTTTCGTTCAGTTGGGGTCTCTTTTCGTTCAGTTGGCTCCGAAATTATTTCATTTACTAAATGTTTTCTTATAAAATGCCGACGAGTACTGGAAGACCATTTTGACGTAAAATCACAGTTTGTACACTTATTACTACACATATAATATAATAACAAATTTAATCTTTAAATAAAAAATACTATACCATAAAAATAAACCATTTTGAACCAGTTTTTAAAAAAATTATATATATATAAAATTATGGTGTGATATTTTCTATAAAAAATAAAAAATTTCTGACAGGGCTTCTAAAAAATGATTTAACAGTATCTATTCTTCTATATACAATAGCGGTGTCATTATGGATTTCCAATTATCTGATTTTATATTACACAATGGCCCGAACAGCCCGACCAGTCTCAACAGTCCTGACGGTCCGACCAGTCCCAACAGCCCCGCAAAAGAAGCATCGGAATCGCACGAGGATAATAATAAAATAAATTGTATAAAGATATATTTTAGTAAAAATAACAGTATTGGATGGAGTAATATTAATTTCAAATCACAATTTAATAATAATAATCCTGTAAAAATAAAGACAATTGGTTTTCATAATAGAAACTTAGTATATTTGTATGATACAACAAATGATAGTCAAAAAATAATAAAAGAAAAATTTATTAAAGATAATAATACTATAAATAATCTATATATAATTGGATATCATAAAGAGATATTACCAACCCATGCGTTTCCTTGTACAGATGATATAGTTCATACTGAAGAACTGGAAACATACATTTATAGAATAAATAATAGAATGTTTATATATCTTGAAATAGAAAATAATATACAATATATATATATTAAATATAATCATTCAAATAATATTGATTTAACAAAAATGCAACATGACCTCTCGAGAACACTTAGCTGGATTCGACGGAACGTTTCAATGGAACCCATTTAGATACTTCCTTGTTATATTTACATACATATGGTATGTACATTGCAACTGTAGCATCCTTGAATGCATTCCTCAACATCTTACTGGTCACAAGAGTGTGTACCGATGCTATACCGATTTTTGTATTATTTACCATACCATGGTCTGTGCTATAAATATCATATACATCCGGATTTTCTGTTTTACGCAACCATAGAATCTTTTGTGTTTCTATGTCTCCCTCGATATGTCTCTCAATATCTCCTTGAATTTTTCCCTGGTTTTCTCCATGAATTTCTGCATGGTTTTCTTGTTTTGTTAATGGTGTTAATGGTGTTCCACCACCTACGGATTTTTCTTGAAAATCGGGAGTGTCCTTTACTTTACGAATAACTGATTTTATAAGTGTATCATCAAAGTTAATCAATTTCGGTTTGTATTTATAAGAAAAGGGACAATAATATATACCACGAGATGTATAATTTAGATTTTTTGACATATCTATAAGGGCATCTGTGCCTTCTTGAGTCGCATAGGCATATTTTTTAACTTTATATTCACAAACATCCATATAATTATTTGGTGTATACATTGTCGATAATATCTCAAATGCATATTCTATACGCTGCGGCAACGACTCATTTATTAAATATTTTCCTTTGAATCCAATAACGTCATTAATAAGAAATAACCATTTTCCATCAAAATTCTTAACCATTTCGCCTTCAATAAGTGTATTTGAAAAAATATCTTCTTTCCATGTACCTTTGCATAATATAATACGAGGAACTTGATATCCTGATTGCACCTTTTTATCTATGAAATAGATAATAGGCACATCTTCGTATTTCGTAAAATACATATAATACGGATTCCCGTTAGAACGCAAACATGCTAAATGAGGAATTCGTTGAAGATGCTTTACAGATTCTGTATCGAGTCTGTGCCAATGTTTCTGTAATATAATAATTTCAAAGTATTTCTTCAAATCCTGTAGGATTTTATCCTTTATTTCAGATGACTTAATGTTATAAGCAATTCTGTCACAAAATGATATAATACCTGTATGCATTTAATAAAAATTATTACTATATTTCTCTATTATATTTATTATTATATTTCTCTATTATATTTATTATTATATCTATACACGTTACACTCTGTTACACTCTGTTACATATTATCATTTTTTATTCTTAAATACATATTTTTCTTTTCTTTTGCAAAACACATCATTGTATTCGCAATAGGTAAATCCATAGACATAGGCTTACTGTAAGGACATTCACCGATTTCCTTGGTAGGATAATCAATCGGAATGCATGGTGTAGGTGGTTTAAAATATGTATCAATTTCTTTAGCGGAAATTTCGTTTTCTTTATTTTTTTGGCAAAGATTTGTATCTATTTGATGTTTATCGACGTGTATATGTGTTGTTTCTGGTTGTCCCGACGGTCTTTTTAATATAGGATAAATTAAAACAATAATAATAAATATTGCTATAATTATAAAAAACGCTTTGATATTGTCCATTATATACACCTTAGAAAGTTTAAAACGCGCTTCTATTGATCTTCTAATTGAAATGAAGCATATTCATTTTTCTCATCATAAGTAGAGATTCCTGGCATTATTTTATCTGTTCCTTGAGAACTGTAGACCTCTTCGCCATATACACCTTTTACACCAACATATTGATTTTTATAATTCGTTTTATTGACTACGTTATCCTGAGCATCTTTTAAGTTTTGTTCAGTTACATATTGTGATATCAGACTATTCATCGGATATTTATTATATTTTTTATCAAAAAAGTTAATGTTTAATTTTACCATATAATAACGCAAATATGTTACTAAGAATAAAAGTCCGAATAAAAGACCAGTATATGCATCAATAAATAATATAAATGCTATAATGATTGTTCCAAATATTATTTGCCATTCGAGTTTTGTAATAAATTGTAAATACGATGCATCTATTAATGATACTAATATAATCATTGCTAAAGCAAATATGCGAAGCATAATATATTCAATCATGGATGGTTACTACTATCAGTAGTAAAGATTAAAGAAAAAGATAAATATAAATAAAAATATAAATATAAATATAAATATAAATATAAAGATAAATATAAAATAAATATAAAGATAAATATAAATATAAATAAAAATTGATATAAGATTTAAAACTTTTTAATATATGACTCTACTAAGTCTAAGATGCGTGGCAAATTAAAGAAATTTAATATAAGTGAAACTTTCTTATCACAGAAAGGGTATGCCATAATAAAAGAAGGCAACGAGGAGTGTGTCAAATATTTGAAAGAACTTTTAACAGTAACACCAAAGACAAACCCGAATTTATCTGCAGATGATATAAATAGTTTTTCGGTATATAGAGAAAATAGTAAAAAAATATATATTCCTCGATGTATTGGATTTGAGATATTTGGAATACCGAAATATGATACAATGCATAAAGGTATCGATTGTCCCAATTTAGATTTTACGGGAAATCTGAGGAAAGAACAAATGGAACCAGTGAAATGTTTTATTGAAGCAGCGAATGACCCGTTGCGAAGAGGCGGTATTATATCAGTAGGATGCGGATTTGGTAAGACAATTTTAAGTCTCTATATATCTTGTCAAATTAAGAAGAAAACATTGGTCCTTTGTCATAAAGAATTTTTAATGAATCAATGGAAAGAAAGAATTAGCGAATTTATACCCAATGCGCGCGTGGGCTTGATAAAAGCAAAAGAAGTAGATTATATTGATAAAGATATCGTAATAGCAAGTATTCAAAGTATTTCAATGAAAGAATATGACCCGAAAATCTTCACTGAATTTGGAGTTGTACTGTCTGACGAATGCCACCATAACAGTGCGGAGATTTTCAGCAGAGCCTTGCCTAAGTTAAATGCGAATATAATGCTTGGTTTATCTGCGACTCTTGACAGGAAAGATGGATTGCGAAAGGTTTTTGAATGGCATTTGGGAAAACCCGTATTTGAATTGAAGACTCGTTCAGAGAATAATTTAATAGTAAATATATTGACTGTACCCAATGATGATCCATGTGAAGAATATGGGATGGAATTGAAGATGTGGAATGGTAAGAAAAATTGCGCGGCAATGATAAATGCAATATGTGCATGGGAAGAAAGAACAAATCTTATAATGGATACTTTAGAAAATACATTGAAGGAAGAACCGGGAAGACGCGTATTAATATTGAGTGATCGCCGCGGGCATTTAAAGACATTTGAGAATGAAATCAAGCGAAGAAATTTGGGGAGCACGGGATATTATGTAGGTGGTATGAAAGAGAAGGCATTAAAAGAAAGCGAGACGAAAGATATAATACTAGGAACATATCCGATGGCAAGTGAAGGTATGGATATTCCTGTATTAAATACATTGATACTTGCATCACCGATATCATCTATAGAACAATCTATAGGAAGAATTCAACGTCAAAAAGTTCATGAACGAAAATATACACCACTTGTAATTGATGTATGCGATAATTTCAGTTTATATTCTAACCAATCGCGAAAAAGAATTAAATTTTATAAAAAAAATGGATATACTATATTGGGAGAAGAAAAAGATATAACTGGCAATACCAAAAATAGTGATAATGACTCAGACAGTGATACGAATACTGAAAATCCGACTGCTGCCAAAAGTGATCCGAAAAGTCAATTTAAATTTATAGATAGTGATGATGAGGCCGTTTAGAGACTGTTTAGAGGCCATCTTGCGAAGATGATTGTATTGCGGCAGACCGCATTTCTCTAGATGCCATTGCAGAAAACATTATAATTAATAAAATAGCTAAAGAAGCAACTATTACACCTGCGCCTAAATATACTTTGAAATATGTATTATTTATAGAAGAACGTATAATAACAGTACCGATAATATTCATTAAACTATATAAAAATATAAATCCAGATAAAAGACTAATAAATAATTTTTTGTTCGTTCTATATGCCCAATAAAATACAAACGTAACAAGTGTTGATATTAATACAGCTCCGAGTATAATAAATACATTTTCTACAGTTGCAGTTGTTGTTGTATTATCAAATTTCTCAACGATATGTTCAGATGATAAAATTGGTGCCCAAGGTGCCCAAGTTGCAGATATAGTTGAAATGGACATCTCTATACTCTATTAATCTAAAACAAAATCTTTCAAATAATTAAGATAAGATGGTTTTTAAAAAGAAAAATGATAGTTACACTATGTATTACCTATTATTTGCATTACTGTTTATACTTATTATAGTATGCGTCATAGCATTCTTAGTAGGCGCTAAAAGTCCTAACACAGGCAAAATATCTCGAGTAAGAGGCAGTTCTGATAATTATAGCGGTTCAAGCCGCATAATAATTATAAATTCCGATAATGAACCTATACAAGTAACACCGCAAACATTTACTGATAAACCAATGATTAGTCCAGATTATAATCCTGAATATCCGATGCGTACAGGAGTTATACCGGCAGATTATCAACAAGTTGGTATATTATCATCAATTGATTTAAATGAAGAACCGATAATATTACCATTATATGGCAGAAAAATGATTAGTCGTGACAGATGGGAATATTATACAGCAAGTGATAAATATAACATGTGGAAATTACCAGTGCAATATTTAAATCGCGATTGTCAAAGTGATGTCGGATGTGAAGAAGTATATAATGGCGTAGAAGTAGTCATACCAGAATATGCTAATAAAGTCTTTACTGTTAAAATGTACAACTACGGTAATATCCGCAATTAAGGGTAATATCCGCCCGCAATTAAGGGTAATATCCGCCCGCAATTAAGTCAATTTCCATAATAATACATAGAATAATACTGCTAATAATAATGTGCGTATGATACGGTCATAAGGTTCTAATTTTGAAAACATAGGGATTTTTTCATATAAAAATCCTGTTTCAACCGGATAAAATATAGTGAATGCTAATGCTGCAGCCAATATAGCAATTTGTAAATGATTTTTATCAATTCCATATAATAAGTCGTCGTTCATTACATATTTATTTTGAGAGTGTGGTTTATATTCTCTTGGTAATGGTGTGGGTGCTGCAGGTGGTGCAGGAGTTGGATAATTAAATTGTCTTGGAGGTAATGGTTGAGAGATAAATTCTCTTTCCATTTCAGATATAACATCACTTACCAAAGGGTCTTCTTCCACTTTTGAGTTTGAAGGAGGACTGTTCGGCAATTCTTCAACTTGTGTGCTCATAGCTGGTTTACTGGTACTCATCTCTCTCTCTAAAAGAATCAATAAAAAAAATATATCTAACATTAACGCGCTCGCGCGCTCATGTATTACAATGTACACTTCTGGTTTTATATTTATAACAAACTCCTTCGAGTTCATATATATTATTATTAATTTCATCCGGATCAGGTGCATCAATAAGAATGCATTTATCTCCTTTGCATACTTTCTGAAATAAAAAGGCAAGTGCTATTCCAAAGATAGCTGAAATTAATGTTTGACCCTGATATGTATAAAATAATCTATTTACTACATTATTGAGTGATTTTGTTTTATTTCCCGCTGCAGCGGTTAATGCAGTAAATAACATTATCTCTTATTATTTATCTATATATTAACTGGTTGCGGCTTTTTGTCATTTGTACACTCTACTTTCTCATAATCATAGACAAAACAATTATTACTTTTGTCTTTATAAATTATTTTTCCACATGTCTCTGGAGTAGGATACTTTATAACTCTTTTATATGCCGGTTTTGCAAGATATATATATAATATACCTATACAAAATGCTAATATAAATACTGGAATATTTAAAGAAAATCCTTTACTCTCCATTTCTATCATTTATACTGATAATAATACATTGTGTATATTGGGTCATTTATATATTTCTCGCGCTGCAATGATACTATTCTGCTTAAAGTCTCCTTACTTTTAGTAACCTTCCAGTCATTTATTAAATCTTTCTGAGTATTTAGAAATAATTGATATCTCCCCTCACTTTCTAATCGTGGTATATTATGTTTACTAGTATATTCAGTCTCTAATTGTGTAATTGCCTCTTTCATTTCATTTTTATCAAATTTCAGTTTATCAAAAGATACTATAACCTTTTCTATCGGTGTTTTTGCCGAATTTGCTTGATAATTTAAAACATTCATCATCCACTCCCGTAAATTATTCTTATTCTCATGCCCATGCTTATTCCCATGCTTATTCCCCCCTTTATTGTTATCTTTATCTCCCATTATCTAAATATATTTATCTTAATAATTTTTTCTAAATACTCCCGAATTAGCTACATGTGTCGAATAATATATGTGTGAAACAAAAAAATGGTTGCATATAAATAGCAAACGCAAAATGTCTCACAAGAAGGAGTGTCCTTCTGACAAGATTTTGAATCCAGCAACATAGCAAGACGCCATCTTCAAAAACCTAGTCTAGAGTTTCCAAAACTTTTTTATTGTAAGAAAAACGTTCAGTAATTACTTGATTCCCAGTGTTGGTGTCCCAGATGATGGGATAACAGTTGTTGGTACGCTACTTAATTGGCTTTGAATACCATTAGCTATAGAGTTTGCGTTTAATGGTGTCTTTTCTATCATTTGACTCTGTAATGGCGGCCAAGGATTAATATTCTCAAACATACTCTTATATTGTTGAGATACCATTAAGGAAGGATTATTAGATAATTGCTCATCATATAAACTACTTGGTATATATCTATATATAATCTTCGGAGTTTTCTCTATATTCAGCGATTGTGTATAATACCCCTGTACAACTAAAAACATCCCTATAAATAATATAAAAACTGCAATTGCTTTCATTCTCTTACAAAAATTAAATACTATATTTTTACTCATCATTGCTCAGCAGTAGAAACAGAAGTAGTATCCGCTGGTGCCGCTTACGTGTTCGCAGTCTCAGTAGGGGTCACAGTGGGGGTCTCGGTGGTGGATTCCGCTGGCTCCGCTGGCTCCGCGGCTTCCGAGACACTTTCTAATTTTGCTTGAGCATCATTTTCCGCCTTGCGTCGGATATTTTCTTCATTAATTTTACTTATTTTATCCTCTTTACGGTTGTTATATTCTATATCTTTATTTTCGATATTCTCTTTATACTTCTTCATTAAAGTATTTAAACCAGTCTCCGAATATTCTTGATTATCTAAATCATTCGGATTCGGAGACCAAGGGCACCAACAACCAACTTGAGCAACATATATGTCAAATTTATCACCCATACGCTTCAATACCTCAGCACGTGTTTGTGCTTCTTTTAATGTTTCGAATGTACCCCTTACTTTAATACCTCTCATAGTAGGACGATAGTTCTGGGCCTTGTGATATTCTGTCTCCAAATCTGAAGAATTGATGCCTTTATAGAATTCATATTGCTCTTGTAATTGTTTTGCATCAAAGAAATGAGAATTATTCTCTTTCAATAAATCAAAAATCTCAGTATCATTCGGATATTTTTCACGTAATCCACTCAATAAATTTAATACATCCTTGGAAAATGATTCTGTGAATTTATTGAAAAAATATACATTTTTATCAATCATCACATCTTCCGGAGATATAAAAGACAAACAGACATAATTTTGTCCCCTAAGTGGTTTATCCTCGTCTAAGTAATCCTCTTGACTTACCGGAATTGATTCATTTTTAGTAATATCTACGCTGGCGCCGCTCATTTTCTTATATATTCAAATAAAATCTTTAGTTCTTAAATAGTTTTTCTTTTCTTATAATATAGAATAACCAATGGATACTTCTTTTGATTTCAAAGAAATGATTACTCGCCTTGTTAAATATTTAATAGAAGGTTTAGTTGTAGCTATCGTTGCAGCTATATTACCCTCCAAATCTTTAACTGGATCTGAAATTGCCCTCCTTGCACTTGTGGCTGCATCCATTTTCAGCATCCTCGATTTATTAGCACCATCTATTGGTTCTAGCACTCGTACCGGTGTCGGTCTTGGATTAGGCTTCCAAATGGCCGGTGCTCTGTAAATACTCCTTTATGTAATCTAGTAATCAAGTAATTTACTAATTTAGTAATCTAATAATCTAAATTATCTAAAAATAATCATTAATTTTTTTTGCATGTGCTTCATGTGCTAATGCAGCTTTATTCGCTTCTTTATCCGCGCGGTCATTCCATACACTCTCCCAATCATCGCGACCGGTGTGTGCCATAACGTGTTTATACACAACTCGACGTAATTGTGAAAGGTCATCTATTCTCTTTAATATATCTTGATTTAATACAGGTTTTCCGTCTTTCTTCTTCCATCCATTCCTCTTCCACTGAGTAATCCATTTTGACATTGAATCTACTATTAACTGTGAATCCGTATAAATATATACTGTCTTACGCTTCATACTATCTTCCCTATCAACCTGTTCTAATGCTAATTGGACAGCAGTATATTCTGCACGATTATTTGTAGAACCTACAGGTAATGTATGAGTAATATTTAATTCTAAATGATTCGGAAAAATTGCAGCACATCCCGAACGTGAATGTTTAGAACCATTGCCCTTTGATGCACCGTCAGTAAAGACAATTACTCCATCTGAAGGTGGCTCATTCTCTCTTTTCTTCATTGACGACATTAATGGAAATACATCACACGTCTCATTTTTTATTTCACCACAGCCTCCCTCGCCTCTACCTTTGCCGCTACCTTTGCCGCTACCACTGCCGCTACTACCGTTGCCGCCAATATCTAATGTCTCAATTAATTTTGATTTTTTCTTAAATGCTATTTCAATACCAAACTGTTTTAATATACTCATGTGTATAGTATTTTATAGAATGTATAACTATGTATAACATTACATTATAAATAATAAAACTTTACGTGTATTATTATAATTATTATAATTATTAAATTCTACTTAAAAGATTTAACGGTTTTACTATAAATAATAGCAATAACAGGAATGACAGCAGTAGGAGGTTTGCAGAATCTTGGCAATACATGTGCAGTAAACTCATTAATACAATGTATATACGGCACACCTCTTTTAAGAAATTTACTTATAAAACCAGAAAAAGAAACAAACGGTGATACATCAATTACTACTCAATTACACGATATATGTAGTAAATTATCTGAAGGGAATTCGATATCTCCGAAAGCATTCGTTCATAGATTATTTCAATTATTTCACTTTATTTTAACACCAGGAGAACAATTCGATATAGGAGAACTTTGGTTATTGCTCGGAGATAAAGTTTCTGAAGAATTTAATAGTGACTTACCCGCTATAATACCTGAAACAGCAAATGTAGTAGATTTACAAGTTTTAAAGTTAAATAACAATAAATCGAGTAAATGGCAAACCGCTATCCAAGGTATTAATATATGTATTACAAAATGCAATACATGCAATGTAGATGTAATAAATACCGATATTTTTATTATACTTACTCTAGATTTATCAACACATACCGAAATACTTGATATGATATTGTCTTTTTTTAAATTAGAGGAACTATCAGAATGGACGTGTGACTCATGTAAAAATAAAGGATGCAAGAAACAATATCAAGTCTATAAATTACCAGATATTTTAGTAATATTAATAAAAAGATTCAATAATAATTTTCAAAAACTAGAAAATCCTGTAAATATATTAGAAGAATTAAATATTACCCATAATAATATAGAAAATAAATATAAACTAAAAAGTATCGGAAATCACTTCGGCGGATATCAAGGAGGCCATTATACCGCATGTTCTCTTCATACTACGCAAACTATGCAAACTACGCAAACTAATGACAATTCACATGAACAATGGAGACACATAGATGATATGTCAATACAATTGATTAATATTGATGATATTATTAATAATAATAGATATGCATATATTCTATTTTATGAGAGAGTTTAATGTCGCCTGCAAATCTTCTATTTGATTTTGTTGAGTTTTAATACATTCTATTAATAATCCAATAACATTGCCGTAAGCTACAGATTTATTACCATCTGCATTCGTTTGTACTGCTTCAGGAAGTACTTTTTCTAATTCTTGAGCAATGACACCTGTTTGTCTTTGTAATGTATCCGTTCTTGTATATGTATATCCATTAATCTTTTTAATTTTTTCAATAGAATTTGGAATAATTTCCAGATTTGTTTTATATTTCTTATCAGATAATGCCATTACATCTCCATTAGCATATATGTCTCCATCAACATTTAAAAATGTAGTCGATGCCCCTTGTTGATTATATGTACCTGCCGCTAAACTACCCGATGTACCTATACCCACACATCCCGTAAAAGAAATAAACGGTATCGCACTAGAACCAGGACCTGACCATTGACTCGATATTATAGATTGCGTAGTTGTATTTATAATACGTCCATATTGGTCTACTGTTAAAATTGGATATGAACCATTTGAAGCAGAAGCATTTAATGGTGTACCAATATTAGCAATAGCATTCGCATATTGTCCCGATGTTATTAAAGGTACTGGATTTGTATTACTTCCACCTTGATTTAATAATGTAGGTAATACACTTGATGCTAATATACCACCTGTCACACTACTTGCTGAGATAATTCCAGTACCACCGGCACTTGTTATGCCACCTGTTCCAACAACTAAAGAAGAAGCAGTAATAACACCATTAACTATTAAGTTATATAAACTCGGAGTTGGATTTGGAACAGGTACAGGAACAGCAGGCGCTACATTTGTCGAAACACCGTCACCAATAACTACAGTATTATTTTTCCCGATTCTTAATACTGGTATAGAAAGTGATGTTGAACTATCATAGAAATCTGCAATATATCCTGGATTTCCACTGACTGCTCCATTTAATGTTCCGCTTCCTGTATATTGTAAGACTTTAAGACCAGGTGTCGTAGGTGTATTCGGAGTAGCATTTGATATAGAAAAAGTATTTGTTTCAGTAACTGTGCTATTTGTAATGTTTGTATACCCACTGACACTCAAATTGCCGCCAACATTTAAATTATTCACAGTTGTTGTACCAGCTACATGTAATGTATACGCTGGACTACTTATTCCTATGCCGACATTTGATGTTATTATTAGACTAGTAGATGATGGAAGAGTTGACTGAAGACCATAATAATTTGCACCAATGGCCATAGATCCATATATTTCTAAAGTATTTGTCGGAGGTGTTGCTGTGCCTATTCCACTATTTCCAAATACAAGTAATCCATTTGCAGGAGCATTTGCTGTCGTTGCAGATGTTGAAAATCCAACAGATATATTCCCCGCAATACTTAAATTATTTGTCCCCAAACGGTTAAAATTACCTATGACAACATTTCCTAAAACAAGCAACCCATTGGTTGGCGCTGAACTGCCATTGGATATATTACCTATAGCTACATTTCCAGCAATATCTATTGAATTTTTAGGATTTGTTATACCTATGCCTAAATATCCTGACATTATCGAAGCATTTCCACCATATATACTTAATAATCCATTTGTCGTTGATGTACCAATACCGACATTACCACTGACTATTAATCCATTCGTAGGCGCAGCATAATTATTTAGACCATAATTACCAATAGCTACACTTCCTCCAACATTTAATGAATTATTTGTAGGGTTTGAATTTCCTATGCCAACATTGCCTGAAATAATGAGACTGTTTGTAGTCGTTGGTGTAAGTGCCGAATATGTTCCGATTGCTATATTTCCATTTATACCAGTGTTTCCTTGAACATTTAAAGTATTTGTATATGAAGTTGTGCCGACACTTAATGTATTCGAAATTATTAAACTATTCGTTTGCGCTGATGTAGAATATCCTATAGATGCGCCTCCTCCCATTATACTAAACATATTCGGCGTAGTCGTTCCACCAATACCAACATTATTCGATTTATCGATAAATATCGCAGGAGTACTTGTACCATTTCTTATGAATATATTTCCAGTTATATTTTGTATAACTGCATTGCAAGATATATCGTGAAATAAATAAAGACCATTTATATTGCATGCAGAATTCGTTGAAGATGCAGAATTACTAGAAACTATATTAATTCCCACTAAAGAATTATTCCCATCAATAATTAGTGTATTTGATGATGTGGCTCCTCTACTTGCACTGCCAATAATATGCACTTTAGAAAGAGGATTTGTTGTACCTATTCCTATATTCTGATTTACAATTGTCATCACATTATATGCACTTGTTTGTGATATCATATTGCATAATGAAATATTTGGATTTTGATTTGGACCCCAATTTTGAAATTGATGAATAGGTGCAACATATCTAAGTTGATTTATTGTATTATCAACCAAAATAGTTGAATAATTTGATGCCATCTAATAAGGAAGTATAGAATATAATAATATCCTATATCGCAAAAATCAACTGAGAACATTATAATCAATGATTTCCATATTGGCATAATCAATATTAATAAGAAATTTTGCTAATTCTCCAGCATTTTTGCCATTATTTGCAGTTACCATAACTTTAACACGCGGATTCTGTATTTTAGAGAATTGTACCTCCCATAATGATTCTGTTATTTGCGTTGCCCAATAAAAATCTAAATTTTTAACTTCTTCTTTTAATAATTCTACAATTTCTTCGCGAGTACTCGCAACGACACTTGTACCGTTTTTTAGATACCATACAATATCTATTTTTTTCTCTTCTAAATATTTTAAATTAGTACAAGAATCCATTGAATAATATCTTCTTATACCCAATAGACATGAGTACATTTTTAATTATACACTATATAAAAAATGATTAACTTCTTAATATACTTTTTCCAAATATATTCATTTTAACTTAACGTTTATAAATTTTAACTTAAAGGAAACATATACGTTTCATTTGCGATGTCGCAATCGCAATCGCAATCGCAATCCCAATCTCTATCCCAACTTTTAAACAATGGGAATAGTTTATTAGAAGAATTGCAAACGTATTTAACTATGTACAGATATGTCAATACATCAAATATTGACCCCAAACCCTTAGAAATTCATGAGCAATTAACAGAACTAGAAACGGAAATGACACGTATAAAACATAATCTTATACTATTATGCAGAATTATTATTGAAACGAGAAATAACTGCAAAAATATATCAATTGATGAATATAATCTCGTAAATAAATTCCTCTATGATTGTGTAGCGTGAGCAGCGTGAGCAGCGTAAGCCTGTGTGAACAATCGCACTCTCTAGTATGTAGCGATACACTGGTCTAATGTTATGTTTTCCATTAATTGTATATATTTTCTATATTTATAATAATCTACACTTCGAGATGATTCGACACTTTCACATCTATTGCAATTACATCTAAAACCATATTGACTTATTAGACGTTTTTGTCTTTCTTGATTACAAAGATTCAAATTAACATAATTATCAAATAATTCTTCGCCCGATTTAATATCCCTGATAGTTACAAAATACATAATATTACCATCTTGAATAAATTTAATATTAGGAATACATGAATGATTGAACATTGCACCATTAAATAATAATATTGGCTCACTATTTCCAAATGCATTTGATATATATTTCATACAATATAACTGTAATTCTTGTGGATTCATTGATAAAAAATACTTTTTCATTATATCATCTTCTAGATTCATTAAATCTGCGCGTAATATGTCATAAGAAACAAGAGATGAACATTTGTCTTTTATTGCTGACGGAAGTAAATTCATAAATTTCTGCTTTATTTTTTGTGGTTTATTATTAAATATCTTGTATAAAATTTGAAACATTTCATGGTACCTGTTATTATCCAGCAAATCTACCTTCGCTGTCTCAATAAGTATTATAGACATCGCGGGAATATCTTGTATTGCGTAATATCCATATCTTTTACTATTATTTATTAATTTTATTGATTTAGAGATAAAGTCCTTCATTATATATAAATATAATAATTCGCCGAATCCTTAATATGTTACTTTTACCAAATGACATCATTGAAATTGGCGTTGACGAAGTTGGCAGAGGTACTTTATTCGGCCCAGTTGTCGCTGCTGCTGTTATATTAGCGCCGATTTCTGATGCGAATTCGGGGGAATATGAAAAGATTATGGATTCTAAGAAAATTTCAGAAAAAAAACGTGAAAAGATAGCTACATTTATACATAAAGAAGCGCTTGCTGTTGGAATAGGAATGGCTAGTGCCGCAGAAATTGATGAAATAAATATTTTACAAGCAACATATCTTGCAATGCACCGTGCCCTTGATAATATTGCCGCCAATACCGCGAATACCAATATTGTATATGATTTAATACGCGTAGATGGTAATAAATTCAAACCATATAAAGATAAAAAATATGAATGTGTGGTACAAGGTGATGCGAAGTATCTTTCTATAGCTGCGGCAAGTATTGTTGCCAAAGTTTACAGAGATAATTTCATTCTTGAAAATGTAGCTACAAATTCAAATTTAAAAATATACGATTTACAGAATAATAAAGGATATGGAACAGCGAAACATCTTGCCGCTCTGAAAACACACGGCCCCGTAGAAGGTCATCGGTTCTCTTTCAAACCTATTAGCCAATAAATTTTATTAAATTATTTAAATTCTTATAAGGATCCATTGAATCAAGTATTTGACGTTTTTCATTTTTAAACATCTTTCTTTTGTATCCACCTTGCTGAGGAGGCATTGGCTGCATTGGCGGCATGGGATGCATGGGATGCATGGGCTGCATTCGTTGTCCTTGCAGTCCTTGCAGTTTCTGCTCTTCATTATCCATTGGCGCTAATGGAGCCGGCGGTGCCAACGATTCTATTGTATAGTCGAAAGTAGTACCATTTGCAACAAGTGCTTCTATATTTTTCAATAAAGCTATTTTACTATTATTATAATATGTTAATCCACTTTTTGAATGTGTATATATTTCAGTAGAAGGTGTATACTTAAAATATACTTTATTTTTATCTGCTTTATATTCAACAGAAATATTATAATTACCTGTTGTCTTTATTGCCAATAAATTATCTATATCTATTTCTACAGTTTTGTTAGTGCTGCTTGCAAGGGCGGCGTCGGCAGCATCGTAAGCATCAGCGCTCTCTTTATTAAGTTCAATAGCACCAAAACCTGTAATCCAAATATATTCTGTTTTATCTGAATTATTTGAGTTATTTATAATTTCCGTAAATATAATTTCTTTATCATTATCTAATTCATAAATATTATATAAATTGTAATCACTATTATCAACAGTTATACCAGATGTATAAGCAAGTAATCCCGCTCTAACTATTTTATATGAATCTCCTGGTTTAACATCTATTTGTTTAATACATCCCGTAAATGGCAGCGAAATCTTCGTTTTAACATTATCTTCATTTGATTTTAACGTAATCATATTACCTTCAATTTCTGCCCCGCCAAATTGACCATCACTATAATTGGTGTTAGGATTGGCGGGGGCATTGGCAGGGGCATTTATAGTATCAATAATTTCAATTGAACTATCCTTTGAAATTATTGATCCGGAATTTACTGTTATAATCTGGTTTTTATTTAATGTTACATTTAATATATCATTTCCTGTATTATGATGCTCTATAGTAACATTAATATCTGTATTTGTTGTCATACTATTATTTTCAGTTCCCATTCCTCCTATTGCACTTTGTACAAAATCTAGAATTCCCATACCTATCTATCTCTATATATTATTCATATTCTTTATTCTCTCAACATCCTCACTTAATTCTTTAATAGCCTCAATGACCAATCCTAACATATTTCCATAAGCTAATCCTAAATATTCATTTTCTGTATTTACCGCCTCTGGTAATACACGTATGACTTCCTGCGCAATAAGTCCAGTACTTTTCTTACCATTATTTTTCATTTTAAAAGTATATCCACTCAGTGTCTTTAATTTTGTCAGTGCATTGTCTATTTTATGAATATCCTCTTTAAGACGAGCATCTGAATCTACAATTTGATTTCCATGAGCAATGGCATCGCCGTATATTTCTAAAGACCCATTAATATATACATTACTGCCAAAATTGGCAAAACCATTATAGAATTGACTGCCCTCTACATGGAAAGGAACATGCGGTGTTGAAGTATTTATACCCACATATCCTGTATTATTAATAATCAATCCATTATTATTTGCATTTATAAATGTAGCTACATTTCCAATGTTACTATTTTGTTTTATATATGCCGCAAAAGTCGCATTACTTGCATTTATAGTAAACGGATATTGTGGTGTCGTTGTTCCAATACCTAAATTCCCATTTTGATTCACCGTGACTAATTGATTCGTTCCTGCAAATAACTGTAAGATATCACCAGTGGAATTCTGATTTAATACAGCTACTGGTAAATTATTATTACTTACGATGTTTAATGTTCCTGTATTTGCACCAGGTACGCTTGCACCAATAGATAATATATTATTACTTAAAAAGAGTGGTGCAAATATTACACTCTGCTGTGTTGCATTATTTATACTCGAAAATTGTACATTATTATTTGCACCAATACTTATTTTAATAATACTTGCACTATTCGCATTTCCTAATTGTATTTCATTAGCAATTAAACGTTGCAAACCATTAGCGTCAGATAATTGAACACTGCCGTCAGGTTCTATTCTTGATATTAATGTTCCTCCTAAATCAATCGTAGAACCAGATAAATATAATTCGCGCCATCTTTGTGTAGGTGAACCTATATCATATTGAAGAGTTGAAATAGGTAATAAATTTCCACTAAATCCGGCATTACCATTTACATGTAAAGGATATGCCGGAAGTGTTGTACCAATACCGACGTTTCCTACAGAATTTACTATAATAAGTTTATTAATTTCATTATTAATTTCTACTATATTATTTGTATTTGTGCTTGTTTGTATAACTGATAAAGATGGTCCATATATTTGATTGCCAAATATATTATTTATCAATAGACTATTTGTTATATTTACAGATGGCGGTGTAATCGAAATAACACAAATACCTCCTGCAGATATTCCAAGAGTACTTATAGAAGATAAATAAACACCGGTTCTATTATCACTTCCAAAAGTGTATGATGGATAACCAATGCTACCACTTCCGTTATATATATATCCACTACCCATATCTAATGGGGCAAGAGGATGTGAACTTCCTATACCAACATTACCACCACTGTTTACTGTAAGCACATTCACATTATTTGTATTAATATGAAAGGCGTCTTGACCACTTACATTCTGGTCAATATGTAAAGCACATTTTTGTGAAGATTTATTTACTATATGTGTATAATACGCAGGTGATAGTGTACCTATGCCAAAATTTCCAGAACCATTTGGATTTATTATAATATTTCCATTACTCCCTGATATAGTACCCTGATTCCCTAAAAATAGACTGGGAACTGCACTTTGGAGAGTTAATGAACCATACATTATAGTATCAAATTCACTTGTAAAACCATTGCGTAATGATGGAGCGAATTTCATTACATTACTATAATACGTGTGGTCAGAGAGAATCTGTGAATTTTGAGTACAATTTCCCCAATATTCCCATTGGAATCCTGTATTTGACATTGACATACGATACATATTTTTGGTATGCACAGGTCTATTATTGAAATAATCATAGGATTGTATTGAATTTCTAAAATGTATCTGCACTTCACCCGCAGAAGATGACGTTTCATCTAAAGAATCAAGCACTATAAAATTGGCGTTTTGACCATTATAAATATGGAAAAGATTACTTGTAGGATACGCTCCATTTAATACAACACCGCCATTATATTGTGTCAATGGTTCCAGGAATATATTTGTAGCTGCAAGAGGCAATCCTTGATCAAGAGATGAAGACCCACCACCAACACCAAACAATCTTGCACCATTCAGATATATACCTTGTGTAACATTTAATGCACCTGTCACAGATAATTCATAATTTGGATCAGCAGATGATTTAAATCCAATATTACCTTGATTATTTACATTAAATATAGTAATATCGGCAGTTACCGCATTTTGCATATCAAAAGTAAATTGACTATTTGAAGCAACCATGCGGAAATCATATTGTTGCGCCGCACCATATATATTAGAACCTGATTCGAATAATATCTGAGCACTTGCAGCATTATCTATATTGAGTAATCGCAGAGAACCACGTGTACCCGTATTCCATACATCTAATGCGAATTCAGGTTGCGATGTTCCAATACCAATACAACCATTACTTGTGAAGCAGAATTTCTCTATAGGAAGTGTACTATCATCTTGATATATAAAACCAAGTTTTTGACCATATGTAAAATTGGGACCTTTTATTGTCCATGAAGTAGGCTGCTGTTGAATACCACCATTTGTAGGAGGAGAATATATCTTTTCGAAATACATTTCCGGACAGGCAGCAGAAGAATCTTGTCCATATACAAATTTAGTTAATTTTAACATATTTGAACCACTGCCTTGTGTGTATGCATGTATTATAGATTGCGGATCATTTGCACCAAAACCAACATAATTATCAGTTGTAGCGTTTTTATTAAAACTTAAATATGTATTGCCATATTGGTCAAAGAATCCAAATGATGTATTGATTCCATTACCAACTTGTATAGTTGCACCAATACCTACATTAATAATTGAATTTGCGGAATTTACTAAACCGAAATATAATATATTACCAGATATATCATCTACAATTGATAATAATCCTGTTTTCGCTATAGTATGAAAAGTAGCTAATATAGGACTTGCTGTACTTAAAGTATAATCAGGATATACTCGAAGTAATGATAAATCAGTATTTTTATTTCCTAATTTATCACCTTGAAATCCTGGACTCCCAATGACCACGGAATTACCACTTGATGGATATAAAACTACATTTCCCCCTCCAATGAAAACATCATCATTTGAAACAACAGGATACGCATTTCCTGTGGCGTTTATTAATTGATTTGAGAATGTCGCAGAATTTATTGTAAAACCTCCTGTAACATTTACAGTGCCTTTTACAGCTACATTTCCGCCGACACATAGCGTAGCATATGGATCTAAATTGTCTGAAGTTAAATTTAATGCATTCATGCTATCACCGATAACAACTTGATTGCCGCGCATCCATAAAGCACGTATGTTTGAATTATTTGTAAATGTCTCTGCACCATATCCAAATTCGAGCGTATTTGCAGTGTTATTTGCTTGTATTCTCCATATATCATCAGCTACGAAATCAATGGCAGTTGTAGGATTTGCCGAATTATCTCCCTGATATAATCGTATAATTGTACTATCAGTATAATTACTCTTAATTTCAAGAGTAGATTTGGGTATAGGAACGCCAATACCTACATTTCCATATGTAAATAAGCCATATCTTTTTCCAACAGGAGGAGCCCCATTATTTAATAATGTTAAGAAATCTGTACTATCCATCCATGGAACAATTTTGCGATTATCTCCAGTATAATAGCCGTCATATGATTTTATACCACCACCTCCAACAACCAATGCATATGTGTTCTCTGGATTCACATTAATAGCTACATTTGAAGAATCTTTATTTTGAAATTGTATGCCTGTGAATGTAATACTTGTAGATGTATATGGGTCAATACTCTGAAATTGCTTTGATTTCCATAATCCGACATTTATAATTTCAGCAGGTTTTACAGATTCATCATAATAATGTAATTCTCCTGAAAATGTAATTGTTCCTCGAACATCTAACTCAGATAAAGGTGCATATGTATTAATGCCAACTCTATTATTATAGAATATTCCGAGTGTCGGCGGATTTCCTGTGCGAATAATTGGTAAATTGAGAGTTCCCATATCAGTTCCGGGAAAGAAATATATATTTTGTTGGACACCAGATAAATTCTGACCAATATAATTTGGGTCCCTTAAAGAAGGTGTCGCAATAACAAGACTACCATCCGGACTCATATCACTTTCAACAGCAGGGTGGCCAATAAAAACTGCAGATGTATATGTTAAAGTGGGGTCTAAATTATGTAATTCTAACTCATAAATATTTGTAGTATATTTAAAAACACTTAATTGATTATTAAACCCTGCAGTCGCACCTATACCAACACGGCCTGGTGTCCAAAAGCCATTTCCTGTAAAATTAATATTCGATAAAACAGGTGACGATGGTGTAAAATCAATCATCTGCCAGGCATAATTTGACCGTGGAGTCCCATCAATAGTATCAATATTACTTAACATTTCTGTAAATATCTGGCCACGTACGCGAATAGAATGATTTATGATAATATCACGTTGAATGTATACATCATTACAGAAACTGGCGACATCAACGAGAATTGCATCATTTGCTATAATTTGATTGAGTGTTGACGTTCCATCGACAAGTAAATTTTGTGATATAGTTTCATTTCCATTAATATTTAGATTTCCATTTAATAAATTTACATTTGATGTAAAATTATAAACTCCGTTTGCAAATGTTCCGACATTTACTTGATTTGCTGGTATAGTTGCACCGAGACGTCTTACATATAATTCATCTACATTTACCGGCATACACGTCTCGTAATCAAATATTAGTAAATTTGATGAAAATGTAGAACCGGCAACATGTACTGCCATTGATTCAGTGGTATTCGAAAATATAATGTTCTGTGGCGCTGTTGGATCACGAATTCTTAAATTATAATTTATAGGTACATTACATGAAGTATGTATTCCGACATTTCCCAAAGTATCTATTATAATATCTGGTGCTAACCCTGCGCTTTGAGGATAATATTCGTAATGAGGTATATCATCCGGTGTTATTTGGATAATATTAGAAGTTGTACCATCATCATTATATACTGTAACGTAATTAGATGTATTATATAATTGAGTAAAATATGACTGGTCACGACCAATATGGAATTCTAGATTTGTATTTGGTGGTGTATTTATTATAGCAGGAGAATTGAGGTTTGTTCCTATGATGCCAAAACGTAATTGTGAATATTCAGTATTTTGAATAGATATTTGAGTATGATCGATTGTTCTATCCGCGGATTGTACAATATTTAAAGTATAAGGATTATTTGAAGAATCAAATTGATTTCCGAGAGTTACGTTTCCATTATAGTAAATACTGTTGAAATTCATGTCACTGTATAACCACTGCGAAATCCCCGCACCAGACCCGCCACTGGCCCCTCCAATACCTACACCACCGTCGCCGCCGTCGCCGCCGTCGCCGTCTACACCACCGCCCACACCACCGCCCACACCACCTCCCGAAATAGTATTACCATATATAATACTATTGCTTGTAATTAAACTGCCAGTTATGTAGACATCTCCATCGATATACGCAGCATATTGAGCGGCAGTATTTGTTCGTGTAGGAAGTGAAGTATTCACGGCAATTCCAGTAGCATCAACTATAAAACTATATTTTCCATATTGCTTCTCTCCTACAATTAAATATTGGGTTGGTGTTAAATTCAATGTATTATTTGTTGCATCTGATAATGCTATTCCCAGATTCTCTATCTTAATCTGTGATGGTTGATAATTAGCATAAATTATAGACGGAATCGTCATTATCTACTCTGTTAATTAAGAAGAAAAACAAACTCTTTATATCTTAATAACTTAATAAATTAATAACTTAATAACTTAATAAATTAATAAAATAATAAATTAATAAAATAATATACACCCTATTAATCCAATACGTTGTCCACTTGTAGGATCATATGTTGTATCTATCCATGGTACACTCGTAGTCGTATCAGCAGGATCCCATGATGTAGTTGCCTTCGCAAATGTGTAATTTGATATAACTTCTGTTGTTAGATTTGTCGTATTTGTGTTTGTATTTGCATTTGTGTTTGTGTTTGTATCTTGCGTTGACTGCGTAAATATAGGTACACCATTGACTACTTTTTTGACTGTATAATTTTGCTGTACAGTTGTATTTACAGTTTGATTTATAAATTGTTTACCAGCGGAATATGCTAATCCATAAGAATCTGCAGCAAGTAAATCTCCGACGGTAACTTTGCTATTACACCAAACTTTTGTATGGCCTGATACACCGACTATTATATTTGAACCCGACGGATCGTTATTGTTTATTTGTAGACATATTCCAATGACGCTATAATCGTTATGTATACTTTTTCGTACATTTAATATACCATTACTATCATATGTACCAACGGAAGATACAACATAATTTAATTGTACTCCGTCAATTGATTTTGCACTAATGCTTGGTACAGTATCTATAAGACTACTTATAGTGAAATTTTTAAAATTGATAGTCTGCGCATTGATAGTACCATTGACATCGAGATCGCCATTTATTGAAAGCGATTTTGTTAAACCTACATTCGATTGATAACCTATACCTACTTTTTCTCCAGAAGTACCTAAATATATTTGATTATTTAGTGTTGTATCTGGATTAAAAGATGTTTTTAAGAATACATTACCAATATTAATACTAAAATCAATTTTACTAATATCAATTGAATTACCTATCAAGATAGGATACTGTGATAAGAAATTATTAACATATTGATTTGTAGTGTCATTGTAATTTTGGCGTAAATAATTTAAATTAGAATTACCGATAGATATAATATTATATACAGCAGAATTTGCAAAGGAATTATTTCCAATAATAATAGATTTATTTACTTCATTAATACCGCCACCGCCAATATTATTACCAATAATTAAAGAGGCATCACCTGAAGTAGAGAAAGTATTCCCAATACAGATATTATTTGTCCCGCGAACATTAATCGCTTTTCCTAAAATCACATTGTGTGTATCAGTCGACGCAAGATTTCCTACATATAATTCAAGATTCTGAAATACATGACTTACATTGTAATTTTGTAAAGTATATGATGCATTCAAATCTCCTCCGTCTATTTTACGCACAAAATTAGATGTCGAAATGTAATTTAAAGGGTCTTGAATAGGTACGCTTATTTCTACTTTATTTAATTGAGATAAATCAACATATATATTAAGACCTTTCAATAAATTTATATTATTTGTTCCGCTATTTATATTATAATCCCAATACAATGATAAATAATTATTATTAAAATTGTCATAATTTACAATCAATAATGTTACTAAACTATTATTAATAACTTCGCTATGATATCCATCTACTGTTATCATCGGTGAACCAGGATTATTTATAGTTAAATTCCATGTATACCGTGTAAATGTAAATTGCAATACCATATTACCAGCATAAAACGTCACCAAAAATTTATTATTATATAAAAATTCAAGTTGACTCGTTTCTAATGACATATTTGTTTGAAATTGAATCAAAGTTGAAAATATATTATCACCAAATAACTGCGGGTTTGGTGTTATTGTATATGATATTACTTGATTATTATTAATTATTGGTATATTATTTGCTGTTGTTATAATGTTATTGATGTCAGTATTTTGATTAAAATATCCATTAAAATGATTCCTATATAAACCCGTATATTCTGGTATATACGATAATCTATTTATATAATTCACGTTTGATGAATTATTGTATGAGAAATCGAAACCATATTGAGGATACGGAGCATTTGAATTTAATATATAATCTTTGTTAAATTGAAAATTTATTGTATCTGAATAATTTACTAAATTACTTGATATACAAATATTTGAAAGACTATTTTTGAAAATATGAATATACCCTGTATCAGTCTCAAGTGATGAATGTGGTATATTTATAGAATGTGGCGGTAACGCATTACTTGCAGTAGCTATAAAAATATATTGTGAATAATTATTTATTACTGTAGGCATAGTATTTATTTCAATATTTATATTCAATACATCAAGTGACAAATCATATGGACTTGAAGATATGGCTACAGTAAATATATCAGTATTTCTATTTATTCCGAAATGTTGATAGATAATTCTATTCAATGCATCCTGTGTAAATCTTGCACATGTATTTCCAGTATATGCATCTTGGATTATTCCATATAATGGTTGTGTTGTAATATAAAAATAGGTATCATTATTCACGGCATTTCTATTTCTCGCATTTATATCTATATATTTTGCAAGGAATGACATATTTATAGAATCTGACTCATCTATCGTGAGCGTAATTACACTTGAATTGGCAGCAGCGGCGGCTGCGGCGGCATTAAAAGAGGGGGTTTTTGTTGAATTATATGTAGCTACATTTTCAGTGAAAAAATATGGCGTAGATGTATAGTTTTTCAAATTCCACAAAATGCTGCGCGTCTCCACTGTATTTTTGGGGAAATAGATATTTCCAGATTGAGGTATCCATTGTAATTGATCACTTTGCATTCCATAAGATATTTGTGGTGGATATGCAATATTACTGAATGAACTTGCATTTATAATTCGAGGTGTGAATCGTGATATATAATTTTTAATATTTATATTATATTCAGGTGATAATTGATTTGAATTATATAATAGTCGCGCTCGTAGACTATCGTTCGATAATCCACTTATATCTGTTAATTGTGAATACGGTACATATCGAAGACTATTTGCATTCACGTCAAAGTAATTTAATGAATTATTAATATACCCATTTTTAGGATATATGTCGACTACAAATTGTAATAATCGTGGATTAAAGGGTTGTCCTTGTATTTTTAAAGAGTCAATTTTATTCCAAAATGTACCAAGTTTTGCATTTTGCCATCCATTTCCGAAATTCTGTATTGCTAAACTTATGGGGTCGACATTTGATAAAGGAAATTCATAATGTATATATGTTTGCACATTTAATATTTTATTTGTATATCCTGGTATAGCTGTATATGATTGCGTACTTGTATCAATTACATCATATACAATAGAATAACTTGCCGTGCCATTCCCGTTATTCCCGTTATTCCCGTTATTATTACTTATAAATTGTACGGTATCGCTTTGATTAAATATATTACCTGTTGTATTTTTCGTAATATTTATGAAATTAATGCCAGATGGCACGGAAGTAAAATGAATACCAATATTACTGGTTAATATAACAGATGGTATTGAATAATATAATAAAAATGGATTTAATGTATTATTAAAAGTACTGAGACCAATATTAAAAGATTGGATAACTGATGAAGGAGTATTATTTATTTGTAGATTTTTCGTGAAATTGGAAGAAGCATATACGCCGTTTGATGAATAAAAATATCTTAGAGTATCATTATCATATCGCCCAGATGCTAAATATTTGCATGAATTCAATGACGAAAACTTTGCAGTTGTTATAAGATTATTTCCGAGTATAATAGACCCATTCATAATATTCGTGAAATTTATATCAGTTGGCGTAAAATGAAGAGAACTTATATCATTCTGTAATAGATTTGCCAGCGACAGTGATGTCATTGTATTGGGGTCTATAGTAATTGGCAAAACACCAATTATTGGAGGTGTCACTGCAGATGGCACTGCAACTGGCATTGGCGCAGGGATATTATTTAGAGCAAGTGGAGTTAGCGCAGCCAGCGAAGCCAACGGAGTCAACGGAGTCAACGGAGTCAATGGAATAGTTATGTTACATGCGATATTTGGTAAAAGAGATTTAATATAAATAGAATCTGTATTTGACCAACTTATTTTTGTGTCAGTCAAAGGTTTTGATGTATTTGAATTAATAAACAAGAAAGGTGCGAACGTACTTATTTCTGAATTAATTATATTATTAGTTGAAGGAGCGCTATATATTATATTTGGCAATGTTGAGAATAAAAAGAGTCTATTTAAATCTTGATATGATTCATAACGATTATAATTATAATGTATTGTTACATTACGGCAATAATTTACAATTTGCGGTCCTGGCTGATTATATATAAAATTGACTATACTTGGATATGGATTTATAACTTGAATAATCTTATCATCAGAATGATATAAATATTTCCCGGTGTTTATATCATAATTATCATAATGATTCTGATTAGAAGTAACTATAGTAGTATCATATCCGTATGCATAGTATATAATAGAATTAATTACATTGCTTGTTACTGTAATATTATTTGTTAGTATAGACGGGAAGAGAATATTCGAAGTAGCTGACAAAATATTCGCAGAGAAACTGTAGCTATTATAAATAGAGTTATTACTTGTATTTGAAGAAGAATAATTTGTATAAATAAGTTGTGATATTATATTTGAACCAGTGCCATATGGCACAGTACTCGTTATATAAATATTTGATAACGATATATTTGACGTCGTAATAGTATATCCAATATTTGAATTATAATATATAGGTATATTGCTAGTAACAATAGAAGTAAGGAGTCCTTGATTACTATTAATGGTAATAATAGTATTCGATTGTGTTGTATAAATAGTATTTACATTATATTCGAGATATTGCGAATTTTGTGATGGTTGTACTAATAATGGTGTAATAGATCCAATAGTAATGGGAAGTGTTCGCGTTTGTGTGTCATATATATAGTTATAATGTTTCGTCAAATACTTTGTCGTATTATTTGTATTATTAGTATTATTATTAGTATTACTCGTTGCAATAGTTATATCAAAACTTGAAAGAGGTGCCCATGGATTTATAACAGAATATGATATATTTGATAAATTTGCACCCATCGCTTGTATGCCTGCAGATGTGGTATTTAACAAGACACCATATTGTGGTACTGTTTGAATATAATAGTTACTAATAAGTTGATTATCTAAATTTGAGGTGTAGATTACAGGTGTATTTGGTATAATTACATTAATGGTTTCTTGTATGTTATTTTCAATAATGTTTGTAGATGGATATGTTAATATGGGTATAGATAAAGAAGATGTTGTATCAGTTGGTGAAACAAATTTAAATGAAATATTTGCAGTAGAAACATTGTTTATTTGTTGTAACTGGATACGTCCTTGTGAAAGATCTGAGAAACTTATAAATAATCGCGGCGAATTGTAATATTTATCATAGAATGTTGAATATGGAGTATAGAGAGCACTGGTATATTGTACCGCCGCTAAACCAGAACTGATATATGTCGAATCATCAAATATATGATTTGTATTTGCTAGAGAAGTATTCAAATTTATAGCTACATTTGAAGAGAAAGGATATACAGATGCGTTAAATAATGGACGGATGACATTTACGTTTGACCAAGTAATAAATAAATTATTGTGAATATATACATTCATAAATGAATTAAAACTGGTTGTAATATTTGTTGTTTGAATATATTGTGGTGGTAAGAAAGGATCATATGAATTCCATGTATTAATTTGTATATTTAAATTTGTTACAGTAGTATATGTATTATTATTTGCTAATGGTACTAAATTAATGAGCGATTGACTGTAAACTGTGATGTTTGATAGGCATTGTAAATACGTGCGAGGTGTCAAAACATTTGAACTGAGAGTATTTGACAAACTATACGAATTATTAGCAAGAGTTTGAATTGTTGGTAAAATATATGTTTGATAATATTGTAAATCACACGAATATGCAGAGTTAATATTATTTACAATAGTGTTATACAATGAAGGCGCTAAAGAAATAGGATATGCACCAGTATTTTTATTATTCATAATTTGAATATCATTCGAAGTAAATTGTATTTGATTTGATAAAAGTATAGTATTCGTGTCCAATGAGGTAACATTGATGTATGTTATAGTCGAATCAAATGCTGGGACACTATTTAATATGATATCTTTTATAGATAGTGTTTTTAATGTATTATTTTCAAAACTAATTAAATTTGCAGGACTCACTTCTCGAGTCGCGGGATTGAATGTTATATTAAAAGGTATAGCGCTCGTACTTTGCAAACCATAATTACAATTCGAATAATCTGTTATTGAGAATATCGGCGTAATTTCGAAACTGTCTGAAGTGTTTTGAGCGTATTCTGTAAATGGTGTATATGTAATATTTTGGACTGAATAAATATCATTATATATAGTATTATTTAATGTCCCATATTTTGGTAATTTAGAAACAGTATATAAAATATTACAAGTAGGTGCATTTGGTGCAATTAAACCGAAATTACTATTTACAGTATATTGCCATGTTGATAGAGGTGTGCTAAATACCTGTATAGGTGAATTGAGTAGAGATTTATATGTATTTATTGTGATCGCGTTTTGATTCGTGTTTTGATTTGCATTATTAGTATTTAATACAGGAGGGCTTACGGTTTTGGGTATATATATAGGAGCGGTAAGTGTCGCTGGATTTAATTGTGTTATATTGGCGATGAGAGGTGTAAATGGTAAATTACATGCTACCGTAATTGTTTGAGCAGGTGCGTTTGTTAGCACATTTGATGGGGTTGTTATTAATATATTAGAAGTGAAAGGTATAAATTGTATATATGGGTCAAATTCATGAATATAATAGAAATTTGATAATTGATAATTTGTAGCAGATGGTGTAGTATAGAATATATTACATGCGGAATTTGTATTAAATAGAGTTGTAATAGTATTTGTATTTAATATATTTGCAGTAGATTGTGCTAAATCGGTAACATTTCTAATAGGATTGACGAATCCTATAGAATATGCATAATTCGAATTAAAATTTGCAATATTTTGTATTAAATCATATGGTAAATGTATTGCATTATTTTTAGTTGGAAATGGTCCGCAAGTATTTAATTGTGGATGAGTAATACTATTAATGACATTACTATTTATAATATTTGCAGTAGCATTTTTATAAGGTATACCTGTTATTGGAGAAATAAGAGTATTTGTATAATTAATATTTGTTATTTGAAATATATTTGAGCCATCTTGTTGTGCGATTGTTGTATATCCGTAATAGAGTGCATCTTTAAAGAATACTACGGATTGAAGTGATATATTATTACCGATAACAACAGATTGAGGTGAGTCTGATGACAATGTATTACCGAGTAATACAGAGTTTTCGCGTTCATTCGTAATATTAATGCCAATGCTCACGGAATTTGTATATGTTAATGTATTTAGATTACCTATAGATATACCAAAACTATTTGGCAGACCATAGATATTCGTATCAGAAAATAAATTTGCACCGGAACCAATAAGAATATTACAGTTTCCGTGCATGGCGGCGGCATTGGCGGAATTGGCGCCATTATTCCCAATGATAACTAGGCCTTTTCCGATAACATTTTGCGCGGCAGAGGTTCCGATAATAACGGAGTCAGAAACTTCTGCGTTTGTAGCTACATTTGTACCGATAAGTACATTATTAATAGATGACAATGTTTGATTTCTACCGGCGAATGGACCAATAATGACATTAGAAAATGCATTTTGTGCGTTCTCGAGTGAATATGCGCCTATTGCAACATTAAGGTTTCCTGCTGTAAGATTGGCACCACTTCTATAACCGAATAATGAATTTGCGGAACCTATAGAGTTACTGTATCCTGAGTATGCACCAAAATATGTATTTTCGTTCCCGAGAAATGCAGCTCTTCCCGAACTGTATCCGCCCATTGTATTGAAATTTCCGCTACGATTATCTTGCCCACTGTATGCACCAATCATAGTATTGTATCCTCCATCGAGTGTTCTTTCACCGGAACGATACCCAACGGCAACTGATGCATTTCCGCTTACATTTTCACGAAGCGCATATGCACCAATACCGACATGTTGGCCACCATATCTATTTAATTCACCTGCGCGGAATCCTGTAAATACGACTTCGTTTCCGGAGAGATTCTGCGCACCTGCGAAAGCACCGATCATAGTTGCATATGAAGAATTGGTATTTTGTGCAGCTGCTTGATAACCTACGGCAGTGACATAACTACCGGTAGTATTTTGAGCACCTGCTTGAACACCGATAAATGCATTATTTGTACCATTATTAATTTTCCCAGCAGAATCTCCAACAGAAACGGTTTGAAGACTCCGTGTTGATATATCTTGTGTTATACCAATACTTGTATCACTTGCATTTAATATTTTTGTTCGGGGTAACATAGTCCCACTCCTTGATAATTATATAGGTTTAAGTTTTTTATTAATTATCACATAAAATTACATAGAATTACATAAAATTACATAAAATTATTTAATTATCTAAGTATATTATAGAAAAATGGGCGAACAAGACGGAGGTAAAAAGAAACAAACTGCATGGATGAAACACTTAATGGCTTATTACAAAGCACATAAAGGAAGCAAAACTTTCACTGAATGCATGAAAGAAGCTAAAAAAACATATAAGAAATAGAGCATTAAATAATAGAGTATTCAATAGAGTATTCAATAGATCATCTCAATATTATTGTTTAGGTGTATTTTTATTTTTAGGTTGGGTCCATTTATCGAATCGAACTTCATAAGGGGGTTTATTAATATTAAATTGAGAAACCCACGGACCTTTATAATAATTTGCCGGTAATGTGAAACAAGATGCGTTTAAATGTGTGTCTGGTCTTTTTTGTAAATCGTATTCTATACCGCGATCTGCTAATTTCTGAAACATTGGACACGCAGGATTGACTAAGTTATATGAAATATTTTGTAAATTCTTATTATATTCATCCATTGCTAATCCAGTCATTGCATCACATGATAAACTATCGGCTATATCAAAGCAGGTCTGATCCATTCTAATAAATAATACGGAAAAATAAAATTGTAATATACTAAGGAACAAGGAACGATGAAAGCATTCGAAATCACAAAGAAAACACAAGATAAAATGAAGAAACTTCTGGAATCCGATGTACCTTTCATTATTCTATATCACTGGAAACAATGTGGGCATTGTATTGCACTCATGCCAGTTTGGAAGAAATTTGTTTTACATTCCAAAATGCCTTCTTGCAGTGTTGAATATAGTAATATAGAACTTTTACCCGCAAAATTAAGAGATGTCAGAGGCTTTCCGACTATTCAAATAATAAAGAAAGGGAAAGTTATAAATAATTATATGGGAGATAGAAGTGAAGCGAGTTTGGTCGAATTTGTAAAGAAATATCTTCCGGTTCAAAATTGATAAATTCATAAATTGATAAATTCATAAATTGATAAATTCATAAATTGATAAATTCAAAAAAAGATTATATAAGGATATGAAACAATATTATTATATAGAAAAATGAATACCAATGTATTTAACCAATATTATTTTGCATTTCTGAGAAGATTACGTGATAAGGCGAGAGAGAAGAAAGATGACGATAAGGTATCACGGAATCTTATACGTGCTATTAAAAATCATTATTTGAATTATGATAAAGACTCGGAGGAGTATATTGATTATTATTTGGATCAATTTAAAGATAGAGTGCCTTTTGAAGGTAAAACTGTAGCGGAGTTTGAGGAATATTTAAATACAGATAGTGTTCAAGAAATATGTATTTATAAAGATATATCTTTAAAGAGTATTTCAAAGGTGCTTGATAATAAATCTTTTACGAATGGATATTTCTTAATTCTGAAGATTTTCGGAAGGAAGGCGGAGAATGTATTATCCGATGAAGATGTAAATTCTATTGTAGAAATATTAAAGAAGAAGGATGAAAAAGATTTTAATTATGAAGAAAATGTGGAGAAACTCACATCCGGTGATGGTATAAATGGTAATGGTGCTATTGTAAAAGATTTATTGACTTTATTTAAATTAACACAAGAAAGCACGAATCAATCTATTCGCGGAGATTTTCAGAATACTTTTAAAGAATTAGAGGATACATCACTCGGTAAGTTAGCTAAGGAAATAATGGAGGATATTGATTTGGTAGAATTGGAGAATTCTTTAGGTAATAGTGATAATATATTCCAGGCATTATCAAATCCCCAAGGTGGATTATCTAAATTATTGGGAACTGTATCTCAAAAGATGATATCAAAGATGGCATCTGGAGAATTAAAACAGGAAAATCTTCTGCAAGATGCAATGAAGTTTTCTTCTAAATTACAATCCGGAGGTGGTATGGGTGCAGGAAGTCCATTCGGTGATATTAGTTCAATGATGGGTAAAGTACAAGAGATGGCTTCTGCATTTAATACAGAGAGTGAGGGAACCGGTAGCGGCGGTGGTGGTCTTGAAGGACTGGGAGGCCCAGGATTTGATATGAGTGCTTTACAAAGCATGATGCAAAATATGGCTGGTACAATGGCTGGCGGACACAGGCCACAATCACGTGCTGGTACCGGTACCGGTGGTGGAAGACAAATTGCGGTGAATAATCCGGCTATGGATCGTATTGTCAAGGCCAAACAATTACGTAAAAAATTGGAAGAGAGACGTAAAAAATCTTCGACGAAAGTAGAAGAGTTAAATTAATGTATGAAAAAATATGGTTTGATGATTTGCAGAATTTTATAACATATGATAACTATTATGTAATTTTACCATTACAGCAAATGTCAATTGCAGAAAAAATAAATGCAATAGTACGTTTTTTTGTATATTTAGGTATTTTTCTCACTTTATTGAAGAATGATTATAGATATTTATTCTTTGGAATAATAGCTGGATTACTATCTATATTTTTATATAATTACGAAGTGAAACAGAAAATAGAATCAGAGAAATTTTTAGAGAAAAAACAATTAGACATAGTTGATAATAAAGTGTGTAGCAGATCTACTGTAGACAATCCTTTTATGAATTCTTCTATAGCGGACATATCATTAAATCCCGAACATCCACAGGCATGTAATATAGATAATAATGGTATTAAAAATGTAATAAAGAAAAATTATGATCGCCGCATGTTCAAAGATGTATCAGATATTTATGATAAACTTGCGAGCCAACGTCAGTTTTATACAATGCCGGTAACTACAATTCCTGGGGACCAAAAATCATTTGCAGAATGGTGTTATGGTAATCCTGCGACATGCAAAGATGGAAATGGTGAGGCTTGTTATAGAAATCAATATGTCGTAAGAACTCATTAATTGAGAATATTTTTATCCGGATGATAAATAAATCTTTACTATTTATAATAGTAAAATGGACTCGTCAAACCCAGCAATTTTCCTTGATAGCCGCAGAGTTTGCTCTGATGAATGCGCAAAAGAATCTAAAGATATACAGAATGAACAGATTGAAAATTATGAACTCTATCAATATTTACCGGTTGATTGTGATGGTAAACACGCTCGTTTCCCGGAGTTTTCGTACGACCACACTAATTTAGTTGGACGCATTGGATATGGATATACAGAAGGATGTGTAGTAGATAATGATTCTGAATTACGTAATGACCCTGCTCGTCTTACACGTGATAGATGTCGTTTGCAATTATTTACCCGTATTTTTACGGGATGCCCGAATTTGCGTCCAGGAGTCGGTGATCCAAATACAGAATTAGATATTCTTGCTGGGTCTTCTTCTGATGATCTCAGTGCTTTTGCTAGTTGCAAAAGAGAAATAACTGAATTACAGACATATTATCCAACACCAATGTTAGAGTGCATAAAAGAAGTCCAAGATCCTAAACATATTGTAGAACCATGGGTTCGCGGTGGCGATAACACTCGCGACTTCATAAGAAGACAAGAATTCTTAAAACAATGTGAAGCACAAATATTTAACCGTCCATCATGCCATAAACCAATGCATTAAATACTATTAAGAATACTATTAAGAATACAAAAATAAACCTACAAGAAGTAAGAGTCGAGCGTCACGGCAGATAGCGATATTATGATATATACGCATATCTTTTCTTTTTAGAATCTATATTCTATACCTATGATTATGCTTTAAGACTACTTACTTATTAATTAAATTGAATTTTATTTTTAACTACTTTTATAATAGAAGGATGTCATTTAATCATTTAACAGCAGATACATGCACTTATAGCCGTCGCTTAAATGAAAATATGTCGACACTTGGATATATAATGTCTCCATTTCGTTATGAACATCCCGAGAAATGCCGTCATGAACTCGGACTTATCGGTGGAACTGCAACATCACATATTAATGGAAATTTAGTGGATTTAGAGTCGGATTTATTTGGTATTACACGATTCAATACAAAATGCATAAATCATCAATATGCACCAGTTGAAAAAGGAGGAATGATATATAATGATAAAACAAAACCTATAGATACAGATATGAAACATTTACCGGCATGTCAGATGATTTCTTATAAAGAAGTTCCACTTCCCGGTAAAGTCGATTATAGACCTTGCACTCATTAAAACTTGATATATCCTTCAGCATTCATGAAATAATATGCAATGAATAATGCGGCAATCAGATTAATAATTGCATGAATTCTAACTGCTTTAGCATTCATGTTTGGCATGGCAAGCATGTAGATATGGGTTAAGAATATAATAGCGATACCGATATAATAAAAGAACAGATGTACTTTATCTGACATTTTTACTATTATTATTATACACAATATTTTAATTATAGAAGAAAATATACTATGTATCTAGAAATTACGCAAGCGTTGACCTATAATACCTTTTTCTGATACACATCTTCGGGTTTTCGGATTTACTATTTTATTTGCCGGACACTCGCGACATACTAAAATATTATAATGAACTTCATTTTCATTTATTAAATGCATAGTTTTGCAGTCTAATTGCTCTGATTTTGCCGGAAAAGTATTGTGTATCTTTATTTTAATTATACCTTTGCGATATTTGCTGATAATTTCGATAACTAATCTAGCTTCTAATTCGGATATCCATGTCTTTTGTTTTAGAATATGTCTTGCGAATTTATCGCGAAATTTATCAATTGTTTTTGGCAATTTTTTAAGAGATTTATGACACCAACTGGGGAAAGCATCTAATACTGCTTTATAGGTTTCTTTATCCAGTGTTTTTAAATATTCATAAATATCCGAAGTTATATTATGGTCTTTTTTAGAAATAATACGATTTGATAATGCTTTACGTAGTTCAACTATAAAAGATACTTCATTTATTTCATTCGCTGATGCATTTGATGATGCTGCAATAGGATTTTTATATAAATCGAAACATGCAATTATTTTCTTTAGATTACCAGTTTCAATAGATGAATTATATATAGCTCTGTAAAAACAGTTTCCATCTCCAATTATATGTTTACGTATCCATTGGAGAGGCATCCGGTTACTTTAATGTATTATTTTTTTTGCTTTCTTTATTAATAAGAGAATGGCAACAACCCATCAAACAGATGATTTATGCAGTTATAGCGAAAAATTAAAAAGATCTGTTGGTCCTGGTGTTTATTATTTAGGAACTCCTGCAGCAGATTGTGGTGAAACATGTAATCGCGATATACCCGCAGATCCATCTTTACGTTTTCAATCATATGGTAGAATAGCATGTCCACAAGGCAGAGCAGTAGATGATGGAAGTGAATTATGGGGATTAAATTACAAGAATACAAAATGCAGCACAGACGAATATTTACCCGGAAAATATAATGGTAAAGGTGCATGCGGGCCTGCCGCAAAATCGAATCCACGTGCTTGTGCAGCCCCACAAGAATCAACGCGTCTATCGAATCCTCCCTGCACATTACACTCAACTGGATGGAATAGATGGGAACCATTATGCTGGAATCCTCAAGACAGAGCCCTCGTGCCATTTGAATGGTTTACATCATATCGTATTGTTGTAAAAGATAATCACACACCATGCCTTGAAAATCCACTGGACCAAAGTGACTTTGTTCCAGTTGCCGGAAGAGCATCCATTGTGCCTACAACAGATGATGGACATTGGGCAAATAAATCGACGTGCAGTTCGGTAACTCCAGTAACATATGTAGGCGATACAAATTTTGCAAACTTTAACACTTGTGCGGGTATAAATTAAATGTTATTATATATTTAGAAATATGAAAGGTGACAAAAGATCCTTTACAATTGATCATGCAGAAGTCTCGGTGAAAGAAGGCGGACGTTTTATATCAACTGGTCCTTGGAATGCCGCTAAAAAGGCAATTAAACAAATATATCAAGAAGGCGCCAAGAAAAAAGAAATTCGCTTTACTCTTCGCGAAACTACACAGGGCAGCGCAGGTAAAGAGTATGCTTATATTGGTGCTAAATTTAAATTAGAAACACCAAAAGTTGTGAGATTAGGAAGCAGTGAAATAACATATAATTATGAATATGAAGTTCGCCGATGCGGACCATATAAGAAGAATTAAGTATAAGATTAAGATTAAGCATAAGATTAAAATTAAGATTAAATAAGATTAAATAAGATTAAGATTTAGATTAAATAAAAATAAGAATAAGATTAAGATTAAAAATAAGAAATAAAATCTAACACTAAAGTTAAAATTCCGTAAACATTTATCTATTTTTTATCCGGTTATCATTAGAAGATGGAACTATATGCAGGTGCAGTTTTAAATGGAGTTGGATATGCTCTTAACAAAGATAGAGATACTTTGAAAAAAACAGAAACCGGTGTGAATCCTAGACAATTACCATCAATGCAGAATGTATATAAATCAAAGTATTATGATACAACGCGGGCAGATGAATTTGACAGAGCAACTATAAAATGGCAAGAATCGCAGAGTCCTTTTGAAACTGGTGTTGTTCCTAAACCGGCATATGCGGATATGTTTGCATCTCCATTTGGTGATAATCAGATTATAAATTCTCCGATGGCAGTTCCACAGGTAGCTAATAAGGCAAAAATACGTACATTAGCCGGTAAAGAAGTAGAACCGGAACAATTTTTCCATAATAATATGCAGCCTTATATTCGCGGTGCTGTAAAACAAAATACTGATACATTTGCGAATCAGACTTTATTAAATAATTATACTGGTCGCGGTGATACTATACAACATAAAAAAGAAGTGGAATGTTTCTTTGAACCGACGAGTCAATATGGCAATGCATGTGGTTTTATGAGTAATCCGAATGATTATGAAAGACAACATATTTTCAACCCAAAAGCACGCAAAAATGATTTTCCGATTCAACAGATTCATGTCGGTCCTGGTTTAGGTCTTGGATATACAACAGAAGGCGCTGGTGGATATCAACAAGCAAATACAGTTGACTTTATTATGCCCAAAAATGTAGACCAATTACGTGTAGGAACAAATCCGCGTATTGAATATAAATTACCAGTTCCTGCAACTGGGCAAGGTGTTGGAAGAAGAGGTATTATGGGTGAATTTGCAAAGAATAAACCGGATACCTATTTTGAACAATCTCCTGATATGTGGCTTAAGACAACTGGTGCACAAATGAAAGCATCAATGCAACCTAAACAAGAGATGAAGCCGACATCTCGTGTTGATACACATATAGCATATCAAGGTCCCACTCAAGCAAGTGGAAATATGCCTGGTATAGGTGATGAAGATGATTATGGTTTAGATTCGGTTCTTGTATATGATAATAATCGTCAAGATACAGGACAGGACAGTATATTAAATAATTTGAAATCAACTGTAAATGCAGTTATTGCACCTTTATTAGATTTTTTTAGACATAATCCGAAAGAATATACATTAGATGCTTCTCGTGTATATGGTAATTTACAGGCTCAAATACCAGATAAAGCAACATTATATGACCCAGTGAATAATATCATAAAAACCACGAATAAAGAAACATTAATACATGACACAAATATATCAAATTTAAAGGGGCCTGATAAAATTACAGCAGCTGTTATGGATACACAAAAACCAACTGTACGTGAAACGACGCCTATAGTTGATACTACGAGACAGATGACTTCGCATACATATCGTGTACAACTCTATAATGTAGATGAAGTAGCTAGAACAACTGTTCGTGAAACAACTGACCAATCTCCTGATATGTTAGGCTTTATTAGTGGTGTTGTAACTGATAGCACTGGTGCTTACAGTGTTATTGATGTGGATATGAGAAATACCAATAGACAATTTAGCAATGATTATGAATATGAGGGTATTGCCGGAAGCAAATCCGATTTCAGGGAAACATCGCAAGATGCCGAAAGAAATGCCGATATTGATGCAACAAAAGATACACTTAATCGCGCAGCAGGTAATACACCAAATGGTGCCGGTGCATTTACAAGTCTGGCACCCGAGAAGATTGATATGCAAACGAAGAAACTTAATAGCGATAGTTTGTCGGAACGTGAAGTTGGTAATATCACTCGTATTGCTCAATCAAGTGAAATGGATAACGGCGCATGTGCAATTACAAAGATTGGTAATAATTATTTGAACGCAAATGTAGATAGATTAGACCCGGTTACATTAAATTCACTGAAATCGAACCCATATAGTTTATCTATTAATCCGATAGGTGTATAAATATGCGAGGGTGCGTAATCATTAATAAGGATTTTCTATAATCTTTTTATCAGGATATGAGCTCTTCTAAAAATATAGAGTTACTTTTAGAAAATAAAAGAGAATATATTGCACATATAAATGATATATTAACTTCTAATTACATTAAAGAATTATTGAAATTATATGATACAGTAATAAAAAAGGATACAGTATTAAAAGATTTCCAAAATTTATTATCAAAAATAACTGAATATAATCATATTCAAATAGATGAATTGTATCAGAATATAATTCAACAGAATGAATATGGTTATTTTCCGGAATTATTAAAAGCTACTGTTACAACTATTGTTAATATAAATATGATAATGCACGAATCCGAAAATATAAAAATAAAAATCAGAATACCTACTCCGCAGAATTTTATACACAGTCTGTTTGTAGCTATAGCTCGTGCTCTATGGAAAAAACCATATTTATTATATCATAAAGTTCGTACTATTGAAAGACAATACAATATTAATCAATTAGAAAAAATTATACACAACGCGATCTTATATTCAATTCGCAGTATAATTCCAATGGACAAAATTGTAAGATCATTCACAACAGATGTTGAAGAAGAATCTACACCCGTCCCTGTCCCGGCCTCTGCTCCTGTCGTCGCCCCTGCTCCAGCCTCTGTCCCATCTCCTGTCCTCGCCCCGGTCCACATCCCCGCTGTTTCTTCTCCCGTTCATGTTCCTGTGGCTACTATGTCTCCAGTTGTCTTGTCTGAAATGCCAGAAGTGTCTGAAATGCCAGAAGTGTCTGAAATGCCAGAAGTGTCTGAAATGCCTGAAATTGTGACCACGCCTGAAGTTATGACTGTAAATGCGACTGCATCTGAAATATCTGTAGACGTTGCTACATCTACAGCTGAATCTGATTTTACTTTTGATGTTCCTATTAAAATTCCAGAAATAGAGAGTACCTTAGAACCATTAGAGTCCTTATCTTCATATTCTCAAGTAGAAAAATATAGCGGTGCGGTCAAGAAAGATGACGGGGAAGATGACGATGACGATGAAGACTATGATGATGACGATGAAGATGATGACGATGAAGAAGACGAAGAAGATGACGACGATGACGATAATGACGACGATGACGACGATGACGACGATGACGACGATGACGAAGAAGACGAAGAAGATGACGGCGAAGACGGCGAAGACGAAGAAGATGACGGCGAAGACGAGATAGAACAAATTCAGGAAGATATTCCTGTGGCGCCTCCTCATGTGGGCAAAGATGTCAAAGTGGTAGAAATAATAAGTAAAAAACCAAATGAGGATTTTTATGAAGAAATAGAAATAAATAATGAAGAAGATGAAATTGAAAAAGATAGATTAGCTGATGAATTAGCTTTAAGATTATTTAAAATGAAAAATCCACATTTATCTGCAGAATCTTCCCCAAAAGATTCTACAGAAAAGAAGAAGAAAAAGAAGAAAGATCGCGGAGAACGTCAGCGCGTTAATGAAAGCTTTTTCTAAACCTTTAAATATTTTAGTATGCAGTGGTTCATAGCTTTTATATCAGCTTGTATATTTTTTGCGTTAATATATACTATGCAGCAAGATAATTCCCCCGACAAAAATACAGAAGATAAAAAGGATACTAATAAATTAATTATTCTCTTCTTCTTTATTGTAATAATATTTCAGATATTATTCTACTATTTTGATATAGGTTCATCACTTTTTTCAGGAAAAACAGAAGGGGCGGTTAGGTCGGCTGGATCAGCTTTAACCGATGATAGTGCATCGCAACAACATATAGAAGAAATATTAAAATTATCGAAAGGACAACAAGAACTCTTAGAAAAAGAATTATTAAGAAGTATACACCAAGATATTAATGTAGGATACCCAGGATTTTAGGATTTTCCCGTATATATTTATAAATTTAATTTATTTTTATAACAGTAATGACAATGAAATTAGAATTACGGAAATTTGATATGTCTAAATTAAAGGGTGATAGTGTTGTCGTGCTCATTGGCGCAAGAAACACAGGTAAAACTGTGGCACTCATGGATATGTTGCGATATCATACATCAATACCGATTGGAGTTGTAATATCCGGTACAGAATGTGCAAATCACAATTTTGAAAGAGTTGTTCCGAAATTCTTAATTTATGATGAATATACCCCTGATATTATTGCGAAATTTATGGATAGACAGATGAAAATAACAGGGCAACACCGTGAAGAAGTTAAAAAATATGGCAGAACTGATTTAGACCCCCGCGCCTTTCTTATTCTTGATGACTGTCTCTACGATAAATCGTGGATTAATGATAAGAATATTAGAGCTACTTTCATGAATGGACGTCATTTTAACATTTTTACTTGCATTTGTATGCAGTACTGTATGGGAATTCCGCCCGCTTTACGTGCGAACGTTGACTATGTCTTCATACTGAGAAATAACATGATTAAGGAACGCGAAAAACTTTATCAACAATACGCTGGTATGTTCCCGTCTTTCCATGTATTCAATCAAGTCATGAATGCTGCGACAGAAAACTATGAGTTTCTCGTAATAGATAAGAAGTCTCAATCAAATAAACTCCAAGACCAAGTATTCTGGTATAAAGCATCGACTGATGTCAATTATAAAATGTGTTCAAAGGAATTATGGCAAATGCAAGAGCGTAACGATGAGATGGAAGCACTTGGCTATAAGAAAGATGACGACGGCGAAGATGAAGAATATGATAACGAACTTGTCATACGTAAAACAAAAGGCAATAAAGGAGTCGACATAAAAGTCAAAAAATCACACCAATTCTGATGTGGTGCATATTCAAGACTTTCTAAAAATGAAAATAAGGATAAGGGTGTTTTATATATAAAAACACCTTCTTAAAATGGAAATCGTAAAAGCATTTACAAATAATAAAAATATAACTATTCTTGGTGATATAAATGATCCTCTATTTCGTGCTTCTGAAATAGGAGATATATTAGATATCCATTGTATAAGATCAAGTATTATAGATTTTAATGAATCTGAAAAGGAAGTGCGTAGTACGCACACCCCCAATGGATTGCAAAGTGTTACATTTTTGACAGAGAAAGGATTATATAAATTATTATTTAGATCAAGAAAACCTATTGCAATTGAATTTCAAAATTGGTTATGTAAAGTTATTAAAGAACTTCGTATTAATGGTAATTATTCAATGCAAAAAGAAATTGCTATAAATAATTTTAAGTTTGTAGCTACAAAATAAAAATTGAAATAAATTATAACTGTAAATAAAATGACAAATATTTTCCGTGTTGATATTAAAATTTGGATTCTTTTACAAAATATTGCCAGTCTTCCTTCTGATTTTGTCAGAGATTCAGATGAATATCAATTATTTAAAGATGCTACAGAAAGTGGTGCAGAATTTGCGATATCTGAAAAAGACATTTTAGACGATAATATAGAAATTTTATATGGGTATCAAGATTTCACATTTGATACTTTTTCTAAGATGATATATGCTATTAAAGAAATACTTGAAGTATATGAATTAACAGAGTGCAAAAAATATAAACTATTAATTAAAGCAATGCCAAGAATGGAACTTATCGCATTAGAAAATAAATTGGACAGTATGACAGTATGACAGTATCTTCTTTCTAATTACTCTTTTTAACGGGTTTCTTCTTTTTTCCTCCAGTTGTTTTCGGTGGTGCCGTTGAAATAGCTGCAACTAAATTATCATGTCCACCTAGATATGCATTTCCTTTTATTATTAATGGCGATGTAGTATGTGCTCGCACTTTAGATACATCAGTAGCTACTAATTTATGATTTTTGCTTACAGTCGCAAGAGTATTATGCCAATTCTCCCGCGGAACTGCCAATTCTTTTATTTTAACATTTTTGTTCTTTGAAGCTAATGAATGTAATAATTCAACGGCAGCTTTATAATAGCCACATCCTTCAAAACCATATATAGTATACAGTAATGTTGTCATAACTATATTAATATTTTATATTTATTTAGTATTTTTTTTAGATTACAATTAGAATAAGAATTACGGAAATAATCCCAATTCATGGAAGTGTTTATATATAGTAATATCAGATGGTTGGCCTTCCAGTAAATTTAGATATACTTTCGCAATATTTGTTCCTTGTATTGCTAATGTAATATTATACACTACAAAGATAGCTATATTATATATTAAATCTTTATGATTAAATTTCAGAGGTATTAAGAATAATGGGGCTGTATGCCATATTATTAATATAAGACCCAAAAAATAGTTTATTTTTTGCGGAAATATATTTGTACTTTTTTTACTTATATAAAATTTATAGAGTAAAAATATATTTCCGCCAATAAAAATACCTATAACAGAAGGTGCAACTGAAAATGTAATTATTTTTAATAAATACAATATAACGAGCGCTGTTGTCCATAGAGTATATAGCTGATAAAAAGGATATTTCGCATATGCAACATCATGTACCATTCCGTAGCTCTATGCTATTATTATACTCTATCTATATTTTTAATTTTTTATTTTATTTTGATTTTATTTAACATATGGTATCTCTTCGTTTTTCTATTAATTCTTTTCTTTTTTCTATACTTAATTGAATTGGTATAATGGGTACAATATCTAATGATGTTCTCTTATTTTTATTTGAATTTGAATCTGCTGTACCGCAACTATTCGTATTGCTTCCGGATTCGAATATATCTGGTATTTTATCTATTTTAATTTCTAAGTCTCTTGCTATTGATTTTCTTTTTTCGTATTTTTCATAATTCGTAAAGTGTATAAGTCCATTACATATTTCCGGTTTGTATTTAGCTCCTTGAAATCTTTTCTTAAATTGTGCAATAACATTATCAGGAATTATAATAGAATCTGTAACATATTTATCGTATTCATCACGACATAATTTACAGAATTCTAGAGCGTCGCGTCTATCTTCTGGATTTAATGTTAATTCTAAAACTATTTTACGGGCGAATGAGGAAAATACTTTATTCATATGTAGATGAATTTCCGCTTTTTCATTTGAACGCAAGTATTTGTTGAGAGACGTTAAAGTGGAACATAATATATGACTTCCGGCAACCATATATTCAACATATCTGATTTTGTGGTTTTCACATGAAGTTGTTCCTGCAACAACTAAACCAATTCCACCTGCTATTGTTGATATCACTAAAGTTGGATATATTAATAAATTAGAGCTGAAAGAATAATATCGAGATGCTTTGTCGTGTAACCACGCCCACCCAGATGCTTTTTCTGCCCACATTTGTAATATTCCTTCTTGTTGTGGAGACCAGGATTCTGCAATGCGACGTTTATTATAATTATCGTATTTAGCGACAGTAAATGCGTCCTCCATATATACTGTGCGGTTGAACCGGTCTAATAAATATCTAAGACTTTAATATTTCGTAGAATAAGAAAAAGGTCGCGCTTTTAACAGCATTTGATAGTGTTCGATATTGCACACCATTATATAATCCCATAATTGACAAAGGTTTATTATATATCATTCTTGACCGTATTGTATCAAAAGGTGTTGTGATACCAGATGCAAACGAGCCAGAAATACTTCCAATCGTTGTTTGAAGAAGTATATTATCTTTTTTATCAAGTTTATTACTTATATAATTATAAAGTCTAAGTCGTATATCCATTTCTATAATGTCTTCAATAAGCGATATTCTATACCCTTTATATAAATTCAAGAATCCTTTTTCTTTATACAATATCTTGCCGGCACTCAGAATATTATTCACTTTTCCACTTTGCAAAATACGCATACTATTTCCTATAGGAATTTTAATAAAAGATGTAATTATTCCGGCTATTACAGTCGCAAATGTAGCTAATAAACTATTTTGACTGTTCATTAAATTATTATAAATTGTGAAATAGGTAGTATATACAATACCAGCAGTACATCCTGATGTGAGGTACCCACATGTCCAACTGGCACACGATAATTTATTTGTATATCCAAAAATTTGTAATTGAGTTTTACGTCTTTCTATACCATATACGAGGGTTTGACTTAGACACCGTGATATACCTTCCCTGTACCCATTTTTGGATTTTTCTATTTTAAACATTATAATTGATGGCGACGAGGAAGACATATCTCTCCTTAATTCACTTAACTAAATGAAATTATATAAAAAGAACACAGTTCATCTCAAACTCTAAACTTGTTTTCCCGATTTCACAATCATATTTCTTTCTTTATAATATCGTGTCATATGCATATCTTCCTTGGTAAGAAGTGATAGGTTTGTTTCCTTTAATTCTCCGTCACTGGCAGAATAATATATAGTATCAAGTATATACCCCTTCAGAGGTAAATGTTTATATAAACATAATATACAATGAACACACGGTTTTGAGTTTCCAAGTGATCCACTTTTATTCGCGCGTATAACTAATAAATCAACTCTCTTCAGTTTTTTCTGTCTTGGCAAACAAGGGAGTTTTTTAATAGCATTTTCCTCTGCGTGAATCGAAAAGAAATTTTTCGGATCACCAGAGCCTGTACCCTTATGGATATTTTCGCCATAGCTTAATAGTGCGAAAGGGATGGCTATGGCTGAAAAACATAGCCGCATGGTTGAAACCAGTAGAAGTCATATTTATACAACACACAGGAGAATGGATATACCTCCTCCTATCACACATATTCATCGCAAGGCTCTGGATCTGGTGGTTAACGCTCGTCGTCATTTTAAGTTTATATTATATAGTAATAATTAATAATTCCTTAAGCCTTTTCATTTTTTCAAGAAAATCCTTTGAAATTCACGGGATATTCTTTTCGATTATCGGCATCTATAGCATAAAATGAAGGCGAATGATATTTCCCAAGTATTACGGCAACATCTTTATTATAATCTTCGGCAAATCGCTCCAATAATGCTTTATTCTGAATTTTCAATACATTTTGTATAACCTTATCCATTGAATGTGAACCTGAATAACGTAAACAATGCGAATCTTAATAACTGAATATATAGAAAATACCGCTAACATAGAATCAATTTTTATTTTTATTTAAAGAATACATTATTGAAAAAGAATAGGAATTATTTATATATAAAGTTTGGATACTATGGAAGAAACCACAAATACTCACGACTATATTGACGAAGATCAATATTATTCAGAAGATGATTCGTATATTGAATCTGATTATACATTTTCAGATGACGAAATAGATATATATGAAACAAATCCATATATACCATCAAATTCGAATACGCCTGTTGTTATACGATGGGTAACGATTACGTTAGATGGCATAAAATTAGACGTTTCGAATATGGGTAAAATTAAATTTCACAACAGTCTTTTAATTATAACAGAGACATATGAAGGTATTCAATTGCATGGTACACCATATAAAATATTTCAATTAGAATATCAAAAAAATAGATATAAAAATTACTATGTTCACGAAATAGTCTGGCAGGCATTTAATGGGGTTCCACCAGAAGGCTGGATTATCAGACATAAACATGAATATACAAGAAAACCTAGAAAAACATATAGTAATAGATTAGCATGTATTACTATAGTACCAAATAAAATCACACCGTTATATATTGAAAAAGGAACACGTCTAGCTATAAATTTAGAAGAAATACGACAGGTAAGACAAGTAAGTCAGATGAGTTCACTCTAGATGTATATTAATGTATATTAATGTATATTATTGCGCCATTTTATTTGATTACTTCACTATTGTTGCATGGAGTCCATTTTCAACTAAATTTGTACATATGTTATTTGCTTCATCTTTGTTTACTTTAATATATGTTTCACCTTTAACATTTACTTCTTCTATATATCTACTTATTGAAGATTTATTGATAGATGGCATTGCTTCCGATAATATATTAGTTACAGTCATTTTATTTATAAATGGCATATCTCCTGTTTCCCCATTTCCTTGTAATAATATATATTTATGTGATGGAGGAAGAGATTTCGATAATAAAGAAATTGTTGGTGATAGTCTACGATAGCTACCGTTACCACCGCTACCACCGTTACCACCGCTACTTGATTTTGGTCTTGACGGGATATCAATAGGAACTGATTTCATAGTCTTTATAATACAATATATTTATTTTTTAAGTGTTTTCTAAATGTAATAGATAATAAATATATATAATGGACATAACATATATAACAACACCAAAACATGGAGCAAATGGAGCAAATGGAGCAAATGATACAAATAGTGCAAATAATACAAATGGCCCAGCCGCAATGGATATTGAGTATTATATAGAAATGGAAATTGATATTATTATTAATGATTTTATGGATATTAGCTAAATTTATTTTCTTTTCAAACTTATAGAAACTCTATGGCATATCTCGGACGTTCCATTTATGGACCGTATTTTGGACCTCGGTATTTTGGTGGATATGGCCCATACGGTCCTTGTGATTATGATTTATTAGCAACAGAGGGGAAACCTCCTATACCAAAAGTACCTTTATCTACAGATAAAGAAGAACCGGTAAAGAAATCAGCTATTGTATTAAAGGCCGCATCTTCTATTGCACAGACTGCTGCCGTATTTAATCAAGACCAGATAAATGAAATTACTGCATATATTAATAATTACAGAACTTTACATCAGGCACCGCCTCTTACATGGGACCCAACTATAGCTATCTTTTCACAAAATTGGGCAAATTATTTATTAAACAATAATTTATTTCAACACAGTGGAACAAGTTTATATGGAGAGAATCTTGCATATTTTCAGGGATATGGAACTGATTTTATGGGACTCGTGAAATTAGCAGTAGACATGTGGTATAATGAAATTAAACTCTATGATTTCACAAAACCAGGTTTCTCAGAAGCAACTGGGCATTTCACAGCCCTTGTATGGAAATCAAGTACTACTTTTGCAATGGGATTCGCAATAAACACAACTACAAATGCAGTTGATGTTACAATGAATACATCGCCTCCCGGAAATGTCATTGGACAATTTGATACAAATGTTTTAGCACCTACATCTTCAACACCAGCACCTGTTCCCGTAACTACTCCTACACCTACAGTTGTCCCAAGTATGCCACAAAATATACCAACATCTACAGTGCCACCCCCAACTGAGCCATCCACGCCCTCCCCATCAACCACCCCAGCCTCATCAACCACCCCATCCTCATCGACACCGTCGACTCCATCAACACCGGTACAAATTCCTCCGACTCCAATCTTACATCAACATTATCATCATAAACACCCTCATTACGCTCACTTTCATCACTATATGAATAATGCTTTAGCAGAAGCATCTCATGCTGCTGCCCAGGCCGCCCACGCTGCTGCCCATGCTGCACACGCTGCCGCCGTTCATGCCTCTGCGACACAACCCATGGAATAGAAGAAAACCCTGCACCGTCCTCCACTCATGCAGTCTAACCGACACACTATATTATCTAGACTTCGGTATTATCTTCATTTCTGCCTATAAAATATTCTATAATATCCTCTTCCATACGTTTTCCTTCTGCAGTTAAATTAAGTAAACCTTCATCATTATATACAATATCTTTGTCAGGATTATAGCTATGTTTATAGAAAATATTCCATCTTTCTACATACTTTCTATCCTCTAAGCGTCCATGCCAATGATGTAAAATAGTACCATTTATATATGACAAATTTAATTTATGTATTCTCACAAGAGCCTCATAATCTTTTAATTTTTCCAAAAATGATTTATCTATAGTCGTATTATTAGGATAACTCAATTCTACTTTATTTATTAATGCAAGAGCCATATGGTGGTCACTTGAACCTAAAATAGCGAAATCAATGAGTCCATTTGTTTTATCATAGGCATATCGCGTACATGCCCATGCAAAACCACAATGCCAAAAACCATATTTATGATCATTACGCCATTCAGTTGTAGAATTCTTATACATATATCCAAAACTTTTATCAATTCGCATTGCCTCTTCCTGTGGACCAAGATATACAGCACTTGTATATAATTGTATAAAATGCGCTTTATCTAATTCTTCGAGCGCCTCTTCAACCCAGTTTTCATTTAAAAATGTTAAATCAGCATCAATCCATGCAACATATTTCCATTGAGAAGGGAGATTTCTTATAGCTACATTTATTAGATTTTCTTTACACCAAAATTCTGTCTGTAATTTATATCCATGATGTTGATATATATTATCCATATTATCAGGTAATTCAAATGTATCTGTATTTGATGCCTCGGATATTACAATTTTGATTTTGTCATATTTAGAGATTCTTTCTATAAATTCTATAAATAACTCATATCTACGCTTGGATTTACAGAAATTAAAATAAGGTAAGATGACATATAATATATTTGAACTCGAATCTTCGTCACATGCTTTTACATTTACAAAATCATTATCTAATGTAATTTCTTTTTTTAATCTATTTATTATTTTTGAATTTATATATTTAACTATATTTGTTGTAGCATTTGTATATCTCTTATCTTTCTCTATATTATTCTTTATAGGCATAAAACATTTTAACATTCTCGCGCTCTTCTAAAAAAGACTGCGATTTTTCTTATATAATTTTTAAAATAGTATATCTATAGTATAGAAAAAAGACATCAATGGCAGATACAATAACACCAGACCCAACAGCTACCGCGCCGGCTACACAGAATACAAAAGGTATAAGTGATATTACATATTTATATGAATTTATATTTACTGATCAATTTGATGATAGTATATTCTCGCAATATAGCAATGCATCTGACCCTTTAAAAGTACAGATACAAAATACGACAAATTCTCTTAAGAATATTATAAGAATTAAACCCGGTATTCGCTCAATATCTAGTTTTAGCAATTATCTTGATAATACATATAAAGTAACACTTATAAATACATCATGGGTACCTCCATCTGATGGCGATGGTTCATCTGTTGTTTAAGTTCTTGCATATCAACTCGCAATTGTTTATTTTCTTTTATAAGTTCTTGTACAGTCTTTACAAGATATGGTACTATTTTCTCATATTTCACTTTCTTATACTTTTCCGCTGATTCCGCTGGTAATGTAAATTCTCCGACTACAAGTGGACATATTTCTTCTACTTCTTGTGCAATAAATCCTATATCTTTTTTACCCGCATGTTCCTGATTATATATATCCTTTTTCCAATTATACGTCACAGGATTTAATTCCATAATAGTATTTATCGCTAATTCAGTAGACATCGATATTATATTTTCTTTAAAACGCTTATCTGATATGCTTCCAAATGCGGTAATATCACCTGTAACCGTTAAATTACCATTATTCAGTTGCATCATTGCCGTACTACCACCATACCATGTGTTATAACTTGTTGTTGCACTCGGTACTTGATAACGTAGAGTATTTGCATTATAACCAAAGCCATAGAAATTTGTAGCAGATGATGGTGTGTCGCTTGCTGAAGGATCATTTACAACGAGTATTTTATTGGTAGTTTGATTATTGCCAATATTTACGGCTCCGTTATTATATACTTGTAATGCTGATGCTAAATTATTTGTATTTAGAGTTATATTGCCTGAAGAATTAGCATTTAGAGCTATACTTCCAGTTGTAGCTACAATAGAAATATTTCCTACAAGATTTGTTATGCTTAATATATAAGCACCGCCAGTTCCTGCAAAAGAACTACCGCCTTTGCTAATTAATGCAGAATTTGCGCCACCTGTATCTGGTATTAAATAATAATTTCCTACACCAGTGCTGCTACCGTTTGAAATATATTGAGAAAGACTACCTTGATTTCCATATAAATGAAGAAGAGCAGTAGGATTTGTTATTCCTATACCAACATTTCCACTTTGTTGAATAGTAACCTTTGCATCAGTTACCTGTGGAAGTGCTTGGGCAGTCGATGAAGCACTTATATAAAGATTTTTACTTGTATTAAAAGATGCACCAATTGCAAAGTAATCCGTTGGTGTTGTGCCTGTTACAAGATTTCTGAATTGTAAAAACTGCGCAGGATTACCATTTGCCGATGTTTCTTGTTGATTATCAATGTATATCGCACTTGGTGTCGCGGTTGCACCAGTTCCATATATGTGTAATTTTTGATTAGGCGTAACAGTGCCTATACCAACATTACCACCATTGTAATAATAATAAGAAGAACTTACTGACCATAATCCACTTATATTTGATGTGCTTAATGCACTTACGCGACCATATGTATCTACCGTAATAACTGGTGTAACCGTAGATGATCCTTGTGCACCAACGGGTAAAGATGCAACAAGTGGTAAAACTGTTGCAGGTAATGTATTTGTTCCTGTAAGTTGTCCTGCAGGGATACTTGTAAGATTTGCACCGGATCCAGAAAATGTAGTTGCTGAAAGCGTTCCCGTTGGTGTAAGTGATACCACATTTGTACTTGTAAAATTATTTGTATTACGAATTGCTAAGTTATTTGTAGAAGCAGTTCCACTATTTACTTGTCCAATACTCCATCCAGATACTGTATTGATATCTAAACCAATGAATGGAGACCCGGCAGAAGCACCTGAACCTGCTACACGAATAAGTGCAGAAGCATTATTTCCATTTGCGGTTGCCGAATTATAAAGATATAATTGTCCTACACTTGCATCAGTTGTCGTCGTTGCATAATTTACAGCAAGAGTATTTTGGAAATTACCAGTGCCTGCGACATCTAATTTAGCAATAGGATTTGAACTGGAAATACCAACATTACCAGAGGCCGGTAATATATTTATACGATCTGTGTTATTAACACTCCAGTATGCGCCACGTATATTTCCCGATGCATTTGTATCCGTACCGACACCGATAGATGCTTTACAATTTGTATTAATTACTGTAGAATCAAAATATATTTCATTAGAATTATTTGTAGCGAGTGTATTCTTTATAAAGAGAGCTTGAGAATTTCCGTATTGAATACGCGACTGTCCAGATACATCAAGTGCATATGAAGTAGTTATATTTGTATTTATACCGACATTTGACGAGTAGTATATAGGATTTGGCGAAGTTCCTATCCATTGACTTTGTATAATAGAAGCAGTTGTGAGTGCAGTTACAATACCTTGAGTATTTACTGTTATAACAGGAACATTTGTAGAACTTCCTGTCGGATTACCCGCTATTGATGTTAATGCAGCTACTGTTTGTAATGCACTATATGGTATATTTGCAGTTGTTGTTAACTGTCCAGATGGAATACTTGTTAAACTAGCAGCAGAACCTGAAAATGTCGTCGCGCGAACTGTACCGACTACATCAAGAGGGAACCCAGGAATAGTACTTCCTATGCCTACATTACCTCCTTGTTGAATAGTAAGTTTAGCATCTGTTACGAGTGGATTTGTTGCAGCAGTAGATGACGCACTTATATAAAGATTCTTTCCACTGGTAGCAGTACCGTTAAAAGATGCACCAATTGCAAAATAATCCACTGGCGTCGATCCTGTAACAAGATTTCTGAACTGTATAAATTGCGCAGGATTACCACCTGTTATACTTTCCTGTTGATTATCTATATATACTGCACTTGGTGTAGCAGTTGCACCAGTTCCATAAATATGTAATTTTTGTCCCGGCGTACCAGTACCGAGGCCAATATTTCCATTATTTGCAATACGTAAATAAGGTGTAGCAGCAGTACTTCCATAGAAATCTGCAACGTTATTTGTAGCTAAAGTTGTATTTTGCGTAACTGAAAAAGCAGGACCAGGACCATTATTATTTATAACAACATTACTAGTATCTAATGTATATGCATTAATAACATCGACGGACCCAAGAATATTCATATTACTTGTGTATAATGTACCAGTTATAAAGGCATTTCCTTGAACATGTAATGGATATTGTGGAGACGTTGTACCTATACCTAAATTGCCCCCGATACCGACAGTACAATTTGCACTTAAATTGCACGAATTTGCATATGAACCAAAAGCACTGTTACCGTTCACGTTAAATGTATTTGAAAAGGAAGCTGTACTAATACCTACTCTTCCAGCTCCGTCAACAACGACACCATTAAATGTTGAAAGTGAAATAATAGAGGTTCTTCCGCTATCTTGATTAGCAATGATTCCGTCACCACTGTTTACTTGAATACCACCAGGATAAGTAAATTGAGCACCAGAATATTGAGTAAGCCCTAAACCTGATAAATTTGCCGATTTATTACCGCTTATACTTATATATGCGCCAGTATTATTTGCGTCATATATAAAATTATTTGAGGATTGAGGTAGACTTGGATTTGCTACAATATGTACAATAGATTTAGGATTTGTAGTTCCAATACCTATAAAATTACTGGCAATAGTCATAGCATTTGTAGCATTTATTTGAGAAAGTATATTACTTAATGGATTATTTGGGTTTTGATTGATTCCCCAATTTTGAAATTGATGAATAGGGGCAATATATCTTAATTGAGAATTAAGTGTATCAACAACGATTGTTGAATAATTTGAACTTGAACTTATTAATGACATTTTTTATTCTACTATACAAACTCAATATTATGTTTGTAGCTACAAATTCGCAAATAAAAATCTTATTCTAATTTTAATGCCTAAAGAAACTACCGAAAGATTAAAGGAATGTATGGAAATCCGAAAACAACTTGATGATTTTGGCATCATGATTCTTCCAGAAGTGCAAGATTTAATAACAATAATGAATGATTTTGTAAGAGACGGTGTATCTTCATCTGGAAATATATTTTCAGAAACAATAGAAAGAAATATAATATACGTATTTTCTAATCAAAATCATATAACTTCTCATATTATTCTTAAAAAAATAAAGACGAAAGCATAGAGGGCCCCCGTCACGCTTCCCCACATGCCGCCCCACACGCCGCCACACCATTTACGCTGTTTATTTTCTCTTTTTTGCGATACTTAATAGATAATCATGATAGCCATTTATGAATATTTTAAAGGCTCCTAATTTAACTAATTCTTTCCATGCTTGTTTTACTAATATATCTCTTGGTATAAGTGGATTCGATAAACGTAAATCCATATACCACATTGTCCAAAGAGCACAATTGCCTCCGAAATCAACTATCTTATCACTATCTTCTCTTCCTTCTAATGTTTGAAATCCATATGGACACGTTTTTAACATTGGAATATATTCTAAATTAAATTCTTTAAAAGCATGGATTACTGCAGCATCTAATTCGGGACCATTATTAAAAGCATCCCATGTTTTTTTTGTATCATTCGGTTCATATCGTTCTATAGTTCGTGTTTCTTTATCAATTAATAAACAATTTGAATGATAGTCGTCATGTGTATCTTGATTTATATTTATAAACCAAACAATAAAACGTATATTTGAATCAATCATAGCATCTTTTGTTATTTTTATGTAATCTTTCGGAGGCGTAAGTTTCCATGCCTTTTTCTCTAAAGGTGTTTCCCATTCAAAAGAAAAATCATGTGGATTTGTAGCTAAATATGGATATTTTTTCATGAAATATGTAAATATATTTGCTATATATGTAGTATCCCATAATGCATGAGATTCTAGAAATTCCTTCTTTTTATAATTTATAAGATGCATATTCAGATTGATTTTTTTACATCGTTTTGAATCGGCATTTAAAATAGTCGGGCCGTTCGGTCCATTGCCACAGACTTTTTTAATACCCATAAGTTGTTTTCCAATAGGTGATTCTAATTTAATACAGTATCCAGTCATTGTATTTAGTATTTTTAGTGGATTATCGCATCTATGTGACATTTTCCATTCATTATTAAATTGAATAAGTTGATGAAGAGATTTCCCTAAATTTTTGAAATTTATGGCATCAAATAATTTATCATATGGTTTTCCCGGATTTGCAATTCGTCTTTTTATATAGTCAACGAGATAGGCAGAATATGCTGTTTTATAGTCATTATTATAATATTCTTTTTCAAGAGTATTTTTAATTTTTTCAAAAACATTTTCTTTAAATTTCGGAACAGCAATAGTTTCATTATCGAATTTAAAATGGAAATGTTCTTTTAAAACGGAAGTTAAGTATATATTTACAAATTCTGATTCATTTGTGCGAAGTAAACGATGTGTTGAAAATGCGGTTTGTGAAATACCGAATAAATCATCCCAGCATTCAAATTGCGCGAGAGTTTTATTATAGATAAGTAATAATGTATGTTTTTTTATATCAGACTTATCACAAAGCCCTTTCTTTTTACAAATAATAGGGAATATAATAAATTTAATTTTAGGATTTGCATATAATGTAGCCATCTTTTGCCATTTATAAGGTAATAAAAGTCTTCTTTGTTGCATTTTGTGGAATTTAGCCGGCAATTCCGAATATGGAACACCTTTAATTTTTCGCTTTTTTCTTTCGGTTTCGTATGCATCTTCTGACATACATGTATATACAAGATTATTTTCAAGTCTTGGTTTATTAACATTTAATGGTAAATATCCCGCAATAGAATCTGATAGTGAACATGCAAAATTATAAAATCTCAAAGTATAATCGTATATCGGTTCTTCAATCATTTGTAGTATTATAAATATATAATTTAAAAAATTTGATTTTATTTTAAATATATTGATTAATAAAAATGAACGCAAATACTTATATTGATGTCGGTGTCGATGTCGAATCTCTTTCCGATATTTTAAAAAATACAAATATCGGAATTATAAATCAGACACCATATAACTTACAGTATATAAATGGTGCTGTAATTAGTAAAACTGTAATATTACCGAATACATATCTTGGGAATATTGAAGGTGAAATACATTTCTTGTATGATATTACAAATTACGATAATTTATTTCATGTAGATGATGACATGGTCGTAGATGTATCCAAGATATATCCAAGGACTATATTATCATATATACAATATGGTGACCATAAAGGTATACCAGGAAATTGTAAAGTAAATGTTGAAATCGATTATGAAACAGGAGAGGCAATAATAAGTATATATACAACAAAAATGATATACCAGGGGGAAGAATTATCTCTATCAAGTGAATGTTAGATCGCGCTCCTCTAAATATCTATTTCTTTCTGGAAGAAGAACCACGACCACGCATTATGGTATAAGCCGAGAGTGTAGTTACAATATTTATTAAATAAACAATCAATAATACCCATGCCCATATGCGGCAATGACCAACGATGACGCAATTCAGATTATATGCAGCAAGGAAAAATCCGAGTGTTATAACTAATCCAGATACTATATTAATTTTAATTGACGATATTAAACCAATGACTAATCCAGATAATGCAACTATGAAAGAAAAGAGCGACATTTTAAGTTTACCAATAGTAATAGTTTTTTTGGTGTAATCTTCCATTTATTTTTCTCTATAATAAGATTCGATAATATTTTATTTATACATATAATAATATACAATAATAGTAATGGAACAAAAATATCCTAATTTAAAATATATAAAAACTGTTTTAATAATTGCGGGTATATCTTATGCATTTGCGTTCATTACATATTCAAATAAAATTATGGAAAGTATTCATGAGAATAATATATATATGATAATAGCTCATTTTCTATTAATAGTTTCTTTTGGTATATTAACATATTCTTGTTTTAAACATGCAATAAAGAACAAATATAGCGAAGATATATCACCTGAGTTTAATGTTCTTGGTAAACCAGGTATTTATGGGTATACATTATTATCGATTTATTTTATGTTAGCATTATTGGTACCATTTGGATTGTATTTTAATTATTACTATGTATTTGCATTATTAGGATATACTCTATTAGCTTTTAAAGAGATATCTGGTGTATATTTATTAGTTATATTCTATATATGCAGTATATTTACAACATTTTATTATACTAAAATTAAAAATATAGATACATTAGCATTATTAAGTAAAGTTGGTTTAATATTATATTTTGGAACATATGGTTATATCAATATTGTAAAAATTTTGTAAAATAATTATAATGGAGAAGATTAATAAAAAAGCAGAATGTATAAAACAGATTTCTAATTTTACAAATATAGCTACAAATTTAAAGTTGGATAATTCAAAATTTGACCCGCATGTTTTAAAAAATATTCTTCCAGATGCTTCTCCGAAACTTGAAGAGTTATTTAAGAATATTGACAAGATTGATCCAGATAAAAAATACAAACATTGTATTTACATAGATTTTAAAGGTGTTCATGCGAAAATCGTGGCAGCAGCTTTTATTGCAAAAGGATATACATTAGCATATGATAAGCATCAGAAACAAATAGAAGAAGAGACACTGTTAAAAACAAAAAGTAAAAACTTCTTATTTTTATCAAGTAGTGCAATATACGGAAAACCTTTTGGTGTTCGTTTACGGAAAAGTTTAATGTCTTTATTTAATCGTCGTCCAGATAATATCGAAGGTGAATTTATTCGATTTATAGTTCTTGATTCAGGTTTTAAAGAAGGTCTCGATTGTTTCGATATTAAATATGTACATATTTTACAAAATTTAACAACTCCATCTGAAGAGAAACAGGCTATTGGTCGCAGTACTCGTATGTGTGGTCAAATGGGACTGAAATTCGATTCTAAAAGAGGATGGCCATTGTATGTTTATAAATATGATCTCACATTACCAGACAGATTAAAACAGATATACGATACAAATACATTATTTGATTTATATATGAAAAATACAAATATAGATATACGTAAAATTGTATTAGCGAATCAATTTGAAGAAATCTTATCAGAAGCTGCAGTGGATAAAGAATTAACGCAGCCTATTCATAATTTCTCGATAAATAATGAATCGCGGGCGCCAATGAATGCATCAACGAATGCAAGAAGAGTACCTATTCCGCCTGCGCACCCAAGACCCAAAAATCTTACACCTGCACCGAAATTTGAAGTGTTTCATATAGATGAAAAACAAAAACCAGGGCGAAAATATAATTCACATGGCGGCGGCTACGATGACGCTGATGATGAAGACGATGATGAAGACGATGATGAAGACGATGAGGAAGACGGCGGACGGGACTATCTCGGTACTCCTTATCCTTATGGTGATTATGGTGGTGGAAAGAAATTATTGAAGAAACAGAGAGGTGTTATTGAAAAACGCAAAGAAAATAATGGATATCCGCACCCTCCAACTATAAAGCGCACTTTAAATGGTGTTCATAAATTTATATATCAAAATTTTAGGAAATATAAATGGGAAAAAGCAATATTAGAAAATAAATGTATACGTGCGGATAATGCAGGTGGTGCGGCTGGTGAACCCGAAATAGTAGAATTGACACCTTCGCAAAATTTTGTAAGATATTATTTCCAACCATCGTCAGTTTATAAAGGATTGTTAGCAAATTGGTCTACAGGTTCTGGGAAAACATGTCTTGGTGTTGCATTAGCTTCAACGAGTTGGGAGAAGAAAGGGTATACTATTTTGTGGGTAACTCGGCATACGTTAAAAGTAGATATTTGGAAGAATATGTTTGACCAAGTATGTTCTGCAGTTGTAAAAGAACAAATTGAAAAGGGAGAGTTAAAATTTCCGTTAAAGAAAGCTGCAAAGAATTATAGATCAAAGGCTTGGGTAGAACCAATAAGTTTTAAACAATTATCAAATTTATGTGAAGGCAAAAACGATATATATAGACAGATGGTAAAACGAAATGGTTCAAGAGATCCTCTGCGTAAAACTCTGATTATTTTAGATGAAGCACATAAATTATTTTCGAATGATGTTATTGGTTCAGAGCGACCGGACACACCAGCAATAGTAAAAGCTATTCAAGATTCTTATAAACTTTCGCGGGAGAATTCAGTAAGAATACTTTTAATGACGGCAACACCATACACATCAGACCCTATGGATTTTATAAATTTAATGAATATAATACGCGAAGAGAATGATCAATTGCCAAATACATTTGAAGAATTTAGCGAAGAATATTTAATGGATAATGGTGTATTTAAAGAAACGCCCAAGGAGAATTTTATGGATAAAATTGCAGGACAAATAAGTTATTTAAATCGCGAAAAAGATGCGCGACAATTTGCATATCCGGTTTTCAATTCTATTAAAGTAGATATTTCAACAAGTGATGTACAGAAATATGATGAAGATATTAATTCAACGAATAAAGAATTAAACGAAGAAAATGCAAAGGTAGAGAATGGTAAAAAGACATTAAAAGATACGAAATCTCGACTGAAAGAAGAAGAAAAAAGAAAATTAGAAGAATGCAAGAGCGTTCCTGTAAAAGAACGTAAAGACTGCAAAGAAAGAATAAAACGTGAAATGAAAGGCATAAAAGATAACGGTCGTGAAATAAAAGAAGCAGAGAGTAATGTAAAACAATTAAAAAATAAATTGAAGAAATTAGAGAAAGATAAAAAGAAAGCTGTAGAAAATGATATAAGTCAAGAAACTGCATTGAAAAAATGTATTCCTCGAAAGGACCTCCAGAAAAAATGAATTAAAGAAATTGGTTTAATAAAAACTAATGATGATGGAAAAAATAAATTTTCTATTTAAATTAGTTCCAAATGAAATAAGAGAAAAATTACTATTAGATGAAGAGGCTCTTTATAGTACAACAGATCAGATTACGGCGAATAAAATTGCAAAGGAAATAAATAATTATCTAGATTCAGATGCTACAATAACAGATGCTACAGCTTGTATAGGTGGTTCATCTTTAGCGCTTTCTCAAGTATTTAAAAAAGTATATGCAATAGAATATAATGAATTGCGGTTTAATTATTTACAGAATAATATGAAAATTTTAAATCTACAAAACGTTCAATGTATACACGGTGATTCGTTAAAAGTGTGTTTAAGAATACAACAAGATGCAATTTTCTTGGATTGTCCATGGGGAGGCCCCTCTTATAAAGAAGCTAAAAAAGTAATGTTACATTTATCGGAAACACCATTATATGATATACTTAGAAGTCTTATATCAACTTCTAAATTATTTATAATAAAGATTCCTATTAATTTCGACGAGGAGACTTTTTTACAGAAAACAGGTGATATTTTAAAACTTGAACAAAAAGTAAGATTACGGAAAATGAATCTTATGATATTTTCGTCTATTCAGTCTCAGTCTATTCAGTCTATTCAGTCTATTCAGTCTATTCAGTCTCAGTCTATTCAGTCTATTTCTTCTTCTTAACATAACAGCAGAATATATACTTTAAAGCACCACCACCATATTTTGTTTTTATTTTTAATAAATTAGTGTCAGTTTCTGGTGCTATTTGCGGTGTGTGTGGTGCTATTTGCGGTGTTTGTGGTGTGTGTGGTGTTTCTGGTGTTTGTGGTGGTTTTGCCGGTATACTTACTTCTTTTCCTAAACAATTAAACTGGTCTATTGTGTATTTATTCCCCATACTTTTATTACATGAACTACATATTGGCTGCAAGTTTTCTAATGATGTTTCGCCTCCTTTTGAAAATGGTATATTATGTCCCGCTTCAAAATTAAATGGTGTTATGATATTCTTACACCATTTTACGGCACATTTAGAATTATATGTTTCTCCATTATGTTTTAGCCACACTTGTTGTCGTAATGCATTTGGTACGCCTTTCCTCATTACCATTACACTACTTCTGAATGTTCTAGCAGTGAATTGTTTTTTAGTACTAGAAAGTATACTAAAGTATTTAAACATATATATACCTTAAATAACAATCATATAAAGAATTGCAATACCTATAGTTTCTGCAACGAGCACGTGAAAAATATGCATTTATTATCTATGGAGGACAATCTGAAACAGTTTGTGGAAAACATAAAATTGAACAAAAATGTAGGGAGTGTATCGGCATTTGTAGATGGGTCAAATATCGCATTGATGATACATTTCAGACATGAAGATGACCCAATCCCAGATATTCCTGATGATGCATATGACGACGATGGTATTATTATACCAGAATTGGAAGAAATATACAGTGGTTTCAATAGAATGATTCTTCACCATATAACACTGATTAACGGCACATTTGATCTAGACACAGAGATCAAACGCTTGTGTCCCGAGCGGTTTCAAGTAGTGACCGCAAAGGTCACTTAAGGATAAAAATATTAAGGTACGTGGGAGATATTTAACGGTAAAGTTTGGCGATCATATCACACTTCTTGGTTAGTGTCCCTCGAGATTGAGAGAGATAGATACATAGAGACATACGCCACACTTAACAGCAACCACGCCGCAACTGCCTAAGCTATCTTAGTCTTAATGAATATATACTGCGACGGTGCATTCTAAATTCAAAAAAAATGATAAATTTGTATCTATAGTTGCTGGATGTAAAAGGTATGGTGTTGTATCGTATTTTAGAGATGATCTTTATGAACAGAAGAATTCATGGCCTAAAGGGTTTTTCTATTATTCCGTTACTTTTGATGATGGCACATTTGAAACATATCTAAATGAAACGTATATGAAACCTATGGTAAAGGATGATTAATTTTTTTCATTATTTTGCGGACTTGACGTCTATTTATATATAGATTACAATTCAAATTTCGCATCATATCTCTAACATCTTCTTTTGTAAATGATTTTGCGAAATTATATAAATATTGAACTGACGTGTGGAAATCACTGCTCAATAATTTTACTATAAATTGTTCAAATCTGCTCGTGGAATTTGTAATTGAAAATACCTGTGATAATATTCTAACGAGTGCTACTTGTAACATTAAACTGATAATATCTATAATAGAGGGCTTTTCATTTACTTCTCTAAATTCTATTGGAATATCATTTCTTAAAACATAAGAAACAATATCATAACTCTCTGGGAAATAGACATTATTATGACTATCATCTTTCATAATAAGATCGGCCTCTTTTTGATTATTCGATATGCATAGACCCTTCACCTCTTTTGTAGCTATCTTTTCTAAAAATAAATCATAACGCATATTGCGATAATTAAGACGTATATGTGGCATACATAAATTATCTATTTTTCTTGAACTTTCTGATATAACAATTTCGTGCATTATAGGCGGAGATGTTGTTATAGGCATAGGAAGTAACATTATTATTCACTTATAATTATAAAATATCATTTTTTTATATATTGTGATTTTATTTTTATATTTTTGTTTTTATGGGTAAAGGATCAAAGATCAAAGATCAAAGATCTAGGGAGTCTTAAAGTGAATTCAATCCAGGAATATTAATAATACCAACTGATTTATACTTATCTTCATTAATATATTTACTACGCCAGTCTTGATATTGTTCTTTACTATCAAAATAAAGTTTTTCAACACCATTTCCAGACATATCAAGTGGCATTACTCGAAAATACTTCTTTTCATCGAGTGTTTCTCTTTTATCTTCTGTCACCATTCCAGTTGCAGAGTTTACAATATAAGGAGATCTTTGAATTTTCTTTCCCATTTTGAATACGGGGTTTTGAGGCGGCGTATATTTATTATTGTATTATCTTTAATACCTTTTTACAAATATTTGAAATTTATTGATTGATTCATTCGTCTTTTGTCAAAGGGGTTTTTGATTGTTCGCCGTTGCCACCCTTTTCTGCTTTTTTCTTTTGTTTTTCGGCTGTTAACTTAGGATTAGCTTTAGCTTTATTTGCTTGTTTAATCTTTTTGCGTTCTGAATCAGTAAGTTTATCAGGAACTTTCTCTACACCCTTAGACATTTTTGAAGATGTATAAAGAAGAATCTATATAAAATAGTTAATAGTCTTTATATAAGTTATGATGAAACAGCAATAGAAGTTGGGAAATGTAAAGATATAAAGAGTATATTGAAAATTGTGAAAGAAATATCTAGTCGCGAATATATATAATTATTTATTTTATAAAATATATTTAGAACTGCATATCAATAAATAATGCCTACACAGAAAATAACTGCTTTATTACAAGATTATAAGGAAGAGTTATCAAAGAAAAGTGTAACTGAATTAAAAGATTTAGTGAATAAAAATAAAGAAGCAAAAGAATATGCGGCTCATACAACTAGTCGTGCCAAAGGGGTATATATAAATGCACTGATATATGCAAAATGTATAAAAGATAAATTGGGGCGTTTTAACAGTTGTATATAGAGATGCATTTCTAATATAAGAAAAATTAAACAAGAAGATGCACTCTGGATTTTGCAATTATTTCCAGCAATTGATGAGATTTAGACCTATTCACATTTTCTAAATAAAAATCCATTATATTCTTTTTTATGAGTACAACATGTACTTAGTTTATTTATTGTTAATCCAAGAATAGCACATGCTTCTGTCATTGAATCAAATATTTTAATAACTTCTCCTGTTTCATTTGAAATTTGTTCAATTTTATTTCGATTACCCATATTTATTCTTTTTCCAATAGCTTCTGATGCTGTTCCTATCAAAGATACACCATAGAAACCGAATCGAATTCTTTGTCCATCATGAATTTCTGTACCAAGAAAATGTTTTTCAAAATATGAATTTATTACTTTTTTATCTTTATGAAGAATTTTTGTATAGAGAGGATCATCTTTATTTTTTAGTTCTATATATTTTGCAAAAATATCTTTTTTTGATACACGACCTGTAACAATTGCTTTAAAATTATTAAATATAAATCTTTCGATTTCTGTAGGATTTTCAGATAATTTAATTGGTTCCACGGGTATAATAGAAATTCCATAAAATGCTTGGGAATTGCATTTAGTATCAGGGTCATACATTAATCCTTTACTAAATCCTTTATTATATAGATATGCACTCAATTGTTCTTTGTAATTATTTCTTGTTGCTCTAGCCCACAGTCTGTATTTAGAATTAATATCAATCCATGAAGTACATACATCTTTATCTTCAATTATACAACATTCTTCTATAAATCTTTCAAAATCTAATGGATTTGTAATATTATGAGTTTCCGGTATTATTGATTCTTCATTCTCACTTTCTGTTGATGAATGAGTCTCTTCTATATTTGTATTAAATGCATTTTCATCAATAGTAAATGGCATTTCTTCATCATCAAGATGTATTTGAGATTTATCAATTATTTTACGTATTTTTTCAAAATCTGTTTTAAACCAGTCATGTCTATTGTCATGAATATAGTCACGTAGTTTGAAATGTACAGTTTTTTCTAGGACATTTTTATCTTTACATCGTTTTGTATATATAATACGACAATTATTACGTGATGAATTATGAGAATGATATGCGTATTCGCGTGTATTTAAGTTTTCAGTTGAACCAACCTTATAAACATTTTCTTGAGTGAAATCTTTAACTATATAAACGACATGTCCTAATTCATGACGATTTCTTGGACGTTTATTTTCAAGTAGTTTAATTTTATCATTTGCAGTTTTTAGCTTATTTTGAGTTTCAAGAAGTATTTCATTCAAATGTTTAAACATAATACTTTCCATTTTTATATAATATTTGCGAATACGTTTAGCATTTTCAGTATTTGCTTTCATGCAAAAATCTTTAAATGTATTTGGTGTCATCATAATTGTTTCTTTATTTCCATGTTGTGAGTTTATTATAATTTCGTTTGTTTGAGAATCTTGCTCCTCTGAAGGGGAGAGATTTTTCTCCTCCGGTGAGAGGAGAAAATTTTTATTACGAGTTTCTGTTACAGAATCTTGCTCTCCCGAGCGGGGGAGATTTTTCTCCCCCGAAGGGGGGAGATTTTTCTTCAATATTTTATAATCAATATTTTCAAAACAATGTTTTGACAATAGTCGTTTTGCATGATCTTTACGTGTAAAACCCATGTGTTTTACAGCATCTTCAAAATTTATTACATAGTCTTTCTCTTGATCATAGTTCAAATAGCACCGAAAGTTACTTAAAAATATTTTTTGTTCCTCTGTTGTAAATTCTTCGCATAATTTCGCATAAATATCCATTTTTTACCCTCTTAAATATATATAATATCCATATCCTTAAGTATTTTTTCATTTTTCTGCTCCTAATATTTATTAAAGTGAAGGGTAAAATGGCCAGTTTAAATCTTCGCAGATTTTCTTGAAAATTTGATCCTGGATTGATAGCTTCTCGCGACTCTTCAAAAGTTGAAAAAAACGTAAATACTCGTGTTTCCCAAGTATTTGAAAGAGTTTATACAAAACATAAGAATATGATAAAAAGTTCTTACGGTCCTTGGGACAATATTTGAGAAAAGGGCCCTGAATCTCTTTGAACATACTACATAGTTTATCCTCAAGTTCTAGCGAAAAGTGAGGAGTTGGCACGCCATTAATGCGATTAATGATATAATTGATATGTTCGTAGTATTTATTAATTCTGAGACGCTTCAGTATCTCACGCATTTTATTATATGTAATTTTACGTGTGTCTTGTATTTTCTCTTTTTTGATTTCTTGTAGAATCTGTTCAAAAATCTCTTCAGGAATATCTGTGCTTTCTTTGCCTTGTACTTGAGAACACCATTCTCGAAAGTGATTTATTCTTTTATATGAAAAATGCGATGCTTCTTTATTGGGTTGTCGCAGAAGTGGTCTATTTTGTTCAACTAAAAGAGATTCTTGATATCCACACCCAGGACATACAGTAACACTATCTTGTTGAATACAAACCATTTCTAATTTACAATGAGTACAGTGACCGAGCGTATCATCAGCTTTATTACGAATAACAGTGGGGTCAATATAAGATAAATAGTCCGCGACAAGTGTTGCTTTATCAATAATGGGAGCTATAGCTACATTTGAAGAATTATTTTCGGTGGTAATTTCGGAAGAATGAACGGAAGCGATTTTGAAGGCATCTAAGATATTTATAGAAGCAGGAATGTGATTCTTCTTTCTACTTCGAGTAGCTTTTGTTGGCGGAAGAATAACGTTTTGTGTCATTGTTTCTGCATTTTGCTTATCAATAATATCATAATATTTAAATAATATATCTCCAGTATTTTCGTAATAATCAATTTCGTCTTTAAAGGATTGTAAATGAAGTATTTTTTTCTCAATATTTCTTTTATTTTCTGTAAAAAGAATATTACTTGTCCAAGCTATATTATAATTATCAGATTCAATATCCCCGAGTTCTTTAAATGTAGCTATCCTGTTCTCTATTTCTTTAATAATATTTGCAGTTTCATTGTGTAATTTATAAAGATCTGTAATAGATGCTTTATCTTCTTGCATTGTTTGAATCATATTTAAATGACGCGCATCAAGAGTAGTTGTATCCTTTGAAGATTCATATATATGAATACGTTTCTTCGAAGTTTTTTCTTTAAACATTACATAAAATAAAATGGAAGTTCTTAAATGGTATTTTTATAAATATAAATATAAATATAATTATAAAATCCGGATAAAAATTGTATCATCTTTAATTTTTTTCTTTTCTATATTATAGAACAAAAATGGGTGGTGGTCTTCTTCAATTAGTTGCCTTAACATCTGATTTATTTTAATCGGCGCCAGGGCATAAAAGCAGCAGTCCATAATAAAACGAGCTCTTATTATGGGAAACACTTTCGACCTCGTTTTAGTCGCAGCTGCTAGTGGATAATGTAAATTATCTGCAACACTTCTTGTTGTTCGGGAAACCCCTTAGAGCCTTTTCTACTAAGGATTGTTACGAAAGTACAATCTGGCTGAGAGTAAAAACTCAGGTATAGTAATAATGAAAAGGATTGGGCAATCCGCATACTTACTACCTAATGACGCTATGTCTAGTCTATGGTAGGGTGTCAGAGACTGAACGGAAGTGGGTTATCAATGAAGGATTAGACGTCCTGAGATAGCTTAAGATACAGTCCGTCCTCTAAGGAAACTTAGAGGTTTTCGTTAAAATAATAAGGATACTCAAGGATACTCAAGGATACTCACGGATACTCAAGGATACTCCCGAGGAACCTTACTATTTTAACGAAAAATCGCCACGATGGCGCCCAAGATGTTTACTTAACCGGTAACCCACAAATCACTTTCTTCAAGGTAGTATATCGTCGCCATACCAATTTCGCCATTGAATCTATTGAAAATACCTTCAATGGCAGCTGCGGTTTCGGCAAACGTGTGACTTGCCAAATATCCCGCAACGGTGATTTAATCCACCGTATGTATTTACAAACTCAATTACCCGCTTTATCTGACAGCAACAAATGGGTCGATTACGTCGGTCTTCGCTTATTACAAGATGTCGAGATCGAAATCGGCGGTCAACGCATCGACAAACACTACCCACAATGGATGTATATCTGGAATCAACTGTCTCTGCCATTAGGCAAACGCCACGGTTATGACCTGATGACCGGTTCCGGAGATACCCTCCCCCCAAATTCCCCAGCAACCACTCTGTACATTCCATTAGAATTCTGGTTCTGCCGCAATGTAGGTCTGTCTCTGCCACTGATTGCTCTCCAATACCACGAAGTCAAGATCAATATCGATTTCGAATCCGCTGCCAATTGCCTGCAATCCGGCACTTTAGCAACTGGTGTCGATTTAGGTAGCACCACCTCTCTGTGGGTAGACTACATCTACCTTGACACTGACGAACGTCGCCGTTTCGCTCAATTATCTCACGAATACCTGATAGAACAATTACAATTCACAGGTGTAGAGACTATCACCCAAAACAACTACCGTTACAAGATGAACTTCAACCATCCTTGCAAGGAAATTGTATGGGCAATTAGCTGCGATGCTATCAACGCCAATGGTAACCAATGGACCAATTTCACCGCATTAAATGGTTCATGGCAATCCGGCCAAACATCTGCCCTTGCTTCCGTCCCAGGTGCATCTAACTTAGTAAACACCAACGCTAACACCACCAATATCCAACTCAACGGCCAAGACCGCTTCAATGCCCGCGATGGTAACTATTTCTCCTTAGTTCAACCATACCAACACCACGAGAATGTACCATACAACCGTGGTATTAACGTGTATTCCTTCGCACTGAAACCAGAGGAACATCAACCATCTGGCTCCCTGAATATGTCTCGTATTGATACCGCAGTATTAAAATTAGACACCCCACAACTCGGCTCCGCCGTATCCGCAACTTGCCTGGGTACCGGTTCCCTGTATGTGTTTGCTATTAACTACAACGTTCTGAGAATCATGAGCGGAATGGGAGGTATAAGCTTTAGTAATTAATAAAAATTACTAAAACACGCCATGCTTCCAAGAGTACCTTGACAAAGAAGGTGCTAGTCAAATGATGTTTATACACTAAGTGAGAAGTGTATAAAGGGCAACATCGTCGAATTGCGGGAAACTCCTGTCAAATATTAAGTACCGCCTATAGATGGAAACATGCTATATGGCACCATGGGGAAACTCATGGGTATGGTAAAAATCTTAATAGTAGGGACAATCCGCAGCGAAGTCCTAAGGCTTTTATAAAAAGCTATGGAACGCGTTCAGAGACTAAGTGGCGATGGGCTGTTTGTATTATTATCACAAATGGCTTAAGATAGAGTCCGTCCCCATAGAGATATGGATTATCAGAGGAATTTTATAGTGTCATCATTCACTATACTAGGAGAGCTGATAGTGTTGTGTTCTGAATAAATTCGGAACACAATGGGTTGAATACGTTGGCGTATTCCAATTAGAGGGTTTAAAAACAGTTTTACTCTTTATAATTTTCAAAAATCAATAAAAAATGAATTCCTTTTTTCTATTTGTTCAAGCATAAATAATGACTGAAAAAAACAAAATACAATGCACTAATTGTAAATGTTGGAGAGATTCAACATATTATATTGGTAAAAAACAAGGAACTACTGTAAAATGTTGCATGAAATGTCGTGAAAAAGATGCAAGACAAAAACAGAAACCTGAAATAATTGAAAAAAGAAATGCAAGACAAAATGAAAAGAAATATTATATTGAATTTCGTCGAAAAAAAAGAACAGAAAATGAAGAAGAATTTCTAAAAAATAATGCAGTTTCTGCAAAAAATTGGAGAAATAATAACCTAGAACATTTATCAAAATATAGAACCAAAAATTTTAATATCAGATTATCTTCAATAAAACAGCAGGCTGCAAAGAAAGGATATACATGGGATGAACTTCTAACAAATAAAGTGTGTGAAACATTTATGACTTCGCCATGTTTTTATTGCAATTTTTTATCAGAAGAAACTCTTAACGGTATTGACCGTATGGATAGTGCTGTTCATTATAAATTATCTAATTGCGTATCTTGTTGCAAAGTATGTAATTTTATGAAAACAAGTTTAGATGTAAATACATTTATAAAGAAATGTAAACATATATCAAAATATTATAATGATAATGGTGAATATTACCCAGAATTATTTCAAAATTATAAAGGCACAAATTATAACTCTTATAAATATCGTGCAAATAAAAGAATACTTCTTTTCGAATTAACATTAGAAGAATTTACAAATATTCGTAATAATCCATGTTTATATTGTGGTAAAGAAAATAAAGAAAAAACTCATCAAAATGGAATAGACCGTAAAAATAATACAGTTGGATATACTATTGAAAACTCGGTTGCTTGTTGCGGTGGATGCAATTATATGAAAGGCGAATTAAATAATATTGAATTTATTGAACAATGCAAAAAAATCGCAAATTACAAAAATAATTGTGGTGCAATAGAAGATATTATAGAAAAATTAGAATCATTATAAGCGCGCATACTCTAAAATTCCTATTACCTATAAGATTATTTATATAAAATGAATAGTAAGACAAAGCAAAGGTCTAGAAAAACTTAATTTTAAGACCACCATTATTTTTTTCAATTTTGCTAATATCGCCCTTTATATCAAGAAGTCCCTCTTCGATTTGTCGCAAACGTTCATCATATTCTTTATTTTTTTGCTCAATGAGTGAAATATTCTCATATATTTTCGCAAGTTCGCTGTATATTTCTTTTGCATATTCTATATATGGCCGCAAAAACATTTCTGTTTTTGGATATGGATAACTTGTAAAATAGAAATACATTTATCCTTAAATTATATACTTTTATATTATATACTTTTATATATTTATATTTTTATATTTCAAAGGTTTAAATCTAAAGAATCATTTTTTCTTAGTCTGTTGCCGTTGCCGCATTCCTCCTCCTCTTATTGGTGGATTGGGTGAAACTTTGGTATAATTATTGATATTTTTAAAACTTATTGGTATATAGGTATTTTCTGAAGAATTATATTGTACATAGTCTCCTCGAAAAGCTATACTCGTTATTTCTTTTTGTTCCCAATATATATATTCAGAATTTTTATTGTCAAAGAGAACATCAGGTAATCTTGCGATAATTTTAGTATTTGGAAGTGTTGTTAAAATACCATTATCTATTTTATAATTATTAGCTATTTTTGCAACATGTGTATTATATTTTTCTCCTTGTGTACCACAAATAATATAATCTCCTATGTTTACTGTAGTTGAATTTTCAACATATTTTTTGCCATTCGCTGTAGTAGCGATTGTATCGAGTCTAAATGTCGTTATTGCTATTGAATAATTATTAGGTTTTAGTTCTGTCAAGTTAGTAATTATACAATTTTGATTGTTAATATAAGAATATCTAAATATATCTTTATATTCATATCTAATTACATTTTTTTGATATTTTTCGTATATAATGCCATTGGGACTGAATCCATTATTATTCGGTACATAACTTATTTCTGTTATATGTGTTGGAGTTGTATTCATTTTTAGATTATTTATTTGTGCAGCAGTACTATCAATATTACCCTTAATAATATATTTAATTGGTAAAAGACGTCTCGATGTATTCGTAGGAGTTTTATACATATATTATTCTATTATATCTTACGAATAATATAATTTAATTTTTTTATTTTTTCCATAAAAATTGAAATATTGTTTTTCTCTTTTCCTATAAAAGAGTTTGTCATGAGTCCTCCATCGTCTTCTTCTATATCACATAAAGCGGAATGGAAACTCAAAAATAAACTTATAAATACAATCATTTCCAATGATGGTGAAATATTTGGGGGAGCTGTTCGTGACAAATATTTGCATGACGACCATTCTATGAAGTTTTATAAAACAGTTATGGATATTTTTAAAGATAACGAAGCAAGAGGTATCGATAAACGCATAAATATCGATAAAATGTATAATGACAAGGAGTATCTCCCTGAACTCTTTGGTAGATGGATTGTTCCCGATGATATAGATGCATGTATTTGCGAATCTAAAGAAGAGAATCTCATCGCGCGAATTACAGAACAATTTGGTGAAATAAAAAAGGTTTTTAGCAGAGACCCAAAAGATTATTTTCCTACTTTGGGAATTTCCGAGAATCAACTGCGGCATGATAGATATCTCATTTATCCTGTAAATAGAGCTAATATTCGTCGCGCAATCTTCAATGTCACGACTGTTCTTTCTGATGAATTGGTTTCCGAATGTCAACAATTTCGGTCACAATTGAACATATTCTTAAAAAAAATAGGAAACGTGCGACCAATTGTTCTTGACCTTATGGTATATCTTATTCCTACATATCTCATACATTGTGAGGTGCCATTTGGAAATATCGATTTTGAATGCAATGGACTTATCATGAATAAAACCGGTATCAGAATATCTAAGAATTTATATGAAAATTATTTGCCAAATATTTTTGAAAATAATCCTGTTATGAGAACAACTATTCTAGTAAAAATTCTCAATGATATCATAAATCACACAGCAGTCTTCTGCTATAAACCAGAATTCCCTTGGTATAGATGTCTGAAAATGGGAGATAAAGGATGGAAAATAGAGGGACTATTTAATCAAATTGAAATTATAGATGATGAAAACTATACAGGTCATTGTATAATATGTCATCAAGATCTTCCGAAGTATATGTTAAAACTTAAATGCTGTGATGCGAGATATCACACATTATGTATGCAATCTGCTTTTCATGAAGGGGTATCATCTATAATGAATACATCTAAATGCATAATGTGCAAAAAAAGTCATACACAAGATATACTTCGTCAAGATCATGATATGCTTCAATTGTATATAGAACACGCTCCTTATCTATCTTGGTGGCCTAGCAGTCATCTTCCTGAAGACGAAGAAGAGCAACAAGAGCAACAAAACACAATCGCAAACCAAGACACAAACGCGGACGCGCAACACGTTGGAGATATTCCTCTAATAGAGTAAATCACCAAGGTTCAATTCGCTCAATAAAAATTTCTAAAGTATATATAGAAAAATGCCAACATCTCTTCCAAAAAATAGTTTTGTTCAATATTCTTCATATTCTATGATAAATAATAATGGTAAAGTAGATAAAACAATAAAAACATTAGAAGCTAAAGTAGATAGCAAGGGTCACGTACAAGGGAAATATTCCGAAAAAGAAGGCAATAAAAAAACAAAGAAAGTTAAAGTTACAAAGGCGAATCTACCTAAATATTTAGGCGGCGAAGCTGACTTAAAAATGAAACTTGATAAACAAGTTAAATAAATGAAACTTGTTAAATAATCTTATTGTCTAGTATATTTAGTAGAGAGAAATAGAAAACAGAATGCGTCCAAAAGAAAATTTTAGTAATTTATATCCTAAAAATACTAAAACATATCATCAATCTAATTATAGTATAAAAACGACCCTAACATCTAGAACACAACATCCGGGAGATAAAATATTTTATTTTGCATCTAAACCGTCACGCACAGGTCTTCTTTTACCTCGCAAAGAAGCCTACGACAGATTACAAAATTCGGGAATTTCAGAAGTAAATAGTGAAAATATAGCATACATTTATCTAAAAAAACCATCTATCTATAAAAATCCCGAAGATGGTTCAGTATATCCACCACATTATCATTATGTATTATGGAGTACATATCAAAAATGCTGGGGTAAAAAAGTATACACTGTAGATCTATGTATGGTATAACCTGGATATAACATGGATATAAACCTGGATGCGCGGCGCGCGCAACGGGATTAGTCTCTAATTTTTCTTCTTTTGCATAAATTGAGTGCATCACTTTCAGAGTAAAGTATACCCAATACTTCTTGTGATTTCGGCGTCCAGATTCCATAGATTACGCATTCATCGTCATTCTTAGCATAATGAAGTTTCCATGAAGATCCATAGAATTTTGCCTGTTCATATACTTTTGTATTTGTCCGGCGTTTACATTCTATAACACAATACGTTTTTCCACTGCGAAACACTAAATCTCCTTTCCCAATATCATAATTATTCTCAATAACTGTCCACTCCTGTGCAATAAGTTGCCAATTTATTGCATTCATAAATTCAATACAATCTTTCTGCATGGTTTCTTCTTCAGAAGGAGTATAATATTTAATCCCGCGACTATATATTATATGCTTTTTTATTATACATTTATATATATATATTTTAAGTGGTATTGGATTCCATTCTCTTAAATATAAAGATGTCGGAAATAAAGATATATTTCTCCCAGTCGTTTTTACGTATAAAAATGATACTTTCGCATACTGCTTAAAATGCCACGGAATAGTAACTATTTGTTTTTGCATAATCTATTGTCATTATATAATCTATAAATGAACAAATGCCATTACCTTTAATTCATTTTTTCCTGCCAATAATATAATAGAGTATTATAAATATGGCTTCTCATACAAAAGAAATTGATATGAACCAAGGAGAATTCGTAGGAGAAGGAGATACTTCTTGTATTATAAAAAACCCTCCATTTAAATGTACAAATGTTATAACAATTAAACATACTCAAATACCACCTGATACTGAATTAGTTACTAAAATAATTTATAGAGGTAGAAATCATAGAACTACAGAGGGTTTATATGACCTTGAAATGGAAAATGCACAGAAAGTTGCACTTCTAGACCCACAGCAAGAATATTTTATATATCCAATTGAAGGATGTAAACTTGAATTAACAAAAAATTATTTAACAGGCGAGCAAATTATAAACTATATGATAGGTAAATGTCCGTTAGATGAAAAAAAAATTGGTAGTTTGCATGAATCATACAACACTATATATTTATTAAGAATGCCACTGGGAAAAGGAGAAACTCTTAGTACATATGTAGAAACTCATAAAAATATATCTGATGCTGATATAAATGATATATTATTAAAAATTTGTGCTTGTTTATCTATTACACATAATGATATGAAATTAGATGCTATTTTATATGATGAGCAAACAAAAAATGTAAGATTAATTGATTTAGGTGAAAGAGCAGAGAAAGGTAATAATAGTGATCTTAAAAATATGATAAATATAGTAATTCCCGACTTAATAAAAAATCAAACACATGTTACTAAATATAAAACAAATTTAAATAGAAAAATAAAAAATATAGGAAATATAAACGATTTGGCAACATATTTAGAGAAGTTGTATACAGACTCGCTTACACCTGAAGAAAGAATAAATTATGAAAATGAAGTTCGTGAAAGAACTTTAGCAAAAATAGCAGCAATTCAAAGACATGATGGTTCGCCTCCTGGTTCGCCGTCTCATCGTTCACCGCCTCATGGTTCACCGAATGTTACACCTCCACATGGTTCACCGAATGTTACACCTCCACATGGTAGACATCATGGTTCACCGTCTCATGATAGACATCATGGTTCTCATAAAAAACCTAGAAATAATGGAGGCTCCTCATCAGGTGGTAAAGCCTCGCGCAGTCGTAAAAGTATAAAATAGAAAAATATAGCTACAAATTAAAGAATAAAAATGGCCTCCTCCGCGGGGCATTTTTAGATTGCCGAAGTATTACAAGTAATCAGTATGCTCCCAGGATTATTTTTAGTATATTATTCATTAAAGAAAAATAAATTTAAATCGAAACCACCTTTATACGCATATTATCTATTATGCGTTGGTTCTATAATCTATCATAGCTACAAATCTTGTACAAAAACCCACCAATTTACGCCATATTTACTTAAATTAGATATCTACAAAAATGAATAAAAATAATACCGTATAATCGACAACAAGCAATTTGAAGTCTATGAAGTCTATGAAGTCTATGAAGTCTATGAAGTCTATGAAGTCTATGAAGTCTATAATCCTGCGTATGTTTCGCCAACAGCAGTCAGACTTCCGTCATCATTGAAAAGTGCTGCAAAACCGAGGTTTACATCTTCGGTGGTGCGGGTTTTCCAGGTATATCTTTCAACGTAATCGCGGGAATTTAATGCAGGTATGACGGTATTCATAAAATTGATAGCATCTTGGGAAGTAAATTTAGCGGGAGTTGTAGCTGTTGCGTTCCAGTCAGCAGGAGAGAATTCAGTGATCCAAATAGGCAATTGATACATTGCATAAATAGCGTCAATTTCTGCTAAGAAAGATTTGGCATTTGGCGGGGCATACCAATGAACACATATAAAATCAACACGGTAATTGTTTGTCTTTGCTAATGCCATAAATTGAGATAGCCAACTATTTGCTGCAGTGGGATTTCCTGCTGTTGCGGGGCTTCCTAGGCGACGTCCAGTTGCTTCAAGAGTCGGCCAATATGCAATGGCATCTGCAACAGTTATATTCGATTGTTTTGCGCCGTCTGGTTCATTGTATCCTAATAAAACATGGTCATATCCAGCAACGTCGCTATTTAACCCATTTGTTTGAATCATTGGGAGTGTTTTTAAACCCCAAATTTGAGGAACATAAGGAACACTTATACCAGCAGGAAGAGTTGTGTTCCAGTTATAATGCCATGCTGCATTTACAGCGGCGACCTTTGTAGAAGCAGTACCGTCATTTCCGTAAACAAGCCCTTTTTTCATTAAATTACGCTGTTCTATTTAATATTTACTTATTATTTTTTGATGTATCAACGAAGAAATTATCCAGTTGATTTGTTAGAAAATCGACATCAGTGTTTTTAACTATTTTGTCAATATCATCCGAAGACGATGGAACAGGTATGCGTTTATAGACAATCTTATCATCTTTAACAACCGGAATAGAGAAATAACTCAACATTTTCTTTATATGCATCCACGTGATTGCCTGTTATAATAATATATAAATATAATCATTTTTTATTCTGCATGCACATTTTATTCTGCATGCACATTTTATTCTGCATGCACATTTTATTCTGCAAAAAGATTTGTATAAAATCCTGATAATTGTAATAATAAATGTATTATTCCGCACTGTACCATAAGTGTAAGAAAACTTATTAAGGTTGTTGATAAAGATAAATCACGCGAGTATCCTATATAAAAAAGTGGGAGGGCTGCAAGAACACTCATTAAAAATAATTCTATACCAAATTTACCGGGATTATCTTGTATAAATTGTGTATCGCGAACTATAAGTGATAGAAAAACTATTATGAGACCACCAAAAATACATCCATATAATATCATATTTTTTACTATGCTATATGCGGCTCTTGATATATCTGATACTTGTTCACTTTGAGAAGTCATAAATACACCTCACTTAATTATAAAATAGGATTATAAAATATGAAAAAATGATTTTTTATAAACAAATAAAACTAAAACAAATAAAACCCAAAAAATAAAACTAAAACAAATAAAACCCAAAAAATAAAACCCAGAATACTATCTATAAAACAAATAAAACAAAAATGATAAGAAATCGCAAAGATTTATATGCAATGTATGTATCATCGCCGTGTCCGTCTTTATTGCCAATACCAAGTCAACAATTGATAGCAATATTTAACGCTGGGAACGCGGTATATGCATCTGATGAACATACGAATAGTAATTACAAATCTGAAAATTCTTCTTAGGACTCCTAGGACTCCTAGAACGCTCAGAATTTAAGAATTGCCGGGTTTATATAACTCTTTTTACATACTGTTGGTGTATTATGTAATTCTTCAGCTACTTTTTTAATGGCATTTATCTGACGTTTTTTGCCATTTTCACCGGCTCCTTCAGCATCTTCGGTATGATATTTAATATATAAATAATTCGCCATAGCTGTGCGAATATCTTTACACGTTAATTCTTTATCAAATTTCTGTAAATATTCATTGACATCTGATGCATTAATATGGTGTATACGGTCTTCTCCGTAGATATATTTAAAAACTCGCATATCTTTTTTGCCATTGACATTATATTGATTGTGTTGATGTTCTGCTGCCAATTTTCTAAGAAAATGTATACTTGCTTTATCACGTAAAATAGATTCATTACATACTCCTTTTTTCCCAATAAATTTAATATGAATTTTCCCATTTTGAAGGAAATGAATATGACTCCATTCGAGAGTTGTGAGACCATATGATTTATTTTCGCGTGCATATTTTTCACATCCAATACGAAAATTACATAGAATCATTATTTGTAATATAAGACATATTAAACTCGCTTTTATAGTGCCGGCACCGGCACCATGATTATTTAGTGTTTTTATTTGAATATTTTTTTTAATATGTCTTTGTATTTTTGCGAAAATAGTATTTAATCTCATGATTTTAGCGAATCTCTTTTCACGTTGTTTTTCAATAAATGATTTATTATATATTGTCTGTTTTCTGTCTTTATTGTCGTATCCATATGCAAGTACTTTACTATTTTTATTAAAAATCCGAACATTCTTGTATCCGGGAGGAATATGTAAACTTTTTATATATTCTAAAATTTCTTTATTTTTAATTTCTGAATTTGTAGCTATATTTATATATTTGTTTCCTTCTTTCCGAATACCTGACGGCATTACTTATAATATGCTTTTAATTTATTTTGCAAGCGGTGGGAATACCAATTTTTTCCAGCAGCAATCTTCTTGAACAACACCATCTAGAGTGCCTTTTTCCATATAATCGTAACCTATTTTATGATATAATACTATATCACCCCGGTTTGGTGAAGTAATAATAATATATTTACATATTCTTATATTTATACAGACTTTCTCGAGTTCAACCAATAATGCAATAAGAAATTTATAGTTTTTAACAGAGTTACATACTATTTGTAGTTTCAAGAAATGAACGGTTTTCGGTTTATTATCATAGGTAGTTCCGGTAATTACTTTATTAATAAAAGCGAATGCTTTGATATTTAATTGTGCTTGTGAGTCATGTATATATGCTATATATTCTGATTTAATATTATATACCACGTTACGGCATATAGAAAGGAGCCGTGAAGTTAATTGTTGATAAAATAATTCACTGTCTTCTTCTGCTAAATTTCTTCTTTGAAATATAAAATTTTTACCAGGTATTGTATATGCAACGGACCTCAAAGACGGGTTTTTGGGACTTGTCGGTGGCTGTGCACTATGTGTTTTTTTACTAGCACTCGCCATGTCTTTCTATATATCTCTCTCTATTTAATGAATTGAAATAATATTTTATTCTTTTCAATTAAATATAATTTTATTTTTTTTCCGATACCATTTAATTCGAATGCTTCTGCAAAAACATCTGAATATGTGCGAGGACTTATTTGCAAATCTTCGAAGGATTCCCTTCCATTATATTCCCAATTGCAGAATATTTTTGTGTTTTCGGGAAGTCTTGTATTTATAAAAGAGTGACTTATATCTGGTGGCGCTTCTCTATAATATTTATAACAATATTGCAGGTCTTCAATATTTATAGATGTATCATTCATATTTTTAATGCAAACAACTTTATGTGGTTCACTATCTAATTCTTTCCATATACGTGTTAATTTTAAGTCATCGGAATATTCGACACATAGAGTTTCAAAGAACCATATAGCCATTCCTATATAAAATGCAATATTTGATTTAGAGGAAAATATCCGGAGTAAGTTTAATGAAACCAATTATTTCTTGGGGAAGAAATAACGCATACGATATAAATATGATAATGCCATTTTTACCAATTTCATATGACATTTATATTGAGCCTTTTGCCGGAAGCGCTTCTATGTTTTTCTATCTATCATCTTATTTAACAACGAACCGAATTCCATCTTTATTGAATGATATAAATGAAGATTTGATGAATTTTTATCAACAAATCAAAGATGGTAAAGGTGCTGAGATTAAAACCTTTATGGATACACACGAGAACAATAAAGAAACATATTATCATATATTACATGATTATTGCCCGGCAACACCGGTAGAACAGGCATCACAATTCTATTATTTGAGAAAAACGTGTCACAGGTCTATGTTAAGATTTAATAAATTAGGACTGTTTAATGTAGCGTATGGAAATAATCAAAATATAGATTGCAATACTCTCATAAACCCGGAATATTCGAATGCATTAAATAATACGACAATAACGTCAAATGATTATTTATCAGTTTTCAGTCAATATAATAATCCCGAAAATTTCATATTTATAGATCCACCAGATGATGAAGTCTTTAAAAATGATGCGATACATCAATTTACACAGGCCGACCATTTACAATTATTTAGAGTTTTTTCGGAAAGTAGGTCGAAATGTCTGGGAATATTAAAAGAGACACCTTTCATAAAAGAATTGTATATTAATCATATTATTGCAGCGTATCCTGGTAAAAACAAGAATGGGTCTCATGGTACGAAACTTATTGTATCAAATATATCTTAAAATAAATATTGTATCAAATATATCTTAAAATAAATATTCTGTTTGCTTATTAATAGAATAAAAATGAGAGATATTTTTGAGTTAAAAAATACTGTAAATATGCTTGTGAAAAAATTCGAAGAATTATCCCAAACTGTAAATAAATTAGAAGAAAGACTGAGTGTTAAACGCAATGACGCTTTAATCGCCCAAGCTGCAGAAATAGTCGCACAATCAGCGGATGTCCCTGCTCAATTAGATTCCGAAGATGCCGATGCATCCGCCGATACCCAGACCGTTTCCGATGATACTGTCGTGGCACCTCCCTCTCCTGAAGATGATAACAAGGAAGACGCATAAAGTCAAAATCCAAAATAACGTATAGTATTTCTTTACCTAAATTGCATGGGTAATATTATTTTTTTTTATAATCTTTGTTTTTTGTAATATTGGATGGGTGAGAATTCGTCACAATTTCAACCATATAGTGGAGAAGGTATTCCTGAATTGGATTTTTATAATGAAAACAATCCAGAATATTTTAAATACAACCAACCCAATGCCAATACTTCAGAAATCAGTAGAACAGCTGAATATATTATTAATAATGGAATGTGTATTGGAAAGCATGAAGAAAATAAACCATATTCGTATTATACTAATTTGTATGGTAAACCAACTACAAAACTTAATACATTACAAAATATCAGCATTATAAACGAAGATGAATACAAGACCAGAAAATTTATTACATGGAGATTGTTAGAATTAATATATGAATCAATATATGATAACGCGACAGAATCTCCTTATGATAATAGATTAAATTTAATTTATAATAAAATCAGTTTTACTACTAAAGAAATAAATTATACTCAGGAAGCTTTTGAATATAGTGATACTCGTTATGGTAGATACCCAAATATAAAATTTCCACAAAACAAAAGTGATATAAATGATTATACTAAAGCTTATAATATTTTAATTTATTATTTAAATTTACCACATGGTAACGTTGACCGTACTAAAGTTACAAATCTAAAAAACAAACTCCTTAATAATTATATAGTAAAATTAATAAATGATTATATAGAAATTAGAAAAAAAATAAATGAATATTTTGAAGGTACACGAGACAACAATAAAGACTATGAAGAATTAAAAAGGGATATTGTTTCTAAGGTTGCAGCATATAAAAAATTTGAGCATAATCCAGAAATAAATTTAGATATAAATGAACAAAAAAGAAGATTTAATGAATTAAATAATTATTTAATAATGCCATTTGAACAATTAAAAACAGGTGGCGACAATGTATCTATTGGTGATATCTCTACGCCACCTCCAGCCCCACCACCTTCTCCGCCTCCTCCCAGCCCCGCTCCGCCCAACCCGCCGCCTAGCCCGCCTCCTCCGAGCCCATTGCCGCCAGGCCCTCCTCCACCCAATCCGCCGCCGCCGGGCGCGCCGACCCCGAGCCCGCCGCTGCCGAGCCCCCCTCCGCCACCGTCGCCTCTGCCACCCAGCCCACCTCCGTCACCTCCAGCCCCTCTGCCGCTACCTCCAGCCCCACCGCCCCCAGCACCTGCCGATCTTTCAACCTCTGAATTAATAGATAAAACCATAAAATTAATACAAGAGTTTAGAGGTCGAGAATTTGTGGAAACTAATCATTCGTCCCAACCCAATTCAAGTGGTAGGAACACTCCTATTTCCGAACAATCAGAATCTCGATTATCATCGCAAGGTGTCGCTTCTAGTCAATCTAGTCAACGACCAAATACTCCAGTCGATTTTGACCCCTATTTTAAAATAGACGACGTAAAAATAGACCAAACAAAACAACAGATATCAACAGAGTCGGCACAAGAGTCGGCACCAGAGTCTGATTGTAACGAATTTGTAGGAAATATTACAATACCATACGGTTCTTTACCAGAAGAAAATGCTAAAAAAGGTACTGACTTTCTATTTGATTATTTATTTATAAAAGGTGGTATAAATAAATATAATACGCCTCCGCCAACTAATACTACTGATACTACTGATACTACTGATACTACTCTTTGTAAATCGAATGTACATTTACGCGGTTCTATATCTAATATGGATTTAACATTATCGGTAACTAACCAAGGAAATACAGAAAATACAGAAAAAACGGCGAATTTATTTGCTAATCCTCTTTCTACTGATATTAATTTAGGTGAATATTATCAATCTATACTCGTCTCCTCAGATTCCTCAGATAATGCTACTAGAGATAATTGTGTTAAAAATTTAATTGCAGTTATTTGCGAATTATTAATGATAGTATGGCAAACTTTTATGGGATTGCATTCAACTATTCAATATTATAAAAATCCAACAGATCATATTTATAGAGATCAATTAACAGAAAATCCTTCAATTAAAGGGGGCGGATATTCTAGAAAGTTAGTATTGTATAATATTTCAGATACTGCAGGTCCTCCGACGGATAATAACGATAACTTACTAAATAAAATAAATATTATACGTAGATTGGGATATGAGCATATAAAGAATCTTCTAAATAATATTAAATATATACTAGGAACTATAATAAATCATACAGAATTTAGAAATAATATTTTAAATATTTTATCCAAAGACCAGTTCTGTGATATCTTTAATGAAAAACCCGACAATAATGGTAAACCAGATTATTTCCGTAATTTACTTGTAGATATACCAGGAAAATCGCAAAGTATATTGTCTGAAGATATTAGTAAATATTTAAAATTATATAGAAAAGAATTAGATGAGTATACAGAGAAAGAACGTATAAGAATAAGTAAGCTAAGTGCTGAAGAAAGAATGAAAGAAGATAAATTACAAGAATTATTAAGGAAGTTATATGAAGAACAAGAACTTGCTTCATCCATTGCGCTTGCAAAATGTGCATTGTCGACGTCTTCTGAAGAAGATTGTACTTCCTCATCTTCTGTACAAGACCCACGGGCCATGGCCATGTATCAGCACTTACAGTCATTAAATTTAGAGGACCTAAATCAAAGAATAAGTGAAAGTAATATTAAATTAGCAAAAGCCCGAAAGGACCTTGAAGATCTTCAGGCGAAATTAAAAATAAAACTAGAAGAAAAAGAACGTGCTGAACGTGAAGCCAATGAGCGTGCCGCAGCAGAAGCATCAGCAGAAGCAGCAAAAAATGCCGGAATAAAAGCAGAATATATAAACCAAAATACAGAATTACTAACTACTTACAGCAATAGAATATCTACAGCACAAGAATCAATGAATACTGCGATTGATACAGGTAGACTAGCTATTAATGATAAAATGTCAAAATTTGGTGAAAATTCTCCACAAAAAGAAGAGTTGCGAAAATTATTAGCAACCAAAGTGGAAGAATACAATAGAACTATGAATACTAAAAAAACAGTTGTGAAAACTAAAGTTACAGCAGCTAGTGTGCTAAACCGCGAGGCATTAGGTGAAATAGAAAAAATAAATTCGGATACTGGTCAATTACCCACCGCTGTTGATACTCTGAAAGCATCAATTGATAGTAAAGAATCCAGAATGCTTCAATTAACTACAGCAATTGAAGCATTAAAGGAGGCAATAGATACATATATTACTGATTTTATTTCAGGAGTTAACATAGCTATAGAACAAATTATAAATGCCGAAGAACTAAAAAGAAGAGAAGCCGAAGAGCAAGCGGCAATAGAACCTTTATATAAAGAATTTTTAATTAAATATATACATCTTCAAACTGCATTTAAAAATTTATTTAATCTAAGTGGTATGGATTCTAATGGTACATATACTAAGGGAAATTATACTATGAATTCAATTCCATCAATAATAAAATTTTTAGATACTGAAAGAAAATATTTTACATATAAAAAATATTTAAACAACACAAGAATAACAAATCATATTATTGATGCGCTAAATTATTTATATAGAATATTTTTTACTAACGCTGGTTCATTAGAAAAAAAAGAAGAATCAAATAAAGCCAATTATTGGGATGATAAGAATTTTGTATCATTATATCCACATAATATAAATAATAAAGATGAGTGGGAAAGTTGGAAAAATATCATGCAGGAAAAATTATCTTCTGTAAATCTTGCAGAATTAGATTTAGATAATTTATCTTCAAATCAAGAAATATTAAATAATTATTTAAATATTGATAAATTTCCCGGGGCTACACTTAGAGATAGTAGTAATGAACAAGGAATGATTGCATTTTTCAAAGATGAAAAAACTAAAGATACTGCCTTAAAGGCGAATACTTATGATAATACTAAAAAGTTTTTAGAGCATTTTTACAGTGAAATATTAAAGAATTTTTCTATTATTGCAGAAAGATTACTCGGTGCAATTCGTGTATATATTAAACTGGGGGGAAATCCAACTTTAATAAGTAGGGAAAATAAACATATTGACATGAAAATAGGTAAAGATGGTTTAGAAACTATTGAAGATATATTAGGTACATCTGAAGAAGTACAGAAAACCTTAGTAAGAGCAACAGCAGCCTGGAGGAGCCTTGCCAATAAGACCACATATACTAGCACTGCAGGGAAAAAGAAACGTAATAATTTTATAGAAGATAAAGAATATGATTCAAAGATAAAAAAGAAGCAAAGATTTATAGGTGGTTCTGATAATAGAATAACAATAGAAAACTTATTAAAAGAGAATGAGAACAAATTACTCAATCTTCCTAGAAGTTTACAGGATGCAAACAAAATTATGGAGTTTATAGTTTCAGATACTAATTTAAATATTGCAACAGGCAAACCTAGAAATTTAGACTGGAAAATTAATACAGATAAAATAAAGGTTGAGGCATATCAAAAATTAACTTACGAAAGAAATTCTATTTATTTAAATAAATATAGCCCGTATAAAGAAGTATTTTTATCAAAAGAAACTAATAATTATATGTATAATAAAGAATTAAAATCAATTTTAGATGATATGGCAAATGAAGATAAAGTTTCTATAATGATGTTTGGCTATGGGTTTTCGGGGAGTGGTAAGACATATTTATTGACAAACAAAGATAAAAGTGATAATTCAAACAACCACCTTATAAATGATGGTCTTCTATTTCAAGTTTTTCATGATATAGAGTTTCTTAATAATGTTACAAAGGTTGAAATTATTGATCTAAAAGAATCATTGGTTGATTATAATACTGCTGTAAGCAGTTTCTATACAGACCAGTCTTATAATTACAATAATGTTAAAACTGATACAAATCCAATTGAGTTTGAATCTCCAATTGCCGTTTTTGGAAATACTAATATTCCTAAAATTACAAAATGTAGTGGTCAAATTAAAAATTATTTAAATTATATAAATTTAAATAACACTATAATTAAAGATAATAATAGTACACAAGAATTTTCAGAAAATATTATAAAACTACTTAATAATATAATTGTAAATTTTGAAACTTTTAGGATTAAAAATGGTACTATAAAATGGACACCAAATAATCCAAATAGTTCAAGAAGTCATATACTTATAAGACTAAAATTTACTTTTAAAAAAACAGACCCTTCAGACCCTTCAGACCTTTCAGACCTTTCAGTCTCTCAAGAAACTACTGGATATTTAACAATTGTAGACATGGGTGGTGTTGAAAATAGTAAATATATTCTTGAAAATATTTCGAATGTATCTAATGTCTTAGACAATAGTGGTGCAAGTAAATTAGAAGCTACAGGCAATAACCTTTATACTCCACAGTGGCTTATTTATAACAAAGGAAAAGGAAACACTCCTGGGCATACCTCTACTAATATGATGGAAAAAATGTATCCTAAAAGCAGAAACCCTGCAACAGTCTTTGAAAGTAATTTAAAAGAAGCAATTTTTTCAATATTAATCTTTAACCCTAATCTAATTATAAATAGTAATGGTACAACTCAAGAGGAAATAGTTACAGACGGCCAAAGAAAAGTAAAAAGCATTGCAAGAAGAAAAAACGATGGGTATAATAATCTGAGTAAAATATATAATAATAACTATTTTCAGTCACCTTTAATATATATTAAAGGTACACCTAGTAAAGACCCTAAAAATCAGCAGCAACTAACAATAAAAGATCCAAAAAATTATAATATAGTTTTAATGAATCTTACTATTGGGAAAATGATACCAGGCTGGAACAGAACAGGCTATGAGAATCAAATAAAATATCAAATAGAATACTTGTATAATCTTATGGAAGAAGGATATTTTATTAATACAACTGTTGATATAGTAAAAGCAATTTATAAACAAGGTAGTTTAGATCAAAAAGATTATACTGAGTCGAATGGGAAAAAAATAGGTTTTCAAAAATATGATATATATCTACAAACAAAATTTTTTGAATTTTTAAATACATCAAATGATGCTGAATTCGTAGTAACTGGTAATATAGATAACAGGATATGCAATAAATTAATTATGTTTGGTAATATTCGAGAAGATGAGGTAAAAGTACATGATACAATTAGAACGTTAGAATTTATAAGAGAATTAGATATTGCATATGTTCCACAAAAACCACAGCAAGCCACGGGGTTGACGCCCTCACGACCACATTCCGGTTCATCTTCGCGTCCAGGGTGGCAGGGTGGGGGGTCAGATTTCGATTCCGATTATGATTCAGCTGAAGAATATGAAAAGAACATTTACTATAACTGAGTACTCCAAGAATTCAAACCCCCCAAAATCTTCTTAAGTGGGCGAAAGTATTTAAGGATATGTGACTTATATATATTATGGTGGAAATTATCCACCATCCACTGCATTATAATGCGGTGGTATTCTGGGCATGATTGGCGGAGTGGTCTAACGCGGTGGAATATATTCTGTGCAAGAATATAATACTGTAACTTAAGATCCTCTCCACTTACGTGGGCGTGGGTTCGAACCCCACATCATGCAATGTCATTTTTCTATTAATATTCTTAGTATTAATTTCAGGTTTACGATTCGCGGCCTTTACAAATTACTTAAAGATTATATACATTATAATATTATATGGCTTAAAAAAAATAGGACTTCATATTTAGAACAATATGGAGCCGATTGGAACTCACATGTTAATAAATATTAAAGATATCCCAAATCCAAGCGTATTTAATACAATTGAGGGCATTAAACCGCTTTTGGACGTTGTTATAGAGAAATGTGATCTTCACGTTGTGTCAGAAGCCGGACACCAATTTTCTCCATTTGGCGCTACATATGTCTATGTACTCTCCGAGTCTCATATGTCAATTCACACATATCCTGAAAAAAATGCTGCATATATGGATATATTCTGCTGTAATCCAAAATTTGATTGCGCCGCTGCCGCTAAAATAATAAAAGATACATTCGAGACTAATAATGTAAATTATGATGTTTGTTATCGATAATGTTTTATTTTTCTTTCTTCTCGCTTTGGTTATTGTCTTTTGTTTGGTCGTTGTTTTTGGTTTGGTTATCTTTTGTATGATTTAGAAATTCTTTTATTTTACGATTGAGATTTACATAATGAATATAATTAAATGTACTTGTTAGTAATACAAAGTATCCCATATATTTCGCTGTTATTTCAATACCATCTTTCAATACCGCTTTTATATTTAACCGTAGCGGTTTCCTAGATTTATCAGTCGCCGCTGCTGCCGCTGCTTCCAACTTTGCTTGACGTTTAACAAGCAAATTTCTTCCACGTAATTGCATAGCAACAGATGACCCAGGTGTAATCATAGTCTTTTGCATTTTTATTTTATTATATTATAAAGTTTTTCATTTTTTATTTTATATTTATATTTATATTTATATTTATATTTATATTTATATTTATATTTATTTTTATTGATAATCCTAACCCTTGTATCCAAGAGTCGTTACATATGTAGTATTTTCAAATAAGGCTTTCTTGAGATCTGCTTGAGTTACTAACGTTACATTATCATTTGCATTTTTATTTGCTGTTCTATTATTTGCATTAATATTTGTTGTTATAGATGTAACATATTGTTTAACACACGCACTATCGGATGCAGCAAAATTCTTTTTACACGTTGTATAATCTTCTTTTATAGATGCTATAACTGTTACTAAATTTGCAATAAAATCGCTTAAAGTCTTACATGTAACATTATCAGGCGGACAGAGTGATGCTTTAGATATTATAGTCGACAATAAATTACTGCGAGTTACACAATCTGCTTGTGTAAAGCCAACAGGACATGATAAATCATTGACATATTTTGTCATGCAATCAATGAAATCAGAAATTGTAGCTACATTTGCACAAATAGTTTGTTCCTCCTGAAGAAATGTATCCAAGGACGCAAAGAATGAATCATATAACCCATTTATCGCTGTTATTTCTTGCATTATTTGCGTTGCATCTGGTATACTTAATAATTTAGAATAAAATACACCGCATTCAAAACATTGCCCTACAGGATCTTGACTTGTAACGACTATTCCGCTGAATCCTTCGCGACCGATGAATCCTTCAGTATAAGACGATACCATATGATTGATATATAATAAATAAAAGAGTACAATAAATAAGTAAAAAGTTAAAATTATATATATACGCAACATTCTCGCGAGTTCTTTACAAATTATATTTATTTTAATTCGCGCGCTCACATCCTTCTCTAGAAATCGCATGATGCTACCCATGACATTACAGCTACACCAGTATTTGCAGATGCAATTGTAAAGTTAAACCCAGTTGTCGAAGCAGATGCTATAACAACAGCCTGTGCTGCAGTATTTGTGGCTCCTACATAAAATGTACATACTGGAGATGTTGAACCAGCAGGCGCATATGTAGAAACATTACCAGTTGTTATGGCTCTTTTCGGAACTTTAAATGATACCATACCATATGATAAACTTGAAATTCCAAAAACTGTTGTATAATACATTGCACCGGTACCTGTTGTAACAGATGAAGTACCTGCTGCATATCCCATATCAATAGATGTCTCGTAATATCTTTGGCACATCTCTAATTCTATTGGAATCGGACGGAACTCAAAAGATGTAGCGATTGTCCCTTTTTCTAATTGGAGTCCAGTTACTTCAATATAGTTATTAAGCGTACCTGCCCAATTTGTTGAAGATGAAGAATATGCCGCACTTGTATTCCATCCATTTATAAATGATATAGTTAAATTTGTAAAACTACCAATATTAATCGTTAATGCTGCGGTATTTGTAGTATTCGCTGCTGTTCCTGTAGGAGGTGCAGGTATATTTGATAGTGTTACATATTGCCATGTACTGCTTCCTAAAGCTGAAAAATATACTGTATAATATGATGCAGGTGATGTTCCCGTGTAACTTAATGACACACCAATATTTCCAGTGGCATTTGTTCTGAACCAAAATGAAACAGATATAGGCTGACCATATACTGAACCCCAATTTAAATCAGCTATATTATAACCTTCAATTCCTTGAGCAATTCCATTTATTGTAATAGTTGCACCAGAAATAGCAGTAGTTGCTGTTGTTTTTAATGAATATCTAAATCCATATTGATATGGTATATCAGTATTTACGAGTGTATTTTGTAAAAGTTGCAATTGACCAGTTGATACATTTTGGAATGTATAAGAACGATCAACCAAATATGTATTCACACTATTTCCTACATTAATATTTGTACCTGCGGCAAATCTCTGTGATATTCTCATATCACCATTGATTATGCGGTTTCTGTATATACCCATATTTCCAACATTTAAACTTCCGCTTATATTTACATTCCCATAAACATCTGTTTGTATAGTGTTGGAACCAGCAGTAGATTGAACATACATATTACCAATGACATGTAGATTCGATGCAGGTGCCGTTGTGCCTATACCAACATAACCACTATTAAATGTTGACCCACCAACAATATTTAATGCATTTAACGAATTTGCACCAGATTTCACTTGAAAAAGAGTAGGTGAAACTATACTTTGTGTTTGTATAAAATTATCAACATATAAGCCTCCTCCAATATGAGCTAAACCATAACATTCCATAGTATATGTCGAATTTAATGATGTTGTTCCGATTCCGATGCTTCCTATAATATTTGAAGTTCCCATAATAAAATTCGTGCCTACAGTGTTTAGCGTTACACCACTGTTTAAAAAGTTCATTTTTGCAGGAGTAACAGCCCCATTAATAAGATTACCCGTGCCTATTGTATTTGCAGCAATGTTAAAAGGTGCATTTCCAGTATATTGAAGTGTAGAAGTAAAAGCATTTGTATTGCATCCGCCCCATATATTTCCCTGAACATAGAGGTCACCATCAATGACACATTTACTTCCTAAACGAACACCACCACTCGCTACATTTAACCATGGACTCGAAGATGTATTAATTTGTTGATATAGAAATCCGGATGAATAGAATGAAGAATTCGCGGGGTTTACTTGAGGCCATAATAATATATCGACTTTAGAATTTGTAGCTATAGCTGTTGTTGTATTAATAGTCCAACTTGTAGTTGTGCCATCGAAAGCTGCAGCAGATAGTGTATAATCGCTCAGAGAATTGAGTTTAGATCCATTTACATAGAAATCTACATTTGATGTTGCGGCAGTTAAATATCCATTCCCTGCAACTGGAAACGCTGTTTTATATCCGGTTAATACTTGTGTTGAACGAACAGGATTTATTTGTAATGCCTGTCTTACACTAATTATATCATCATATCCAATACCTCTCATTGGAACTGTATATAATGTGGGAGCTGGGAAATTATATCCAGATGGTGCAAATTTCAATTGATGTCCTTTACCAAATACGGCAATGACGTAAGAGGGCTGATTAATTGTAGTGGAATCAAGGAACCATGAAAATGAGATTGCTTCGAGATCCGTCGATATATAACTTCCGATTGCTGACAATTGTGAATAACGTATTGGAACAGTTGTAGTTGTCAGTGTTTGCGGAGTAGCCTGATATAATCCAACGGTACCCCAATTAGCAGTATCAAGAGCCATCATTGGTGTAAGATTTTGATAGGGAATTGTAGAAGTTATAATATATCTTCCTGGACCTAAATTAAAGGAATATAAGACACAGTTAGCGGTTGTGGGGTCATTTGTTAATATAGTTTTAGAGCCGTCTCCAGCGGGATTATATATAGTAGCAGATGAATATACTCCAAGAACGGCATTTTGGTTAACATAATTACTTGCAGTTACATTTCCAGTTATTAACATATTTCCGACCACTAATAAATTACATGCTGTACCGAAGCTGGTAATATTTGTAGCCCCAATAGCTACATTTCCTCCAAATTGTATATCATTGTTTGTGGTTGTGTTCCATTGACTCGTTACGAAGGATGTAGCTGTATTTGCATTTATTAAATTTCCATTAAATACAATATTACTGACACCCATAACATTTTGATTATTAAAGTATATATTAGAATTTGAATTATAAGTACCTATATTACTTGTAAATAGAGTACCTTGAACTTGAAGAGTAGCACCAGGTGTTGGCAATGTGGTACCAATGCCAACTTGAGCATTACTTCCTGCATCTTTAATAATCCAGAAATTAGAGTTATTCATACCAGCTAAATATCCTCCGGCACCATTTTGACTGTATTGATCATAAAACCGAATCTGTACGCCGGCATTTTGATTTCCAAATGTAGCTACTTCTGGCCCGCCAGTTGCCGAAAATATATCCAAATCATGAGTTCCCAATATTGATGACATTATACCCACTTATATACTACTTATACATTTTTTGATTATTATAGAACACAGAATATTACAAAGTATACAATAAATCTAAATAAATAGTAAAAGTAAATAAAAAGTAAATAATAAAAAGTATATAAGGACTAATACGTATAGAAAATTTATATAATCATTTATCCAGTAATGGATGATACGCAGCAGCAACGTAAAAAGCGAGTAATTCTCGGCATTCCTGGTTCATCATTCAGTAATAACTTTTTAATTTCATGGACTCGTACTTTATATGCTTTATGGGAATCTGGTAAATATGAGGTTGTTGTTGCGCCAGGTGTATCATCTTTTGTTTCATTTGCTCGTATGAAAACTCTGGGTCTAGACGTTCTTCGCGGAAAAGACCAAAAACCGTTTAATGATATGGAATATGATGTATATATTACTATTGATAGTGATATTGTATTTACACCAGAACATATTATTGAACTTATTGAAAACACTGATATTCATCCAGTAGTTGCGGGTTATTATATGATGTCTGATTGCAAGTCTCTTGTAATTGTTAAAGATTGGGATACTGACCATTTTGCGAAGAATGGTTCTTTCCAGTTTTTAACGCCTGAATATATTCAAAATTGGAAATCACAGACTGGTTCTAAGTTTATGGAGGTTTCATATGTTGGTATGGGTTTTTTTGCAGTACGTAAAGAAGTGTTAAATACTTTGAAATATCCTTTCTTTGATGGTGAACTTCAGAGGATCCAAAAAGATGATGGAACGGAATTGGCGGATCTTTCCAGTGAAGATGTAAATTTCTGCAAAAACTTGCAGGCAGCGGGACATACTGTATATGTAAACGTTGATTTACGTGTAGGACACGAAAAACCGATTATTATTTAGAGGTCAGTGCAAATAAAATACCAGTTATTTTTTTCATACCATATTTTCTGAATAGTTAATATATTTTTACATAAATTAATGATTTCTTCTTTTTCGAATAAATGATAATATCTATCATATGTTTCTTTACGGTTTGTTGTCATATATGGGATAATATAGTCATTATTCCCGTTGCCGATAGGGCCGATAGGGCGCCATTTACTTTTGCGGGCATCAGTTTGTTCAGTAGCCCATACAGATATCATAATATTTCCCACTGTTATTCTTGCAAGTTCTTTAAGAAATTTGACACGTTCATCTATTGTAGTAAAATGATGTAATACGGCAATGCTTATCGTATTATCAAATGATTTATCACGATATGGTAACATTAATGCATTTGCTCTAATAATATTTGCAGATTCATTTTTGTTTTTTGCAATAATAATGAGAGGTTCGCATATATCAGTCCCGTGTACATTGATATCTTTGCGATATGATAAATATTTGCCATTTCCACATCCTATATCTCCTAGTAGACTATTCGCGGGCAATGTATCTAAGAAAAGTCTCACTCCAATCCATTGCGAGAACCGTGTTTTATCAAAATCAGAAGCAATAGATGTATATACATCATTTACATTCTTAACGGCGTCCATTTAATAATCTCACATCAAGATTGTTCTTGCCCAGTAGTGTATTGGTATCGTTATTTAGAGTATCATTTTTTCCTCTCGTTTATTAGAGAGATACATATGGCATCAGTTGCAAATTTTAATTATATAACACAATGTAATTCGCAATTTCAAGTAAATGCGAGTGATACTATAGGTGTCCCAGGATATTCTTGGACAAATAATACTACTACTGGGTTATATAATCCAGCTACTGCAACTCTTGGGTTTGTTACAAATGCGGTCGAACGTATGCGTATTATATCGAGTGGCAACGTTGGTATCGGTACAAATTCGCCCAATGGACAACTTCATATTTATGCCAATAGTGCTTCTGATGTTTTATTAGTTAATCAAATAGGTGCAGGGGATGTATTAGAAACACAAAGTGCTGGAGTAACTAAATTTATCGTTAAAAATAATGGAAATGTCGGAATCGGTACTACAAATCCTTTGTCACAATTACATTTATATTCAACACCAATTACGGCATTAGGTGCGAGTGGTGTAACATATACACCAGCATTCTTGGGTCTTCCTCCTATGGCAATATTAGAAGAACAAGTTGCAAGTGGTAATAATGGTTCAGCTGCAGTTTCTGGTAGTTCAGTAACTAGAAAACTAACTGTTGCAATGGTTGATGCTCTTGGAACATCTGTAAGTTTAAATGTAGGCGCTAATTTAAATAATTATGCTTTTACTTTACAAATAGGTACATATTACATTATCGCAGAAGGGTCCGCTGCACTCACAACTGGTCATCGTTTAGTATTATCATCGACAAGTGGCAATAGTATAAATGTCTATGGCACATCCGAACGTAATGGATCTACATCGACAGCTACAAAATCCAGTATTGCAACAGTTTTAGCTTTAACACAGGCTACTACATTTATATTAGCTACATATTGCAATGGTACAGGAACTCTTGGATTAGATATAACACAAAGCGGCATTTATAACGTATATTCCCGTGTTGTCATTACACGGTATCAGTAATTCCATTACAGACCAGTAATTCCATTACAGACCAGTAATTCCATTACAGACCAGTAATTCCATTACAGACCAGTAATTCCATTACAGACCAGTAATT